>OLFX01000827.1_pt1 | contig 43708 bp, 42 predicted proteins | sample 1605091 | NCBI WGS metagenome assembly OLFX01 (sample SAMEA3888906, study PRJEB22519) | human gut metagenome | biome: human gut; feature: human-associated habitat; material: faeces | place: Denmark | collected 2012 | reverse complement strand
GCGAGAACCGGCAGCAGGTGATGATATCCGGCAGACCGCCGTTTTGCTGCAAAAATTTGTAGAAATCCAGATCGTTGTTGCCTACGATGAATTCAATATTCACGTCCGGCAGCTGCGACTGAATATAAGGCGCATAGGTTTCGTACAGGGCATTGGTCCACAGATATACCTGAATGGTCTGGGCATCTTCCTGCTCCTGTGCCTGTTCTGTTCTTTTTGTGCCGCATCCGGTCAGCAGAGATAGCGCCATCACCAGTGTCACAAGCACGGAAATAAGGCGGCACAATGTTCTTTTATTCATCGAATTGTTCACCTCACAACTCTTGGGTGGCTGCCGTTTTTCGGCAAAGCAGCTGTGGCTCACTTGTCGTACATCACTGCCCGCAATGATTTGCGTGCGTCCTGTTTTGCAATCCCCAATACCGCCCAAAAGCTTTTAAAAAGCCTTTGGAGAGGTACTGCACAACAGGAATATACAAATATTTTATCACGATAACAACAAGTTTTCAACAAGAAACTGCTTTGAAGCACAGTCGTTGTCTGACCGCTGCCCAGACTGCGGCAAAACGGACGATCAGAGCCGACCTGCCATCCGCCCGGCAACCGAAAAAGAAGTCTTCTGCGGGCCGGGGCTGAGGAATGGGAATAAGCCTGCCTTCTGTGGTATCCGCGTATCGCATGTTTAGAGGAAATCCGAGCGCTTCCAGCGCCTTTTTGAGTGACACGCGGGTTTCGAGCCCACGCTTACTGCCGGTTGTGAACGGAATGAAGTCGATATACAAATGCGGCGTGGCTTGCGCTCGCTTTCTTTTGACAATTTGCATCTATAACTGCGAAAAAAATTGACGAAATCCTCTATTTTATCTATAATGAAACCAACTTGAAAACTTCGGAGGAAGAAGTCATGAAACAGAGTGGGAAGAAAACGGCTTTGGCTGCGATGGGGCTTTGCGCGGCGCTGATGTTGACGGGCTGCGGCAAGAGCGACGCGGCGAAATATGAAGATGCGCAGAAGCTCGTCCGTGAAGGGGCATACGATGAAGCGATTACGGCATTCACGGAAATCGACGGCTACGAGGACAGCAGCAAGTATTTGATGTATATCAAGGCTATCCAAATGGCGGAGAACGGCCAGCGGGATCTAGCTGTCAGCACGCTGACCACGTTGGGGGATTTTGCGGATAGCAAAATGCTTGCGATTTACTATCAGGCGCAAGAGGATGAAGCAAAACAGGAATATGAAAGCGCAGATGCGTTATATCGCACGATTGCGACATTCAAAGACAGCGCTGAGCGCATCGCGGCTATTCCGGATTTGATTCTCGACCGTGATTTTGCGAACAGCAAGATTCAAGTTGAATGGGATGGCGATTGCAGCGAAATGATCGCGCTGCTTGGGAAAACGTATTCCGCTGATGAAAACAAGATGAAGCAGCAGATTTACGATTATGCGCAGGAAAGGCTTGAATGTAAAGGATACGACACGGCATACGAGCTGTTTCAGGCGCTTTCATGGTGCGGGTACAGCGACAGTGTGGTTCGGATGAAAGACGTGGTATATGCGTATGCGCAGGATGAAACGAGTCAGGGCGAATATCAGACGGCGTTGGATGCGCTTCGGCAGCTGACTGACTATCCTGCGGCAGAAGAGCCGATTCTGGAATGCCGCTATCAGTTGGCGATGCAGGCGGAAGCGGACGGACAGTATGCGAAAGCCTACGCTGAGTACGCCGATTTGGGCGAATACAAGGACTGCGCAGACAAGGCGGCACGGTTTGAAAACGAATATGCGGCGGCAACGGCGCTTCTGGCCGAGGGAGAGTATGATAACGCAAAATCGGCGTTTGAAGCGTTGAAAGATTACGCTGACGCGGAAAAAATGGCGAAGGAATCCGTGTATCAAAAAGGCAAAAAGCAGCTCGCCGACGGGCAATTTGATGATGCGAAGGCCACGTTTGAATCGCTGGAAGATTATGCCGATGCCCAGACAATGGCAAAAGAGTCTGTGTATCAAAAAGGTGAGAAGCAGCTTGACGACGGGCAATTTGATGACGCAAAGGCCACGTTTGAATCGCTGGAAGACTATGCCGATGCACAAACGATGGTAAAAGAGTCTGTATATCAAAAAGGTGAAAAGCTGCTGGCAGACGGACGATTTTATGAAGCAAAGACTACGTTTGAAACATTGAAAGATTACGCCGATGCGCAAACGATGGCAAAAGAATCCGTCTACCGGAAGGGAAAGAAGCAGCTTGCCGTCGGGCAGTATGATCTGGCGCTATCGACATTTTCGACATTGGGAACGTACAAGAAGGCGTATGATGATGCAAGCTATGCCCAAAGCCGAATTGACATGCAAAAGGGAGATTATCAGAAAGCGCTGTATAGACTCGTCAAGCTGATGCGTTATGGTTATCAGGAAGCGGAAGAACCGATTCTGGAATGCCGCTATCAGCTGGCTGCTCAGGCGGAAAACAACGGACATTATGCGCAGGCCTACGCCGAATATATCGATTTGGGTGAATACAAGGACTGTGCAGATAGAGCGGCGAAATTTGAAAATGACTATGCAACGGCTCAAAATCTTTTGGATGCAGGCGATTATGACCAAGCGGAAGCGGGTTTTGAAGCCCTGAAAGATTACGCGGATGCATCAACAATGGCGCAAGAGGCCGCTTATCAAAAGGGTAAAAAGCAGCTCGCGGACGGACAATTTGATGAAGCGAAAGCTACGTTTGAATCACTGAAAGATTATTCCGATGCGGAAACAATGGTAAAAGAATCTGTGTATCAAAAAGGTGAGAAGTTGCTGGCGGTCGGAGATTATGACGGCGCAACAGTGGCATATCAGGCGGCTGGAGATTATGGCGACGCAACGACGAAAGCCAAAGAAGCACAGTACCAGAAGGGTGAAAGTCTGTTTGCCACAGGTGACTATGACGGAGCGATAGCGGCATATCGGGCGGCTGGAAATTACAGCGACGCGGTGACGAAAGCCAAAGAAGCGCAATACCAAAAGGGTAAAGCGATGATAGCGGCGGGCGATTATGATGGCGCGGCGGCGTACTATCTGTCTATTAAGGAGAATAGCTGGGCACAGGAAGCGCAGTACCAGAAAGGCGAAAGACTACTTGCGGAACAGGACAATGAAGCTGCGGCACAGGCATTTGCATCGGCTGTCGGATATCAGGATGCGCTCAAGCGCAGTTATCAAATCCGCTATCAGGAGTTGCTTGAAGGGAAAATTGCGGCAGGTTTTGCTCAAACAGTAGTCTTGAAATCGGACGGAACGGTCGCCGCGACGGGCTACAATGGAGCTGACGAATGTGACGTAAGCGGCTGGCGGGATATCGTCGCTGTCTCGGCGGGCAGCTATCACACGGTAGTCTTGAAATCGGACGGAACGGTTACCGCAACGGGCTCCGATAAGACTGGCCAATGCGACGTGAGAGACTGGCGGGATATTGTCGCTGTCTCGGCGGGCGGAAGGCACACGGTAGGCTTGAAATCGGACGGAACAGTCGTTGCGACGAGCGACGATAAATATGGCGAATGTGATGTGAGCGGCTGGCGGGATATCGTCGCTGTTTCGGCGGGAGACTTTCATACAGTAGGTTTGAAATCGGGCGGAACGGTCGTTGCGATAGGCTACAATGGGGCTGGCCAATGCAACGTGAGCGACTGGCGGAATATCGTTTCTGTCGTGGCGGGCGGAAGGCACACGGTAGGCTTGAAATTGGACGGAACGGTCGTTGCGACGGGCGAGAATGAGGCTGGCCAATGTGATGTGAGCGGCTGGCGGGATATCGTCGCTGTCTCGGTGGGCGGCTATCACACGGTAGGCTTGAAATCGGACGGAACGGTTGTCGCGATGGGATTGAATGGGGATGGCCAATGTGACGTGAACGGCTGGCGGGATATCGTCGCTGTCTCGGCGGGCTGGATGCACACGGTAGGCTTGAAATCGGACGGAACGGTCGTCGCGACGGGCGACAATGGGGCTGGCCAATGCGACGTGAGTGGCTGGACGGATATCGGCGGAAGCCTGACCCTTCAATAAAATAAGCCCCGATGCGCTTACAACCCAAAATGGATTGAGGAAAAACGATAAAAAAATCCCGGCGGAGCGAAAAACTCTGTCGGGATTTCGTTGATGGTGTGGAACACAATAGAAAAGAGAGCTGCCCGATTCAATCATTGAATCAGATGGCTCTCTTTTATGAATCATGAAAACGGTTGTCCAATCGTTGCCGCAAGCAGGAACGATACTCGAAAAACGAAGCGATTGCGTCGCTTTTCGGAGGGTGTATCTTATTCCCATTCGCTCCTGCTCAGTCTATTCTAAACAGGTTTGTTTATGAGATTTAGCACAGATTATTGATATTGTTTTCATGATTCAGGTAGCATAGGCTATCCGATTTTTGTTGACATAGCGTTGCCGCTAAGAAATTGAAGCAGGAAACAGCTCAATTCTTTATGAGTCAATAATGCATAATTTCAAAAGAAAATCATCCAGAAAAACACATTCGATTAAAAATAATGTCAGGTTCTTCCGTAGCCTTCAAGAAAATATTTTCTGCCAGCCGTAACCCATTTTTCCTCGATGACGTTCATTTGACCGGATGCTTTAAGCTGGAGGTAGATCTGAGCGGATTTTTCAACAATCTGACAGCAGATCTTCGCTTCTTCAAGATCCGTACCGCAGCAGACCGGACCATGGTTGCGAATCAGAACGGCGTTGGCAGAGCCGATCGAATCGGTGATGACCTGTCCCAGCTCAACGTGTTTTTCGGAAGGAACAAAGCGGGAAGAAAGCGGAATGCCGCCGCCCAGCAGCTGGCACATTTCTTCGGAGATGGGCGGAATATCACTTTCCTGCGCGGCAGCTGCCATGGCGTAAGGCGAGTGCATGTGGATGATGGCGCCGACGTCCTTGCGGCGGTTCATAATTCCACGATGGATTTCACGCTCGCTGGTGGCGAGATGATGACCGGAGACAACGGAGCCGTCAGGGGCAAGCACAACCAGATCATCCGGCGTCATGGTCTGGTACTTGACCTTTGAAGGTGTGATCAGGATGTTACCGTCGTCCAGACGAACACTGATGTTGCCCCACGTGCCGAAGACAAATCCCTTTTCAACCAGCCAGAGACAGGCATCGATGACTTGCTGGCGAAGTTCGACACAATCGTTCATAAGCAGAATACCTCCTATTTTTTGAAATCTTATCTGATTTGAATTATAACATTGCAAAACAGAAATGTCAATTTGCAAAACAAAAATAAATAAGACGAAATCAAAACAAATAAAACGAAGGATGGGGGAAACTATGCTTGATTTCTGAACAAAAAGCATGTAAAATAAGAGCGGATAAGGAGGGCCGGGAAAGATGGCAAACGCTAAATTCAAACGCAGATCGGAAATTGTGAGAATTGTCCGAGAAAAAAAGCAGATGTCGTGCGTGGAGCTGAGCAAAGCCTTCGGCGTTACGGAAGAAACGATCCGCAAGGATTTGCAGGAATTAAGCGAAAAAGGGGAGCTTTTGCGCACGTTTGGCGGCGCAATGGTTCGTGAATACGGCACGGAACGTTCGCTGGATCAGCGAATCATCCAGAATTTGGAGCAGAAAAAACGGATTGCGCAAAAAGCGGTTTCGACGCTGAAATCGGGCGATCTGGTGGCGATGGATGCGGGTTCGACGGTAACGATGATGGCCAAAGCCATTCCGGATCATTTGAAAATCACGGTATTGACCAATTCGCTTGAAATCTGCAACATTCTTTCCGAGAAGGAAAACGTTACGGTCATCTGCACTGGCGGCAAGCTGCACAAAAAATCCATGTCGCTTCAGGGCATGCTGACCGAATCAACGATCAATTCGCTGAACGCGGAAAAGGCGTTTATTTCCTGTGCGGCTTTTGATATCAAACTGGGCGTGATGGACAGTAACGAGGAGGCAGCGCGTACCAAGCAGAGCATGATCCGCAATGCACGCGAGGTTTATCTGCTGATGGACAGCTCGAAGATCGGCTGCATCGCCTATATTACAACCTGCCCGGCCAGCAGCATTACAAAGGTTGTGACCGACAATGCCGCTGCGGCAGAAGTAGTGAAAAGAATTGAGGATTTGGGCATTGAAATGATTCTGGCGTAAATATGAGCTCGGGGATTTTTGAATAGGAATTCAGGCGGCGATAGGCTGTTTTTTATGGTATAAGGAATTACAGGCGATTCTTTACGATGAAAACTTTGGCGAAAGAGCAGGCGGATCAAGCCTGCTTTTTGTTTTGTTCGGAAGTATGCGGCACAATTGCATGTTATAAAACTGACAATGCCGGACGATGTGCGGCAATAGAATACGCGGTTTGCACCGTTTATTTGAATCGCGTTCCTATATAAAGCACATAATTAGTATCTAAAAACACATGAAAATGCGTGATAGAAAATGTGAAAGCGAACGAGACGAAATTGTACAGATTGCAGATGGATGTGGGTAAATGCTGGGGTTTGCTTGCAAAAAAGATTTTAAAAATTTTTGAATCAAAAGAAATTGAACAAAAATCTTTTTGAAATATTGACATCTAAATTTTGAAATGATATAATCGACTTGTCGAAAGACAAAAAACAAATGGAGCGCAACGAATATGAATCATTTACAGGAAAAATATCAAAAGCAGATCGAACAGATGATCGAAGCCTGCAAGCGCTCCGGTGCGCTTGGCTATGGCGCAGGCTCCGGAGGAAACGCCTCGTATCGCGTGGATGACAATGTGGTGCTCATTACACCGACCGGCATTGTGAAGCGCAAGATCACCTTTGAGGATATCTGTATCATTGATCTGGATGCCAATCCTCTTTACATTCCGGAAAACAGAAAGCCCACAGGCGAATACTTCATGCATCTGCATATCTATAAAATGCGTCCGGATGTCAACGCAATCCTGCATGCGCATCCGCCGTTGCTGATCGGTATGTCGCTGGCAGAGGAGAGCGAGAAGCCGATGCGCGAGGCGGTTCTGCCGGATGCGGCGACCATGTTCGGCCCGATTCTGACGATCCCATATGTCAGACCGAATGGCGACGAACTGGGCTATTCTTTTGATCCGTATATCAAACATTCGAACGCGTTTATCATGAGCAACCATGGCTGTCTGGTGTGCAGCAAGAACGGAATCACCGGCACAGTGGATGAGTGTATTGTGATGGAAGCGCAGGCGAAGACCGTGCTCATCAGCAAGATCTTCAACGATTCCATGCGTCAGTTGAATGACCGCGATATGGAGGGCTTGGATAAGCTGCTGGTGATGCGCGGCGAAGTTATGCCGTGTCCGCCGGGTCAGTATACGAAGATGGCGCAGCTATTTGAACGCAGGGATGAAAGCACGGAAGGATGAAAAAGATGATTCCGCAGATCACACTGAATAATGGAATCTGTGTGCCGCAGCTAAGCATCGGCACATATAAAGTGGATGATTTGCAGAGCGTGATCCGTGCTGGTTTTCAAGCTGGGCTGGACGCTGTGGATGCCGCGGAGCACTATCATAACGAGGCGGAAGTCGGTCAGGCCCTGGCGGCGATCGGCAGGCCGCGCAGCGAATACTACCTTTCCACGAAAATCTGGAATCTGGATCACGGCTATCAGCGCACACTGGAAGCGTTTGAGGAAAGCGTTCGGCGGCTGCAAACGCAGCCCGATATGCTGCTGATTCACTGGCCCTGCCCGATGAAAGGGCTGTATCAGGAGACCTGGCAGGCGCTGCAAAAGCTCTATGCCGACGGACGGGTGAAAGCCATCGGCGTAAGCAACTTCAAGGTTCATCACCTGGAAGCGCTCAAGGCGCTGGGCGGTGTTCAGCCGATGGTGAATCAAATCGAAATGCACCCGTATTACATCGATGACGAGATGCTCGAATACGCCAAGAAGAACAACATGGTTGTCGAGGCGTGGAGCCCGCTGATGCGCGGCAAGCAGATCATCACCGATCCGGTGATTGTGAATATGGCTGAGAAATACGGCGTTTCGCCTGCTCAGCTGACCATCCGCTATCTGACGCAGTACGGCGTGCGCGTCATCGTCAAATCGAACAATCCGGTTCATCTGGCGGAAAACTGTGAAATCTTTTCGTTTATGATTGAGGATGAGGATGTACAGACCCTTCGAAAGCTCAATCGGGGCAAACGGGTTTTCCAGGATCCGGACGAATACTACATTTAAGGAAAGCAGGGCAGAGGAATGAAGCGCAACGCAATGCTGGCTGTGGATATGGGCGCAAGCAACGGACGCGTCGTGTGGGGGCAGTGGCATGAATCCGGGCTTGAATGCCGGGAAATTCATCGCTTCGACAATGTGCCCATTCAGCGAAACGGGCTGATGTGCTGGGATATGCCGCGCCTGATGGATGAAATTGCACAGGGCATTGCCAAGTGTGACCGGGCGTTTGACACGCTGGGTCTGTGCTCATGGGGAAACACGATCGGTCTGCTGGATGAGGAGAGAAGCCTGATCCGAGCCCCCATTCATTATCGCGAACCGAAGACGGATGAGGGTCTGCCTGCGCTGTATGCCGCGCTGAGCCGGGAGGAGATGTTCCGCCAGACGCTGTATATTCCCATGACCATTCAGCCGGCAGTGGTGCTCAGCTATCTGAAGCAGGCACAGCCGGATGTGCTGAAAAAGACAAAGAGTGTGCTCATGATCTCCGACTTGATGAATGAGCTGATGACCGGTAAAGCCGTTTCTGAGCGGACGATGGCAGCCACCAGCGGCATGGTGGATATGCGAACCGGAGCATGGAACCGGACATACATGGAAAAAGCCGGGGTCGATCCGGCATGGTTCCCCGATCTTGTGAGCAGCCAGACCATCCTCGGTCCGCTGAAAGATGCGTTTTACAACAAAGAAGGTAAAAAGCCGCTGGTCGTGGCGGTTGCCGGACATGACACGGCTTCCGCTTCCGGACTGGTGGATATGAGCCGAAAGGAAGACAGCCTGTATCTGAGCTGCGGCACATGGAGCTGCATGGGCTGCGGTGTGGAGAAACCCAGCGAGGATGAGCGGATTCTGGCGCTTGGCGCGACCAACGATCTGGGACCGGATGGCGAAAATCAGCTTCGGTTTAACCATACCGGGCTTTGGATTTTGCAGGAATGCCGCCGCGAGTGGATTCGGCAAGGGCATGCTTTTACCCATGCAGAGCTGGCGCAGATGGCGTGCAACTGCGGGAGCGTAAACGCCGTAATTGACACGGAGGACGAGCTCTTTTTCAGAAGCGAGCGTATGCCACAGAAAGTGATGCAGTATTTGGAAATGACGGGACAGCCCATTGTCAAAGAGCCGGGCGAAATCGTGCGTGTTATTCTGGAAAGCCTGGCGCTGCGTTACCGCTATTCCGTGGATGTGCTGTCTGAGCTGACGGGCATTCGGTTCAGTTCGATGCGCGTGTTTGGCGGCGGCAGCAAAAACAGCCTGCTCTGCCAGCTGATGGCGGATACGACGGGGCTAACGGTGCATGCCGGACCGGCGGAGGCTTCCACAATCGGCAACTTCATTCAGCAGGGGCTGGCGCAGGGCGTGTTTACTGACCGAAAGCAGGCGCTCAAGCTGATTGAAACCCATGAGACGACGACCTATCAGCCTGCGGCAGATTGCGAAGAGAAATACCGCAGAGCTTTGGAAATATGCAAATGGAAGACGCTGTAACGAGGTGGAAAAATGAATCCATACATGAAAAAATACGAAAAAGAGATCATGGAGATCATCGAAACCTGCCACAGAGACGCCGAAATCGGCTATGGTCCGGCAGTCAGCGGCAATGTTTCCTATCGTGTGGATGAGGACATCGTGCTTATCACACCAACCAAAACCCCGAAGCGCCTAATGCGCCCGGAGGATATCTGTGTGTTGAATATGGCGGGTGAGCCGCTGTATCTGCCGGAGGGCAAGAAGCCGACGGGTGAGACTTTCATGCACCTGCATGTGCTCAGCAAACGCCCGGATATCAACGCGGTGATGCATGCGCATCCGCCGCTGGTGACGGCGCTTTCCACCACTAAGGCGGGCAAAGAAGCGCTGCTGTTGCCGCTGATTCCCGAAGCGATGATGCAGCTTGGCCCAGTCATCACCATTCCGTATGCCAACCCGAACATGGAGGAGCTGGGATATGCGTTTGACCCGGTGGTGAACGATTCCAACGGCTTCATGCTGGAAAGCCACGGCGCGCTGGTTTGCAGTCCCAAGGGTGTGCTTTATGCAATTGAATCCCTTCAGGTGATGGAATCGCTGGCGGAATCCATTATCGTCGGGCGGATCATGAGTAAAAAGCTCAAGTGCTTGACCCGCGAAGATGCGGAAGGTATCGACGGCGTGATTCACGAGCTTGGCTGGGCGTTGCCCGGTGCGCCCGGAAGATATAAGACGATTACCGAGATGTTCTACCATTGAGAACCGTGTGAGTTTTGAGGTGCGTCCATGGAGGAGAATGTTTTTATCAAGCTGGAACACATCAGCAAAACCTTTCCGGGTGTAAAGGCGCTGGACAACATCAGCCTGACTATCAAGCATGGTGAAGTACACGCGCTGGTAGGCGAAAACGGTGCTGGTAAATCCACCTTGATTAAGGTGCTTGCGGGCAATTACAAGCCGGATGAAGGCGGACGAATCATGATTGACGGGGAGACGTTTGATTCGCTGACGCCGCGGCTGTCGCTGCACAAGGGAATCGTGGTCATCTATCAGGATTTTTCACTCTTTCCCAACCTGAGTGTGGCGGAGAATATCTCTATCACGGAAGAGATGGAGAAAAAGGGAATTTGCGTCAACTGGAACGAGATGCGCACGATTGCGCAGAAAGCGCTGGAACGGCTGGGCGTGGATATCGACGTCAACGTGCAGCTGGGTACGCTGTCTACGGCTAAGCAGCAGCTGGTCGCCATTGCTCGTGCGCTGGCTTGCGACGCGAAGCTCATCATCATGGATGAGCCGACATCCACGCTTTCCAGTGGCGAGGTTGAGCTGCTGTTCAAGATCATCCGCGAATTGAAGCGGCAGAATATTTCGGTGCTGTTTGTCAGCCACAAGCTGGAGGAACTGTTTGAGATTGCCGACATGTTTACCGTCATCCGCGATGGTCAGTACATCGACGCACGTCCCCGCGACCAGATGGATAACGATACACTGATCTCCCTGATGGTGGGACGCAAGGTGGAGTTTGTGCATCAGGGAGCGGACAAGCTGGGCGATGTCGTGCTTGAAGTGCGTCATCTGAGCCGATACGGTAACTTCAAGGATGTCTCTTTCACCGTGCGCAAGGGCGAGATCGTTTCGCTCTCCGGTCTTGTCGGCGCGGGCAGAACAGAGGTCGTTCAGGCAATCTGTGGTTTGGAACCTGCGGATTCCGGCGAAATCCTCATCCACGGCAAGCCGGTCGCGATCAAGAACATGAAGGATGCGGTTGCACACCGCATCGCCTATGTGCCGGAAAGCCGCCTGACAGAAGGTCTGGTGCTCACCAAGAGCGTGGAGGATAACTCGGTCATGACGGTTCACGACCGCCTGCGCAGCGGGCATGGGTTGGTGAATCTGAAGACCAAGCACAAGCTGGCGAAGGACTGGATCGAGAAACTGAACATCAAACCGGGTTATCCGGATATGGTGGTGCAGAAACTTTCCGGCGGAAACCAGCAGCGTGTGGTCATCGCCAAATGGCTGGCCACCGATCCGGAAATTCTGTTCATCGATGAGCCGACGAATGGCATTGATATCGGCGCGAAGAGCGAAATTCACAATCTGATGCGCAGGTTGGCTTCGCAGGGCATGGCGATCGTCATGGTGTCCAGCGAGCTGCCGGAGGTTCTCTCCATTTCCGATACTGTGCTGGTGATGCGGCGCGGACGTATTAACGGTGTGTTTGACGGCGCAGCCACCAATCAGGAGGAGCTGCTCAATGCTGCCATCCTGTCCAATCCCGGAAAGGGGGCGAACCCATGAAAAAGCTGCTGAAAAGCCGTGAGCTGGCGCTGGGCATTCTGGCGCTGGTGCTGATCGTCATCATCAGCGTGAATAACCAGCGTTTCCTGAGTGCAGTCAACCTGATGAACGTGCTCAAGAGTAACATCATTCTGGCGATTGTTTCCTGTGGTATGCTGGTTGTCATGATCACAGGCGGCATTGATGCTTCCGTGGGCGCGATGATTTCAACCACAACGCTGATTGTAGGCAATTTCCTGGTGCATGTTTCGCCCAACCCGGTGCTGGCCTATGTGCTGGGCATGCTCATCGGCACCCTGTTCGGAACAGTGAACGGTCTGCTTATCGCCTATCTCAAGCTGCCGCCGCTCGTTGCGACGCTGGGCATGAATTCGATTGCAAGCGGTCTGATGATCTTTTTGACCAAGGGCGCTTATATCAACAATATTCCGCAGTCGTTTATCGACTTCGGTCTGACGACGTTCCTCAAGATCTTTCCCAAGGGAGACGGCACGACGATCGGTCTGCCGATTCAGGTGATTCCGTTGGTACTGGTTGTGGCGCTGACGTATTTCCTGCTCCGGCACACCAAAATGGGACGCGGCGTTTTCGCCATCGGCGGCAACATGCTTTCTGCTGAGCGCGTCGGCTTCAACGTGATTGCGGTGCAGATCTTCTGCTATGCGTTCATGGGCTTTATCTGTGGCGTAGCGGGTGTGACGCACATTTCCATCATGCGCCGCGTCGATCCGAATGCTTTTAATGGTTATGAAATGGACGTTATCGCAGCGGTCATCCTCGGAGGCGTCAATGTGCTGGGCGGCGAGGGCACACTGACCGGTACGCTGCTGGGTGTGGCACTGTTTGCCATCATCAACAACGGCTTGACGCTGCTGAAGATTTCGTCTTACTGGCAGAAGATCGTGCTGGGCGCGGTGATGGTCATTGCGCTGTGCGCGATTGTGATTCAGAAGCGGCATGACAGCAGCCGCGTGAAGAAAGTCGATATCGAGTAGAGGTGAGGAGAAGATGAAAAAATTATCGAAAGAAGCGATCCTGCTGATCGTGTTCGTCCTGATCTTTACGCTGTTGTCGATCATGTCTCCGGGTAAATTCCTGACGGGGGGCAATCTGCGCTCCATCTGTTTCCAGATTCCGGAATTCGGCCTGTTTGCCATCGCCATGATGCTGGCGATTCTGACCGGCGGCATCAACCTTTCGGTGGTGACGAGCGGAACACTGGGCAGCGTCATCGGCGCACTTGTGCTCTCGCGAACGTATGCGGCGGGCATGAATGCGGCGCTTTCCATCACACTGGCTGTGTTGACGGTGCTGGCGATTTCGACTCTCTGTGGTCTGCTCAACGGCTTTGTGGTTTCCTACATGGGCACAGCCGCGATGATGACGACGCTGGGCACATCCATCCTGTATGAAGGCATCGGCCTGCTGATTTCAAAGGGTAATTCGATTTCTAAATTCCCTTCCGAGTTTTACTGGTTTGGCAACAGCACGTTCCTGGGTATTCCGATTCCAATGTATCTGTTCGTCTTCTTCGCGCTGCTGGTGCACATTCTGCTGCATAGAACGCCGTGGGGTCTGAACGTGTACATGATCGGCAGCAATCCCAAGGCGAGCAAATTTTCCGGCATCAACGTCGAGGGCACAACCATGCTGGCATACACGCTCTCCGGTCTGCTCAGCGGTGTGGCTGCGGTGATCATGATGTCGCGCTACAACTCCGCACGAATCGATTACGGATCTTCGTATCTGATGCAGACGGTTGCCGCATCCGTGCTGGGCGGCACGTTGATCACGGGCGGCTATGGCACGGTGTATGGCGTTGTGCTGGCGGTGGCGACGCTGCAATGCCTCTCCAGCGGCCTGAATATCTTCGGTCTGGATACGTCCCTAACCTCAATGATCACCGGCGCGGTGCTCATCGGTACGCTGGCTGTCGGATTCTTCGCTTCGCACAGGAACGAGCGCGTCCGCACGCTGAAAACGAAAAGCTGAGAAGAAAAAAGGATATCATTCCCGCGGAGGACGGGAGTTATCGAAAGATTCAGAAATAGCAAACATCAGAAGGAGGATACCCTTATGAAGAAGATTATTACTCTGGTTCTGGCTGCTTGTATGATGCTCACCAGCTTCTGTGCATTGGCGGAGAGCGACAAGTATACCATCGTTGTCATGCCGAAGCAGGTTGGCATTACGTATTTTGAGTCCGCTCGTGCCGGCGTGGTCAAGGCTGGCGAAGAGCTTGGCGTGAACGCGGTGTTCACCGGTCCGACTGTTGCCGATGCCGCTGAGCAGGTCAAGATGATTCAGGATCTCATCTCCCAGGGCGTGAACGCGATTGCAGTTTCTGCGAACGACGCGGATGCGCTGACCCCGGTTCTGACGCAGGCCCGAAACGCCGGCATCGTCATTCTCGACTGGGATACCCCGGCTGATCCGAGCGTGGTGGATCTTTCCGTGCAGACGGTTGAATTCAAGCGCTTCGGCGAAGCGAACTTGGACGAGCTGGTTCGTCAGATGGGCACCGACGAGGGCGAATATGCGATTCTGACCTCCACGCTGACGGCCGGCACCTGCAACGAGTGGATCAACGCCGTTCTGGCTTATGCGGCAGAAAAATACCCGAACCTGACGCTGGTTTGCGACCCGGTCTGCACCAACGAGAGCATCGACGAAGCCTATTCCAAGACGCTCGACCTGCTGACCACCTATCCGGATCTGAAAGGCATCATCGGCTTCTCTTCCCCGGCTCCGATTGGCGCGGGTCAGGCGGTTTCTGAAATGGGTCTTCAGGGCAAGGTTGCCGTTGTCGGCACCTGCATGCCCAACGACGCGAACGCGCTGATGAAGGAAGGCGCGATCAGCTCCGGCCTGCTGTGGGATCCCGCTGCTCTGGGTTATCTGTCTGTCGGTCTGGCGAAGTATGTGCTGGATGGCAACGAGATCAAGGACGGCGACGTGGAGATCGAAGGCTATGGCACTGCGACTATCGCTGGCAAGCAGGTGTTCATGGGCGATCCGCTGATCTTCACCGCGGAGACCGTAGATAACTACAACTTCTAAGCATTTTGAAGCGTTTGCCCGGCGACATAGGGTGAATGCGGAAAAAACAGAGTCAAACAGAGCGCTATTCAGAGGCCAGAGGCCATCCTCCCTGAAAGCGTTCAACTCAAACCGACAAGGGATGGCGGCTCGCATGAGCTGACCATCCTTTGTTTCTTCCACAAAAAAGAAAGGAAAAGCAATATGAAATACGGTATTACATACAGCTATTGGGGCAAGGACTGGGAAGGCAGTGATTACCCGCAGAAGATTGAGCGTGCGCGTAAATGCGGGCTGGATATTCTGGAAATCTTTTATGGACGCATTTTGACGATGAGCGATCAGGAGATTGCGGAGATCAACGCGGCGCAGAAGGATAACGGCATTGAGGTGTATGCGCTTGGCGGCTTCGGCGCAAAGCAGGATCTTTCATCGCTGGATGAAACGGTTCGCCGCGGTGCGGTTGAAGAGGCGAAGGCGCTGCTCAAGGCCATCAGCCGCCTGAACATCCACAATTTCTCTGGCATCAATTATGGGCAGTGGTGCGGTCTTTCCGATCCGGAAAACAAGGCACGCCGCTTTGAGCAGGCAGCACGTTCGCTGGGTGAGGTGGGCCGTTTCGCAGCGGATTACGATATCAGCTGGAACATGGAGGTTGTTAATCGATTTGAAAGCTACCTCGTGAATACGGCGCAGGAAGCGCGTGATTTGGCGGAGGCTTCCGGCAGCAAGAATATCAATATTCTGTTGGATATCTTCCATGGTATGCTGGAGGAAGACGATTTGGCGCAAGCTGTGCGCATCGCAGGCGATAGACTGGGACATTATCACGTCGGTTCAAATAATCGAAAGCTGCCGAGACCGAGCTTCCAGCCGTGGAATGAGATTGCGGCCGCGATGAAAGAAATCGGCTATAACAAGAGCATCAGCATTGAGCCGCTGGTACATACGGGTGGAACGGTTGCGCTTAGCGGCGGTAATGTCTGGCGCGAGATGCTGCCCAAAGGCTGGGATGATCAGATGCTTGATGATATGTTGAAGGAAAGCCTTGCATTTCTTAAAAAGACGTTTGATTAAGCGAGGATAAGGTGATGAAGAAATATATCATTGGTATTGATTCGGGCACCACGAGCATCAAAGCGGTGGTGATGGATATCCGCGGCAACGTGATTCGCAAGAAAGATTTCAAGCTGACTGCGATTTGCCCCCGGCAGGATATGTATGAAGAAGACATGCACGAAATCTGGGAGAAAGCATGCCTCGCGCTGCGGGACGTTGCGGCGCATTTCCCGAAGGAAAGCATCATTGGCATAGGCATCACAGCGCAGGGCGACGGCATGTGGATGATCGACAAGGACGGCGAACCCGTGCGCAACGGCTGCTGCTTCTGCGATGGCCGCGCTTCCGAATTTGTGGATGAATGGGTGAAAAACGGCGTCTGCGATCAGCTGTTTGATCTGACTGGCACACGAATTTTCACGGGCAATCAGAATGGCATTGTGAAATGGATGGAGAAGCATGAGCCGCAGGCGCTTGAAAAAACGGCGTATATCCTGCATCTGAAAGACTATCTGTTTTACAAGCTGACGGGAAAGATCACGACGGATGCGACGGATCAGTCGCTGATCTTCCTAAATCAGAGGACACGCCAGTACGAGCCGGAGACGTTTAAAATCTGCGGGTTGGAAGCCTATATGGACAAATATCCGCCGGTTTTGAGCGCAAAGGAGAATGCTTTCCGCATTGATGCGGGGCTTGCTGAGAAGCTGGGGCTGAATCCGGAAATTCTGGTCACATCCGGTCCGATGGATGTGGGCGCCTGTGCGCTGGGCAGTGGTGTGATTGAACCGGGTTGCTGCTGCTCGATCATTGGTACGGCGGCGCTGCATGAAATGGTGATTGACCGTCCGTTGGAGGACGACGTACATGCAGGTATGACGGTTGCACATGTCATGGAGGACAGATGGCTTCGGTTGATGGCTTCGCTGGCAGGTACGCCGAATCTGGAATGGGCAATCAATACCTTCGGTGTAGCGCTTAAGCGTCAGGCGGAGGAAAAGCAGGTCAGCGTATACGATATAACCGAGGAACTGGTTAAAACCTCGCCTATTGGTGCAAACGGAGTGATGTATCATCCCTATCTGTTGGCGGGCGGCGAACGCGCTCCGTTTACGGATTCCAGAGCACGGGCGAGCTATACCAACATCAACGTCACGCATACGCTGGCGGATATTCTGCGTGCAACTTATGAAGGTGTTGCGTTTGCCATGCTGGATTGTTACAGCAGCATGCCAGGCAAGGTGAAGCAGATCACGGTCTGTGGTGGCGGTGCCAAGAGCGCATTTTGGTGTCAGATGTTTGCGGATGTGTTGGGAACGGATATCATCACTGTCAACGGCGACGAGTTGGGCGCGAAAGGCGTTGTGCTCAATAACGCCGTGGTGCAGGGCTTTTATGCCGACTATGCGCAGGCTGTCGAGCAAACGGTCTCGGTTCGTGACCATTTTGTTCCGGATATGGAGAAGCATAAGCGGTATATGGAATTGTATCCGCTGTATAAGAAAATTCGCGAAGCGCTCCGACCAACGTGGGAAACGCGACAGAAGCTGTTCTATAAGTAATTATAAAAAAGGGGCTGTTGTTAAGCTGATGTTGAACTGCTCCCCGTCAAGTAGACAATACAAAACAATCGCATAATTCAAAGAAAGCTCATTGCAGGACAGCATCACACCAACTGTCTGATGTCCATAGTCTTGTTGTTTTTTCAGGTGTGACTGGTGATAATACACTGCTTCAATGGGGTGCATCGCCTGTGACGAAGGCGCTGTATGCGAAGCAATCGTATCATCTACAATGCAGAAAACAGGCGCTCCGCTCTTCCGGGATCCCTCGTAAATGCGATCAATGACTTGTCGTTTCAGTGCTTTTTCAAAATGCAGGCTGTCCCATCTTCCGTTATTCAGAAAATGTGCGACTGTCGTTCTGTGTTTCTCGCTAAAAACTTCGGCATTGACGACTTTTCCCTTGTATCCGAGCATAAAGACGGAGCGGGTCAGGGGCTTTACATGTTCCAGATAGACATCGGATAAAAAATTCCCGAGCCATAATGCGTTTAAAGTCTTGCAAATTTCTTCTGACTGCATTACATTGTAGGCATGAGACATCTCCTTTCGTGGCGGTGGTCGGATGGGTTTTGATCAATTTCATTGTACCATTCACTACGTTAATATGTACCCCCAATACTGGAACACCCAGTATTGGGGGTATTTGCATCATGAAGTACAGTTATGAGTACAAGCAGCGCTTGTCAAAGAACTTCGTGAAGAAGGACACTCTTTGAGCTTTTTGTTGAAAGCAATGGATTTCCCTGACGTGAAAGGCCTGATCCTCCATTCAGGTCAAGGGTGGCAATACCAGCACGCGGCTTACCGTGAAGCCCTTCGCGAACATGGTGTAATTCAATCTATGTCCAGAAAGGGAAACTGCTATGATAACTGTATTATGGAAATGTTCTTCGGTCGTCTGAAAACCGAAATGTTTTATGGGCTTGAGAAAACATACACTTCATTGCGAAATCTTTGCAAAAGCTATTGCTGAATACATTGATTATTACAACAACAGGAAAATCCAAGTAAAAACGAAATGGATGCCTTCCTCTACATTCAGAGAAGCATCCATGGCGATGACATAATTATTCAATTCTAAGCCGGTGTCCAGAAAACCGGGTACATATCATCAATCATTGAATCAGCTAGCTCTCTTTTATGAATCATGAAAACGGTTGTCCAGTCGTTGCCGCAAGCGGGAATGACACTCGAAAAACGAAGCGATTGCGTCGCTTTTCAGAGGGTGTATCTTATTCCCACTCGGCAAAGCGAACCATTTTCTAAACATATTTGTTTAGAAAATCAACGGATTTCGACCGATTTTTGTGAAAAATCGGTTCGTTTATCCTGAAAATGAAATTGTTTTGGTAGCGGAAAAGTAGCGTGTCAAATTGACCTCGAAAATGGGGGCAATTTGAGGGGGTCTCTATGCGTCCATTGTACCGGGAGACAGCACGAATGTCAAGCCAAAAGATGAAGGACGAGCGAAAAAGTTGTTACCGCGTATGACGAGTCACGAAAGAAATGAAAGTTTCTATGCGGACATTTATGCGGACGTTTATCGGGACTTTTTGGACACGACCCAGCGTCCGGTCTTGTTGGAACCCTCGCGATGAAGCCTGTTTTGCGCCTTCAAAGATGCAATCAGACGGCGAATTTGACGATCGCTCAGACCGAGATGCTCCGCCATGACGGGAATGGTCATGCGCGGATCGGACTTGAGCAGAACGAGCAGTTGATCTTCCGGCGATTTGATATGCTGCTTCACATAGACGTTTTTCAGCGCTTCAAGAATCATTTCGAGCATGAACTCGATGAATACGGTTGCACCGCCCTGTGTGTTGGCGGCGTTCAAGGCGGCATAATAGTCGGCTTGATGCTCCAGAATCATGGATTCAATCGGCAGATAGGTGAAGATAGGCTCCCATTTGCGCAGAATCAGCGTTTGCCAAAGCCGCCCTGTTCTGCCGTTTCCATCCGCAAAAGGATGGATGAACTCAAACTCATAATGAAAGACGCAGGAAGCGACGAGCGGATGCGCAGTCGTGTTTCGCAGCCATTCAAAGAGCTGCTGCATGGCTTCCGGGACATATTGGGCGGGCGTGCCGGCATGAATGAGCTGATCCCCTGCATAAACGCCGACACCTGTATTGCGGAACGTACCCGCGCCCATGACGAGCCCATCCATCATAACGCGATGAACCTTGAGCAGATCGTCGATGGAGTACGGATCGAGCGACGGAAGCAAATCATACGCCCGAAAAGCATTCTGCACTTCCCACACTTCCTGCTGCGGGGCGAGAACGCGCTTACCGTTCAGCAGCGCTGTCACCTGATCGAGCGTCAGGCTGTTATGCTCAATCGCCAGCGAAGAATGAACGGAACGGATGCGGTTGGCGCGATGCAGTTGTGGTTGTGCGGACAGGTTGCCGCGTACCGTGATTTCCTTGACTGTTGCTGATATTTCGGTGGAAAGGCTGAGAATCGTATCCGTCAACTGATAAGGCGGGGTATAGGCGCTCATGGGGATCACCTCGATGGATTTAGAATTTCAGATTCAACTTCGTCCAGCGTGTAAGTGCTGGGCAAGGTTTTGTAGGCTTCCAGACTTTTTCGATAGGTTTCAAGGTCAAATTCATCTTCGATCCGTTCAAGCACACAATGACGAATCAGTTCGGAAACGGAGAGATCTTTTTCGGTTGCATATTGGCGAATTAAAGCGATATCGGCAGGGGGAAGATGAAGGGTGAGGGTCATAAGAAACCTCCAAGATACTAATTCAAAGGACATCATGTTTATAAAGCTATTTAATATTTTAGCATGATATATTGCGCTTCGCAAGTTGGTGGGAAAAATGATGATGTGACAATGAAATAATGCGCGTCGTATCTTTGCGGAGATGCTGATAATTTGCCTTATGAGAAAGTCGGTGATCAGGAACCTGTTTGCATCGCAGATGAGGTTCCCTTCGAAATACCCGAAACGTGGGAATGGGTTGGCTTAACAGTGATAAGGAACTAAATCACTTATCAACTGTTAGCTGACGGTTTTCGGGTGCATACGAAACTCCCGTCTGATTCCTAACAGGAATTAGTCGGGAGTTTTTCTTGTTAACAGAGCCTATATTGGAGGATAGCATTATGAAAACATTACTTTCCTGTGAATTTAACATGGACACAGGCTGCGTTGAACTAAGATGTTCTGACGACAGCATGATTTCCATTAATTGCACCGCTGTAGAGGACGAAGTTGCGAATAGCCGTTTCCAGCGGTCTGAACTGGACTGACTCATCTACAACGATCCGCTGTCTTATGCGGAATTGATTTTGAATGGCGATCCAGAAAAATACTTGCGAACCGTAACGGAGATCCCGCAGTTAGATTCTGATTGATAATTCTATAAATCTTGACGTGCAAAGGGCATCCATACGAAAGCATGGATGCCCTTTGTCTTAACTTAGCCTTGTGGTCGGCAAGCATTTTACCCACTTTTCTCCTTATAGACTTCGTGGAGCCTTTGGAGACCAGTGTTTTATCGAAATCAGCCTTTCGGCGGATGAGGGTCCCCTCCATGGCTATCCGCAGACTGAATACGACCGTCCAGCCCATGAATGACAAACTCAGTGCCTTGGTTTCGGCTGATTTGTCTTCCGGCATTTACTGCCTGTTCCTTGGTGGAATAGTGGCCACTGGAGCGTTGAGCTCCGCCACGTTTTACATCCCAGCCACCATTGGGATTGTGAACGACATGATGAGTAGAACGAGCCATACGATTACCCCCTGTGTGCCTTAGGACAGCAGATTGCACAACCGTCCGCATCGAGATAGATTTTCTTCGCATGAGCTACTGCCTCAACCTCGCTTTCAAAGTAGCCCACATACTGTGCGCTACGGATGCCAAGCTGTTCAGCATGCTCTTTAGTATGGACTTCATGATGAAAGCCAGGATTTAACGTCTGATTGTTGTTAACATAGTAATAATGATACATATAATTTTCCTTTCTGCTTGACCAAACAAGCGATACATGATATTTTGATAGCGTACATATTGCAAATGAGCGGTTAATCTGTGCCAGCAGATTGCTGCTCTTTTTATTTGTACATAAGACACCACCTCCTTAAAAGCATCGGAAATTCACCTGTTCACGGCTTCCGTGGAGGTCGGTGATTTCCCCTTTTTTGATGGTTCCATTATACAGCTATTTCTACTATATTAAAAATTAAAATGTTCGTTGTTTGGTGGCAAAATTAAAAAAATATAAGATAATAATTGAAATCATTTGATTTTTGGTGGCAAATATTGTATAATGAAATAAGATAGGAGGAGTGTGCCTTGGGAAAAAAGCTATACACAAAAGAAAACATCTCCAAAGCCGAAACCGAATGGCTGGGCATACCCGAACTTGTTGTATTAAAAACAAACAGGGATGATGTTGGTTTAGAAGTTGTACATCGTAGATACTTTAAGAATGAAAAATTGCTCTGCCCTGCTTGTCGTTCCTCTAAAACACGCTGCTCTAAAATTGTGGATCGAAAACTCAAGGATTTATTGTGGCTTGACGAGGACCACAAGACATTTCAAATAATCAGCCTACTTTTTCATCAGCGTTATATGCGCTGTGATAGTTGCGGGCAAAGCGTTTTCCCTGAGCCTACAGAATTTGGAGAAAAGGGATGCAAATTCACAAACCGGCTATCAGAAGCCTTGGCAGATGGAACCTTTCAATTCTCATATAAAAAAGTATGCCAACATTACGGTGTTCCGGCTTCTACTGCTTCAGTGGGTGAAGTAATGCGACGCAGAATCCAATATAGGGAGTCATTGTTGCCGCCGGTCAGAACACCACATATCATTAGCATTGTCGAGGTGGTGTTTTTTGGGGAGTTCTATCCCGCTGTTTTAGGAATTTGGAATGATGAGGTTTATTGCCTGGATATTTTGCGAGATTCATCTGAGGAAACCTGTGGTGCATTTCTGAAAACATTGGATGCTAAACAAGTTGAAACTATATATGTAGACCCAGTCGATAGCTTGTTTAATGCTGTGAATCAGTACTTTCCAATGGCTTCAATTGTGGTGACTGATGAGGCGATTCAGCGATATGCCAGAAACGCTATGCTTGATATTATCCATTCCGACGGAAAGCGATTTCCGGTGGTTCATAAAGACCGGCGATTGACGGTACTCCACAAAGACCTGGATGATAGAACTGTCGTTCCCAGAATTAAGGAAGGGATGAAGAGTAGGCCGAGGTTACAACGGGCTTACAATCACCATCAGAGATTGTTGGAGCTTATGGAAACCAAGTGGTCGATGGAAGATCTCCGAACATGGGCAGACCAGATTCCGGCAGAGGTAGATGAGTTTTTGGCAGTTGGTGATATTATTGATATCTTTGGCGAGCAATTAAGCGGATTTTTGATACTGGGCGAGAAGCCACCCAACAATTATCAGTTTGCGGTGCAAGGCATCTGTGACGCTATCAAGGATATGCCGCACTGCATTTTCGATGTAATGCGTGGTCGCTGCATCTTCTCTATAACTCACGACACCATGGAGGAAAACGGGGAACTGTGGCGATACGGCATTAAGTCAAGTCGTTTAATCGAGAAAATCAATGAGATCGCAGCCAATATTAGGGAGGAACGAGATTATGGATACCAATGAAAAGATCAAAATAGTCGGTACAAACATTCAAGAAAAAGCAAATCTGATATGGAATGTGGCGAACAGTCTATTTGGAGCATATAAGCCTCATGAATATGGTCTGGTTATTTTGCCCATGGTCGTGATTAAGCGTTTTCATGACTGCTTACTCCCGACCAGAGAAAAAGTGCTGGCCACTTATGAAAAGGTGAAACAGTTAGCTGTCAAAGATGGTTTTCTGCGTACTGCATCTGGCTATCGTTTTTACAATACCAGCCAGTACACCTTTGAGCGACTGAAAGCTGACCCAGAGAATATTAAGACCAATTTCGAGGCGTACATCAATGGCTTCTCCGATAATGTTATCGACATTCTGGCGAATATGGGCTTCTTTACGCAAATCGAGCGTATGGCGGATGCGGGAGTTCTGTATCAGGTTATCAGCGACTTTACTGCTGACAATGCAGATATGAATCCGGAGAAAATTTCTGCAATTGATATGGGTTATGTCTTCGAAAACCTTGTTCAGCGTTTTTCTGAGAGTTATGATGAAGAAGCAGGGGCACACTTCACCAGCCGTGACATTATTTATTTGATGTGTGACTTGCTTACCATGAATGCGGATTTTTCCGGCGAGGATGCCCCTGCCAAGACTGTATACGATATGGCGATGGGTACCAGCCAGATGCTTACCTGTATGGAAGAGCGCATCCATGCCCTTGACAAAGAGGCTGAAATCATCTGTTATGGTCAGGAAATCAACCCGTTTACTTTTGGTATCGCCAAAGCGGACATGCTAATCCGTGGTGGCGATCCTGAAAATATGCAGTTCGGCGACACCTTGAATGCGGATAAATTCAAGGGCTATACCTTCGACTACATTATTTCCAATCCTCCATTCGGTATCGATTGGAAGCGTGAAGCGGCTGATGTGGAGAAAGAACACAAACTGGGCGATGCCGGTCGGTTTGGCGTTGGCTTACCTCAAAAATCCGATGGACAGATGCTGTTCTTGCTAAATGGCATCGCTAAATTGAAAGACACCGGCAGAATGGCTATTATCCAAAATGGTTCCTCTCTCTTCACAGGAGATGCAGGAAGTGGCCCCAGTGAAATCCGTCGCTATATTATTGAGAATGACTGGTTGGATGCTATTGTTCAGCTTCCCAATGACAGCTTTTATAACACCGGGATTGCAACCTATATCTGGATAGTATCCAAAAACAAACCCGAAACACATAGAGAACGCATTTTGCTGATTGATGCCAGCAAGTGCTGTGAGGCACGTAGACGTCCTATCGGTAATAAGCGTGTAGATATTACGGAATCTTGCCGCAATTTGATCACACAGGCATACAGCGAATATAGAAGTGCAATTTTCACAAAGACCTTAGAAGATAAAAAAACAGTGTTGACTTGCAAAAGCAAAGTGCTTGATGCCATATCGCTTGGCTACAATAAAATCACAGTGGAAAGTCCTGCTTTGGATGATGACGGCAACCCGATTGTAAAAAAAGGAAAGCCAGTAGCCGATACCTCCAAGCGTGACACTGAAAGTGTTCCACTTGATGAAGATGTGGATGCTTATTTTGCACGGGAAGTTCTCCTTTATCGTCCGGGTGCTTGGATTGACAAAAGCAAGACCAAGGTCGGATATGAGATCCCATTCACTCGTACCTTTTATGAATACGAGGAACTGGAACCGGCGGCTGATATTGCAGAACGCATTGCGGCCCGTGAAAAGGTACTGATGGAGAAATTGCAGGCATTATTTGGAAATGGTGGTGGGCAAAATGAGTGAGATTACTACCTATGAAAAAACAAAAGATAGCGGCATCGAATGGATAGGCAGTATTCCCTCTCACTGGCGTGTCCACACCTTGTATCAACTTGTAACCCAGGTCAAGGAAAAAAACAGCAATCTTCAGGAAAAGAATCTGCTGTCTTTGAGTTACGGCAAAATCAAACGTAAAGATATTGATTCACCGGATGGCCTTCTTCCTGCGTCTTTTGACGGTTATAACATTATCGAAGACGGGGATATTGTCCTTCGTTTAACAGATTTACAGAACGACCATACAAGCCTTCGGGTAGGTTTGGCCACAGAGCGTGGTATTATTACCTCTGCTTACACAACCTTGCGTCCAATAGACACAAGCAATTCAAAATACTTATATTACCTACTCCATGCCTTTGATCTAAAAAAAGGATTTTACGGTATGGGGTCTGGCGTGCGACAAGGATTAAATTACGCAGAGGTAAAGGAACTGAGAATAGTTCTGCCAAGCCAAGATGAACAAGATGCTATTGCAAGTTTTCTTGATAATCAATGTGGACAAATCGATTCAATTATTGAGGAAGCGAAATCCAGTGTAGAAGAATATAAAAAGTGGAGAGCTTCTATCATTTTTGAAGCAGTGACCAAGGGACTAAATCCTTTAGCAGAAATGAAGGATAGCCATATTGATTGGATTGGCCAAATGCCTGCTCATTGGGGGATTCTCTCGCTTAAGTATTTATGCTCTATGCAAGCCGGGAAAAATCTTGTGTCTGATCAGATTGATGAAGCTGGAGAATACCCAGTATACGGAGGAAACGGTATTCGAGGGTATTATTCCAAGTATAATTACGAAGGAGAGTATCTTCTTGTAGGTAGGCAAGGTGCATTATGCGGTAACGTTCATAAAATAAAGGGATGTTTTTGGGCAACAGAACACGCAGTGGTAACAAAAAATGTAGAAGGAGTAGAACTTTCATTTTTGTATTATTTGCTGAATGGCATGAATCTTAACCGATATGCTTCGAATAGTGCTGCTCAACCGGGCTTATCAGTTAATACAATTCAAAATATAAAAACAGTTTTTCCCCCCATAGAAGAACAAATTGAAATTTCCACATATCTTAATGATATATGTCATTCGATCGATTCCATCATAGAAAACAAACAATCCTTGATTTTTGAACTTGAAAGTTATAAAAAATCATTAATTTTTGAAACTGTAACAGGCAAAAGAAAGGTGGTGTGACCATGAACGAAACAGAAAAACGCTTTGAGGAATTCATAGAGACCTACCTTGTTTCTGAGGATGGTGGATGGACAAAGGCAACGGATGCTGGTTATTGTAGCGATGAAAGCAAAGATATGTTTCTGGACATCGTCACTCTGACCGATTTCGTAAAAAGTACCCAGCCCATGGCATGGAAACGCTTCGAGCGGATGTGTACGATCAACCCGGTTCGGCAGTTTTATAAGGCATTTGAAAATGCCATCACACAGGATGGACTGATTTCTGTTCTGCGTCACGGCTTTAAGCATCGTGGCATCAATTTTCGTGTGTGCTATTTTAAGCCTGAGTCTGAGCTGAACGAGGTGTCCATCATCAACTACCAAAAGAATGTCTGCCAGTGTATCCGCCAGTGGCACTATTCTAAACGCAACACAAATACAGTCGATATGATGCTGGCTGTCAACGGCATCCCCGTTGTGGCGATTGAACTGAAGAATCAGCTCACCGGGCAGTCGGTGGATGACGCTATGCGTCAGTGGCAATATGACCGCAACCCTAATGAACCGGCATTCGGATTTAATAAGCGTGTTCTCGCATACTTTGCCTGCGATCTCTACAATGTATATATGACTACCCAGCTGAAAGGCCCGGAGACAACGTTCCTTCCTTTCAATCAAGGCAGTGCCGGTGCAGGCAAGGATGGCGGTGCAGGTAATCCAAAGAGCACCGATGGCAGCTATGTAACTTCATACTTCTGGGAGAAAGTCCTTCAGAAGGATAGCTTGTTGGATATTCTGCAAAAGTTCATTAACTACGAGCGAACAGAAAAAAAAGAGACTTTGCCGGACGGTTCCACAAAGAAAACTGTCAGCAGCAAAGTCATTTTCCCACGGTATCACCAGTTGGATGTCGTGCGTCAACTGGTCAATCATGTTAGAACTAATGGCGCTGGACATAACTATCTCATCCAACACAGTGCCGGTTCCGGCAAGTCCAATTCTATCGCTTGGACGGCTTACCGTATGGCCAGCCTCCACAACGAAAACAACGATGCAATTTTTAACAGCGTAATCATTATTACAGACCGCCGTATTCTCGATCAACAGTTGCAGGCCACCGTTTCCAGCTTTGACCATACTTTGGGGAGTGTGGTTACGATTGATGAGAAGAAAAACTCTGGCGCTCTGCGTGATGCCATTAACGATGGAAAGCGAATCATTGTCACCACTTTGCAGAAGTTCCCAGTGATTTACAATGAAGTCGAGTCCGCTGTTGGTAAGCATTATGCAGTTATTGTAGATGAAGCACACAGTAGCCAAACTGGACAGAGTGCATTAAAACTCAAGGCGGCGCTTGCTGATGTGAGCGATGCTCTTGCAGAATATGCTGAACTGGAAGAAAAGGCTATCGAAGAAGTCGAGGCAAACGATATTCTTGTGCAAGAAATGCTCAGCCAAGGTAAACACAGCAACATGAGTTTCTTTGCCTTTACTGCAACGCCCAAAGGCAAAACCCTGGAAATTTTCGGCGAACCTCAACCGGATGGTTCTTTCCATCCCTTCCACATCTATTCGATGCGACAGGCTATCGAAGAAGGATTTATCCTGGATGTTTTAGCGAACTATACCACATACAAAATGTGTTATCAAATCGCAAAGAATGTCCAGGACAATCCGGAAGTCCCTACCTCCAAGGCTGTTAGAACGATTCGACGCTATGAGGAATTACATCCGCACAACCTTCAGCAGAAAGCAGCTATTATTGTAGAGACTTTCCGTGAGGTCACAAAAAAGAAAATCGGTGGCCGTGGAAAGATGATGGTAGTTACTGCGTCCAGGCTGGCGGCAGTCCGTTACTATCATGAAATTAAGCGTTATCTTGAAAGCAACAATTACGACGATGTAGAAATCATGATTGCTTTTAGCGGGAGCCTGAAAGACCCGGATGACCCGACAGGTACCGAATACACTGAAAGCGGTATGAATGTGGATCGCAACGGCAATCGGGTGAAGGAAAGTCAGACAAAGGCCGTATTCCACGAAGAAGGTAATATTCTCATTGTTGCGGAAAAATATCAGACAGGCTTTGATGAGCCGCTTCTTCACACGATGATTGTTGACAAAGAGCTTCGTGATGTGAAGGCTGTTCAGACTTTGAGCCGTGTCAACCGTATCTACCCTGGCAAAGAGGACACCTATATTCTCGATTTTGTAAATCCGATTGAACGCATCCGTGAAGCTTTCCAGCAGTTCTATCAGGAGACCAGCCTGGATGAAGAAATCAACTTCGATTTGATTTACACAACACAGAAAACGCTTCGTGGTTTTGGCATCTATACAGATGAGGATATTGAAGAAGTTTCCAGTATTTATTTTGACCCGGATGTGCGCAAGGCAAATCTGACTCAGGGAAAGATATCCAATGCGTTAAAGCCTGTGGCTGATAAGTACAACGGACTCAACCAAGAGCAACGCTATCAGTTTCGTAGAGAAGTCCGTGCGCTCGTTAAGTGGTATAACTACATTTCTCAAATTACCCGTATGTTCGATAAGGAACTACACAAAGAGTACGTTTTCTGCTCTTACTTAGCAAAGTTGCTTCCCTCCGATCCCGTACAGCCATTTGACCTTGATAATAGAGTCAAGCTGGAATATTATCGTCTGGAAAAGACATATGAAGGTGCAATCGAACTTGAAAGCAAGCCTGGCTCTTGGAAACCGACTCAGCCAAAACGATCTGGCGGTCAGAAAGATCGTACCAGTCCATTGGACGAGATTATCCAGCGCATCAATGAAGAATTCTATGGTGAATTCACAGATGCAGACCGTGTAATGGTTGATACGCTGTATCAAAAAATGCGCAAGGATTCTAAAGCAAAAAAAGCCGCAAAGACCGAGGATCGCCAAGTATATGAGAGAAGTCTTTTCCCGGGTATTTTTGATACAACCGCACAGGAAGCTTATATGGAGAACACCGCAGCATATGAGCAACTCTTCTTGGATGCAGATAAGTATCAGGCTGTGATGAGAGCTTTGGCGGATCGTCTGTATAAAGAACTGCACGACGACAAATAAGGTGGAAGATATTCAGCCTTAAATATGGGAATCATATTTCAAATATCATTATCCCATCTTTGGGCAGATTATGATTTGGAGAAGTTTGCAGATGATAGATTGCCTGTTTTGCAAATTTCTTACTTACTGTCGTATCCCACTCTGCCAACCGGATGATCTCCGCTGTTCCAGCCTCAAAATCAAACGAAATCTCACCCCCATTCGCCGTCGTTGTCCACCTGATATAGGTAAACAGCGGCGGCGATTTTCTTTTTGCGTTTGGTTTGGGATTTGCGTTTCAGCCGGATCATATGCTACACTTCGCAAGTTAATGCGCTAAAGAATCCGTCCCCGCCGACTAACCGACGAAAACGGACTTGCTATGAATTTTTCCAGCTTATTCTTTATTTTCCAGCAACCTCATCGCCCTCTTCCGAACCTGTTCCTCCATGAGCTTTAATCTCTTGGGCGGCAGATTATATCGCACATGCCGCTTAAACCGAAAGCCCAGCAGCTTTCGGAGCTGTTCCCGATTTTCGTCAGCCATGAAGCGTTTGGCGGTGGCGAAAAAGTCGTCGTATACGCACGGAACGAGCGTGTCGATGTATTGCTGAAATGCTTCTGCGCTTTCGTAGTCTTCCGGTCCGGCTTGATTGAATAGAGAATTTCCGTGGTCAAAGAGCGGGGCGGGCGCGGCGATGGTGTTGGTTTTGTTGTCGATCATAAAGCCGAAATTGCCGTAGTGCCTGTCTGTGTTGCAGATCACCGCATCAAACACCAGCATATCGCGGAAAGCCTTTTGGAACGGTTCGCCCAGATTTTCATAATAGGCGGCAACCGCATCGAAACCGCCCTTTTGCACCAGATTGCCGATGGGCATATAGGCGTGGTCGATGTCGGTGAACAGCTCGCAGGTGGAGCAGAGCCGACCTTTCCATTGCGACAGACCGTATGGAATCGCGTCAATCCCCATGGCGGCGGCGACCTGCGCGGCGTAGTATTCGCAATATGGCTCTGCGCCCGTGTTGTAGCCGCCGTCTGTTCCGCCCTTGTACAGCGTGACTTTGCCGCTGATTCTGCGCCAGCACTTGGGCAGCATACCGTTTGTCGTAAATTCGGGGCTGGAAGCCAGCGACGAGCGGTTGCTGCTTCCATAGCCGGTGAAGGCGATGAGCGCCAGCACTTCGCTGAAGCGGTTTTCAAAGAGATTGTACTTTTCGAAAGTGCCTTCAAAGCCTTCTTCGATGACCCAATAGCTGTCATCCACGGAAAGCCCTTTACAGAGCGCGAGAATCCCCATCGGGCGGTTGGCGTTCAATCCGCATTTTGCCAGAAGCCGATTGACATAAGCGCGGTTGCGGGGGATGGTGCGGCGGCGCATCCAGCGGCTGATCCCTTCCGGCGACAGCTCCATATCCAGCGGCAGAAGATGCCTTTGATCTTCGTTGATCCAATGCACTTCGATTTCGGGCGTGCTGGAATCGTTGGTCGCGGAAAAACGCAGAAGCGGAATGTCATACTGCTTCAAAATAAGTTCCATATTGCCGCCTCCCTGTCCTTGTTTTTCTGATTCCTACTCTACCACGAATGGCGCGAACGTTCAAGATTTTTCAGAGTATAGATTATACGGGATGCAAAAAGAAAATCCGTCCCCGCCGACCACCCGACGGGAACGGATTTCCTTCTATTCAATTACCGCGTAACCGCTTTCAGATATTCCTCGCTTTTTCCGCTCATAACCAGTCCGACATACGCCAGCGGGTCGTTGTAGATGAGCCAATCCAGTTCGGAGCGCTGCTGCATGGTGTGCGCGACCGCGTCCTCGACGGTGGGCGTATAGATGGAAAGCACGAAACCATCTTCATACTCGACATCCACGCAGGCGGTGTCAATGTTAAATTGGCAGGATATAATTCTTCTCATAGCGATTCCTCCTTGTGTTTCGGTTGTTCTTTCGGTGTTTCGCTCAGCAGCTTTTGCAGAACATCGTTCCCGATTCTGCCGACCAGCGCATCCAGCTTGTCCTTTGCTTTGTGCAACTCCTGATTTTCCATTTTCAGCCTGACTGTTTCGTGAGTATGGTTCCAGTTTGCCGATTTGAAAGCGGTATTTTCCTTTTCGAGCTTCTGCACCTTGGCTTTCAGTTCGGTGTTTTCCCGAAAGAGTGAGCGGGCGTATTTCAGAAGCTTTCCCAGAATCGGAAGCGCCTTTTTCTCCCGAAATGCCTTACCGGATTCCAGCATCCCGGCTTCCGGGAGCAGCCGTTCGGGATCGTCGTATTTCCGGACAAACTTCTCGGTATTTTTGAGAATCGGCGCGATATCGTCGAGCTGTTCCTGCTTTTCGGAAAGTGTAGTTGCAGCGACGACCGTTTGTTCCTGTAAGGTGTCAATCTGATTTTCAAGCGCGGCGACTTCTTTGGAGCGTTCCTGCTTCTTATAATCCAGAACGGAGAGGTGTTCCTCGTGCGTTCCTTTCTGCTCCCATTCGATATCTTGCCGCGCCATGATGGAGGCAAGCACCTGCTTTTCGGATTCAATCCATTGGTTCAGCTCAGTGTGGCTTTTTGTGCCGCCCATAAAGCCGAGTGCTTCCAACGCCTTTTTGAGTGACACACGGGTTTCGAGTCCGCGCTTGCTGCAGGTTGTGAAGGGAATAAAGTCGATATGAAGATGCGGCGTGGCCTCATCCATGTGCAGATGCGCGGAGAACACGCGGAGCGTCGGGTTACGCTCCTGGAACGACTGCATGTATTCGTCGAGCATTTGCCGAGCAAGCTGTCCGTTTTCGGATGAAGCGTTCATATCGTCTTTGTTTCCGATCTGGATGATGAGTTCTTCAAACGACTTTTCCTGCTTGCCTGTGCGGATTTTCTCGTAGTAATCGTCGATGATGCGATCCTTGCGGGTCTGCTTCTCGTTGTAGCGAGCCAGCGCGTTGTCAAACAGTTCGTGATAGACGGCTCGGATGTCCTCGTTGCGGTATTCGATGTTGAGCGGCGTTCGGCTGGAATCGACGTTCTCGGCGATGAAGTCCCTGCGGTTGTGGGAGAGCGAGCCTTTGCCGCGCATGGCGGAGATGGTTCTTTTCACGGAGCCTCCTTTCTTGTGCAAGGCTGGGTTGCCGGGGGTTCTGTTACTCTTGTCAAGAGTAACGCAAAAGCACTTTTGACACTTCGCATCAAAAGCGCCCTTGCGCTCTCCGAGGGGGAACGGGGGTTACGACGCGGGTTGGGCGCGCTCCCGATGGCGTACCGCCCTCACGACAGGAACAGGAGCGTGTCACGCTCCTGTCAGTGGCGGAGAACGAACGGATTCACCAACGGAAGTCGGCGGGCATCCCGATGCTTTCGAGGTAACGCTGCCGCGCCTGTTCGCGTTCGGCTTCGGTTGCGGCGGTTTTGTACTGCGTGAAGCGTTCATGGCAGAGCATCGCGTCGAGCTTTCGGGAAAGTTCCCGCCGAATGGCTTCCTCCGCGGATGGATTGTTATAGAGATGATAGAGGATTAAGTCGCAGAATAGATCCTGTGAAATCTGGACGTTTTTCATGTTTTTCTCCCTTCCGCGTCGCTTGTGACGCTTGCGTCGCTATTTTTGACAATGAGCCAATGTGTAAAATAGCGACGCATGCGACGCGAGCGTCACGCTTTTGCTTTTTCAAGAGTCAGAATGATGATGCGATTGGCGTGAGAACGTTTTGTTTTGTACAAAATTCCATAATCATTGTACAAAAGATCGGCGTTGGCGTTCAGGTGCCGGGTCAGTATATGAGTGAGCAGAGGGACGTCCGCAAGCTGGGCATGGAGTTCGGAAGGAGTGCCGCGCCATTCGGGAGAAAGCGGCGTGACCAGCTTGGAAACGGAAAGGAGAACGGGGTCTGGCGGCGTTCGCCAGGCCTCGGTTTCCGCTTTAATGAGCTTCCAGACACATTTTTCGTGATCGAATTGGAGCAGCAGCTCCTGATCCTGCTGGTCGCGTCCGACGACGCTCAACACAGCGTTGGTGTCGGTGCGCTTCTTCTTTTGCAGGATGAACGCGCCGTCTGCCGCGCCCAATAGACCGTTCGTTCCGGAGATCATGTCGAAGCTGTCCTCAGATTCCATTTTGCGCGTATGATGGACGATGAGCAGGCAGAGGTTGTGCTTGTCGCTGAACGCCTTGAGCCGACCGACAATCTCGTAATCGTTGGCGTAATTGTATTTGTCGCTTCCGATTTCCCGAATCTTCTGCAAGGTATCCACGATCATCAATCTGGTTTCGGGATGATGGGCAAGAAACGCTTCAAGCTGGTCGAGCAGCCCGCCGCCAAGCGTCATGGACTGCGTGGCAAAGTGCAGATTGGGCGTATCCTCTGAACCGAACATCTTGTACAGACGTTTCTGGATGCGGGCGTAGTCATCCTCAAGGGCGAGATACAGCACTTCGCCCGGATGCACGTCGTATTGCCACAAGGAAGTTCCCGTCGCGACATGATAACTGAGCTGCGCCATGAAGAAGGATTTGCCGATTTTCGGCGCGCCGACGAACAGGTAAGCTCCGGCGTAGAGCAGACCGTCGATGATGGCGGCTTTCGGGGGATAGGTCGTGTCGTAGAGTTCTGTCATGGAAAGCGTGTGCAGGGAGTTGTTATTTTTCCTGTCCTTTGGTATAATGTCATTGGTTTTATTGTTTTCTGACTGCTCCCCGGCTGCGCCAACAGCCGGAATTGGGGCGGTCATTTTTGTTTGGTCGAGCATATTTCTCTGGTCGGGCATGAATCAAACCTCCTTCATGCCGTCAAGGAGCAGAAGCAGATGATCCAGCCTCGCCGCCCAATCCGAATTCGGCAGGGAACCGGATTCAGACAGGCGGCCGCAGAGGAACGCGAGTTCCTGCTTCATGGCTTTGTACACCCTCGGATTGCCTTGAACGGTGATTTCAAATTTCAGCAGCCTTGCGATGATGTAGTCCTGCTTGGTCATGCCGGAGAGCCGCACCATGCTGTCGAGCAGCGCGTCTTCTTCCGGCGACATGCGGAAGGAAACGGTTCTGCTTCGCCAGCGGTTGCAGCAGTCCATCACTTTTCGGGACACGGTTTATCCTCCTCCTTTGTCCATTCACTGTTGAGCCGGTTTGCCATTTCGGTCTGCTTGGTGGGAAAAAGATGGGCGTAACGATAGGTGATGTCGATGCTTTCATGCCCGACGCGCTCGGCGATGGCGACGGCGGAAAAGCCCATTTCAATCAGCAGGGAAACGTGGCTGTGCCCTTACGGTATAATTACGACAAACCGGAAAAGCCCCGTATATCAAGGGTTTTCGGTTATCTGGCAAGGTTTTTCATCCTTTTCCAAACCGAAAAATCGAGCCGCGAAGTAGTTATATCGTAGGGGGTGTTATAGTAACGACAAAAACTAAATACTGTTTGAGCGGGCTGTCAGCCCGTCCAAGAAATCAGGACATTTCCTCTGAAAAGAAGAAATGTCCTTTTTTTGTACCCAAAATCAGATGCCGACAGGAGGAACACGATGACTGAAAAGACAGCGCAGAAAGAACCGGACAAAAAGCCCGTGCCATCCAAAAAGCCGAAACCGCAGCAGGAAGTAGTCGTTCAGATTCCGCTCTCCGAGCTGCATCCGTTCCCGGATCATCCCTTTCAGGTGCGGGAGGATGCGTCCATGCAGGAAACCGCCGAAAGCGTCAAGGAGTACGGCGTCCTCGTCCCCGCGCTGGCACGGCCACGGGAGGACGGCGGTTATGAGCTGATCGCAGGCCACCGCCGCAAACACGCCTGTGAGCTGGCGGGGCTGACCACCATGCCCGTCATTGTCCGCAACATCGACCGGGACGCTGCCACCATCATCATGGTGGACAGCAATCTCCAGCGTGAGAACATTCTCCCCTCTGAACGCGCCAAAGCCTACAAGATGAAGATGGAGGCCATCAAGCGGCAGGGCGCACGGACGGATCTGACTTCGCCGAAAATTTCGGCGAAGTTCCGCAGCGATGATGAAGTCGGTCAGGATGCCGGTGTGAGCGGCGACACCATCCGCAACTACATCGCCCTGACGCAGTTAGTCCCGGAGCTTCAGCAGATGGTGGACGAGAAGAAAATTGCCCTCAGTCCTGCTTATCAGATCGCGGCGCTGACACCCAAGGAGCAGGGCTTGCTTTTGGAAACCATCGACAGCGAACAGGCCACCCCCTCGCTCTCGCAGGCACAGCGGATGAAAAAGCTCAGTCAGAGCGGCGAACTGAACGAGGACACCATGCTCTCCATTATGATGGAGCAGAAGAAACCGGAGAAAAACGACATTACCCTCTCCGGTGAAAAGCTCCGCAAATACTTCCCGCGTTCCTATACCCCGTTCCAGATTGAGAACACCATTTTCAAATTACTGGACGCATGGCAGAAAAAGCGCCAGCGCGACCAGAGCCGTTGAGCGGACAAGCAGTTTGTTTGTCCGCTATTTTCATGCCAAAAGGAGGACGCCATGTATATCAACACGTTCAAATACACGCCCAAAGATGTGAGCTGCCAGCTCTGTACCGAGTATGTGAAAAAGCTGGGCTGTACCGCCCTGCGCTGCCCTTGGTTGGCCGAGCGCATTGAGGCCGGTGTGGTCGGCTACCGCGAGGCAGTCTTAGAGACATTTCCCCATGAACGCCGCCTGTTCCAGCGCCTGACCCTGCTGATCAAGCACTATCCCGGAAGCCTTTGGAGCAACGAGCAGCATGAGCGCAGGATGCAGTATCAGTGCGCCGTGCAGGGCTATCGCCGCCGCAGAGACACCAACGCCTACTATGCGGCCATGTACCTGTTGACCTCCAACGACGATATTTACCGCCGCACGGCAAATTGCTTCTGCAAGGACGGGATCGAGTTCGGCTATGCGGTGCTGAAAAGCACCTCGCCGCACAACTACGCGCTGTTCATGGCGGCACGCGACCTCTGCGACAAGACGGAGGCGGTCACGATGGCGGACTTAGCAGAACCGGAGGTGATCGACCCGGAGGCGCTGCGCCTAATCGTCAACGCCACTCTGATCGCCCGTTACGGGCTTGCCGCCTTTCAGATCAGAGCGCGAGGTGCCGAATATGAACGCTGATGATTTTGTCGGCGGGCACAGCATCCTTGCGCTGGAGCGCTTTATGGACGAAACCCGCCACATGATTATTTTTGATGTCCTGTCGTGGAAATCCCCTGTGGGTGAAAAGGGCGAACGGCTGCGGCTGTTTCTCTCCGACGTAGGATATGCCAAGGCGCAGGCATCCGAGAAACGCGGAGAAATCAAAATCCGCAAACACGCCGCCGTCATTGAGGGGCATATCCTCCCTGACCGGAAAAAGCGGCGTCACTAAAGTGATTGGAGGAATTACTATGAGCAGAGTAACAGAGCTGGAAAAAGCGCTGACCACGCTGTTCCGCAAGGGTACGGAGGTCGGCTACACGGAAACGGAGATCGACGAGTTTCTGGAAAACATCGACTATCACGCCCTGCTGCAAGCCGTTTGGAACAAGGCTGAAACGGTCTACGCCTACCGCGCAGACGGCAAAAATGCGCTGAGCTTGGACTATCGAAGCGCTGAGCTGTTCAAGCAGCGAGCGACGCTTCTCTATGAGGACGTGGGTGACAGCTATATCGGCGCGGTGTTTGCCGCCCGGTCGATGGAGCTGTGGCTGCTGGAGGATATGGGCTTTGCCGTCGTTGCCAAATTCAGCGTGAACGCCGGAGAAGGCGAATACGTCACCGAGTATCGCGTCTACAAGGGCAGCGATTGGGCAGACAGCGAGATTTCTCTGGATTTGGAGGACTTGGTGGCCGAGCTTGCCGCCCTGTGCGATCCCTACTACGAACACGAGCAGCCCATCTATGAGCTGTGATGTGGGAAAGGAGTGAAAACGGAGCGGCTTCCCCATGCGGGAAACCATTCAGAACGCAAACGGCAAGCAGTTTCACGCCGTCAGCCTGTCCGGTGGCAAGGACAGTACCGCCATGCTGCTTTTGATGATCGAACGGGATATGCCCATCGACATAGTGCTGTCAGCGGACACCGGCATGGAGTTCCCGGAAATGTACGAACACCTTGCCAAACTGGACGAGCATCTTTTCCGGGAGCGCGGCATCCACATCACCACGCTGCGGCATCCCAAGGGCTTTGAATACCTGATGTTCGATGAACCCAAGCAGAAGCCCCGCAGTCTGGAAAACCGCGCAAGACTGGGCATCCCGCCCTACGGCAACGGCTGGCCGGGAATCCGCGTCCGCTGGTGTACCGGGCAGCTCAAAACGCACCTCATCACCAAGGAGGTCAACCGGCTCAAAGGCGAGCTGGGCGCGATCCACTATGTCGGTATCGCCGCCGATGAAGCGTGGCGCTGCAAGGATGAGCGGTATCCCCTCGTGGAATGGGGCATCACGGAGGCGCAGGCGCTCCAAGCCTGCTACGACCGTGGCTTTGACTTCGGCGGGCTGTATGAGATTTACCACCGTGCGTCCTGCTGGTGCTGCCCGTTCCAGCGTATCGACGAGCTGCGGAAGCTGCGAAAGCATCACCCGGAGCTGTGGGAAAAGCTGCTGGAGCTGGATCGCCGTGCGCTGGCGCAGTTCGGCACCGGCCCGCTGGGGCAGTTCAAGCAGAACTGGAGCGTAGAGCGGCTGGATACGCGGTTTGCCGAGGAGGACGGCCAAACAGGTTGACTGCCCTGCGGAAAGGATTGAAGCAATATGGCTGTATTTCGCGTTGAACGGACGCGGGATTACACGGTGATGTGCAACCATCACCTGAAAGACAGCAATCTTTCCCTGAAAGCCAAGGGGCTGCTCTCCATGATGCTCTCCCTCCCCGACGAGTGGAATTACACCACGCGGGGGCTGGCTGCGATCTGCAAGGAGGGCGTGGATGCCATCGGGAAAGCGCTCAAGGAGCTGGAGCTGGCGGGCTACATCATCCGCCGTCAGCTTCGCGGCAAGGACGGGCGCATTTCCGACACGGAGTACACCATCTTCGAGAAGCCCCGGAAGCCCTCTCCACCGGATACGACTTTACCAGATACGGAAAACCCGTATCTGGATAACCCGGATACGGAGGCACCGGATACGGATAATCCCGCGCAATTAAATACTAAGAAATCTAATACTCAAAAATCAAATACTGATCTATCAAGCACTCATTCATTCTTTCTGCCTGCGGCGGACGGAATGACGGACGGATTTGAGAAAAAAGCGGAGATCAGAGAGCAAATCGAATACGACATTCTCTGTCAGCAGTGTGACCGGATGCAGCTTGATGAGCTGGTGGAGATTATGCTGGAGGTTGCTATGAACCGCAGCCCCACAGTCAAGATCGGGCGGGATGCGGAGTATCCCACCGGCTTCGTCCAACAGCGCTTTGAAAAGATCACCTCCATGCACATCGAAAAGGTCATGGACGGTATCCGCGAGAACACCACCCGCGTTTGGAATACGAAAGCCTATCTCATGGCGGCGCTGTTCAATTCCGTTTCCACCATCGACAACCACTATGCCATGCTGGTCAATCACGATTTTCACGGCGGCCCCTAAAGGCCGTCATTTTTCATGCCCGATTCCGGGAGAAAGGATTTGATACCGATGAAACGCCCCCTTGCCTACATCACCGCTCCGTGGAGCGAGAATGAGTTTGAGAACACCGAAAACGCCGCCAAGTATTGCAGGGCGGTCTATGATGCGGGCTTTTCGCCCGTCTGCCCCACGCTGTTTCTGCCGCTGTTCCTACGCGATGAGATTCCGCAGGAGCACAAGGACTGCATCGACATGGCGCGGGAGTATCTGCGCCGCGCTCGTGTGCTGGTGGTTTGCGGCAGCACCGTGAATGAAAGCGTGAAAAACGACATCGCCGTGGCCGAGCGCCTGCGGATCACTGCCACCACGCTGGACGGCATCCTGACCGTCAAGGGACAGGGGCGCAGAAATGAATAAGCATCTTCTGCACCGGCTGGTGGTGCCGCCTTAGTGTCCCGGCATTCTCCCTGCAAATCCAAGGAAAGGAGCGTGATAAGTCATGCAGGAAGAAGTTGAACAGAGAATCGTATCCCTGATGATCTCCTGCGGAAAGCTGGGTGAACAGGAATTTCGTAAGGCCGTTGCCAAGCTGCTGGAGCAGCTAAAAAACGGCCATCAGAAATATCAACACAGCAAGGCCAACCCCCACGGGAAAATGACCGTCAAGCAGCTTGCCGCCAAGGATAAGGGATTACAGAGCATCGAAGTCACCGATCAGAATATTGGCTCATTCAACCGGATTGCCCGGAAGTATGGCATTGACTTCGCTCCATTCAAGGTCAAGGGCGAAAAGCGATACATGGTGTTCTTCAAAGCGCCGGACGCTGACGCCATGACCGCCGCGTTCAAGGAATACACTGCCAAACAGGTCAGGAAGGCGGAACGCCCCTCGGTGCTGGAAAAGCTGCAACACTTCAAGTCGCTCATTCAGGCGGCTGTGGTGGACAGGACAAAGCGGAAGGAGCTGGAACGATGAAGCAAGTCAACGTCAAAAAGCTCATCCTTCCCAACATCCCGTATGTGTTCATCGCACTGCTGGCCACCAAGGTCAGCGAGGCGGTGCGGCTGGCTCCCGGTTCAGACGCTTCCACGAAGCTCCTGAACATTATGACCGGTCTGAACACAGCGTTTCACTCCCTTGTCCCCAGCTTTCATCCCATTGACCTGTGCGTGGGCGTTGCCGCCGCCATCGCCATTCGACTGGCGGTCTATATCAAGGGCAAAAATGCCAAGAAATTCCGCAAAAATCTGGAGTACGGCAGCGCCCGTTGGGGAACCGCCGAGGACATCAAGCCCTACGTCGATCCCGCATTTGAGAACAACATCATTCTCACGCAGACGGAGCGGCTGACGATGAACAGCCGCCCCAAAGACCCAAAAACGGCGCGGAACAAAAATGTCCTGATCGTCGGCGGCAGCGGTTCGGGCAAGACCCGCTTTTGGTTGAAGCCCAATCTGCTCCAATGCACATCAAAAACCTATCCCACCAGCTTCGTCGTCACCGACCCCAAAGGGGACATCGTGGTTTCCTGCGGCCATGCGCTGCAAAAGAACGGGTATCAGATCAAGATTCTCAATTCCCTGAACTTCAAGAAGTCCATGCACTACAACCCGTTCGCCTACATCCACTCGGAAAAGGACATTTTGAAGCTGGTCACGACGCTGATCGCCAACACCAAGGGCGAGGGCAAAGCCGGTGACGATTTCTGGGTGAAAGCGGAAACGCTGCTCTACACCGCCCTCATCGGCTACATCCACTATGAAGCGCCGATGGAGGAACAGAATTTCTCTACGCTCATTGAATTTATCAATGCGATGGAGGTGCGCGAGGACGATGAGGACTTCAAAAATCCGGTGGACTTGATGTTCGACGAGCTGAAAAAGCGCAAGCCAGACCACTTCGCCGTCCGTCAATATGCCAAATTCAAGCTAAGTGCCGGCAAGACCGCGAAAAGCATACTTATTTCCTGCGGCGCACGGCTTGCGCCCTTTGACATTCAGGAGCTTCGGGAGCTGACGGCCTATGACGAGCTGCAACTGGACACGCTGGGCGACCGGAAAACCGCCCTGTTCATCATCATGTCCGACACGGATGATACCTTTAACTTCCTCATTTCCATGTGCTATACCCAGCTTTTCAACCTGTTGTGTGAAAAAGCCGATGATGTGTACGGCGGACGCTTGCCGGTTCATGTCCGCTGCCTCATTGACGAGGCCGCGAATATCGGCCAGATACCGAGACTTGAAAAGCTGGTTGCGACGATCCGTTCCAGAGAAATCTCCTGCTGCCTTGTCTTGCAGGCACAGAGCCAGCTCAAAGCCCTGTATAAAGACAGCGCGGATACGATCATCGGCAACATGGACTGTTCCATCTTTTTGGGTGGAAAGGAACCCGGTACGCTGAAAGAGCTGGCGGCGGCGCTGGGCAAGGAAACCATCGACAGCTATAACACCGGTGAGAGCCGTGGCCGCGAGGTTTCCCATTCGCTGAACTATCAGAAATTGGGCAAGGAGCTGATGAGCGTGGATGAGCTTGCCGTGCTGGATGGCGGCAAGTGCATCTTGCAGCTTCGCGGCGTCCGCCCGTTTCTGTCCAACAAATATGATCTCACCAAGCATCCCCTCTACCGCTACACAGCGGATTATGACAAGAAATACGCCTTTGACATAGAGCGTTTTCTGTCCCATCGCCTCAAGCTCAAGCCGGATGATGCAGTTGAGGTGTATCAGGCAGACCTTTCCGGTGAACCTGTCGCCTGACAGCGGCAGTCTAATTTGACAACGACTCGATGAAACTTCGTGGAAGAAATGTACCCTCCAAAATCTAAAACATATTTTTCGGAGGTACTATTTATGGCTTTCTTTAATTCTGCTGTTGGTGTTCTTCAGACCCTCGTTGTGGCGCTGGGCGCTGGCCTCGGCATTTGGGGCGCAATCAATCTGCTGGAGGGCTACGGCAACGACAACCGTGCGATGCGTTCCTGACTGAAAAGGTCAGGCACAGGTCGAAGGACGAATGAAGTCCAAAACCTTGGAGAACTGATATTTCGATGGATGAAATGAGGGGGTAACGCCCCGAAGCGTCCACACTAATACTCCGACTGGCATAGGTGCGCAACCGCCGATTGTCAGAAGCTCGGTGAAGTCGGCAGAGAGATGCCGTAGTTTTGGCTGCAAGGCTGAAATCGAAAGCTGTCCAGAGGTGGATAGCGCATCCTATATGCCGGGTGTCAGCCGCACATGGTTAGTATGTATGGAAATACTGACGAACTTCTGAATGTACAAGTCTAAACGTTGATACCATCGAAACGGTGGTACTCCTTATACGGAGGTATTCGTGGACAAGTAAAAATGGTTGTTATGAAAGTCCATGTGCCGTTACAGGCGGCACGATTCGTAAAGAATTGAATACAGGCTTAGAGGAAGAACCTAAATGCGGCCCATGATAGAAATATCGGAACGCAGGAAGCTGAAAACATTTAGCCTGTTGCAAGGCTGCGAGATGGTGGATGGGAATACCTTCGTGAGAAGGCAATAACCATTCTTTGTTTCAGTGAAAGTAGTGGCGTAGTACCTATGAAGCCGTGAAAAAGTAAACGGTGGAGGAAAGGCCACAAGTCGAATTTGGCAAAAGAAGCACACACAAAGTGTCGCAAGCCCTGTATGACCAAATTCGATGGAACGCCGTGTGCGGTGAAAGCTGCACGCACGGTGTGGAGCCGGGGAAAAGCTGGAGATCATATCAAATGCTTACCTATGGCTATCTGGTGCTAAATCTCAGGGCATGAAGCAGTTCATGGCTAATTAAAGGGAACAAAAAGAAAGGGAATGCACAATCCAGACGGTATCAGCGGCAGGCTACAAGAATAAATTGTGATTTCACAAGATTGGTGTTATAATAAGAGAAAAGTTCCTGCCGGGGCAACCGCCCCGGTGGTATGGATAGAAAGGCAGGAAAACAATATGCACATCAGCTATAAACCACTCTGGCACACACTGTTAGAGCGTGATATGAGAAAAGAGGATTTAAGGCTTGCTGCTGGTATGACAACAAATATGATTGCCAACATGAGCAAAGAGGGAAAGCACATCAGCATGGATACATTAGCCCGTATCTGTGAAACTCTGAATTGTGAGATTACTGATGTGATTGAGTTAGTACCAGACGAGCCTGCTTCCACAGGAGGTAAGGAACATGAGCGAATTGAAACCAAGAATAACGGAAAACGGAATTGATTATATCCTTGTCGGAGATTACTACATTCCAGGCTTGAAACTGCCGGAGGAACACCGCCCTATCGGAAAGTACGGACGAATGCACCGGGAATATTTAAGAGAAGTCCACCCAGCCAGATTGAATACATTGATACTGACCGGAGAATTGTTGACATATCTTGCAGACCTGAATGAACAGGCACAAAAACGGTTAGACACTATCATGGAGCAGATGAAAGCTACCGAGGGCGTGACAGAGGAATTGAAGTGTACCCGACAAATGGAATGGGTGCAGCGTTGCAATAACATTCACAACAGGGCAGAAGAAATTGTTTTGTATGAGATGATTTATTCATAACGGGAGCAATTAAATCGGAGGTATATAAGATGATTGAAATTGTATTTGGTGAAAGTGCCTGTGGAAGTTTGAAAATTGCCCAAACTTACGGCAAGGGAAAGTATAGAGGAAGTGCTGTTTCAATATTTATGAGGCACGAAGACGGGAGTGTTCCATCTTCAGATGAAATGAAAAAGGCACAGCTTCAAGCACAGGAACAAGAACGCATTGCTTGGGAGAATGCTATTCCATTGGGAGGCAAGAGCAGTGATGTTTATTGTTTTGATATGGCTC
>OLFX01000819.1_pt1 | contig 44093 bp, 32 predicted proteins | sample 1605091 | NCBI WGS metagenome assembly OLFX01 (sample SAMEA3888906, study PRJEB22519) | human gut metagenome | biome: human gut; feature: human-associated habitat; material: faeces | place: Denmark | collected 2012 | reverse complement strand
TCAGGGTGTCCTTTCACGTTCCATAACCCGCCGCAGCGGCAGAATTGCAAAATAAGATACAGCAAAATTATATTTTGCAATTCTGGAAGCAGCTTGGCAAAAAAGCCCCGGAGGGACTTTTTGACAAACTGAATCATCACCCCTTGCGTTTCGGGCGAAAACAGAATATAATGATGTCGACGAAACCGAGCGCGTGGCGCATGGAGGAACCATGAATATTTTTCTGACGCTTGCCTTCCTGTTTTTCATCGGTGCAACACTGGGCTGGGTGCTGGAGCTGCTGTTCCGCCGCTTTTTCTCTTCGGCGAACCCGGAGCGCAAGTGGATCAATCCCGGCTTCTGCGTCGGACCATATTTGCCGCTGTATGGCTGCGGTCTGTGCTTTCTCTACCTGATCGCCTCGCTGGAGCAGTTCAGTATTATCCGCGACCCGTTCTGGAATCGCGTGGTCCTGTTCCTGATCATGGCGGTGTGCATGACCGTGACGGAATATTTCGCCGGTCTCATCGCCCTCAAGGGCTTCCATGTCCGCCTGTGGGACTACAGCAAGCAGTGGGGCAATATTCAGGGCCTCATCTGCCCGAAATTCTCGCTGGCGTGGGCCATTCTCGGCGCGGCGTATTATTTTCTGATCCATCCGCGTATCCTGCACGCTATTGACTGGCTTTCGCGCAATCTGGCGTTCTCCTTTGTCATCGGCCTGTTTTACGGCGTGTTCCTCATCGACGTCGTCTACTCCACGAAGCTCATCCACCGTATCAAGAAGCTCGCAGATGAGAATGAGGTTATCGTCAAGTATGAAAACCTCAAGGCACACGTCCGCAGCGTGCACGACCGCTCCGCGCAGAAGGCAAGCTTCTTCTTCCCACTGCGCTCGGAGCGCCCCTTGAACGAACATCTGCGCGAGCTGCGTGAAACGTTGGAGCAGCGCCGCCGCACGGGAGGGAAAAAGCATGCCGGATGATCGCAAAGAGCTCATTGCAGCCGCGGCAAGGCGGCTTCTCCTGCGCCGGGACGGCAAAAAGCTGACCGTGACGGATATTGTGAACGAATGCCATATCACAAGACAGACGTTCTACTATCATTTTGAGGATATCCCGGATCTGCTGCTGTGGATGATGAAGCGAAACCTGAAGCGCAACATGCAGGAGGCCTCCATGCAGAGCACGCCGGAGGAGAGCCTGAAATACCTGATCACGCTGTCGCTCAGCTCCCGTCTGTTTGTGGAAAAGGCCATGCACGCCGGCTATCGGGAAGAGCTGGAGCGGCTCGTGACGCAGTCGTTCAACTCGCTCATCGAGCGCATCCTGCGGCGGTGGCATTTCCCGCCGGGCTGCACGCGCGAGCAGATGAGCCTGATGCTGCGCTACCATCTCAATGCTGTGGTGGGCCTGATGCGCAGCTGGACGGAGGAGGACTCGGCGCACATCGACGAGACCGTGCGCGATATCTACCGGATGATGGCAGCCAGCATGAACGCCTTTGCGCCGGGCGGTGCGACGCGCCTGCCAGAAAAATTGAAGGATTGAAGGATTTGACAGCTGAGTCGAAGTGTAAAAAACCTTTACACTTCGGCTTTTTTGTCTATACAGGCCTGCGAAAGTGTAAATTGTGTTTTTGGATCCGACGGGGTAAAATACGGGAGCAAACGGAAAGGAGTGCTGGAACATGGAACAGGACGTGCTGGCGGGAAAGCTGGCAGAGGTAGACGCCCAGCTTGCGGGCGTGCATGCAAAGCTGCAGTCAGCCGCGCAGATGGAAAGCGCCGAGCTGGATGCCGCCATTGCGCAGACGCGCGAGGAGACGGCACAATGCGCCCATGCGCTGGCGGAGCGCCTGCGCCACAGCCGCGCGCATCAGGTCAGAGAGATCGCCGATGCGTTTGAGGAGATCCGCGAAATTGTCCGCCGCGTGCAGACCGAGGTCCGCCGCGACGATGAGAGCGGGGAGGAGATGCAGCTCCTCTTTGCGGAATATGCGATGGACTTTGCCATGCAGGCGGCGCGTCATGCGCTGCTTGTGGCGCTTGAGGCCATCCGGGATGAACAGAGGAAAGGAAGTGCTGCAGAATGAAGGAAGTCAAATCACCGAAAAAGCCCCTGCTGTATTACTACGGCATCGTGCTTCTGATCATTGCGCTGTTCAATCTGCTCGTGACGCCGCTGCTGAACCGCCGCAGCATCGAGGAGGTCGACTACGGCACGTTCATGAGCAAGATCGAGGCCCAGCAGATCGAAAAGGTCGAGATCGACGACGACGAAATTTACTATACGGAAAAGGGCGGTAAGACCGTCTACTGCACGGGCATCATGGACGATCCGGGCCTGACGGAGCGGCTGTATGCCTCCGGCGCGACGTTCAGCCGCGATGTGCAGAAGACGATGTCGCCGCTGCTGAGCTTTTTCCTGACGTCCATTGTGCCGCTGCTGCTGTTCCTGGCGCTTGGCCGTTATGTGGGCAAGAAGCTCGTGGAGCAGGCGGGCGGCAAGAATGCCATGGCCTTCGGTAAGAGCAACGCCAAGGTCTATGTGCAGTCCACGGCCGGCATCCACTTCAGCGATGTGGCAGGCGAGGACGAGGCCAAGGAGAGCCTTGCGGAGATCGTCGATTATCTGCACGATCCGAAGAAGTATACGGACGTCGGCGCCTCCATGCCAAAGGGCATCCTGCTCGTCGGCCCTCCGGGAACCGGCAAGACCATGCTGGCCAAGGCTGTCGCGGGTGAGGCAAATGTACCGTTCTTCTCCATTTCCGGCTCGGAATTCGTCGAGATGTTCGTGGGCATGGGCGCATCAAAGGTGCGCGATCTGTTCAGTCAGGCCAAGGAAAAGGCCCCGTGCATCGTGTTCATCGACGAGATCGACGCCATCGGCAAAAAGCGTGACGGCCAGTTCGGCGGAAACGACGAGCGGGAGCAGACCCTGAACCAGCTGCTGACCGAGATGGACGGCTTCGAGGGCAACAACGGCGTGATGATCCTCGCCGCGACGAACCGCCCCGAGTCACTCGATCCGGCGCTGACGCGTCCGGGCCGCTTTGACCGCCGCGTTCCGGTCGAGCTGCCGGACCTGAAGGGCAGAGAGGCCATCCTGCGCGTGCATGCGCGCAAAATCCGTGTGGGCGACGATGTGGACTTCCACACCATCGCGCGTATGGCGGCGGGCGCTTCCGGCGCAGAGCTTGCCAACATCATCAACGAGGGCGCGCTGCGCGCCGTGCGCGACGGCCGCAAGACCGTCACCGAGGCGGACCTTGAGGAGAGCATCGAGACCGTCATCGCGGGTTATCAGAAGAAAAACGCCGTGCTGTCGGATCATGAAAAGCGCGTCGTGTCCTATCATGAGATCGGCCACGCGCTCGTGGCGGCCCTGCAGACGGATTCCGCGCCCGTGCAGAAGATCACGATCATCCCGCGCACGTCCGGTGCGCTGGGCTATACCATGCAGGTCGAGCAGGGCGAAAAGAACCTGATGACCCGCGGCGAGCTTCTGGCCAAGCTGGCCACGCTGACCGGCGGCCGCGCGGCCGAGGAGGTCGCGTTCGGTGAGATCACGACCGGCGCTTCGAACGACATCGAGCAGGCCACGCGCGTCGCGCGCGCCATGATCGCGCAGTACGGCATGACGGATGAATTCGACATGGTCGCCATGCAGACGACGCAAAACCAGTATCTGGGCGGCGATACGTCCATGAGCTGCTCGGAGCAGACGCAGCGCGAGATCGACCGCAAGGTCGTTGAGCTGGTCCGCACGGAGCATGAGCGGGCGCACAGCCTGCTGACGGAGCACCGCGCGCTGCTGGATCAGCTGGCACAGGTGCTGTATGAAAAGGAAACGATCACCGGTGAAGAATTCATGCGGATCCTTCACGCGGCGCAGAAGGAGGAAGAGCATCATGCGTGACCGTTCCGGCTTTGGCTGGCTGGCGCTCATCGTCAGCATCCTGCTCGTGCTGCTCGGCATTGCGACCTTTATCTGGCCAGAGGCGGCGCTCGAGAGCTTTGTGATGGTCTATGGCGTACTTGCCGTGGCTACGGGAATCATGGACATTGCGTTTTATGCGCGCGTGGAGCGCCACACGGGCTTCGGCCCGATGACGGCGCTTGTCAGTGGTATTCTGAGCGTGATGTGCGGCTTCATGCTGCTGGTCTATCCCTCTGCCGGGCAGTGGGCCATGACCCTGCTGTTCCCGTTGTGGTTCCTGACGCACTGCATCTCCAACCTGACGCACCTGAACTGGGTGCGCCTTACGGCGGGCCGCGTGAACTATACGATCTCGCTCGTTCTGAACATCCTCGGCATCGTGCTGGCAACGCTCATGCTGCTGCATCCTGTGCTGTCGGCCGTTTCCATGAGCCTGACGATCGGCTTCTATCTCATCCTGCTGGGCGTGGACGGCATTGTGCTGGCGCTCAGCAGCATGGGCAGATAATTTCTGGAAGGAAATCCTGTTATGCTTAGACTACTCAAACAAATGAAGGCGAAACAGTGGATCATGGCGCTGCTGTGCGTTGCACTTATTCTGGGCCAGATCTACTTTGACCTCCGCCTGCCGGATTATATGAGCGATCTGACCGTGCAGATCAAAACGCCGGGCAGTACCGTTTCGGACGTGCTGCACACCGGCCTTGAGATGCTGGCCTGCACGCTCATCAGCGCGGTAATGGCCATCCTCTGCGGCTATCTCAATGCACAGGTCGCGGCAGGCTTCAGCTATCACATCCGCGAAAGCGTGTTCCAGAAGGTCGCCGACTTCGGTCAGAAGGAGATGCTGGAATTCTCTGTGCCGAGCCTCATCAACCGCACGACGAATGATATCACGCAGATCCAGATGTTCGTTGCCATGGGCATGCAGACCATGATCAAGGCCCCTGTCATGGCCGTGTGGGCGGTCATTAAGATCGTCAACAAGAGCTGGACACTGTCTGTGATCACGGCGGGCTTTGTCGTGGCACTGCTGGCCCTGATGCTCATCGTCGTCCTCGTCATTCTGCCGCGGGTCAAGCGCGTGCAGAAGCTGACGGATAACATCAACCTCATTTCCCGGGAAAATCTGACCGGCATCAGCGTGGTCCATGCCTACAATGCCGAGGAATACCAGGAGGACAAGTTCGAGAAGGCCAACGATGTTCTCATGCGCACGCAGCTGTTCAACCAGCGCGCCATGGCGCTGCTGATGCCGGCGGTCGGCCTAGCCATGAACGCCCTGTCGCTGACGATCTACTGGGTCGGCGCGGCCATCGTGAACCGCGTATCTGCAACGGACCTTGCCGGGCGCATTTCGACATTCGGCGATATCGTGGTGTTCGGCACCTACGCGACGTATATCATCATGTCGCTCATGATGCTCGTCATGATCCTCGTTCTGCTGCCGATGGCGCAGGTCTCTGCCGTCCGCATCAACGAGGTGCTCGATGCGCCGATCTCCCTGCATGAGGGAAAGACGACCGAAGCGCCGGAGCAGGGGACCGTGGAATTCCGCGATGTCTCGTTCCGCTATCCGTCGTCGTCCGGCGACGTGCTCGAGCATGTGAGCTTCCGCGCAAACAAGGGCGAGACCGTCGCCTTCATCGGCGCGACCGGCAGCGGCAAAACGACGCTTGTCAGCCTTGCGGCCCGCTTCTATGACGCAACGGAGGGCCAGGTGCTCATCGACGGGCAGGATGTCCGCAGCTACAGCTTCGATGCGCTCTACGACCGCATCGGTTATGTGACGCAGCGGGCCATTGTGTTTGCGGGCGACGTGCGCAGCAATGTGCTGTTCGGCGAAAGCGGCGCCCCGCAGGACGACGAGTCCGTGCAGCGCGCGCTCTCGCTGGCGCAGGCCACGGAATTTGTGGACAAGCTGCCCGGCAAGCTCGATGCGCCGATCGCACAGGCGGGCGCAAACGTCTCCGGCGGCCAGAAGCAGCGCCTTTCCATCGCGCGCGCACTGGCCCGCAAGCCGGAGATCCTCATCTTTGATGATTCGTTCTCCGCGCTGGATTACCGCACCGATGCCAGCCTCCGCGCCGGTCTGGCGCGCGAGCTGAGCGACACGACCTGCCTGATCGTGGCGCAGCGCATCGGCACGATCCGTCATGCCGACCGCATCGTCGTGCTGGACGAGGGCCGTGTGGCCGGGATCGGCACGCACGACGAGCTGATGAAGAATTGCGGTGTTTATCGCGAGATCGCCATGTCGCAGCTCTCTGCGGCAGAGCTGGAAAAGGAGGGAGTCTGATGGCAATGGGACCGATGGGCGGGCGCGGCATGCGCCCTGCTGAGAAGAGCAAGCGCGGCCTGCGCGGCGTGCAGCGTGAGCTGTTCTCTTATTCCGAAAAGATCAGGCTCCCGATGCTGATTGCGCTGGTGCTCGCGGCCGCGGGCGCGGTGCTGACGATCCTCGGGCCGAATCAGCTCAGCAAGATCACGAATCTGATCTCCGATTCTCTGATGGGGGAGATCGACCTTGCGGCCATTGGCCGCGTGGCGGGCGTGCTGCTCGGCATCTATGCGCTCAGTGCCATGCTGACCTATATCGAGCACTATATCATGGCGACCGTGACGCTCGGCCTCTCCAAGCAGATGCGCCGCGACCTGTGCGCCAAGATCAACCGCGTGCCCATGAGCTGCTTCAACCGCATTGCGCACGGCGATATCCTCAGCCGCGTGACAAACGATGTCAGTACGCTGCAGCAGGCTCTGTCCAACAGCCTGCCTTCCATGATCAGCGCCGTGGCCCAGCTTACGGGCTGCGTCATCATGATGTTCGTGACGGAGTGGCGCATGGCGCTGGCCGCCATCGCGGCGACGATGATCGGCTTTGTGTTCATGTTCATCATCATGAAGCGCTCGCAGAAATACTTTGTCGACCGGCAGGAGAGCCTCGGCACGCTGAACGGCTATATTGAAGAAATGTATTCCGGCCATGACGTCGTGCGCATTTCGCGCGCGAATGACAGGATCAAGGAGACGTTCCGCGGCATGAACCGCGCCGTCTATGAGGCGAACCGCAAGAGCCAGTTCCTGTCCGGCATCATGCAGCCGCTGATGAATGTCATCGGCAACCTCGGCTATGTCGCCGTGTGCGTGCTGGGCGCTGCACTCGTGATGAACGGCAGCATCAAGTTCGGCGTCATCACTGCCTTCATCCTCTATGTGCGCCTGTTCACCTCGCCGCTGACGACGATCGCGCAGGGCATGACGCAGCTGCAGTCCGCCGCCGCGGCGGGCGACCGCGTGTTTGATTTCCTGCAGGAGCCGGAGCTGCCGGATGAGTCGAAGAATCTGCCCGTGCCGCAGCCGGTGCGCGGTGAGATCGAGTTTGACCACGTCCGCTTCAGCTACCCCGATCACCCGGAGAAGACGATCATCCATGATTTCTCTGCCCATGTTGCGCCGGGGCAGAAGGTCGCCATCGTCGGTCCGACCGGCGCCGGAAAGACGACGATGGTCAATCTGCTCATGCGCTTCTATGATCTGGACGGAGGCGACATCCGCATCGACGGTATCTCCACAAAGGATATGAGCCGCGAGGAGGTGCACGGCCTGTTCGGCATGGTCCTGCAGGATACCTGGATGTTTGAGGGCACGGTCCGCGAGAATCTTGTCTACAACAGGACCGGCGTTTCGGATGAGACGCTGGAGCGCGCCTGCCGCGCCTGCGGTATCTATCACTTCATCGAGACGCTCCCGCACGGGTTTGACACGGTTCTCCGCGAAAACGTCGCCATTTCTGCCGGACAGAAGCAGCTGTTCACCATTGCCCGCGCCATGGTGCAGAACAGCCCGATGCTCATCCTCGATGAGGCAACGTCCTCCGTCGATACCCGCACCGAGCTTTTGACGCAGCGGGCCATGGATACACTGACAGAGCACCGCACGAGCTTCGTCATTGCCCACCGCCTCTCGACGATCAAAAACGCGGACCTCATCCTCGTGATGAAGGACGGCGACATCATCGAGCAGGGCACACACGAGAGCCTGCTGGCTGCAGGCGGCTTCTATGCCGATCTCTATAACAGCCAGTTCGAGCAGGCGTCCTGAACGGAACGATAAACAGAACCGCCGGAGCCGCTGCGAGGCAGCCGCTCCGGCGGTATTTACTATGGAAGTTCTGATCCAATCAGCAAGCATGGATGGCGAGTGATTATTGCGAGTCGAGATGTGAAAAGCACGGGAATACATTGCGCTTTTTAGGCCATTCATACCGATGGATTGACGAAAAGAGAGCCGGTATCAACTGCAGATGATCGATCCGGAGTTTCCATAAAATCCACCCACCGCCGCAGCGATCTCACACGCCGGAGGCGTATATCACACAGCACAGCGGTATTTCCCTCACCCGCAAGGGTAGATTATACTGAAAAAGAGCACTTGCATCAGCAAGTGCTCTTTTTCCTGGCGGAGAGGGCGGGATTCGAACCCGCGAGACGCTTTTAACGCCTACACGATTTCCAGTCGTGCGCCTTCGGCCAGCTCAGCCACCTCTCCACTTTTGCGCCGATATCAGATCACTGAAATCAGCTTGCATATCATACTCGATTTTTCGCCAAAAGTCAAGTCTTTTCTGAGATTTTTTCGCGAACGCGCGGGAATCTTTGGACTACCCATTGACTTTGTGGGTAAAATATGATATCATCCTATTAACCTACCGGGATGATGGGAAATTCTTCCGGAGGCATCTTACAATTCCAACTCCGGCCCGGCCGGAGACACCATAAAGGAGAATCCACATGAACGTTTATGCTGACAATGCTGCCACCACGCGGATGAGTCAGGCCGCCGTGGATGCCATGCTGCCCTTCCTGCGCGAGAGCTATGGCAACCCTTCGAGCCTGTATACGCTGGGGCAGAAGGCTGCGGAGTCCCTGCAGGCTTCGCGCGAGACGATGGCAAAGTACCTTGGCTGCGACGCCCGGGAGATCACGTTCACGTCCGGCGGCAGCGAGGCGGACAATCAAGCCCTGCTGACGGCGGCTACGCTCGGCGCGCGCAAGGGAAAAAAGCACATCATCTCCACCGCCTTTGAGCATCATGCCATCCTGCACAGCCTGAAGCGGCTGGAGAAGCAGGGCTTTGAGGTCACGCTGCTCGATGTTCATGAAAACGGCCTCGTCACGGCCCAGCAGGTCGCTGATGCCATCCGCGAGGATACCTGCCTCGTGACGGTCATGTATGCAAACAACGAGATCGGCACAATCCAGCCGATCGCCGAGATCGGTGCGGTCTGCCGCGAGCGCGGCGTCCTGTTCCACACCGATGCGGTGCAGGCTGCCGGTCATCTGCCCATCAACGTCCGCGAGCAGAACATCGACATGCTTTCCCTTTCGGCCCACAAGTTCCACGGCCCGAAGGGCGTCGGCCTTCTGTACGCGCGCAAGGGCATTTTCCTGACGAACCTCATCGAGGGCGGCGCCCAGGAGCGCGGCAAGCGCGCCGGTACCGAGAACGTCGGCGGCATCGCCGGCATGGCTGCGGCTTTCCGCGAGGCCTGCGAGCATATGGATGAGAACATCGCCAAGGTCACGGCCCTGCGGGACAAGCTCATCGACGGCCTGTCGAAAATTCCGCACTGTGCGCTCAACGGCGACCGCGAGCATCGCCTGCCCGGCAATGTGAACTTCTGCTTTGAGGGCATCGAGGGCGAGTCCATGCTCCTGCTGCTCGACGGCAAGGGCATCTGTGCCTCGTCCGGCTCCGCCTGCACGTCCGGCTCACTCGACCCGAGCCACGTTCTGCTGGCCATCGGCCGCCCGCATGAGGTCGCGCACGGCTCGCTGCGTCTGACGCTCTGCGAGAGCAACACGGAAGCGGAGATCGACCATATTCTGGCCTGCGTGCCGGAGATCGTCGCCTATCTGCGCGGCATGTCCCCGGTCTGGCGCGATCTGGTCGAGGGCAAGAAATCGTTTATTCTCTGAGGAGGAATCAGTTATGGCACTGTATAGCGAAAAAGTGATGGATCATTTCCAGCATCCGCGCAATGTCGGCATCATCGAGAATGCCGATGGCATCGGCGAGGTCGGCAATGCCAAGTGCGGCGATATCATGAAGATCTACCTGAAGATCGACGACGACAAGATCTCCGATGTCAAGTTCGAAACGTTCGGCTGCGGCTCCGCCATCGCCTCGAGCTCCATGGCAACGGAGCTCATCAAGGGCAAGCCTCTGTCCCAGGCCCTTGAGCTGACGAACAAGGCTGTTGCCGAGGCGCTGGACGGACTGCCCGCGTACAAGATGCACTGCTCCGTTCTGGCGGAGGAGGCCATCAAGGCAGCGGTGAAGGACTACTACGACAAGCACGGCATCGCCTATGACGAGTCCAAGTTCCCGGACTGCTCGCATTGTGACCACTGTGAAGCCTGAGAAGATCTTGATCGCGATGAGCGGCGGCGTGGATTCCAGCGTCGCCGCCCTCCTGCTATCTGAGGCAGGCTGCGAGTGTGTCGGCGCGACGATGCGGCTGTTCCACAACGAGGACGCCGGGGTGTCGCGCGAAAAGAGCTGCTGCTCGCTCGAAGACGTCGAGGATGCGCGCAGCGTGGCCTATCAGCTCGGTATGCCGTTCTATGTGTTCAATTTCACGGACGGCTTCGGCGAGCAGGTGATGGACCGCTTTGTGGATGCCTATGAGCGCGGCGCGACACCGAACCCCTGCATCGACTGCAACCGCTACATGAAATTCGCCAAACTCGTCGAGCGCGCGGAGCTGCTTGGCTGTGATGCCGTCGCCACGGGGCACTATGCCCGCATCGAGCAGGAAAACGGCCGCTGGCTCCTGAAAAAGGCCGTGGACGACAGCAAGGACCAGAGCTATGTGCTGTATTTCCTGAATCAGCACCAGCTGGCGCATCTGCGCTTCCCGCTCGGCACGCTGCACAAGACCGAGGCGCGTGAGATTGCCGAGAAGCATGGCCTTGTAAACGCCAGAAAGCGCGACAGTCAGGATATCTGCTTCGTACCGGACGGCGACTATGCCCGCGTCATTGAGCTGCGCACCGGCCAAAAGGCGAAGCCCGGCCCATTCGTGGACCGGGAGGGCCATGTGCTGGGCGAGCATGCAGGCATCATCCACTATACGATCGGCCAGCGCAAGGGACTGGGCCTCGGCATCGAGCATCCGTATTATGTCTGTGAGAAGCGCCCGGAGGACAACACCGTCGTGCTCGGCCCGAATGAGGCCCTGTTCACCACGGAGCTGGATGCGGGCGATTTCAACTGGATCGCTTATGATACGCCGCCCGCCGAGCTGCACGTCAAGGCAAAAATCCGCTACCGCCAGCAGGAGCAGCCTGCGACCGTCACGCAGAATCCGGACGGCACGGTGCATGTCTCGTTCGACGAGCCGCAGCGCGCCATTGCACGCGGGCAGGCCGTTGTGCTGTATGACGGCGATACCGTCGTTGGCGGCGGAACGATCCTCTGAGGAGAAATACGCAATGATGATTTCAACAAAGGGCCGCTATGCGCTGCGCGTCATGATCGATCTGGCGGAAAGCGGGCTGGAGGAATATGTCCCCCTGAAGGAGATCGCAGACCGCGAGGAGATCTCCAGAAAATATCTGGAGAATATCATGACCGTCCTGTCGAAGGCCGGGCTCGTCGATGCTATTCACGGCAAGGGCGGCGGCTACCGGCTGAATCGCCGACCGGAGGAATACACTTTGGCCGAAATTCTGAACCTGACGGAGGGCACGCTGGCCCCTGTTTCGTGCATGGAAAACGGTCAGTGCTCCTGCGACCGCACGCAGGACTGCCGCACGAAACCGATCTGGACGGAGCTGGACAATCTCATTCAGAATTATCTGGAAAGCGTAACGCTTGCGGCGTTCCTGACACCACATTTGAGCTAAATTTTCCCGGCTGCCATCATTTGGCAGCCGGGCTGATTTTATGGGTCAGACGAGCGGGATGAGCTCGGTGCCGCCTTCCTCAATGGCATGGGTCGCGCCGCCCTGATCCGCGTCCGCGAAGAAGTACCAGCCGTTTCCGGCATAGGTGATGCTGAAAAAGCTCACGAGATAGTCGTCCGTATAGTAGGCGTTCGGATAGTATTGGCTGCTGCCGTCTGAGAACGTCCCGAAGGGATTGAAGCGGAGACAGTTGTTGAAGCAGACGATCTCGTCCCCATTTTTGCCGAAGCAATATCCAAGGCGCTGCAATTTGGCGCTGTCGAGCATGCTGTTTGTCGCGAGCTCAAGCGTCGAAAGGTCGTAGACGGAGTACTCGGCGCCGCGGTCGATGAGCTCATAGCGCGAGACGAGCAGCAGGGGCGTCCCGCTCCGGTCGTCCGTACCGGCGAGCATGGTCGTCGGATAGGTGCCGTTGCCCTCGATCGTGAGCAGCAGGCTGTCGGGATCGTCTGCCAGCGTGACCTGCAGGTCGGCGCGGCTGCCTCTGTTGTAGGTGTAGATCAGGTAATCGCCGGTCACGGCCGCTTCACGGATGTCCTTGTCGAAGACGATGCAGTTTTCCTCCTCGGGAACTGCGCCGATCTTTGCGCGGAACAGACCGTTTTCGCCGGACTTCGTGTAGTACATCCAGCCGCCGCGCAGGGCGCGGATGCCGATGGAGAGGGCAGCGCCTGTGAACGTCTGCGACTCGACCATGCCGTAGTCGGCCGCCATGCCGTCCCGGCCCTCGGCCAGATCGACATAGCACGACTGCCCGCCGCTGCTCAGGTACATCCTCCCGGCGTCCGTGATGCCAATGATGCGGACGTCGCCCCGGATCTGCGCCTCGCAGAAGAGCGTATAGTCCGTCATATCCGTGGTCGTGCGGCAGAGATTGTCGTCCCGGTCCACATAATAGAAATAGCCGCCGTATTCCACGGCCAGCGCGTCATAGGGCGCGAGATATACTACGGTTTCCGGCCCCTCCCACACAGGCGGGTCCGTCTCCACGGGCGCCGGATCGGAGGACTCCTCTTCGCCGGCCCAGTCCTGCTCACCGGTGCCTTCTGCATTTTCCGTGTTCTGCATGTCTTCTGTGTCCGTCCCCGGCTCCGTGGCCGCAGGCTCCGTGGTGTGGGGTTTGTCGCCCCCACTGACGATCGGGGCAAGTTTGCTGCAGCCGAAAAGTCCGGCTGCAAGGGCGAGGGCCAGCAGCAGAGCGGCTGCTGTGCGGATGCATTTTCTCATGATTTTCTTTCTCCTCGTTCTGATTTGCGGGATACCGCAGCTATGATTATAGCGGAAAACAGGAGAAAGAAGAAAGTACAGGCGCATCATCCGCGTTTTTTCCGGCATAAACAACAAACGGGCCGACGAATGAATCGTCAGCCCGCCTGATCCGGAGATGGCACGCCGGAAGGGACTCGAACCCCCAACCCTCAGAACCGGAATCTGATGCTCTATCCATTGAGCCACCGGCGCATTTGTATCCATTATTATAGCAGATAGTTTGGACAAAGTAAAGAAGAAAAATGGGAAAACTTGCCGGGCAGGGGAGAGAACATCCGTCAAAATTCCGTGGTATATATTGTTTTTCGCCGTTCCGCGTGCTATAATGAGAAAAAACTCCCGAATCGGGAGAGAATCGGGAGGAATGGCAATGGCAGCGACGACGGACAGCTTCCGCAGCTCCCTGCACGGCTTCAACCGCATGGATGTGGTGCAGTTCATTCAGAAGACGACGAGCGAGCATGAGCTGGAGCTGCGCCGCCTGGCGGAGGAGCGCACCCGCCAGCAGGAGGAGCTGGAGCAGCAGAAGAAGGAGCTTGCCGCTCGGCAGGAGGAGTCGGAGCGGCAGAAGCAGGAGCTTTCGCAGCTTCGCGCCGAGCTTGCCGAGCTGCGTGAGCAGAACGCTGCGCTCCGGCAGGTGCAGGAGCCCGCAGAGCAGCCCACAGCGGCCGTTCAGAAGCCGCGCTATGATGAGATGGAGCTGACGGCTTACCGCCGTGCTGAGCAGACAGAACGCATGGCACGCGAGCGCGCCGCGGCCTCTGCCGTCCGGATGCGCAGCGCGTTCGAGCAGGCCGAGGAAAAGCTCAAGGCCAGACGGCAGGACATTACAGGCCTGTCCGATCGGTTCCACGCGGATTATGACCGTCTGAAGCAGGCGCTTGACAGTGTGCAGGACGTATTCCGCGAGTCCTCTGAGCGGCTGCATGTGGCAGCGGAGCTCTGCTCGGAGAAAAAGCCGGAAGAAAAATAAAAGATCGAAATGAAAATCACGCAGGCTGACAATCGGCCTGCGTGATTTGCTGTTTCAGAAGGAACTTCAGCAGCCGAACAGGGCTGCGGCCTTTTCCATCCGCTCCGCAATGGGCACGCCGAACGGGCAGCGGGACTCACAGGAGCGGCAGCCGATGCAGGCCGAGGCGGTGTGCTCCAGCGCCTCGTAGTGCGAGCGCACGGTGGCGGGGACCTCCGGCTGCATGGTGGCGAGATCGTAGAATTTGTTAATCATGCCGATGTCGAGGCCGGCGGGGCAGGGCTTGCAGTGCCCGCAGTAGGTGCACTGGCCACGATAGGCGTGGAGCGGCGCGTTGGCGATGACCGAAGCGAAGTCCTTTTCCTCGTGCGAGGCGTTCTCGTAGGCAACGGCCTGATCGACCTGTTCCTTCGTGTCATAGCCGCATAGGACCGAGCTGACGGCGGGGCGGGTCAGGGCATAGTGGATGCACTGCACCGGCGTCAGGCTTACGCCGAACGGGGAGCGCTTCGCGTCGAATAGCCTGCCTCCGGCGAAGGGCTTCATCACCGTGATGCCGACGTCGTGCTGCTCGCAGATGCTGTAAAGCGCTGCGTGCTCGGGATCGATCCCCTTGAGCTCTGCGCTGAATTCCTCCGCGAACATCGCGTCGATATCCTCACTGGCGGGCAGCATATCGAAGGCGGGGTTGATGCTGAACAGGATCATCTCGACATAACCGGACTCCGCAGCCAGCTTTGCGACCTTCGGGTTATGGGAGCTGATGCCAATATGGCGGATGACACCGGCCTTTTTGAGGCCCATGATGTAATCCAGATAATCCGAGTGCTGGATCTGCGCCCAATCCTGCTCGGAGTCCACATAGTGGATCATGCCGAGATCGATGTAGTCCGTCTGCAGGCGCTGTAGAAGGTCTTCGAACGCCGGGCGCACGTATTGTATGTCTCGGCTTCGGAAATATTGGCCGTCCTTCCAGGTGGAGCCAATGTGGCCCTGGATATACCAGTGGCTGCGGTTGTCCCGGATGCCTTTGCCGATGATGTCCCGGGATGTCGGGTCTGCCATCCAGCAGTCGAGAATGTTGATCCCCTGTGCGGCGGCGTGGTGGATCAGCTCAATGCTCTCTGCCTCGGGGTGCCGCTCCAGCCATTCCCCACCGAAGCCAATCTCACTGACCTGCAGCCCGGTCTTTCCCAATCTTCTGTACCTCATGATGGTTGCTCCTTCCACTATATTTGCTTCATTATACCATGGGAAATGCGTGGTATCAACTGTAAAAAAACCTGCGCAGGAGCTTGTCCTGCGCAGGGGAGTATGTTCTGCTTTATCCGACGATGCGGCGGGCGCCGATGTACCGGGCTGCGTACCAGCTTTCCGAGAGGCTCGAGATCTTGACGCCGGAGCGGGAATTGGCCGCGTGGACGAATTCGCCGCCGCCGATGTACATGCCGACATGGGAAGCGGACGAGCCGCTGCCGAAGAAGACGAGATCACCGGGCATCAGGCTGTCATAGGAGACGTAGTAGCCGTTTGCGAGCTGCGCAGTCGCGGTGCGGTTGATGCTGTAGCCGAACTGACGGTAGATGTACTGCACAAAGCCGGAGCAGTCAAAGCCGGAGGGAGAAGTGCCGCCGTAGACATAAGGATAACCGACGTACTGCATGCCAAAGACTGCGATCTGCTGGCCGAGAGACGTGCTGCTCGAGGAGCTGCTGCCCGAGGAATAGGAATTGTCGTAGCCGGTGGCGGAGGAGTAGCTCGAGCCGCTGCTTGAAGAACCGCTGTTGCAGTAGGGCTTTTCCAGCAGGGTGACGAGGTCGCTGCGGATGTAGCCGATCTGGCCGTTGTACTTCACCTTGTACCAGCCGCAGTTGAAGCCGAAGATGAAGACCTTCGCGCCGCTGCCTGCCTGATCAACAAGACCGGAGGAAGTGGACGGGCCGCTGCGGATATTGGCGAGATAGGGATCGACGGAGCCGTAACCCAGCTCGATATTCTCGCGCTCCTTGAAGGTGATATAGTCGGAATGCATGTAGCCGATCTTCAGGTTGTAGTTGACCAGATACCAGTTTCCGACCTGACGGATGACGACGACGTTGTCCCCGTTATGCGCCGTGGAGAGCACATCGGAGCTCGTCGATGCCTGAGAGCGAAGGCGAAGGCCGCCGTTCGCTTCGACAATGCCGATACCGGTTTTGAGCTCCGTGGCGCCTGCCGTGATCGCAAGAGCCGCAACAGCGGCGACTGTGGCGGCAAGGATCAACAGGACCTTGATCATCCGTTTCATGTAAAAGTACCTCCCAAACAGAAATTGTGCTTATTTTGCGTTCAGTGCACGTTCCAGCCACACACAGCCAACATCCAATGCCGTGTAGAAGCCGTCCTTTTCCGTCTTCTTCACCACGCGGTCGCGCGCCTTGGCGGCGGGATCCGTGCGCTGGAGCTGGACGGAGACCTTTGTTGCAAGCTCGAGATCGTCGAGCTTTTTTGTTTCGAGGATCTGCAGCATGACGATGAATTCGTCTGCCATGGAACCGTAATAAACCAGATTGTCCTTCCGCATCAGGGGGTGGCCCTTGTAGGTGAGGACTTCATTTTTTTCGGACATTCGGGAACCTCCAAATAAAATGTAACCGAATTGTAACACATAGAAACCGAATTGTCAATAGCAAATTCGGAATTTCTGCCGATTTGTAATCATTGCGGCGGAAAGCGTTACAATGGTCCGGGAATGCGGTGCGGGAACTGTCGGATGTTTTTTTGCTTGGGAGGGCAGAAAAAGAGGGGAGGCCTCTACTTGCCGCAGAAGCCTCCCCAGGCGGGGAACTAATCAAACAGGTAGTGCCGGACAAGCTCCTGAAGAAGCTCGTCGCGATCGAGCTTGCAGATGAGGCTGCGAGCGTTATTGTGGTTGGTGATGTAGGTCGGATCCTCGGAAAGAAGATAGCCCACGATCTGATTGATCGGATTATAGCCCTTTTCCGTGAGGGAGCGATAGACCTCCGTGAGGATCTGCTTCATCTCCGCACTGTTGTCGACCGGCACGCTGAATTTGATCGTGTTATGATCCAATTACGTCCGCCTCCTTTCTTCCTTTCCTCTATCATATCCGAAATTCGGGATAAAGTAAAGGAAAAATGCGTAAACAAATTGGAAACAAAACGGTGCTCAGCGGAGCTTGGCGTTCAGCTCTTTTTCCAGAGTGGCCAGAACGGCGGACACGACGCCGTCGGAATCGGCATCCGTCAGCGTGCGGTCGTCTGCACGGAGCGTCAGGCGGAAGGCCGCGCTCTTCGAGCCGGAAGCGATGCCCTTGCCGCGGTAGATATCGAACAGCTCCACGCTGCGCAGCAGCTTGCCGCCTGCGGCGCGGATGCAGTCGGACAGGGCGGCGACCGTTACGGCCTCGTCGCAGACGACGGCGATGTCGCGGGTGACGGCCGGGTACTTTGGCAGCGGCGTATAGGTCTTTTCCGGCAGCTGCAGGGACAGCAGGGCCGTGAAGTTCAGCTCTGCGGCGAAAATCTCGCCGTCAATGCCGTAGCTGCGGGCCACGAGCGGATGGATCTGGCCGAAGCAGCCGAGGTCGACGCCGCCCACGCTGACGCGGGCGCAGCGGCCGGGATGGAACGTCGGGTCGTGCTTCTCGGCGGTATAGCGGGCCTCGGGGACATTCATGCCGCGCAGGAAGGCCTCGATCTCGCCCTTCATCTTGAAGAAGTCCTCGTGCTCACCGTAGGTGCCGAGCACCAGATGCTTTGGCTCGTCCGGCAGGATCTGGCCGGGCTTCGGCAGGTAGACCTTCGCCAGCTCATAGAGCTTGACGGCATCGTTGTGATAGGCGTTGTTGCGCGCCAAAATGGCGAGCATGGACGGCAGTGCGACGGTGCGCATGATGGAGGCATCCTCACCGAGCGGGTTCTGGATGCGCATGGCATTGCGCAGGGAAGAGTCCTCCGGCAGGCGGATCTGATCGAAGATGGACGGGGAGACGAAGGAATACGTCAGGATCTCGCTGTAGCCGAGGCTGCGGCACAGGGAACCGGCGCGGTTCTCGAGCTTCATGGCCTCCGTATAGCCGCCCTCCGTGGCAGCGCCGCGGAACGTTGTCGTGGGGATGTTGTTGTAGCCGAACAGGCGGCCGACCTCCTCGGCGATGTCCGCCATGCCGACCAGATCGGGACGCCACGACGGCACGCGGATCTCATGGCCCTCGACGGGGATCTCCAGACGGCGCAGATATTCGACCATGTCGGCCTCGGAGATGTCCGTGCCGAGCAGGGCATTGATGCGGTCCGGCTCAAGCTCGATGGTGCGCGGCTCGGGGATGTCGTTGAGCACGTCGATGACGCCGTCCATGACCTCACCGGCGCCCAGCAGCTCGACGAGCTCGCAGGCGCGGTCCACGGCGGGGAGCGTCAGCAGCGGATCGATGTTCTTTTCAAACTTGCCGGAGGCCTCCGTGCGCATGCCGAGGGCAAGGGCCGTCTGGCGGATGGACGTGCCGTTGAAGTTTGCGGATTCAAAGACGACATCGACTGTGTCGTCCATGATCTCGCTGTTCTCGCCGCCCATGATGCCGGCAAGACCGATGGGCTTCGTCTCGTCGGCGATAACGAGCATGCCGGGCGTCAGGGTGCGGACATTGCCGTCGAGCGTCGTCAGGGTCTCGCCCGGCTCGCTGCGGCGGACGATGATCTTGCCGGAGCCGACATAGCGGTAGTCAAAGGCATGCATCGGCTGGCCGTATTCCAGCATGACATAGTTCGTGATATCGACGATGTTGTTGATCGGGCGGACGCCGTTGGCGCGCAGACGCTGGCGCAGCCACTTCGGCGACGGGGCGATTTTCACATTGCGCACCATACGCGCGGTGTAGCGGCGGCACAGGTCCTCTGCGGGGACCTCGACTTCCAGCAGCTCGGACAGCTCGCCTGCCGCGCCGCCGCGCACGACCGGGTCGTGATGGCGCATCGGCTTGTTGAAGGCGGCTGCGGCCTCGCGGGCCAGACCGAGGATGGAATAGCAGTCCGGGCGGTTGTTCGTGATCTCAAAGTCCACAACGGTGTCGTCGTTGCCGATGACGGTGTTGATGTCGTCGCCGGGCTTGCAGTCCTCCTGCAGGATCCAGATGCCGTCCTCAATGGCATAGGGGAAGTCGTTGAGCGTCAGGCCGAGCTCCTTCAGGGAGCAGAGCATGCCGTTCGATACCTCGCCGCGCAGCTTGCCCTTTGTGATGTGCACGCCGCCGGGCAGCCAGGAATTATGCTGGGCCACGGGGACAAGGTCGCCCTCATGCACGTTCTGCGCGCCGGTGACGATCTGCACGGGCTCGCCCGCGCCGACGTCGATCTGGCATACCCACATGTGGTCGGAGTTCGTGTGGCGCGTGATGGACACGACGCGGCCGACAACGACATTGCGCAGCTCGGCATCGAGCCGCTCATAGGTCTCGACCTTCTGACCGGCGATGGTCATGGTCTCGACAAACTCCCGATCCGGCACGCCGGAGAGATCCACGAATTCTTCGTTGAGCCATTTTCTGTTCAGTTTCATTGCTCTACCTCCTCAGAACTGCGAAAGGAACCGCACGTCGTTGTCAAAGATCAGGCGCAGGTCGTTGATGCGCAGACGGCCCATGGCCATGCGCTCCAGACCGATGCCGAAGGCAAAGCCGGAGTACTTCTTCGGGTCAATGCCGCAGCCCTCGAGCACTTTCGGGTGCACCATACCGGCGCCCAGCAGCTCGATCCAGCCCTCGCCATGGCAGGTGGAGCAGACCTGACCGGCCGTCTCGCCCGTGCCGTGGCACTTGAAGCACTGCATGTCGACCTCGCAGCTCGGCTCCGTGAACGGGAAATGATGCGGGCGGAAGCGCACGACGGCGTCCTCGCCGTACAGGCGCTTGATGAGCGTCTCCAGCGCGCCCTTCAGGTCGCCCATCGTGATGCCTTCGTCGACGACGAGGCCCTCGATCTGATGGAACATCGGGGAGTGCGTGGCGTCGGCCTCGTCCTTGCGGAACACGCGGCCGGGGGCCAGCATGCGGATGGGCGGCTTCTGCTGCTCCATGACGCGGATCTGCATGGGGCTGGTCTGCGTGCGCAGCAGGACGGAATCGTCGTCGTCAAAATAGAAGGTGTCGGAGCGGTCGCGGGAGGGATGGCCCTCTTCGATGTTCAGCTTCGTGAAGTTGTAGGCGGCCTCCTCGATCTCCGGACCGTCGACGATCTGATAGCCCATGCCGATGAAGATCTCCTTGACCTCCTGCAGCACGCGGTTCATCGGGTGCTGGTGGCCCATCTCCACGGTTTTGCCGGGGATAGTGACATCCACGGCCTCGGCCTCGAGCTTTGACTCGAGCGCTGCGGCGTCCAGCGCGGTGCGGCGCTTCTCCAGCGCGTCCTCGAGCTTGGCACGGACGGCGTTTGCCATCTGGCCCATGACGGGACGTTCCTCGGCAGACAGCTTGCCCATCTGCTTCAGGACGGCAGTCAGCTCGCCCTTTTTGCCAAGCACGCGCACGCGCACGGCATCCAGCGCGGACATATCTGCCGCCGCTGCGAGGTCAGCCAGTGCTTTCGCCTTGATCTGTTCCAGTTGTTCTTTCATGTTGGCTCTCCTTTTTGCAAAGAAATGTTGCAGGGAAAAGAAAAAGTCCTCCGTCCGAAAGGGGACGAAAGACAGAACTTCCGCGGTACCACCCGCCATTCGCCGCTGACACGGCGCACTCAAACCGATAACGGAGCGACCCGTCCGCGCCTAATTGCCGCGGAGCGTATGCTCCGCAGGGCGTTCAGCCGGAAGCTCACGGGGGAAGGCCTGCACTGCCTGCGGGGAGTGCTCACAGCAACGCACCCTCTCTGAGCCCACATTTTGCAGCCGGCGGCCCGGTCACAGCTTTTCTTCTGTATCGCCAAAATTCTAACATATTTTTTCGAAGGTTGCAAGGGAAATCCGCCCGGGATTTGACTATTTTTTTGCGGTACATTATAATAATAACAAAAAAGCCGCATTGCGGCAGATCGGGGCGAGAACATGGCGGAAATATCGATCATGGACGCGGAGCGGCTCTGCGGCTGGCTCCCGCGGCGGGCGCGCGAGACGCACAAGGGCGATTTCGGCCGCATCCTGCTGCTGTGCGGGGCCGTCGGCTATACGGGCGCTCCGGCGCTGGCTGCCATGGGTGCGGCGCGCTCCGGCGCAGGGCTGATCTTCGTCGGCGTGCCGGAGCCGGTGTATCCCATCGTGGCGGGGAAGCTGCTCGAGCCGATGGTGTTCCCGCTTCCCGCGCAGGGCGGCATGCTGGCAGAGAGCGCCGTTCCGGAAATTCTGGCGCGGCTTTCCGGCTGCGATGCCTGTCTGATTGGCTGCGGCATGGGCAGAAGTGCCGGGACGTTTGCCGCCGTGCAGGCTGTGCTTGCCAATGCATCCTGCCCCGTTGTGGTGGATGCCGATGGCATAAACGTGCTCGAGGGGCATATAGATGTACTGCGCGGCGCGGCCTGTCCCGTGGTGCTCACGCCGCACGACGGCGAATACCGCCGCCTGATGGGCAGGCTGCCGGGGGAGGACCGCATGGGCGCGGCTGCGGCGCTTGCGGAGAAGACCGGCGCGACGGTGCTGCTCAAGGGACACCGGACTGCCATCTGCGGCGCGGACGAGCGCTGGGAGAACCGCTGCGGCAATCCGGGCCTTGCTACGGGCGGGAGCGGCGACGTGCTGGCGGGCATTCTCGTCTCACTGCTGGGGCAGGGCCTGCCGCCCGTGCATGCAGCGGCTGCGGCTGCGTGGCTCCACGGAACGGCGGCCGACCACTGCGCCGCCCGGATGGGGGAGTACGGCCTGCTGCCCTCGGACGTTGCGGCGGAGCTGCCATATTTATTGCCATAGGAGGGGATGCGCGTGCGGCGAGGCTGCGCCGTACTGATGATGTGCCTCTGCCTGCTGCTCGGCGGCTGCGGAGGAAGAAGCCAGGGCGTTTCGCCCGCCATCGCGTTCCGCGCCTCGCTGGTGCAGGCCGGGGGATGCAGCTTCCGCGCGGAGCTGACGGCGGATTACGGAGATTATGTCGTCCCGTTTGCGCTCGACTGCGAGACGGAGGTGAACGGCCCGACGCATTTCACCGTCGCCGCGCCGGAGACGCTGGCCGGAATCACTGCAGCGGTGGACGAGACCGGCGGAACCGTCACCTATGATGGCCTGATGATGGACTTCGGCCTGTTGGCAAACGGAAGGCTCGCTCCGGCGGCCGGTCCGGCCGTCGTGGCATATTGCTGGTCCTCCGCCTATCTCGCCGCGGGCGGTGAGGAGGACGGCCGGTTCCGCGCGACCTATGAGAAGGATTATGAAGAAAAAATGCTCAAGGTGGACACCTGGTTTGAAAATGGCATACCAATTTATGCGGAAGTATGCTATAATGGTCAGCGTATTCTGAATTTGACGATATCAGAGTTCAGTCTGAAATAACGGAAGTAATATTACAATGGATTATTTGAAGAGAACCTGGGCGGATATTTCGCTCGACAACCTGAATCATAACTACCAGCAGCTCCGGGCGAAGATCCCATCCGGCTGCCGCCTCCTCGGCGTGGTCAAGGCTGACGCCTACGGCCACGGTGCCGTGCCCATCAGCCGCCATCTGTGTGAGCTGGGCGCGGAGTTCCTTGCCGTCTCCAATCTGGAGGAGGCCATGCAGCTCCGCCGCGGCGGCATCCGCCGTCCCATCCTGATTTTGGGCTATACGCCGCCTGCCTATGCGCGCGATCTGGTCGCCATGGGACTGCGGCAGGAGGTCCACAGCCTCGAGTATGCCCGCGCGCTGCACGAGGAGCTCAAGGGCTCAGAGCGCCGCCTCAAGGTCCATATCAAGCTGGATACGGGCATGTCGCGTCTCGGCTTCTTTGCCTATGACCACCCGAAGACGGTCGAGGAGCTGAAGGAAGTTGCGCAGATGCCCAAGCTTCTCATCGAGGGAATTTTCATGCATTTCCCGGTCGCGGATTCCATCGACGGAGCCGACGCGAATTTTACGCATACGCAGTTCGAGCGCTTCACGCAGATGCTGAGCGCCCTCAAGGGCGTGGGCATCGAGCCGGAGATCCGCCACTGCTGCAACAGCGGCGCGACCATTCTCTATCCCGAGTATGCGCTCGATATGGTCCGCCCCGGCATCGCGACCTACGGTGTGCTCCCGTCGGAGGACCTGCGCGGCATGATCGATCTGCGGCCCGTGATGTCCCTGCGCTCCACGATCTTCCAGATCCGCGATTTTGAGCCGAATATCACGATCAGCTATGGCCGCACCTACACGACGGAGGACCCTGCCCGCATCGCTGTCGTCGGCATCGGCTATGCAGACGGTTTCCCGCGCAGCCTTTCGAGCAACGTGTCGTTCCTGCTGCATGGCAGGCGCGTGCCGCAGGTCGGCCGCATCTGCATGGACATGTGCATGGTCGATATCACGCGCGTGCCGGAGGCAAAGGTCGGCGACGTCGTCACGGTCTTCGGCGAGGATGGCGGCGACAGCATCGAGCTGACGAGCCTTGCCAACCGCCTTGGGACCATCCCGTATGAGCTGATGTGCGGCATCAACAAGCGTATTCCGCGCATCTATCTCAACGGCGAGGACGAGACCGAGGTCCTGCAGTATATTGTCTGATTCTGACCTGCGGCGAACCGGGTGTTCGCCGCAGGAAAATTTTACACAAATCCATCTTGACAATACCCGATGTCTCCGGTAAAATACACTAGGATATACGGGAAATGAGAACCGGATATCCGGACCGCCTCTGGGCGGATTTCTTTCCAACATGAGTTAGCGCTGACTAACCAAAACCGGCGGCAGAACGGAAGCGAGGCCACCCCCTCCGGGCGGAGCATGCGTCGATGGGATGCGGCCTTGAGTTAGGTGGGACTAACCAGAATTCACAGGAGGAAATAGCATGTTGAATCGATGGAAACGGCTTCTGGCTCTGCTGGCATCCGTGGCCGTGCTGTTCTCACTGTGCACCGCCGCTTCGGCAGCGCCGGGCGGGCAGGCGGAGCCGCGGGAGCTGACGGAGGCGGATTATGCCGCAGCCGACGCGATCTTTGCCTCGCTGCCGTCGGCGGACGGCACGAACAGCGGCGCGGCGGGTGCGGCCGACACCGGGGCGCTCTGCAATTGGCTGGAGACAGCCGACGGCGTCCGGCCGGGCACGGTCTCTGCGAACGGCAGCTGCGTGACCTGGCAGACGGATGCGGGCATCACCTGCTCGTATAACCCGCAGCTGGCAAGCATCAGCGAGCGTGCGCAGGAACCGGCGCAGACGGAAACGCTGGAAAGCATTCCCGCCCTGCGCGGCGTGCAGCACGGGCGCGACGTGTATCTCTTCCAGCCGTACTACGGTCTGGACAGCTCATTCACGCGCCAGTACTACGAAGAGGGCCAGCGCATCGCCGCGAAGTCCGAGGGCACGTTCTACTATTATAAGACGGAGGCCGCGACGGTCGACGCCATTGCCGACGCGGTCGAGTCCGGCGGCGTTATCCTGTTTGACAGCCACGGCACCACGGACTATACCGGCGACAATGAGGACTACACCTCCAAAGCGACGACGTCCTACCTCTGCCTGCAGAGCGGCGAGGGCCTGACGACCGAGGACTATGCCGGCGGCCACGCCGTCTACGGCGGAAGCGGCATCAACGGTATGCGCTACTATGAGGTCGACGGTACGGTCATTGCCAACCATATGGAAAAGCCCGCAAACGGCGGCCTTGTCTGGATGGCGATCTGCCTCGGCATGGCCACGGACGGCCTCGAGGGCCCACTTATGGACGCGGGAGCCGGCGTGGTCTACGGCTACAGCCAGTCCGTTACCTTTATCGGCGATTACTGCTTTGAAGAGGAATTTTTCAACAAGCTGCTGCAGGGCGGCACGGTCGCGGAGTCTATCCGCACTATGAAGGCCCGCTACGGCAACTGGGACTGCTCGCCCGCCATTCTGGGCAGCGATTCCTCCCAGACCGCCGCAACGCTGGAGGAAGCCGTACGGAAGCATGCAGCCTTCCCCATCGTCGTCTCGGCGGAGGACGCCTATCCCGGTCACGGCAAGGTCGACGCCGTGCAGGAGGTCAGCTCCGTCTGGAGCCTGCTGGAGAGCTTCACCGCGGCCGTGACGACGGACGCCCCGGAAACGGCCGGAACGGTCGTCCAGAAGGGCATGACGGTCACGGCCGTCCCGGCCCGCGGCTACTATGCCGACGGCGCAACGGTCACCCCGGAGGGGGCCGCTGTTGTGACGCAGGAGGGCGACCTGTTCCGCATCTCGTCCCTGCGCGCGGACTGCACGATCACGATCCACTTCTCTGCCAAGACGCCAGCTGTGCTGCACTTTGCCGTGCCGAACGGTGTCATGCAGGCGGATATCCAGAGCTATGTCGGGGATGCGGAGCCCCTGCCGCTGCCCGCCGGGACCCCGGCAGCGGATGCGCAGGACTATTCCTTCGCCGGTTGGTCCCTGCAGGAGCAGGCGGAGCCGATTGAGAGCATGGCCTATCTCCGCGCCGGAAGCGAGCTGCCTGTTGAGCAGCCGGAGCAGACACTTTACGCCGTCTATCGCTATTTTGCGACTCCGGCCGGAACGACGCCCGCCTTCCACGAGCTGACAGAGGCCCCGGAGGACTGGAGCGGCACCTATGTGCTCTCTGCCGAGGGCCATGCCCTCCTGTGTGACGGCTCGGTCACGGGCGCGGCGCTCGGCAGCAGCGAGGCGGCAGTCCCGTTTGCCGATGCCGGGCTTGCAGAGGAGGACGGCGCGCTGCGCGGCGTTTCCGCTGCGGTCGTTGTACAGATCGAGCGTGCCGCAGGCACGGAACAGTATGCCATCCGCCTCGGCGGCACTTCTGATGCGGTTTATCTGGCCTGCCGCTCGAACAGCGAGCAGCTCAACACGGCGGAGGACACCGGAACGTCGCTGTCCCGCTGGGTCATTTCCATGGAGGACGGCCATATGACGATCCGCAGCGCGCGCTATCTCAGCCGCACGCTGCAGTATGATGCGGATGCGGGCTGCTTCCGCTGCTATGCCAAGACGAAGACTCCGCTGGCGGTCTACCGCGGCGAGACGAGCAGCCTGTGGTATACGACGCAGCCGAAGATGCATGATCATCAGCTGGTCGAAACGGGCCGTCGCGAGCCGACTTGCACCATGTCGGGCTGGATCGACTTCCGCTGCACGATCTGCGGCGAACTGCGCCGCCAGCCGCTGGAGCCGCTGGGCCACGAGGTCGTGAACGGCATCTGCGTCCGCTGCGGCGAAGTGATGCAGCTCCCGTTCCGGGATGTGCCGGAGGATGCCTATTACTATGACGCCGTCGTCTGGGGCTTGTCCCGCGGCGTGGTGAACGGCACGACGATGACGACGTTCTCACCGGACCTGTCCTGCACCCGCGCGCAGGCAGTTACGTTCCTGTGGCGTGCTGCCGGGAGACCGGAGCCCTCCGGCAATACGGCCTTTGCCGATGTCCCGGCGGACAGCTACTATGCCGCGGCCGTTGCCTGGGCGGCGGAGAACGGCTTCACGAACGGCACGGGCGGCGGCTGCTTCAGCCCGGATGCCCCGTGCACGCGCGCACAGATCGTCACGTTCCTGTGGCGTGCGGCAGGGGAGCCGGAGTCTTCCGGCAGTACGGCCTTTGCGGACGTCCCCGCCGGGAGCTACTATGCCGCGGCCGTTGCCTGGGCGGCGGAGAACAACGTTACGAACGGCACGGGCAGCGGCTGCTTCAGCCCGGATGACCTGTGCACCCGCGCGCAGATCGTCACGCTGCTGTACCGGCAGCTGACGAAGGAAATCTGAAAAATCGGATCAATTTTTTGGTCCGTTTTTTAAGGCAGCACCGCACAATTCAGCGAGAGCATTCGGCGAAAAATATCCGGCGAAGGCCAAATTATGCGGTGTTGCCAAATAAAAAAAGGAGGAAACCCAAGAGATGACAAAACATCGTGTGACTCGCCGCCTGCTGGCGGTGGCGCTGTCCGTGCTTCTGGTGCTCGGCTGTGTCGCTCCGGCTGTCGCGGCGACCTACGAGAGCGGCACCTACACCGGTACGGGTACGGGCCGCAACGGGTCTGTGGCGCTGACGCTCACGCTGACGAATGGCGCGATCGCGAGCGTGGACAATGTGACCCATTCGGAAACTGCCCGCTATTGGGAAAAGGCCAAGGTGCTTCTTGACCGGCTCGTCGGTCTGCAGACCCCGGAGCAGGTCGAAAAGCTCGACGCCGTGACCGGCGCGACCCTGAGCAGCAATGCCATCAAGGAAGCTGCGAAGGACGTGTTCCGTCAGGCCGAATCGAAGGAGACTCCGGTCTTCGCGTCCGGCAGCGGCACAAAGAGCGACCCGTATCTCATCCGCACGGCCGCGCAGCTGCAGGCCTTTGCCGCAGCCGTCAACGGCGGCACGGGCTATGAGGGCCAGTACATCAGTCTGGATGCCGATCTGGACCTGACCGGGACTGCGTGGACGCCCATCGGCGCGACGGGCTCGTTCAACGGCAGCTTCAACGGCAATTATCATACGATCACCGGCATGACCATCGGCTCGGAGAGCGAGAAGGCTTCCTATACGGAGGCAGGCCTCTTCGGCTCGGTCGGCAAGGGCGCTGCCATCCGCAACGTCGGCGTTATCAACGCCGCGATCTACAACAAGACCACGACGGACCCGAGCGTCGGCCTTCTGGCGGCCGGGATCAGCGAGAACAGCATCGTCGAGAGCTGCTGGGCGACCGGCACGATCTACAGCGATACGACTTCTCCCTATTATTCCTACGTCGGCGGCCTCGTCGGCAGCATCGGCATCAAGAGCCTCATCTGCAACAGCTGGACGAACGTTGTCGTCTATGCCAAGGGCAGCTCTGACAGCTTCGTCGGCGGCATCGTCGGCGATACCGGCAACAACTCCGCCGTTGTGAACTGCGCGGCCCTCGGCTCCGTGGCAAACTACGGCAACACGTCCATGATGTATGGCGCGGGCGGCGTAGTGGGCTACAGCTCCGGCGCGGTCTATGCCAGCTATTCCTCCAGCCGCATCCATATGGACGCCATGTCCTCTGACGACGGTGCGGACGTGCCGGTCGGCGGCGTTGTCGGCTCTCCCTCGGCTCTGTCTGCGGCCTACAACTGCTATTTCAACAAGGAAGAGAAGCAGACCTATTATGACGGCGAGGTCTCGACGCCGCTGGCCGTCGGTTACGACGTGCTGAACTACAGCGAGAGCGACAACGATCACTGCGAGGGTTTGACTGCCGCCGAGATCGCCTCCGAGACGCTTCTGAACAAGCTCACCGCGGCCCTGACGCCGGAGGAGCTGGCAAAGGGGCAGGCCTACTTCAAGTCCGAATCCCTGCTGACCGGCGACATCACGCTCGACAGCCTGCTGAGCATGACGGAAAACGGCTGGTGCACATGGGAGCGCAATGCGGACGGCGCGCTGCTGCCCACGGCGGGCGGCTCCGTCACGCCGGAAGAGCCGGATTACTTCGCAGGCGGCGACGGCTCGGTCGGCGATCCCTATCAGATCGCGACGGAAGCGCAGCTGCGCGCCTTTGCCGAGGCCACGCAGGCCGGAAAGCTCGTGACGACGAATGTCTACTTCGTCCTGACGGCCGACATCGCCCTGAACGGCGAGTGGACGCCGGTCCACAGCTTCGGCGGCACGTTCGACGGCGGTGATCACACGGTCTCCGGCATGACCATCGGCACGGCCGAAGCGCCTTCTACGTTGGTTTCCGCAGGCTTCTTCGATGTGCTGGCCAACACGGCCAAGGTGCATGACCTGCACCTGACGAACGCCTCCGTCTATGTGCAGCGCTCCGGTGCGGCGCTGGATGACCGAATCTATGCCGGCGGCCTCGTCGGCGGCGCCGGCACGGCGGGCAGCAATGTGCGCATCGACAACTGCTCCGTCACGGGCAGCACGATCTCTGCAACCTCCGGCACGTTTGCCTATGCGGGCGGCTTTGCCGGCCGCCTCGACCGCGAAAACGTTGTGACGAACTGCTGGACGGATATTGCCGTCACCGCAGTCTCTGCCAATTCTCCCGCCTGCGCGGGCGGCCTTGTCGCCACCATCGGCGGCAGCAGCATGATCGCCAACGCAGCCGCGCTGGGCGATGTCTCGGTCACGGGTGTCAGCGCAGAATACAACTGGTGCCGCGCGGGCGGCCTGCTGGGCTCCTCTGCCTATCTGACCCACAACTGCTACGCCTCCGGCAATGTCTCCCTGCAGGATTCTGCCGAGAGCGTCAAGAACGTCTATCTCGGCTGCCTCATCGGCGAGCAGAGCGGCGGTGTGGTCGTCTCCGGCCACTATTCCAACGGCGCAGTTCTGCGATACAACGGCGAGACGCAGACGGCCAAGGCGACCGGCTCCATCCCCTCGTCGTGGTATTTCGACTACAACAAGATCACCGCGCACGACAGCGTCACGGATGCGGCCTTTGCCGCGGCCATGAACGACGGCATCTCCGAGAGCGGCATTGCCGAGACGGATGCCTATCTGACGAGCAGCGGCAAGTTCACCTCCTATACTGCCGAGAGCCTTGGGGCCATGCGCCCGGCTGCCTGGCAGAGCTGGGGCCTTGCGGACGGCAAAGTCGTCCTCGGCGGCTCGCAGGATGACCCGACGTTTGCGGGCGGCGACGGCTCCGAGACCGCTCCGTTCCTCATCCGTACCGAAGCGCAGCTGCGCGCCTTCGCAGCGACGACGGCGGACGGCGAGACCTATGCCGGTCAGTATGTCGCGCTGGATGCCGATATCCCCCTGAACGGCGACTGGACGCCGATCCATTCCTTCGCCGGTACGTTCGACGGCCAGGGCCACACGGTCTCCGGCATGACCATCGGCTCGCAGTCCGCTCCGGCCGATGCCTCGGATACGCCGCTCGGTTTCTTTGACATTCTGGCAAACGATGCACGGGTCCGCAATCTGCACCTGACCGGCGTGAGCATCTACGGCTCCGCAGTGGGCCAGTGGACGCGTCCGTTCGTCGGCGGCATCGCGGGCGGCTCCCTGAGCATTGGCTCGGGCGTCCGTATCGACAACTGCTCCGTCACCGGCTCCGCCATCTCCCTGACAGCGGAAAACTGGGCCTACACCGGCGGCATCCTCGGCGCGCAGGCCATGAACGGCGTCATCACGAACAGCTGGACCGATGTGACGGTCTCCGCCATCTCCAAGAGCGGCCTGACCTGCGTTGGCGGCATCACTGCCATCAACAGCAACGGCGCCATGCTGGCAAACTGTGCTGCGCTGGGCGATGTGATCTCCCACAACGGCTACACGCTCACCAGCACCATCAGCGGCGCTGCCGGCGGCCTGATCGGCCAGGCGACCGGCCTGCTGCACAACTGCTATGCCTCCGGCAACATCGAGCTGGTCAACGCCATGGATGTGGCAGCGCCTGCCGCCGGTATGCTGGTCGGTAAAATTTCCGCAAGCCGCGCGCTGAACGGCTTGGTCGTTGGCTGCCGCTATGAGACGGCCTCCGTTGTGACGGCCAACGGCACGCAGATCGAGACGGCTGCCGCGGGCGCCATGGGCGACACGGTCCGGCTGGAGAATGTCTCTGCTGCCGACACCGGCGCGAAGACGTTTGCAGACACCATGAACGAGGGCCTCTCGACTGCGGGCCTCGGCCGCACCGACCGCTGGCTGACCGGCGAGGATGTCGGCTTTACCGCAGAGAAGCTGGCTGCGCTGCGCCCGGCGGCATGGTATGCCTGGGAGCGCAATGAGGACGGCAAGACGGTCCTGAGCGCCAGAGTCTATGAGGATACCGAGATCCCGACGCCGGACTTCTTTGACAGCGGCGACGGCACGGAGGAGGATCCGTGGATCATCCGCACGCTTGCCCAGCTGCAGGCCTTCCGCGCGTTCTTTGCAAAGAGCGACTTTGACGGAGCCTACATCGCTCTGGCGGCCGATCTCGACCTGACCGGCGCAGAGTGGGCCCCCATCGGCCACACGGACAAAGGTGTGCAGGCCTTCCGCGGCCACTTTGACGGCCGTGGCCACACCATTTCCGGCATGAGCATCGGCACAGCGAGCGCGCCTGTGACCGACACGACGAAGACGTACTACGGCCTGTTTGCGGCCCTGATGGACGGTGCTTCCGTCGAGGACCTCCGCGTGGAGGGCAGCATCTATGTCACGGGCGAGCAGACGGTGTCTGCCGGTCTGCTGGCAGGCTGCAGCGACCTTGCGCTCATCGACCGCTGTTATGCGGCGGGCACGGTGCAGGTCCGCACCGAAAACGGCAGCTTTGAAAACAGCAGCTTCGCGGGAGGCCTCATCGGCTACAGCCAGCGCAGCGAAATCTACAACTGCGGCGCGGATGTCACGCTCGACGCCTACTGCAAGACGGCAAACGCCGAGGCGGGCGGCATTACGGCCATGAACGCCTTCGGCATCATCGCAAACTCCTATTCGACCGGCACGCTGACCGCGGCCACGGACCGCACCGTGGACGACAGCGGCGTGAGCTACCTCGGCGGCATCGCAGGCTGCCAGGCCGGTACGCTTGTGAACTGCTACAGCGACTGCACGCTGACGTCCAAGACGTGGACGAAGTTTGTCGGCGCGCTCGGCGGCATGGCCACGGCCATCAGCGAGAGCTATGACAGCTACTATGCAGAGGATGTGGCCCTGACCATCGAGGATCAGCGCCTCGATCCGCCGGTCGCCTTCGGCACGGTCGTTCCGTCCGGCTACAACGAGGACGGCGATCTGCTTAACGGTGCGTTTATCTACAACGTCACGGCCATGACGCTGGAGCCTGCCGCTCTGGCCGCGGCCCTGAATGAGAACTTTGCCGCATTCCCGGTCGACCCGGCCGAGCTGACGGTCCCGCTCCTGCGCTGGACGGTCGTCGACGGCAAGGCGGTCCCGCGCGGCGGCGCGGCGGGCATCACCTATGTTCCCGTGGAAAAGCCGGACCCGACGCCCGAATATGCCTATCAGGACGGCGTGTATTACGGCCGCGATGAGGCGGAGCATGTCATTGTCCGCATCGTCGTGAAGGACGGCAAGATCGTCTCCGCCGAGATCGTCACCCCGAAGGACTTCGACGCCGGCCATGCCGAGGAGATCCTCGCCGCCGTGGTCAGCAGCCAGACAGTCGAACGCGCCGACAGCGACACGGCGGACGACAGCACCCTGAAGTCCGCGCTGAAGGTCGCCCTGAACCGCGCCCTGCTCGGCGATACCTCGACCTATGATCCTGCCGATCCCACCGCGATCTTCGACGGCGGCAGCGGCACGAAGGCCGATCCGTACCGCATCGCAACGGCCGATCAGCTGCGTGCCTTTGCGGCAGCCGTGAATGAGGAAGAGCATTTTGCCGGGGAATACATCGTCCTGACGGCGGATATCGATCTCGCGGGCCGCAAATGGGTCCCGGCAGGCAATGCCGGAGCGCACTGTTTCAGCGGTATTTTCGACGGACAGAACCACAAGATCCTCGGCCTGCGCATCGGCACGGAGGAGACACCTGCGGACTATGTCGCAGCCGGTCTGTTCGCCTATGCCGACGGCGCGATCATCCGCAACGTCGCCATCGAAAATGCACAGATCAATATCAAGCGCACGGACAGCGTCCGCATCTATGCGGGCATCGTCGCCGGTGTTATGGATAAGTCCGAGACCGGCGCAGGCGCGCTCATCACGAACTGCGCCGTCTCCGGCACGGTCTCCGCGTCCTCCAAGGACTGGAGCACGGTCGGCGGTATCGTGGGTCAGAGCTATGACAGCGTGATCCTGAACTGCAGCGCCCATGTCGACCTGACGACGGTCTCCGTCAGCGGCAGTGCGCTGGCAGGCGGCATCGTCGGTCTGGACGGCTTCTCGATCCTGGCCAACAGCTACGCCATGGGCAGCATCTATGCCGATGCAGGCGTGAACGCTGCGACCATCGGCGGCATCGCCGGTATGCAGGCGGGTGTTGCGGGCAACAACTATTCCGACATGAAGCTCACGTCGAAGAACGCCACGGGCGACATCGGCGGCATCGCGGGCCGCAACACGGCCATCGGCACCGTGAATTACGGCTACTTCAACAGCGAGCAGGAGCAGCGCAGCGGCAACAGCGTCGTGACGCCTGCAAAGGACATCGGCACGAACGTGACCATGGGCTCGACCGGCGTTGTGCGCAACACGGCCGCCATGACCGGCGCGGAGCTGCGCAGCGAGACGTTCCGCGACCTGCTCAACGAAAACCAGTGCGAGGACCACGAGCTGCGTTCCGCCCTGCAGGACGGCGTCACCCGCTACAGCATCAAGCTGCGTGCGGACGGCAGCCTGACGGTGGACAGCTGGATCCTGGACGGCGAGGTCCGGCAGAAGAACGCTCCGGTGCTCGAGCTTGACCCGCAGGTGCCCGAGGCACCGGTCATCACGCCGGACGGCGGCAGCTACGCCGAGGCGCAGACCGTGACCATCACGGCGGACTCTGCCGACGCTGCGATCTACTACACGCTTGACGGCTCCGATCCTCTGAACGGCACGCTCTACACCGGCCCGTTCACGCTGGAGCAGTCCGCCGTCGTGCGCGCCGTCGCCGTCCGCGGCAACTCCGTCAGTGCGGAAACAAGGGTGGAATTCACCATCGAGACGGTGCACAATGCCGTCCTGAGCTTTGTCTCCAACGGCGGTTCCGTTGTGGAGCGCGTGGAGCTGCCCGTCGGTACTGCCCTGGACCTGAGCGCCTATGTGACGGAGCGCGAGGGCTATGACTTCACCGGCTGGTATCTCGACGCCGCGCTGACGCAGCCCATCACAAGCCTGACGCTCGAGGCCGACACGACGGTCTACGCGGGCTGGCGCATCCGCAATCCCTTCGTCGACGTGGCCGAGAAGGACTACTTCTATGACGCGGTTCTCTGGGGCGTGGAAAACGGCGTCGTCAAGGGCATGGATGAGACGCACTTCGAGCCGGAGACGGTCTGCACCCGTGCGCAGGCGCTGACGTTCCTGTGGCGTGCAAACGGTATGCCGCAGCCGAAGACGACGACCAATCCGTTCGTTGATGTCGATGCCTCTGCCTACTACTATGACGCAGTCCTCTGGGGTGTCGAGAACGGCATCGTCAAGGGCATGGATGAGACGCACTTTGAGCCGGATACGGCCTGCAGCCGCGCGCATGCGCTGACGTTCCTGTGGCGCGCGAAGGGCATGCCGCAGGCAAGCGGTACGACGTTTGCCGATGTCCCGGCCAATGCCTACTATGCGCAGGCAGTTGCCTGGGGCGTAGAGAACGGCATTGTCAAGGGCATGGATGAGACGCACTTTGAGCCGGATACGCTCTGCCAGCGTGCTCACGCCGTGACGTTCCTCTGGCGTGCCTACGCGAACTGAGTCCCCATAACGTGTAAATAACAAAAGCCCGCTGCAGGGTTCCCTGCAGCGGGTCAATTTATGGCAGCGCCGCACAATTGCAGTTTCGGCCTTTGCCGGATATTTTTCGCCGATCCGTCGGTTCGAAAAGTTTGAGGTATTGCGCAGCCGTTGGCGGCTTTGCCGCCCTACGGATGCGGCATGCCCCTTGCGGGTACACAGAGTACATCTGCACGTTTCAAACCTTGCCTCGACAAAAAATCTCGCGCGAAATGCTCTTGCTGAATTGTGCGGTGTTGCCTTATATTCTAATCCAGCATGAAGCCACGGCAGCCGAGGCCGGCAAAGTCAGCAAAGCCGAGCGAGCGGTAAAATGCGGCCGTCTCCGGCGTGTCGTCCGTCGTCAGCTCAATCTGCCGCACGCCGTTGAATCGCTCGAGCACGGCGCGCAGCAGGGCTGTGCCGATCCCGCGGCGCTGCCGCTCCGGCGCGACCAGAATATCCTGAATGAACACGATCGTCGCGCCGTCGCCGACTGCGCGGATCAGCCCGGCCAGCTCGCCGTCCTCCCACGCGGCCAGAACCAGCAGCGAATGGCGGAAGCCGCGCTCCAGCGCTGCCGGGTCGTCCGTGTAGGCCGTCCAGCCGACGCTGGCGTAGAGGCGCAGGACATCCTCGGCCTTGTATTCCCTGTATTCCCGAATGTCCATCTCATATTTCTCCAATCAAATAGAAAAGGCGCGCCGCTGATACCTCGGTATCCGACCGGCGTGCCTTTTTTGGTGCCGCTGACCGGGGTCGAACCGGTACGCTTTTTAGGGCGAGGGATTTTAAGTCCCTTGTGTCTGCCTATTCCACCACAGCGGCATATCTGCATTCTGAAACAAAGATATTTTATCATTTTGAGCCGCTCCCGTCAAGCCCCGCGTGCCGCCGGGGGAAAATTACGCGAAACAGCGGCAGAGGATGGTGGGGGTTCGTCAAACTGCTGAACAAATGTACAGAAAAACGTCATATGATTGTTGAATTATGCCGAAATATGAGATATAATGAAGGAAAGAATAGTGGGCTTTGCGGATATTTGAAAAAAGAGAGAAAAATGTTGAATTTTTTTGGGTAGAGTCCAATTTATTGGACAGCGGATGATGTATGATGAGAGCAGATAAGCGAAAGGCAGGTGAGGAGCATGGAATTCTATGCGCACAAGCGCGAGATGCCGGACGGAGCGATCGTCACGCAGACGGTGCGGGAGCATTTGGTGGGAACGGCGCAGCGGGCCGCGCAGTGCCTGCGGCAGGTCGGCCTGGAGCATGCGGGCTATCTGGCGGGGCTGCTCCACGATTTAGGTAAATACACAGAGGCTTTCCAGCAGTATCTGGACGAGGGAGACAGCACGAAGCGCGGCAGCGTGATCCACACGTTTCAGGGCTGCCGTTACCTGATGGAGCAATACCATCGCGGGGACATCCAAACCATTTCCTGTGCAGAGCTGCTTGCCTTTGCAGTCGGCGCGCACCACGGATTATTCGACTGCGTGGACCAAATGCGACGCATCGGCCTGCAATATCGCGCCGAAAAGCAGGACATCTCCTATGAGGAAGCGGTCGCTGCCTTCCGGCAGGAAATACCGACTGAGGAGATCGAGACACTTTTTGCAGCGGCTTCGGAGGAGATCAACGAAGTCATTGGTCGCATGGACAGGACCTATGATAACGATCGCGAGTACGCTTTTGAAACAGGCCTGCTCGCAAGGTTGCTCCTGTCCGCAGTGATCGAGGGAGACCGCTGCGACACGGCGGCCTTCCAGATCGATGCACATCCGCGAGTTTGGCCGGAGGATATGGCTCCGATCTGGAAAGATCGATTGGAATATCTGGAAGAAAAGCTGCAGGGATTCCCATGCGGCACGCCGGTGGAAAAAGCCCGGCATGCGATCTCAGATCAGTGCCGTGTGTTCGCCGAAAACAAGCCGGGGATCTATCGGCTGAATGTCCCGACGGGCGGCGGCAAGACGCTCAGCTCCCTGCGGTATGCGCTGGCGCATGCAATGTATTTCCGGAAAAGCCGGTTGATCTTCACTTCTCCGCTGCTGTCGATCCTGGAACAGAATGCAGCCGTCATCCATCAGTATGTCGGCGACGACAGCCTGATCCTGGAGCATCATTCCAACGTTGTGCAGACAGAGCCTGCGCAGGGCGAGCTGGACGAGCGGGAGCTTCTGGTGCAAAGCTGGAATGCGCCGATCATCATCACGACACTGGTCCAACTGCTGAACACACTGTTCGATGGAAGAACGACGGCGATCCGTCGCTTTCAGGCTCTCTGCAGCAGTGTGATCGTTATTGATGAGGTGCAGACCGTGCCCGTCAAGATGCTGACTCTGTTTAACCTTGCGCTCCGGTTTCTGAGCGAGCAGTGCGGGGCAACGATCGTGCTGTGCTCAGCAACGCAGCCAGAGCTGAAGGACGCTGCCCACCCGCTGCCGGTACAGCCGCAGGAGATCGTGCCGTGGGATGCAGAACTCTGGGCAGCCTTCCGCCGGACGGAGCTGCACGGCTTGCCGGACCGTCGTCTGGAGGAGCTCCCGGAGCTGATCCGTGAGAAAATGGAGGAGACCGAAAGCCTGCTTGTCGTGTGCAACAAGAAAAACGAGGCGGCCTATCTGCTGGAAGAGACGCGCTCGCCGGACTATCGCAGCTTCCACCTGTCGGCCGGAATGTGTATGCAGCACCGTCGGGTGGTGCTGGTGTCCCTGCAGAAAGCGCTTGCGCAGCGCGAAAGGGTCCTTTGCGTTGCCACGCAGGTGATCGAGGCGGGTGTAGACATCTCCTTCGATGCCGTTCTGCGCCTGACGGCTGGTATGGACAGCATCGTGCAGGCGGCCGGACGGTGCAATCGCGGCGGCGCATCGAGTGCGCCACGCCCGGTGTATGCCGTGAACTGCGCCGATGAAACGCTGGGGCATCTGCGGGATATCCAACGGGGCAAGACCGCAACGCTTGAATTGCTGGAGGCGTTCCGCACGGAACCGGAGCGCTTTGCAGGCGACCTGTTTTCCTCTGACGCGATCCGCTATTACTATCGAGCTTTGTATCGCGACATGGCGGAGGAAGCGCAGGACTATCCGGTTGACCAGCTGGGAACGACACTCTTTGACCTGATGGGGACCAATGAAAAATATGCCGATGAGGACTGTACCGATGTCGAGGGCTTCGTCCTGTGGCAGGCACTGAAAACCGCAGGGCAGGAATTCTCCGTATTTTACGAGAACACGACGGATGTGATCGTACCGTATGGCAGGGGAAAGCAGCTCATCACAGAACTGTGCTCCGAACGGTGCAGAGTGGACCCGGCATATCGTGCCGCTCTGCTGAAAGAGGCAAACGGCTTCACGGTGAGCCTGTATTCCCATCAGAAAAAACGGCTGGAACAGGAAAACGCGCTGTTTCCGGCCTGCGGCGGCTGTGTCTGGGTTCTGGCGGACGGCTTTTATGATGATACGGTCGGACTCATTCGCGACCAGAAAAAACAGGGATTTATGGAGGTGTAAGCAGCTTGAAAAACACAAGGTACGACAACATCGTGGAGTTTCAGGTAACGGGGGACTATGCCCTGTTCTCGGACCCCATCCTGCGTGTCGGCGGAGAAAAGTGCAGCTATCAGGTGCCGACCTATGAGGCGCTCAAGGGCATCCTGCAGTCTGTCTATTGGAAGCCGACGATCATCTGGGTCATCGATGCCGTGCGCGTGATGCATCCTATCCAGATGGAGACAAAGGGAATCCGCCCGATCAAGTATTCGGGAGGAAATGATCTCAGCTACTATACTTATCTGAAAGACTGCTGCTATCAGGTCCGCGCCCATTTTGAATGGAACGAGAACCGACCGGAGCTGGCGGCGGACCGCAATGAGAACAAGCACCATGAGATCGCAAAGAAGATGATCCGCAAAGGAGGACGCCGGGACATCTTCTTGGGAACGCGGGAATGTCAGGGCTATGTGGAGCCGTGCGTCTTCGGCGAGGGGACGGGCGCTTATGATGAAACGCCGGAGCTTGCCTTTGGCCTGATGTACCATGGCATCACTTATGCCGATGAGGCCTATTCCAAGGAGACCAGCGGGAAAATGACCGTCCGCTTCTGGAATCCGGTGATGAAGCGCGGCGTGATCACGTTCCTGCCGCCGGAGCAGTGCTCGCAGTATAAAACGATCGGTCCAATGAATATCAAGCCCTTCGGGGAGAAACTGAACAATTTCTCCGGCCTGCAGGAATTTGAGGAGGGAACATAATGGGACTGCTGCAGCGAGCTATCGAGACGTATGATGCCAATACTGCCCTGATCGGCGTGTACCGGGACGGGCATGAGCCGCTTGCGCCGATCGGCCACATTCTGACAAGCGCAAACATTGAGATCACATTGAATGCACAGGGAGAGTTCCTTTCTGCGCGAAAGGTTAATAATAAGGAGGAACCCAAAATTCTGATCCCGGTGACGGAGGAATCCAGCGGCCGCACCAGTGGACTTGCGGCGCATCCTCTCTGTGATCAGCTGAAGTATGTTGCCAACACGAACAAAGAGGCACACGAGCTTTATCTTACTGCACTGCGAAAATGGGAAAGATCTGCATATGCGCATCCGTTTCTCACCGCGATTTCCACGTATGTTAGGAACGGCTCGGTTCTTAAGGACCTTACGAAATGCGGTGTCCTTGCTTTGGAAAAAGGCGGAGGCTATGATGAAAAACAGATGATCTGCTGGCGCGTATTGGGCATTCCCACAGAGGAACCTGCCTGCTGGAAGAACCGGAATCTCTTCTCTGCGTTCGAATCCTATTATTGCAGCCAGCTGGCAACGCGGGATATGGCTTTGTGTATGCTGGAAGGAAAAACAGAACCCATAGCTTTGCAGCATCCCAAGGGCATCATCCCGGTGAATGGGAATGCAAAGCTGATCTCGGCCAATGATTCAAGTGGCTTTACCTATCGGGGACGCTTTTTGGATGATGGCCAGGCAGCTACGGTCGGCTATATCGCTTCGCAGAAAGCGCACAATGCGCTGCGCTGGCTGGCGTCCGAACAGGGGGTTCGGGAGTTTTCCGGAAAACGGATATTCCTCTGCTGGAACCCTGCCGGAAAAACGCTCCCAAGACCGATGCGGCGGATGCGGGACGCAGATGCTGCGCCGCTCCGGAAGCCGAGCGATTATCAAGAACAGTTAAAAAGTACGCTGCTGAGCTTCCGAAAGGATCACCAGCTGCAGGACACGGACTGCGCCGTTCTGGTAAGCTTTGATGCTGCGACGACCGGCCGCCTTGCGGTAACCTATTACAACGAGATCACGCTCAAGACCTTTCTGGAGCGGATACACGATTGGGATGCGCATTGCTGCTGGTTAGCAGGGAATTACGGAATACAGGCTCCTAATTTGCTTCAACTCGTGGATTGTGCTTTTGGTACCCAGCGAAATAACTTTTTGGAAACAGACGATCGCATCCAGCGTCAGCACCTGCAGCGACTGCTGAACTGCAAAATGAACGGTGGGATCTTCCCACTGGATATTCTGAAAGCATTGACGCAGCGGGCGTCTTCCCCGCTGGCCTATGATGTTTTGAACTGGAGAAAAATCGTGCATGCAGCCTGTGCTGTTCTCCAGAAATATCGGTATGACACAAAACAGGGAGGTAATGAAATGGCTTGGGAACTGGACACAAATAACCGCAGCTTCCAATATGGCAGGCTGCTGGCTGTGATGGAACGTGCGGAGATGGACTACTACACAAAGACAAACGAAAACAGGCAGACAAATGCCATCAAATTTATGAGCGAGTTCCGAAGACGGCCGTTCACCGTGTTTGAGCGGGTCAACCGTCAGCTGGAGCGTGCGTATCTCGATCGCATCGATGCATGGCAGGTCAGACGCTATAAACAGCTTGTGGGGGAAATTATCAACATTCTGCGTGGATTCCCGGAGAACGAGCTGAACCGGCAGCTGGAGGATCTGTATCTCATGGGCTATGAGCTGCAGCGAAATGCCTTTTTCACCAAAAACGACACAACAAATCATACAGAGGAGGAATAAAACATGGCAGCACTGAAGAATAAGATCGATTTTGTGGCACTGATCTCGGTAACGAACGCAAACGGAAACGGAGACCCACTGAACGGCAACCGTCCCCGGACGGATTATAACGGCATGGGCGAGATCTCGGACGTGTGCATTAAGCGGAAGCTCCGGAACCGGATGCAGGACATGGGCAATGCGATTTTCGTACAGTCTGAGGACCGCTGCGACGACGGCTTCAAAAGCCTGAGTGATCGCGCGACGGCTGCGACCAAGGGGATCAAGGAGAAAGAGACCTATGCACAGACTGCGTGCGAAAAGTGGATGGATGTACGGAGCTTCGGACAGGTTTTCGCATTCAAGAGCAATGACAAGAGCGGTGTCTCCGTCGGCGTCCGCGGACCTGTTTCGATTCATCAGGCAGTCAGCATCTCTCCGGTCGAGATCGAAGAGATGCAGATCACCAAGAGCGTCAACGGCGAAACGGGCGAGAAGCGCTCGTCGGATACCATGGGTACGAAGCATTTTGTCAGATTTGGATTCTATGAGATAAAGGGCGCGATCAACGTGCAGTTGGCGGAAAAGACCGGCTTCTCGCAGGAGGATGCAGCTGTTGTGAAGGAATGCCTCCGCACGCTCTTCGTGAACGACGCCTCCGCCGCGCGGCCGGAGGGCTCCATGGAGGTCGTAAAGCTCTTCTGGTGGGAACATAACTGCAAGGAGGGACAGTATTCGTCCGCAAAGGTGCATCGAAGCGTCCATGTCACGCCCAAGAATCCGGAAGGGATCCCGACATGTGTGGACGACTATGAGATCACGCTCGATGAGCTGCCCGGCCTTGTTCCGGAGATCATAGATGGCGTATAACGAGGACGAGTATCTCCAGCTTTCCGGGATCCAGCATTTCCGGTTCTGCCGCAGACAGTGGGCTTTGATCCATATCGAAAATCTGTGGGCGGAGAATGTCAGGACCGTGGACGGGGAGCTTATGCACGAACGGGCGCACGACTCCGGCCTGCGGGAAAAGCGCGCCGGCGTGATCGTGACGCGCGATCTGGCGATCTCGTCTCAGACGCTGGGCGCCTCCGGGGCATGCGATGTCGTGGAGTTCCGAAAGTCGGCTGACGGGATCCCGCTTCCGGGTGAGGAGGGCCGCTTCCTGCCCTATCCGGTCGAGTACAAGCACGGCTCGCCGCGGGAAGACCTGGCCAATGAGCTGCAGCTCTGCGGGCAGGCGATGTGTCTGGAAGAAATGCTTTGCTGCGATATCCAAAAGGGCGCGCTGTATTTCGGCGAAATGCGGCACCGGATCGAGGTAGAGTTCACGCCGGAGCTGCGCCGGGAGGTTCTGGAGACCCTGACGGAAATGCACAGCCTCTACCGGCGCGGTCATACGCCGAAGGTGAAGCCGACGAAGTCCTGCAATGCCTGTTCCCTGAAAGACCTGTGCCTGCCGAGAATGTCGCGCTGCGGTTCCGTGAAAAGCTACCTGCAGAGACATATGGAGGAAATACCATGAGACGACTGCTCAACACGCTGTTTGTCACCTCGGAGGATGCCTATCTGACACTCGACGGCGAAAATATCGTTGTCCGCCGGGAAAAGGAGGAGGCAGGGCGGTTTCCTCTGCACAATCTGGAAGAGATCGTCAGCTTCTCCTATGCCGGGGCTTCGCCCGCTCTGATGGGGGCCTGTACCAGGCGCAATATCGGCCTGAGCTTCTGCACGCCGAGCGGCAGATTCCTGGCGCGGACGGCGGGCGTGGAAAACGGGAATGTGCTGCTGCGCAGAGAGCAGTACCGGGTGGCGGATGATCCGGCCGCCAGCTGCCGGATCGCAAAACTCATGATCTGGGGTAAGCTGTATAACGGCCGGTGGAGTATTGAGCGGACCAAGCGCGACCATAAGCTGCGCATCGATGCGGAGCGGTTCGAAAATGCCTCTGCAGCGATCCGCGATATCCTGCCGCAGGTCATGGAGGCGGGTTCACTCGATTCTCTGCGTGGTCTGGAGGGCGCGGCTGCGTCGGTTTACTTTGAGGTATTCGACGATATGATCCTGCGCAGCAAGGAGACGTTCTATTATCGCGGCCGAAACCGGCGGCCGCCGCTGGACAATGTCAATGCAATGCTCTCCTTTTCCTACAGTCTGCTGGCCGGAAGCTGCGCTTCTGCGCTTGAAAGCGTCGGTCTGGATGCCTATGTCGGCTTTCTGCACCGGGATCGTCCCGGCAGAACATCGCTTGCGCTGGACCTTATGGAGGAGCTGCGGCCGTGCATGGCGGACCGGTTCGTGCTGACGCTCATCAACAATCAGGTCATGCGGGCGGAGGATTTTGAAACGGCAGAGAACGGCGCAGTGCTTATGACGGATATGGGCCGTCGAAAATTCCTGAAAAGCTGGCAGGAGCGCAAACAGGAGATGATAACGCATCCTTATCTGGGAGAAAAGCTCCCATGGGGACTGGTCCCCTATATGCAGGCCCTGCTGCTGGCGCGGTATCTGCGCCGCGATCTGGATGCCTATCCGCCGTTTCTCTGGAAGTGAGCCTATGCTGGTTCTGATCTCTTATGATGTGAACACACAGGATGCGGCAGAAAGGAGGCGGCTCCGCCTGATTGCAAAGCAATGCGTGAACTATGGGCAGCGCGTCCAGAATTCCGTGTTCGAGTGCATATTGGATGCTGCGCAGTGCAGGCAGCTTCAGCATAAGCTCTGTTCCCTGATGGACAAGGAGAAGGACAGCCTGCGGTTTTATTATCTTGGCAATCGCTATGAAGCCAAGGTGGAACACTTCGGCATCAATGCCGGCTATCAGCCGGAGGGGGTCCTGATGGTATAAGCGTGCGAACGGGGAGCGAGCAGCGATTCTTCGGAAGGTTCGCACCGAAATTTGTGCACGTTTGGCAGAAAAAATGGCCGCATCAAAGCCAGAAAACCGCTCAATACGGCCAGGGTAAATGCACTTTTTGTGCAATATGCGATGTTTTGCACAGTTTTTTTGTGCAAGATCGCTGTCCCGCCCCGCAAGGGGCGGGTGGATTGAAATATTGCGTCTCCGTGCAGTCGCATCGGACCCGGAGTCCCGCCCCGCAAGGGGCGGGTGGATTGAAATAACGAAAATACGCCCCTGAGCGGGTACATCCCGGGTCCCGCCCCGCAAGGGGCGGGTGGATTGAAATCGTCCGGCATCACGCGGATGCTGGCATACTGCGGTCCCGCCCCGCAAGGGGCGGGTGGATTGAAATGCTCCCGTTGGTAAACGTGATGTACATGTCGCCGGTCCCGCCCCGCAAGGGGCGGGTGGATTGAAATAGTCCTCCCTCCATGCCTCCAGCTCCTCCTCCTGTCCCGCCCCGCAAGGGGCGGGTGGATTGAAATATCTCGCTCGCCGTCAGCTTGCGTTCCTGCGGCTGTCCCGCCCCGCAAGGGGCGGGTGGATTGAAATTCGCCGACCGGCTCGAAACTGTTGCTGCCGGTCGTCCCGCCCCGCAAGGGGCGGGGGGATTGAAATATT
>OLFX01000811.1_pt1 | contig 44472 bp, 71 predicted proteins | sample 1605091 | NCBI WGS metagenome assembly OLFX01 (sample SAMEA3888906, study PRJEB22519) | human gut metagenome | biome: human gut; feature: human-associated habitat; material: faeces | place: Denmark | collected 2012 | reverse complement strand
AGCTCCATTAAAATGTACAATGTCTGCTGCATAGTTCTTTCCATCTACTTTATCTGCTCCAACTGTCTTTAATCTATTGTATGTAAAAATGTGTATTTTCTCTTTGTTCATATCTGCTTCGTCCAATGGTTCATCTGTATTCTCGTCACTAATTGTAATTATTCCAGTTAATTTAATTTCTTTAGATGTCTTTACTTGCTGATGATTTACTACCTCTACTGTACTTCTAGTAACTTTAACTCCATTCGGTTGAGCAAAATCAGGATCTCCAATAAGCTCAGATACATTTATCATTTAACTCTTCCTCCTAAAGTTCTAACAAAGTATGTAATAGACTTCCTTAATTCTCCTGTATCAATCAAAGGTCTTGGATTTTCTGCACCTTTTCTTCTCTTTGCTTCTGCTATAGCTTGACTATTAGGAGGCCAACCATTTTCTGAGTTAGTGAACCATGCTCTACAAACATTCTGTGCTCGCATTCCTGTTCTCTTTAAAGCATCTAATGCAGCAGTTTTATTTCCAGATAATGCCAAATTAAATGCTTGCTTCATCATTTTGCTTAGCCTATCTGAATCATTCTTTACAGCTGGTTCAATTACTGGTCTTGGTGGAATATTATTTATCGGAGAACCATTTGTATGTATGAATAAAAGTTCTGCATTAGTAATCTCACCTCTCGTTTCTTCTTCTCTTATTGTAGTCGCATCTGATATACCAACATAAACTTCATTTTGTTTTATGAATTTTATCGCATTTATCAGATTATTATAATTTTTTGCTTCTTCAATTATACTTACTTTTCCTTTATTAGCCATTTACCCACATCCCAGCTCTACCATATATCTTTGTCAAAGTAATCAATTGCTGTCCATACAATGTAAGTTTCCATGTACCATATCCAGCAAAATCTTCTGTAAGCCCCATAAATTCGTAGCTTATAGAAAGTCCATCAACTGATTTACTAGCAGCAATTCCGAAAGGAAGTGAGCTAGCTAAAGCACTACTAGCTGAAGGATCTCCTTGACTAGTTCTAATGAATAATGCTAAATTATGAGCAATGTATAATCCCATTAAATATTCCCAATTGCTTTTGTATCGATCTTTTTTAATTGATGCTTGAGCCATTCCAACAAATAGATTGAAAACATATGCTGGAATTGGTTCTTCTCCTTCTGGAGCTTCTTTTCCATCACCCTCAACTATGAACTTAGGAAATGCTTTTGTAAACATCTCTAAATCATATGGAGGATTATCTGTTAATATAATGTTGGAGGAACTGTGAAAAGTCTCCATCATCATTTTAGCATTATTAGTATAACCTAACATAGAAACTAAATCAATGTAAGCAGACATTCACAGCCCCTCCTTCACCATTACTCTTCAGATTCCTCTTCTTCAGTTTCCTCAGAAGTTTCCTCTTCAGCATTAACATACAAACGATATGCTTCAAGCACACGCTTTTTGTTAACCTTTAAAGAATCTTCATCGATAAACTTTGCACCATACTTTTCAGCAAGATTCTTAGTAGCTTCCTTACTCATAGGCTTAAGCTGCTCATAGAATTCTTCAACAGAAAGAACTTCTTCCTTTGCTTCGTTCTCAGCCTTCTCTTCATTACCAGCATTTGAAGGAACACTTGCTTGTGCTTCATTGCGAATAACAGTAATTTCTCCAGCCTTCACAGCAAGCTTAAAAGTAGGATCATTCGCCAGTTTATCAGGAATATCCTGAAAAGTCATAGGCACAGTAATTACACTGTTTACTTTATCGTCATAACGATTAGCACCTTCACCAAGTGCAAAAGCTTTTTTAGAATAAATTCGCATCTGTTTTAACCTCCAATTTTAAATGCCATCAACATAGCGCATAGGCTGCAAATACAAAGGCTTAACTTGTCCCATCTGAGAAGCATAGATGGTAACATAAGCAAACTGAAGTGCAACCGGCTGAGTCATAGCTCTAGTCAGAGGAACCGGCAGATCGAAGTATACAAAATCCTTATCATTTACGTACACCATCATACGATCAGTATCACCAGTACCAGCACCAGTGCACCAACGGCAAGGATGAATCTGAAGATTCTTACCCTGATTATTAGCCATATTGTTCTTCAGGATATAATTCAAAATGTTCTCATCACCAGAAGTACCAATACGAGTAGAAACAAGGTAAGCATACTTCTGAGGCGGCAGCAAAATATGATTAGGAATTGCAGACTCATCATACTCAGATGCAGCCCAAGCTTCAATCAAAGCTTTGTTAACATCCCACAAAATCTCATCAACTGTCTTCTCAGTCCAAAGAGCACTACCAGCTGCACCATTAGGAGCAACAGAAGAAACTACATTCGGATTATTCACCAAACCGGTAACACCTACATTAGGAAATCCACGATAAACCAGCTGATCAATAGCCTTATTGTTGTTCAGTCTAATGCCCTTATCCAAAATGGAATCAATGGAACGACCAATCGTCTGCATCTTCTGAAGATCAACGAAAGGAATCTTCATGCCCATAGCCCAAGTGAATACACGATAGATATCTTTGTTCACATTTGCCTGAACAGTAGCAATAACGTCAGTAGCTCCACCAACAAGAGCATTTTCGTTACCACCAGAAGTTGCATAATCGACATCCATGGTGCTAGTGAAGTCTACCCAGCCACCACCAGTCTCAGCAACAATATCACGAGGCCAAGTCACAGAAGTTAAAGGTTCACGAATCTTAGGATCACGTTTCTCCAGCTCACCCTCAAGGAAAGCCATACCGGTAGCAATACCTGCAGCATCAATAGTACGAATGCCATTACCAAGACTGCTATCCTGAAGTACCTTCACATTAGGATTGGTACCAAAAGAAATTCCAGCATTACCTGCTGTCACAATATTCGGCATCTTGTTTCCTCCCTATTAACCCTTTGCTCTAGTCTTAATAGTAACTTCAACATTACCATTAGCATCCATCACGCCAGTAGTCCACTCAATGTTTGTAACCTGAATTGTATTTGCGTCATCAGCTTCTGCCTCAAAGCCACCAACAACAGCATTAGGATATGTATTATTCGCAGTAATACGAACATACACTGCAGCACCAGAAGCAGGGGTACCTCTCTGGCACTTTACTGTACAATTGCCACGAACCATTACATCACAAGGAACATTAGCGACATAATCAGGATTACTTTGAGGATCAAAAGTATTAGCCTGCACAACTTCACGAACTGCAATACCTGCAACTACAGCAGCAGTATCACCAGTCTTTACAAGCCGCCACTTATTTGTATCAGTCAAAGCAACAGCTTGACCAAAAGCAATTGTACCTTCTGCAATACGATTCTGAATAATCGCATCAGCAGTTCTAGACTGAGTGCCGGCATAACCGACATTCATCATAATACCAATAGTTCTACCCGGCATAATTAGTTTTCCTCCTTGTAATGGGGATTGAACTTCTTAGCAATCTGCATACCAAGTTCATAATCGCTAGAATCATCAACTTTGCTCTTTGCTGCAGTGTCCTTTGCAGAAGCAACCTTTGCCTTCATGATCTTTCCATAAGCATCAGTTGTAGTAGCATTCTGCTTCATAGCACCAACAAAAGCATCTACTGCTTTCTTACGTTCCTTTGCATCCTTAATGCTAGCAAGCACAGGCTTCATATCACGGATAATCTTGCGACGAATAGAATCGTTCATCTTCTCAGGATCAACAGTAACTTCTTCCTCGTTATCCTCATCCTCTACAGTAACTTCTTCCTCAAGTTCATCAAGAGCAGAAAGTGCACTGTCACGGATCAAACCATGCTTCATAAGAACACGAGTAATCGCATCCTCAACCTTTACATCAATGTCCTCTTTCTCCTTAGGATCTTCATCATTAGTAATTTCAAGAACATCAGGATCTTCATCCTCGCAAAGAGCATCTTTTACTTCTTCTGTCATCTTCAGAGCATCTTCAGCAAGCTCCTCGGGAATTGCTTCATCAAGAGCTTTCATCTTAATCAGAAAGTCCTTAATAGAAGACATAACTTTCGAACCATTTGCCACGTATAGTTCCTCCTTCAACAAAATAAACTAATTGTTCATTAATATAATTGCTTTTTCTAATGTTTTAATTGCTTTGTATTTTTGCGTAATTACTTTCTTTTCATCATAAATTTTTACTTGGCTGCCAGCTCGTCCAGCTTGAACTAAAGCAGCATGGTTACCACGAATATTCTCTTGGTAAATTACTCCATTTCTTTCTACATACTCACAATCATATCCAGAAGAAATTTCCCTTTTTGCACCAGAGATAATTTCGTTTATTGCAATGGGATCCCTCACAAGTATATCAGCAACAAGAAAATTTGAATTATCTCCTTTTCCTCTTCGTATATTTGTAAGTTCACCCTTTGCATAGATACTCCAGTTATCTGCAGTTACATCTACAGGAGGATGCGTATCGGTGAAAGCCTTTCCTTCGAAAGAAGCGATCGCCTTACTGTCAAATACTTGTTCTGGAGTTCTATGTACTTCAACTATGCCATTGCCTTCAAGTCCAAGTTCTTCTCTCAAATATTTATAAGTTCCAGTCCTAGCAATTGGAACATTAAAGCAAACTAAACAGCCATTATCTAATTTTGTAATGTTGTTTGAAATTTTAGAACCATAGTAAGCTTTCATCTTTGTTCCTCCTTTAAGGAGAATTATGGAGGTGTGGAGGGATATATGACAATACCGATGGGAGGTAATTTACAGGCAAGAAAGATTCAATCCATATACAGGCAGGCCTTCTGCGACTCAAAAGGAGAGTGAACATATCCTACCATATACCCCTCCATATAATATTATAACATATATTAAAGTATTTGTAAAGGGCTTTTTTAAAATTTCTTTAAAAACTTTTATGCATAAATTGCTCTACTGCAATAGATGCTGTACCCATCAGTAAAGAACTTATACACAATAGTCATATTATCTGCTTTTGTAATAGTTCCATTATACGATGTGCTAGATGCAGGAAAAATAATCTGATTTTGCGTGCTAGCTCCATTAGAAGCTATAATCATATATTCCTTACCAGGTTGCATATCATTAAAATCTTCAATGGAAACATCTGAACTTTCTGCAGCTAAGTTTACATGCATGTTAGTATATCCCTTTAAACTAAAACCATCAACTTCACTAATAGCATCAACAGTAACATCTTTAAATGCATCCATCGCATGCGGATCAAATCCACAATCAGCTTTCATCACATTCATTTAAGCAACTCCTTTACGTTTGTTCAGTTACAACTTCTTTTGTTGGAACTGGATTTGCTTCTGTGTTTTCAATTGTAACTGGTTCAGTAGCAATCAACTTTGAAAAGTTAGGTTTCAACACATTCACTGGATTACCAAATGGATATTCTGGGCTTGTATCAGGCATTTACCTCACCTACTTTAATATCATCATTCTAGCATCAATAATTATCATTTTGTGACTTTAAAAATCCTTCAATAATTTTAAAAGTATCTTTTATTCTTTCATTGCCAATAGATGCATACCAGCCATTAGCTTCTTTTTGAACAATTGCGACTTTTCCATTGTTAAGCTGTATCTTCGTGCTATCACCTATATCTGCTGTTTTCTTAAAATTATTTAAAGCAGCTATTGAATCAAAATCAAGCATTTTAATAGCTTTGTCAACTAAACTATTAGAATCTTTTCCAGAAATAATATAACCAGAAGAAGAACCGGTGTTTCTAGAAAGCTTTCCAACTTTACCAGGATAGTTCTCTCTCATGAACTCGCTAGCTTCTCTAATAGGTGGCATCTCTGATGTAAATGATTTAACAAACTTTCCATTAATATATAAAGTCCATGCTTTCCAGCTTGCATCTTTTGTTTTAACAGAAGTAGTTTTATCTACCATCATACACATAATAGGATCATATTCCATAACAAACACTACAACTAATATATAGTAATATATAATATATTATACAGTTATAATAGCTGTAAAAAATCTCCTTTCTTCATAGTAGTAATTTTTCCATTTGTATATACCTTATGCGGCCAATGCACATCATCTATATCAAGCAATGGTTCTGCATAGCATCTACAATTCCATATATTCCCTGCATGGTAATATCCTACGCTCTTCTCACCAGCCAAAGCTTCTGGACTAGGAGGATCATTCCAATTAACAAGCACTCCTTCCATTATTTGGTGGCTTATTCGAACTCTATTTCCATCTAATGCAGTTCTCCATACATACCATTGTATTCCTAATTGTTCACTTCTTGCTTTTGTCAAAGCTGTACTTGTTTTACTTACTTCAGTTCTTGCTATTAAACGAGCAGATGCTCTTGAATGTTGGTTTGTCTTATCAATAATTAAGCGTTCAATACTTTCAAATCGTTTTCCTTGTAATGCATATTCTGCAATATCTATTATAACTTTGCTTGCAACATCTTCTGGCAATGTTTTTATCAAACTTATGTTTTCAATTATTTGTCCTTCCATAATTCTATAGCCACCTTGTCGAAGTTCTTCAACAAGAGAACGATAAAGGATTTTGCCTTTGGCTGCTTTCTTAGCTGCCATCCTCCATGTTCTTTGGTTAGATATTCCAAGTGGCGTTACCATACGTTTTACTGCTGAAGTTATGTAACGTTCATATTCTATAGAATTTTGGAAATTATGCATTGCATTTATGTACTTTTGCTGATCATTACCAGTAGCATTTGCTATTTTAACAAAAGTATTGCAAAGTTTCTCTAACGACATTAAAAACTCATTTTCTATCCTTTTAGATCTTTTCCAAATCTCATAGTCCATTTTAATTTAGTTTGTAAGACTTTTTAATGCTTCCATTTTCGACAATCTCAGCAATAATATTTTCCATTCCTTTAAGTTTTGCTTGCTGTGCTTTCGCTTTCATTTCACTTTCTGTGTTAAACTTAATAACATGTTCATCACCGTGCTTATCAATGTATCGAAGGTTATACTTAGTATCTGCATCACACACACTAATTGCTTTGTCCAACGCTTTATTTTGCTTTTTATTCTCTAGCATATATTTGTCTCCTTTAAGAATAATATTATGCGGATCAATTCCATTTTCTTTGCAATAAGTGATTGCTTCTTTTTCACTAGGAAATTCTATTCTATTTGCATCTTCTGTTTTAATCCTGCACAAAAATTTATCTAGCATGTTAAACACTCCAATAGAAAATTTGTTCTTTTACACCTAATTCTAATGCTTTTTGGTGATCTCCCGTAAATATATCAATTCTATTTCCTTTTATAGCGCTTCCTGTGTCTTGTACAACAAAATAGCTACCACATCCATCAGTAATTGTAGTTCCATATGGAAGTATATTTTTATCTGCTGCAATGCTTACTCCTGGCTCAAGTTTATCTCCTCTACATCCATAAGCTTCACTTTCAGATCCGCCACTCCACTTTCCACAGCATTTAGAACAACCACAATAATATGTCACCTTAAAAGTAGCACTTTTTACATTAGATGCATTAGCTACTTCATAAGCTTCCATACTTGCATATCCAGAAGCTGGAATATCATCTCCTGGTAGCCTTCCATTTTCTGCATTTGGCTTCTGATAGGATAGAACTTTTTGGGTAGTATATTTACTTTGGTTACCAGACAGAACTTCCTCAAAGCCAAATTTAACATTTTGTGCTTGATCATCCTTTAACGTTCTATGCTCAACAACAGAAGTACAAAGGAGTAGCACTAATGAAAATAGTAGTAAGATTAGGAAGCCGAAGTAAGCAACTTTTTTCCTGTTTTGTCTCCTTTGGTTTCTTGTAAGCTTTTTGTTCTCTAGCTCTTTATCTCTAGCCATATTATCATATGCTGCATCTCGAACATAATATTCAAAACGTTTCATGCTCTATCCTCCTTTGCAATTTCGCAGAGGATATTACACTCAAGAATCTCTCTATCTCTTATTTTTACAAAAAGCATATGCTTCTTATATTCAACAAGATAAATTGAGTATGTTCCATATTTGGTTTCAAATAAGTTCTTCTTCACAATTTTTCCATCATATAGCACATCACTTACTTTTTTGTATAGCCTTTCGTTTTTCACTTTAGTTTCCTCCTTAATTAGTATATTATTATTATAACATAAACTTTTACATTTGTAAATGGAAATTTTCAAATACAACAAATATTCGTGATCTCGAATTCACAGTCTAACTTCCACTTTAATATATCATTTGCAGTTATTTTTGCATTTCTTGCACTATCTGCTGTAACGTTAATTACTTGTTCTTCTCCATTCGATGTTTTATAATATACCCACCAAACTTGTTCACTAGCTAGTTTAATAGCTTGTTTATAGTTCTTTCTTTTCAGTATTTTTCGCCGCAACTTGTTGAACATTATTTTCACTACTTTCTATAGCTTTATTCATTCCAAGTTCTAGTTCTTTCTGTTCTTCTTTCTCTTGCTTTTTAGCTTCTTCATCTTCAGCATCTGCTTCTTTTATCATCTCATCTGTGATATTGCTCCACATACCAGAAAGAGGACTTTGCTCTTTAAATTCTCTAAGCACAGTTCCTTTTCCAACAACATTAGCTTGGTATGCTTCAAGTACAGCTTGTGTGTTCTTTTGTCCAAGATCAGACTTTTCCAAATCAGAAGGACGACGAATTGGATTAAATACAATTTCGAAATCATCAGGAATTTCTCCTAATGCACTCATTGTAATAATCTTAAGAAGCTTCTCTAACGGATATCTTACGTCTGTCTCTTGCTTTTCCTGAATTGTATCATAGTAATTCTGTAAAGTCTCGTTACCAGCATTAAAGCCAGTAGGACTTCTGCCAAAAAGCTTATCTACTGGAATCTCTGCAGCACCAGAAATGTCCAACATAAAACTTTCGTAAATATCGTTTATTCCTGCAAAAGTATATTGCTGTGTATTAAATGTATCATCTTTATCCATTGCCATTATGCCAGTATTGCACATTAACCTATTAATGTTTTGTACTGTCTCATATACTTTTTGCAAGCTTTCCTGATCACCTATTGTAATTGCTTGGCCTAAGCCTTCCATACCAAACACACGAATATTAGCAAGGAAAATTAAGAAACTAATATTTGCTGAAGTATCATCACGCTTTTTAAGTTCAGTATATACATGCTCTAGCTCAGATGCACCCCAATAAGTTTCTGCAATTTCCTCCCAATATGGAAGTCTTCTTCCAATCATCTTAATTACTCTGCTATGGTGTACTTTTATCTCTCCATCAAATTGTGGAGCTGTAATAATGTAATATTTAGGTTGTCCAAATTCAGGATCACTTATATCATCAACAAGTTCAAGGCTTGGACTTACTCCGCACCAACGATCAATTGTAAAGCATCCTTTATAACTATCTGGCATAATAGAATCAAAGTCCAAAGGTTCGCTTAGATCTTCTTGTCCTTCAAGCATAGGGATCAATAAGCAACCACCATACAACCTACTCCAAATTAAGCACTCTCTAAACTTAGGCTGCGTTTGTGTTCTCCTATATGCTTGCATTATCTTTGTTACCTTATCTGGATCAAGTTCACTTTGAATTTCGAATCCATTTTTTAACATCTCATTTGCTGGTTTTTCAATTATCGCTTTTGCAATCCAGTTGTCTCTAAACAGAACATTTATAGTGTAATAATCCCACGTAAACCTCTGCATTACATAACCAGCGGTTTGTGCTAAATTATTTGCTCCTGCACCCAGATTTGCAGCCAAATTACTGTAGGCATCAAGCGCCTTTTTAGCAGAAAGTACTTCTACTTTATTGCTCAGTATATTGTCCATTGTATTGGGTGCTTTATTAACTTTGCGCTTACGCCTACCCATTTAGTTCACTCCTTCAAGCGAAGCTTAAGCTTGTAGTTTCTTTCCTTTTTCCAATAACGAATAATATCATCTAACAAACTTTGCATATCAACAGAAAGCTTTGGATTTGTTCTTACTTCGCACAATCCTTCAATATATGCTTCCATTCTAGCTGTAATTTGTTCCATTGCATTTTCCCAAAAATATTCATCTTCATTAGCAACAGAATAGTTTAAAATATCAGCAGCGTTAGAAGGATTTTGTACCTTTTCATCAAGCTCTAACGCAAGTTCTACAAATGTATCACTTTCTTCAGAAGCCTTTTCATAATACTCATTTGCAATAGCGTGAATTCTATCAAACTTATTTCCTACTGCATGTGTATGAATATGCTTCATATCATTTGTAAATACTACAGATCTATAATATAGTAATTCAAACATGCTCAACTTCACCTCTTTTATATCCATAAAATTGCTTGAATGCTGGACCATCTGTTCCTTCGTAATAGTATTGAGAAAAAGCACCGTGTATTATTCTCCACTTCTCTGGCTTTTCTTCATCACCTAAACGAATCTTGTACAATCCTTCCCACGGTCCATCTTCATATAAAGCTCTTTCTAATCTCCAATACTTTTGGCCAGCTTTATTCTTTCTTAATACAACACGATAACAAAATCGTTTTGCATAATATATTTCACCTTTTAGATCTATTACTTTTTTGAGGTATTTTTTATTTACTCCGCCCATTAGAACACCTCGTATTTACTAGTTGTTGTTGCTATAAAATATCTCAAAGCATCGCAAGCATGGTCATTTGCCTTTACTGGTTCTTCTTTTCCACGCTCACTCTTTTTATCATCCCAGACATATAGTCCAAGTTCAGCAACAAGGTTTTTACAATTATCTTTATTTATCAAAATATGCCGATTAGCTAATAAAGCATAAACCATCTTTATTCCTTCATCGACATCATTATTAGCTTTTTGAACAGCAAATCCAGCTTGCCTAGCAGATACAATTAAAGAACTTGCACTAGGATCGCATATTACTGTATGCATGTTTTTTCCATTTATAAAGTAACTTAGATCTTTTACATATTCTTCTATGCTCTTTTGCTTCATTGCTTTTCTACCATCATAGTAATATTCATTTTCAACATAAAAGTAAGGTGTTTTTTCTCCTTGTTTCCTTATTTTATAACATTCTAGAAATACTGTTGGATTGTAAGTACCAAAGTCACATGCAATCCAGCACTTACCTCCATTTACTGTATCATTCTCTTTTATTGCTATTGGCAGTATTTGTTCTTTATTTTTATTAGTATATGTATTTTCTTCCTCATTAAAGCAATCATAAATTACTCCATCAGCAAAAGCCCATTCACCAAGTATAAACCTTTTGTAGAATATGCCTTGGAACATGTGCTTATAGTTCTCTAAAGTTTCTTTTGTAAGGCTTAAGTTGTCTTCCATCATAAAATGGATCCTTAAGTAATTTAGCTCTTTATATCTTTTTACATGTTCAACATAAAACCAATGCTGCGGTCCTTCTGGGTTACAATTAAACCAAAATTTTGCTCCTGCAACTGAGCACCTTGCCATAGCTTGCTCTACAAAACTTCTAGGCATTAATGCTACTTCATCCAGAAGTACTCCACCTAATGTAATACCTTGAATTAGATCTTGGCTTCGTTCATCTCTTCCGCCAAATAAGTAGTATATGTTCCTTTTACTTCCTTTAGCTACAATTAAATAACTTTCTGCTTTTCTATCTACCACTTTATATCCTCTAGCTATTAGTACTTCCTTTAAGCTAGTTATTACATTTCTTCTTAAACTACCGATTGTTTTTCCACAAATTGCAAAATTGGTACGATCAAAGCAGTTCATAGACCACAGCACAAAACTGAGGCTCATCACTAAAGTCTTTCCGCTCCTCACTGCGCCTTCTGCTATCACACCGACTGCCTTGTTTTTGGGAGATTCCTCACTCCACCACGTCAGCAACTGTAATTGCTTTCTGCTTAATGGACTCCACTTTATAGTAGTTACCTCCTTTGCTTTAGTAATTGTTCATATTGTTCTTTTATAGCTTGTAGTAATACATTATTCTTACATGTCATACATTCTTTATAATAACAACAAGAGCAAAGCATGAGTGTTTCAACTTCATGTTGCTCTAGTACGAACTTATATACGTTGTTTGGTAGCCTCATATAGTTCATAACTTTATGTTCCTTTCTTGCTCTAACGTTTTAATTAGATCTTGAACATTCACTCTACCTTCTTGTATACTTTCTGTTAGCCTTAATGCTTCTTTGTACACCTTTTGTATTTGTTCTGTATCTAATCCAAGCTTATCATATAGCACAGTCAAGAAAACAACATAGATAAGTTTTATGATTCTTAGCCTATCATTTCGCATTTTCTCTTCTGTACTATATGGTATGTTCCTTGGATTAGTTTTCTTACTCTGCTTCTTTTTCACTTCTACGAAGCTTCTTAAAGTCTCTGCACTGTTTGCATCTCTTTGGAATCTCTAGTCCGTGAGACTTATAATACTGTTCAGAAAGTCCATCAAATTCAAATTGCTTTCCACAATCAACACAAACAATAGTTTTCTTTACAAACTTTTTGTTCCTGCATTCTTTGCACTTCTTAGGAAGTTCGAAACCTTTAGCTTTATAGAACTTTTGTTCTGCTGGAGAGATAATAAATTCATCTCCACAATTAGAACAAATAACTGAAATAGGCTCAAGCTCCATCTCAGGAGGATTGTCCATTATGTTTCTGAACTCATTTACTACCTTTTTAGTTGCCATATTCTTTTCCTTTCTTTTATGTATTATTTATGCTTAATGTTATATTTCACTATGTATATTATAACACATTTGCTTTCACTTGTAAAGGGCTTTTTAAAACTTTTTTGAAGAACTTTTCTTATTTAGTCTGAGTCCTCCCATATAATTTTAGCTGATTGCTTAATTGCTTCAATAAATCCATCATCTTCATTAGTTGGATTTTCTATTTCTGTCAACTTTTTCTTTAGTTCGAACTCTTGTTCCATAAGCTCTAATTTACGTTCTTCAATTCGTTGCTTCCAATCTTGCGGCATGTCGTCTAAGTACTTAGCAAGATTATCTAAAGCTTTCATTTTATCATGTAGCTCGATTGAAATTCCATCCCTACCTGACTTAATAGACTTTACCAATTGTCCATCTATCTCATCAGCTGGCTTCAGTTTAATATATGTTGGTTTAATTTCAACAAAATCAGTTATATCAGCAAATGCAATGCGAATCCACTCATCGATTAAGTCCATCGCATTTAGCATATGTTGTCTAAACACTCTTACTTTTAACCAGCAAATGTACCTTTGTATTTCCTTCTTATGTAAAAGCCGCATGCCATAATTTCCATTACAAGCAGCAGCTGCATATCCTGCTTTAAGCAAAGCCATGCGACGATTGTGACCTTCAATATAGCATTCACAGAATCTTTGCTGTTGTTCATTTAAGCCTTCAATCGCAGCAGACTTTTTCATGTTGAGCAACTCTTCCTCTGTGTAATCTATCATTTTAATAGGTACTCGTTGCATGTTAAAGTCTCCTCTATTACTTTACTTTTATCCTTTATCTTTAAAAGCTTTTTTATAGAAATTTTTGGAGACCCTAGCTTTTTCCTCAACTCTTGCAAAAAAAGTATTTAAATTACACCTATTGCAATTGTATTCCTCATTTATGTAGAATTGAGAATGCATCTCTTTGCACAGTTTGCAAAAATTCTTCCTTTCTGCATTTAGGTCTATATTAGTAAACAGAATGAATAGAAAGGTGTTTTCTTTCACATTCACTCGTTCTATTTTAGCACTAATGTACTTATATTTTTTTGAAGCTATGAACTTCGCTGCTTTTTTGCATCCTTTTAGGTATGCTTCTTTCTCTGAATTTGCATGCACTTCGAAACTGCATATTTTGCACGTTATATACATTGGACATGCTCCTCAAACTTCCTGATTAAGTATTTTCTTTATAGCTTCTTTTGCAGCTTTATCTACTATTTCATTATACTTGTTTCCACTATGTCCTTTTACTTTTATTAACTTTATTTTGAACCTTTTATCTTTCAAGTGCTCATATAACCTTTGCCAGATTTCTTTATTCTTTACGTCATATCCAGCTTTTGTTTTCCATCCATTAATCATCCAGAATCTAATCCAACCTTGTTCAACAGAGTTTACACAATAAGCACTGTCACTGTAAATTGTAATTTCTTGCACTTTTCTTTTTGCAGAGCTTATGAACTGACTTATATGATCTAAAGCCCTAACTATAGCCATAAGCTCCATGCAATTGTTTGTTGTATTCTTTCTTCCGCCAGATAGCTTCAATGTTTCTTTTCCATCTTCGATTATAATAAAAGCATATCCTCCTGGACCAGGATTACCAGAACAAGCTCCGTCAGTATATATATCAAATTTCATGTAGCCTTCATTCCTTTTGCCTCTTTTTTAGCCTTTACATAAAGAATATATTTACATAGAAACTCGTAATAGTAATCTACAACAAAGACAGAATAACTTCCATCCTCACCCTCTATAGCAATTTGCATTTGCCCATCTTTCAAGAATGTGATTTTGCCAATTTTTAAACCATACTTTTTGCTTAAAGATCCGCAAACGCTTTCAAGCTTTTTCTTGCTTGGCTTTCTGTCTGTCTTGATAAGCTTTTTTGTCTCATCAATCAAAAGCATTCTGTTCTTTTTCTCTTTGCAATTTAAGTTTTTAATCTCGTAAATTTTCATTTTATTTCTCCCATGACTGGTCTATTTTAGAGACTTCTTGCTTAGCTTTCTGTCTACTTCGAAAGCACCAGTCCTACCTAAATTTTTAAATATTAGTCCTCATCATCAAAGTCGAAGTCGTCATCATCGTCTTCGTCTTCATCCTTCTTGCTCTTCTTTGCAGACTTCTTGGACTTCTTAGCAGGCTTTTCATCCTCCTCATCGTCCTCGTCGTCATCCTCTTCATCATCGTCCTTCTTGGACTTCTTGTTTGCTTTCTTATCAGCCTTCTTACTCTTCTTAGCAGGCTTCTCGTCCTCATCCTCATCGTCGTCATCATCTGCTTCATCAGCCTTCTTAGAAACCTTTGCAGCTTTACGACCACGCTTAGTGGACTTCTTCTCCTCAGCATCCTCATTCTCTTCTTCATCGCCATCAGAAGAAGAACCAGCTTCTTCATCCAGAATGCACTTGCTAACCTTACGAGCCATCACAAAATCAGGCAACATCTTTACTACATCCTCTGCAATAGCAGGATAGCAAGAAAGCTTTGCAGCAACAAGAGCCAAGCCGGGGAAACGACGAATGATATCCTTCATTGCTTCCTGATCCTTGCCCTCCAAAATCACAGAAATAGCATCCTTTGCATTATAATTCTTTGCCATTTTTATTTACTCCTTTTCACTTTTTATGCCAACCTTTTAGGTTGTTTACATTTGAATTACTTTTGCCTTGAATAAGATCTGTGTCTCTTCAACCATTAACTTTTCAAAATTTCCAACAAAACATTGTTCAATGTTCGACTTAAATGTAATATTGCAATTTCCATCTCTATCGATTCTAATGTTGTAAATATTGAAGTTGCCTAGCTTTACCTTTTGTCCTTCTACTTCGGCAATCAAAATTACCTGGTTGCCGATACCTGCAACAAATTGTAAAGCATTCGCTAGTTCACTATTCATGAACTTTACTTTTAACTGTACATCGAAGTTTCCTCTTGCGCTATTTCCATCATAATAACCTACTGCCTTAATTAAATCTGAAGCTTCATTTTTTGCCAAACTTTGCACTCCTTTCTTTGAAAAATTCTTCTCTTGCTTTTTTTGATGCCTTAATTTTTCTTGCTGATAAATTGCTTTGCTGATCTATTTCTTCCTCTTTGAATATAATTCTTTGAGGCACAGAACCAGTTGTTAATGCTTCATTCAACTCTCCTATATTTCCAACTTCAACAATAGCATAAATTTTATCTTGCTTTAAAAATTGGACTAAAAATATTGGAACTTTATTAGATACTTCAGCATGATATTCAAGCTTCTTTAAATCAAGCATTTCTAGCTTATAAGATGAAGAATCAGTTGACTTTAATTGAACCATTGCAACTTCATTTTCTCCATCTTCTTTTATAATCCATCCCGCCCCAGACATTGGAGCTGGTTCTAAGCCTAATGCTTTCAAAGTTTGCTTTTCATTTCTGCTGTAGAACTTTCCAGACCTTTTTCTCATCCCATAATAATCTCTAAAATCTCAATGTCATTATACTTAATCCAATCATATGCTTCAGTCTGATTATTAAAACTAATGCTATAAGGGCCAAAGCCTTTCTTGTTGTATTTGATCTTAATTTCCATTTTTGTAACCTCCATTTATTTTTTAAGTTTGTGCCTACCTTTAACTTGAGTATATTATAACACATTCAAAACCATTTGTAAAGGGATTTTTATAAATTTCTCAAAAAATTTTATGTTTCCAATTTTAAAGTATATGGATGACCTGTAAATGGATAAAGACTCATGCAAATTGCATCCGCCATATCATCATTTAATGAATAGTCATTCCTTTTTCTAGCACTTACTATTTTCATATCCTCAAAAAAGCCTAACTTAATAGCTTTATTAACAGAAGCAAATTTTTGAGGATTTGTTACTCCATGCACTGGTTCAATTATTGGCTTTGCACTTCCAAGCACTCTTGCTTTCCAAGCCCTTGTATCTACAGAAAATGTTTTTATACCATTCTTTGTAGCTTGATCTACTATTGCTGCAACTAACATTGAATGTGACTTAATTACTTCTATACGTATTTCTGTAGAACTTGTATATGTCCGAACCCTTTCTACAAGAACTACTATTTGTTCTGGTTTGTACTTCTTTAAGCATGTGTTAATTATTTTCTGCATTCTTTCTTGTAAATATAGCCGCTTTGCAGAATTATTATGCACAATTCCTTTAAAATCATAAGAAAAAGCTTTTACGACTTTTCCTTTATTACAAACAGCTATTCCTGTTCTAGCATAACTTTGATCGAAAGCAATTATACATGGAACTTCTTCAAATGTATTTCTAGCTCTTCTTTTCGACATTTAGTTTTATTCTCCCTTTGCCAATATTAAAACATGCATCTCTCATATTACATTGAGAAGCTCTCTTTGTATCACAATTAGCACATTTTCTTTTTGGCAATTCTTTGCTTTCCATAAACTCTTTTTTCATGTCCTGTATTGCTTTAAGCCTTTCAACATATGGAACTACTTTTTCTTTATTATATTTTACTGGAACTATTCTTATTTCTTGATCATCTTTACTATCAACAAGAACAAAACCTTTTCTATGAGGAACTCCTGTGTATTTTGATAAAGCCCACAAATAGAAATTTACTTGCTTTTCTCCGGATGGATGTCCTTTCGACTTTTTAAAAGCAAAACTATTCTGAGACTTTACGTCGCAGATAATTTCCTCATTAAATAAATTCAACAAAGCATCAATAGTAAAACTTAGATCATACTTTTTAAGAAACAAACTTCTTTCAATTGCAACATCTATTCCTGCTCTTTTGAAAAGCTTATACCATTTTTCATGCATTGCATTTCCTTGAGCAAAAACTTTCAAAGCTTTAATCGGAAGCTGTTCTCCTTGGTTCATCTCGTAAAATAAACTAAGAACTTGCTCTCTGAAGCAGAACTCATTATCTGAAGCCAAGATAGCTGACGCGTGTAGGCCATACCTATTCTCGTGCGCTCTGTCTTCTAGAAATAAGTGTTCCAATTTATTTTTTACTAGCATCGCCCATACTTCATCTTTGCTAGCACTACTTAATTCTAATAGATCCTTTTTTAGCTGCAACTTTCAGCCCTTCTTTCAACCATTCGATGTACATTAATGCATCGATTAGCTCTTCTTCTATATAACGAAGCCTTTTAATAATTTGCTCTTCATTTTGTTCAAGCTTCATTCCATATTTATTTATTCCTTTTTGCCTTTGCTTTTCAAATATGCTTTCTATTCGTTCCCAATATTCTGATTTATACTCCATATTCTTCCTTCCTTTTCTTCATTAATTCAGATCTTATCGGCTTAATATCTTCATAACCAACAAAACCTCTATCAAAAAAGAATGGAAGTTCTGCTTCTCCGTATGGATTACTTACTTTACTTTTGCTTACTTTTGCCTTCATTATTATTCCAACTTTTTCACTATCAGAACTTACTGCTGGATTCTTGTTTGGAATTTCTATCCAAGCTCTTCTAGCTACTTTTATACGAACTGAACTGTAAAATTTAATTGCTCTGCCACCTGGAGTATCTTCCTTTTCTCCAAATAGCATTGCATTCATTTTATCTCTCACTTGGTTAACAAGAATTAAAGTAGTTCCTGTTTCCTCACATACATGCACAATCGTTGGAAGTGCTCTTGAAAACAATCTAGCTACTCCACCTATTCTTGCTTCGTTGCTTACATCCTTTTCAAGTTTATCAATATCTTCCTTTGGCTGACATGCTGGAACTGAATCAATGCAAATAATTGGAATACCTGTCTTTGCAAATTTTATTACTGCATTTAAAGCTTCTTCTCCATAGTTTGCTCTGTACACAAGCATTTGCTTTTTCTTTACTCCAATGCTCATTGCTCGATCTTCATCATATGTTCCTTCAATTGGAATATATAAGCCAAGCTTATGCAAGCTCATTAACCAATAAACAAGAGAAGTTTTACCAGAGCTTTCTGGACCATAGATTTCTATTACTCTACCTTTTGGTATTCCTCCTCCTATTATATTGTCTAATGCTTCTATCTGAGAACTCCACCTAGGTATGTTCAGCCTAGTTTCTTTTCCGGTTGTAAATATAGAACCTTTTCCAGATTTCTTTTCTATATCCTTACACAACCTCTGAATCTGTTCTATATCCATAATTACCTCGATATAATAGAAGTATTATACTTCATTACTGATTCATAGTACTTTTTCTTATTAAATGTGCAAGCCCCTGCTTCCTTAAGCTTTGTTATTACTCTAGAATTAAGAAGCCTCTTAGGTACTCTATCAACAAGATCATCGATATCTTTATACTTTCCGTTCTTTCTACGTTCTTCCTCTATTGCAAGTGCTACTTTTTCTCCAACTCCCTTAATAGTAGAAAGTCCTTCTTGTATACAATCTTCTCCATCGATCTTCTTTAAATTATATCTTGCTGTTCCATTTATGTGCGGAGTTAAAATAAGAATATTATTCAAAATAGCTTTCTTTTTATACTTGAATTCTTCTGTTTCATGCGGTGCATACTTTAAACTTACATACCAAAAGTACAATGGATAATGAACTTTATACCACATCATCTCGAATGCAATCAAAGCATATCCCATTGCATGCCCTTTATTGAAAGAATAAGTTACGATCTTCTCAAAAGTATCTCTTGCATCACTTGCAGAAATTCCTTTTTCAATTGCTCCTTCTACAAACAATTTACGAACTCTGTCCTCTTCACGTTCCTTTTCTCTTATAGAACGTTCTGTCATTTGAGTTCCTTTCATAAACTTTAGAACTTTATCAGAATCAGCCCAACTAAGTCCGCCAATCTCTCTGCAAATAGCTGTAATTTGTTCCTGATAAACTACTGTTCCATAAGTTTCTTTTGTTTGCTCCCAATAAACTGGCTTCTTTATTTCTTCTTTATGAAACTTATTATATGCAAACTTTTCTGGCATCTTCAAGCCTAATGGTCCTGGCCTATTTAATGCATTTGCTGCACAAATATCTTCAATACTATCTGCTTTTATTGCTGTAAGAATATCAGCTGCAGCTTTACGTTCAAATTGAAACACTGCTTCTGTATCTCCATCTCTAAAATGCTTATACACTTCTTCATCATCAAGCCAATCTTCAGTAAAAACTTCTCCTGTAAGATCTTGAAGTTCTTTTACTAAACTCATTGTTCGAAGTCCAAGCATATCAAATTTTACAGCATTTATTTTTTCAAGATTATTTAGATCATATGCTGAACTAAATTTATCACCATGCTTTTCAACAGAAGTATAATCAAAAATATTTGTTCCTACAATCGCTACACCTGCTGCATGTGTTCCAATGTAACGAATTTTCTTGTACATTTTGCTAAAGTGTTTTAGTATATTATCAAACTTTGAATTTATTACTTTGCACCTATCTTCGAATTGTACTTCATCATAATTAAAGTTATTTGTTTCTGGCTCAAGTTTTGAATTCACATATTTTTTAATTGCTTGCTGATCTTCTTTTTCTGCAACTCCACAAACTTTAAAGAGGTCATTTAACAAATTATCTATTTTGTAAAGTCCATAAGAACAAATCTGAATCGATTTTCCTTTGTACTTTTTAAGTAAATATTCTATTACTTCTCCTCTTCTATCAGTCTCGAAGTCCATATCAATATCTGGAAGCTTCTTTTTATCCTTACGTAAAAAACGCCTAAAATCTAATCCAAAATACAAGCTATCTACATCAGTAATTCCTAATGCATAAGCTATCTCACAGTTACAAACAGAACCTCTTCCTGGTCCAACAGAAATTCCATTGTTTTTTGCCCATTGTACATAATCCTGAACTATTAGAAAGTAATCGTGGAAACCATGTTCTGTAATTACTTCTAGTTCTTCCATGCAACGTTTCCAATACTTTTTATTATATTTTCCACGTTTTTTAAGTCCTATCTTAATGTTCTTTTTAAGTAAAGCCTCTGAATCTGTTCCTTCTTCTGTTGCAAAAGTTGGTAAAGAAAGTTGTAATCCAGACAAAAGTTCTCCATCGACTTTTTCTACTATTTCTGCAAGGTTATGATACATTTCATTTGCTTTTGCTTCATTACCATGCATTCTGATAAAACGTTTCTTAAGATCATTTGGCTTAGGCATATAATGTTCTTTATATGTACCTAACACCCATTTTTCTTTGTTTTCTTGTTCTTCTGGTTTTACTTTTACTTGATGCATTTTAATATATGTATCTATATCTTCTTCTCTTCCAAAATGAGAATCAGAAGTTAAAATGCATTTTATATTAAGCTTTTTACCAAGCTTCATTAGTCCTTCATTCACTTTTTCTTGAAGTCCTTCTTCTGGAAGCTTATATGGCATTACTTCTAAATAAAAGTCATCTCCAAAAATACTTTTGAACTTCTTTGCTGCTTTTACTGCAACTTCATTTTTACCTTTTGCTAACTTGTTTGAAATATATCCAGCTATACAAGCACTAGTACAAATAAGTCCTTTATGATATTTTTCCAACAGATCAAAAGTAACTATTGGTTTATAATAGAATTGTTTCATATTTGCGTACGACAACATTCTATTTAAGTTCTTATAACCTGTTAGATCTTTGCAAAATAAACACAAATGGTACCTTTCGCCTGATTCTTTAAACTTTGGCATAAAATATGCTTCTACACCCATAATTGGCTTTATGCCAGCTTCTTTACATGCCAAATAATGCTCAATCATTCCAGATGCTGTTCCATGATTACTTGTGCTTAATGCTGTATAGCCATATTCTTTTGCCAACCTAGCCAATTCCATCGGCTTGCCAAATCCATCGAACAACGAATAGTCGTCGTGGCGATGAAGATCCACTATATTAAGCATTACTCAGAATCCCCACCTAATCCTAAACCTTTTCGTAAAATCTTGAAAACTATTTACTGGAAATGTACTATATTTGTATTTTGCTACCTTTGCAACATCTTCTTCAAAAGCTTTTACTTCATTCATCTCATATAGCTCTTGCAAAGATAACAAATTTAATGTTGGATTATGCTGTCCTGTATATACAGAATCACTATTTTGAACCTTTGCAACAAGCATTTCTGCTTCACTTTTCCATGTATTATATACATTTGGATTTCTGTAACCTCTTGGCTCACACTGTTCCATAACAAGTTCTACTTTATCATAGTCTCTTGCGTACATATGCAAGCTTGTTGCTGTGTGGTAATATTTACCAACAGAAATTCCAAGTGTATTTGCAATTACTTGCTGTAAATTTGTAAAATTATATACATCATAAGGAGTTCCCCAAAAAATATCATTACTCCTCATGTATACATGCATGTTCAATTTATTATCTCTAATTGTAAACTGCAAAGTAATTGTGCAAGGAGTATCTAATGTTCTTGCACTTGTATCTTCTACTCTATGGATTGTAAGCAAAGCTTGCCTCGTATCTTTGTCCATCTTAAGTTTATTAATTACTGCAGGAATACTTTCTGCAATTCTATATCCATAGCTTCCATACAAAGTTTTTCCATCATCAGAAAACCTTCTTACTTCTTTATTGAACATAGAAGCTACTTTTACTTCATTATTTTTAACAAACAATAAATAACTTTCCCATACAGCATGCACAATGCTGAACATTCTATTTGGAATATATGCTAAGTTACTTGCTGGATCCTCAATGCAAAATGTTTCTTGAAGTAGTTCCCTTGTTTCCATTCCTCTAGGCTTTACTACTTCTCCATTTTCAAAGATCTCTCCAACTAATTTCTGATATACTTCAGCAAATGTTTTACCTGTTAACATACTACTACCTCCCAATAGTATTATAACACATTGTTTTGAATTTGTAAACTATAAATTTAGCAAAATATTCTCAAAGTTTTTGCTTCTACTTTTTGCTAGCTCTTTATTTCTTTCAAGTTCATCAAGTGCACTTTCTTCAAGCCTGTTTAACTTTTTTCTGATATCATTATAGCAAGATACTACACTGTACTTATGCTTATAGAACTCTAGCATATCATACCTTACAGATACCAATGGAATACTATCTGAACAAAGTGCTTCTATCATTCTTGCTGTAATCCAGTTGTTGCTGTAAATCCAATTGCTTGATAAAACCAAATTGTACATACATACATCTAAAAGCTTTAAGTACTCTTCATGATCGATTCTACAATCAAACTTTCCTTCATAGCTTTTCAACAAGCAAATAATGCCATCGTTCTTTAATGTACCTTTTCCAATGTACTTTGCAAGCTCTTCACTTCTATTAAGATCATTGCCAGCAAATAACACCAAATTGCACTTGTATACAATATTTCGTTCATTATAGAACATTTCTGGCATAAATCCGTACATTTGCTTTGTTGTAACGTTTGGCAATCCACTTACACTTTGATGCAAAACTAAATCAAATGCATTGAAAAAGTTTGAATATCTTAAAGCACTCGTATCTGTCATTACAAATACTTTATAATCGTACTTTCCTTCAAGCTCTTGCATCAGAACTAAACGTTCATCTTCATCAAACGAACCACCAACTACAACAAGAATATCTTTATTCCCATTGTATCTACTTGCAATTTCTTTAATTTTACTAAGCTCATATAAACCTGAATTTTTATCTGTTTTTAATCCTTCCAAATATTTCATTCCAATTTTGTGTACGTACATGTTTCCCATAATTTTACTCCTTATAGATAATCTCCAATAATTCCAGTTTCATTTGCATATCGATATCTTGTGCAATGATCACAGTAATCATATGGTGTATATACGTTTATGTTTGCTTTATCAATTTCGTTCTTTCCATCAATGTCAATCCCATTATCGTTAATAGCATAGCAGCAAAAGTATTCTCTTCCATCTTCATCTACTAATCTGCTATACTCTCTAACAAAACAAGGAACAAATTTTGTATGTGTATCATAAAATCCTTCTTGCAAAATTCCTCTTACATTTGTATTTACTCCCATTAAGTTTATCTTTTCTAAATTTTCAGCTAGTATTTCTAACTGTAACTTGCTTGGAATCATTCCTTCTGTATTTGTATGAATTGGATAGAACCTACTTTTAATTCCATTTTCCATAGCGAAATGCAAAATTGGAAGCACTTGCTCAATATTCTGAGAAGTAACAACCATACATACTCTGCTCTTGTAATAGAACTTTCTAGCTAGATACTTTACCCTATCCAAAGCAAATTCTTTTTCTAAAGGCCTACGAACTTCATTGTATACAACATTGCTCATAGCATCCAAACTAATAGAAAGTTGATCTGCATATTCAACAAATACATCAGCAGCAGGAGTTCCTGGAAGTAGTCCATTTGTAAATACTTTGTATTTTTTGTTCTGTTCAATCAGAAGCCTGTTCAACTTTTCAAGCTCATTGTACATTGTTGGCTCTCCGCCAGAGAACTGTAAATTTGCATTCTTATACTTTTCTACTTTTTCAACAATAGTATCAAAAGGAATGTGCTTCGGTTTCCATGTATATTTTCTACAGAATACACAACGTTCATTGCACTCAGTTGTTAATTGAATTTGCAAGCTCGTTACTTTGCTGTTAATCTTTTCAATATCCATAACTTTCTATCACATCCTTTACTACTTTTTCTAAGTACTCTCCTTCTGTATTTTCTAATTTTAACCTTTCTACTTCCATAATTTCTTTATCATTAAGCACCAAAGCTTGTTTTATGAATTCTTCTTGTATGTTAAATAACTTCTTCTTTTCTTCTACATTTTTAATATGCCAATAATCAGACAACATAAGCAATGTTTCTGCTTCCAATGCACCAAGCATCATGTGGATTCTTGCCATATCTGAATTAGTATATCCTCTATAAAATTTTCCATATACCAGTTCAGACAAATGGAAACGATCAAAAATCACAAACTTTCCTTCTTTAGCAAGTTTTGCTGCAGTGCAAATATCGTCCAATGCTTTAAAGTACATTCTTTTTGCTGTAACTTCTACTTCTGCATTTCTAGCAATTCTTTCATTCATCATATAGCAATCATAACCTTTAATTTGTAATTGCTTTTTCAACACAGAAATAAATGTTGTTTTTCCGACTTTGTTAGATCCTTCGATAACTAGAATTGGCATTATTTTACCAACCTTTCAAAGTTCTTTATGTTTTTGCTTCTAAATGCTTCTGAAAATTCTTCTGCAGAAAAGCCTGAGTACAAAATTGCATTTACTAAAAATGCCATACAATCAACTAATTCATCAAGCTTTTCTTCTTTATTACATCCACAAGAACGAATGTTTTTCCAACGTTTATCAGCTTCAAGAACTTCTCCAAGCTCTCCTATTAAAGCTAAAATAGAATATTTAAAATCTTCAATAGAATCAATCGGTGTTTCTTTATTGAACATTTTAAGTTGCAAGCTACTTTGCCTATCGAATAGTTCTTCAATACTCATAGCTTAATCCTCGTCATCTTCGTCCTCTTCTTCATCCTTTTCAGCTTCAAGATCTTCAAGCAACTCCTGCAGATCTTCCTCTTCATAATTATCAAAGAACTCATCAATCAGCTCTTCTTCATCTTCAAAAGCTCTAAGTTCTTTCTTACTCAATCCAATCTCTAAGCCAATTTCCTTCAGTTCCTTAAAGCTAAGTTCTTCAAACCTATTTCTTAAGTTCTTCTTTTGCTTCTTTTTATTTGCCTGTTTCTTACTCTTTTTTGAAGTTACTTCCTCTTCATCCTCTTCTTCTTCATCTTCGTCATCTTCAACTTCCTGCTTTGCATAAGCTTTATCAAGGATTTCTTGCATCTGCTTTTTAGTAAATGGCTTTGCTTTCTTGTTATTGAAACGTTCTTTATCCAAAGGAGTCACTACAAAACTTCCTCCCTGTCCTTGTCCTACCTTCTTGATCTTGTAGTCGCGATCCATAATAGTTCCGAATTCTTCATACATTTCAATAAAGCTAGGAATAGGAGAAATACCATTAGCCTTAAACAACAGAATACGAACGGAGTTAGAATCATAATCCCAAACACTCCATGCAAAGTTCTCATAGATCTTAATTCCTTGTTCGCACAAAGGACAATTTTCATGATCTTCAGGATCCTTACACAATTCTAAAATATTTGCTGCCCAATCATTATGGAACTCGAATACATATCCAGTATCAAGCTCCTGCAAAAATCGGACTCTTTTTACTGAATCCTTACCAAAGTATAGGATTTCTTTTTTAGATGTTCCAGATGCTGCAATTTTTGCCTTCATTTCAGCAATTAAGTTCTTAGCCATTATATATTCCTCCAACAAATATTACAGTAAAAGTACTGCATCTACATCTACTGCTTTTCCTAATTTTAAACTTGGAAATAGTTCTTTTGGCAACTGCTTTTCTGTTCCTGCATCATACATTACCAATTTGCCTTCCGTTGTTCTTAGTATGTATGCTTCTTTTGTAAATCCAAATGCATTTAGAATATGCTTCAAAGCATACTGTTCTTCTGTTGTAAAAGTAATATGCTTTAAAAGCTTATGTGGATTATTTAGCATTTCGATTACTTCATCGTTTACAACTTCATATCCTTTTTCTGTTATCTTATGCAACTTATTATCTTGTCCTACATAGTACCAATGCTTTGATTTTGCAAGCTTAAACTTTTCAAATGGTTCAACACCAAATATTTTTGTAAGTTCTACTTTATTTTGCATTTTCATCGTGCTCCATTTTCTATAATTTCATAGCCCAACAAATTAGCAGCTTTATATGGATTTTCTTTTAGTTGTCCGCATAAAACATTTTTCCAAACCAGCTTGCAGCCAGAACTTCCTGCTCCACAAGTTTCACAATGCGTTTCAAATGCTTCACCTGTCTTAATATCCCGAAGTTTCATTGCTTAGTTCCTCTTTGTCCATATTTGTTCCTCCCTTGCATTTGTGCTTTACAGTTCTTGCAATATTTTCCAGCTTTTCCTTTTACTACTTCTCCGCAGTTGCTGCATTCGAATTCATTTCTGTAAACTTTACCATTTCGATCTACTCTAACGATCCATGTAGCTTGTAGCATACTGTTACCTCACCATTGTTTCTTATTGTTCCAATATTGTCTGTAACCGCATTCACTGCATACTAGCCAACGTGCTTTTAGCTTTTCTTTCTTAAAACATGCTTTGTAAGCAATCCAAAGGATTAGCCACACTCCCCTTGTTAACAAAACCAACAAAATGTTAATAAGGATTTTTGCTAGTTTCTTGCTGTCCTGTTCAACTTCTTCTAGCTCATAAGCAACCCTAGCATGTGTTCCTCCGCAATTTGGACATACGAAGCTTGCATTTTCGATATCTCCTAAACCTTTACGATCAACCATTTTTGTAGCCTCCTTTTGTAATTTATGGTTTCTATATTGTTCTTTCCTTATAGTACTATTATAACACAAACAAAAGCAAATGTAAATAGGTTTTTGCAAATATTTTTAGAAATTTTCTACAATGTTTCTTAGCTGTTCTAGTATTCTTTCTGCTTCTTTTGTTCCTTTGTTTATTTCACCAAAATCCTTCACACCTTTTGGATATCGAATTCTGTAAAGCTTAAACCATTTCTGCTGTTTTTGTACTAGCTTTAAGTATTCATATCCTTTTCTGCCAGATGCATCATTGTCCAAGCCACAAACTATTTGCTTAATTCCTGCACGTTTTAACTTTTCTAAATGCGTTGCTGATATTTTCCAACCAAGGATAGCAACAACAAAAGGAATACCAATCGCTCTTGCTTTTAAGCTATCAAGGAATCCTTCTACTAAAAGTACCGTATCGAACCCCGTATGCCGCTTTCCATAAGTTCCTACCAGCACTCTTTCCCTTTTAAATCCTCTGTTGTACATATACTTTCGTTCTTGTTCGATTTGCTTATCAAACGTTCGCATTACATAACCACGAAATATTCCATTTTCCAACAAAGGAAAAATTATTGGGTAATATTTATTTAGGCTAGGTTTTGCTCCTACTTGCTTTAATAATGTAGCAGAAAAGCCACGTTTATGCATGTACCTTTTGCACATAATACTTTCTTCAGCAACAGAAGGAACTAAAGAAGTTTTGTACCAGTTAGGTGTAGGTAAGTTCTCGTAATATTCTTTTGCTGTTTGGATTCCTTCTTTGTAGCTTATTTTATTGAAGTTTTTAACAGAAAGAAAATTGGAAAAAGCATTAGTAGCAACAGAAGCATTTGTATTATTAAATGTGCTATATATATTACTAGTATAGCTATAGCTACTATCGTACATACGTAGGGGATAGTTTTTTCCATCTTTCTTGTACAGTACCTTTAGTAGCTTAGTAAGTTTTAGTGCAGCTTGTAGTTCTGTTAGTTTTGTGTTGTTTGTTTGTTCGTAAAAAGCTTTGAAAAGCTCTAAACTACTACCTTTTGCACCACACCCATAACAATAGTAAAATGCTTTTGGGATGGAAATTTGCATACTTGCATTTTTATCATTATGGAATGGACATATTACTTTGTACAGTTCTTCAGGCTTATATAGCTGAAAATGGCGCAATAGTAGCGTGAACTCATATATTTCTTTGTCTGAAGGCATTTTACTAGTGTCCTTTCAGATTGCTTTGTATTTTATTTTTCCTTTTTAATAGGTATTTCTTGTTCAACATTCCGCATTCTTAGTACAATGGAACGTTTTACCTCTGCTGCATAGCAACCAGCAAGTTGCTTTATATCAAGCTTTCCATGTTCATACAAGGAATTAAGTTTTGCTTGGTTTACTGAACGTTTTACATGGATATAAGGCTTAAGTTCTTTTGGTGAAATTCCATGGTCTTTTAAAAATGTACTTAAACCTTTATAATCTACTATAGTTCGTTCAGTTTCAACAAAATATTTTAGGAGTTCTTTTGGTAAAGCTTGTGTTAACGCATGCATATCGTATTCGATGTTTGTTCTTTCACTGATAAATACAGAGCAATTTTCATTTTCTACTGAACGTTTGCCAGTGGCTTTAAAGTATTTTGCCATTACTTGCTTTTTCTGGTTCAACAACATAGTAAGTCCAGATATTTGGTTTTGGATGCTTACAATATCGTCCATTGTTTTATCGATGGAAACTTTAGGCATGGGTGGATGTTCCTTTCCATTTGGCTTTCTAGGAGACAGAAATTTTAGGGCTATGGATTATATTAGGTGGAAGGTTCTGTCTCTTCAGAAGCCAAATTCTTATATTTTAGGGCATTGTATATGCCTACAGGCCAGTGCGTTCCTAGCTTTACCCAGACTACATCACTTCTGTCAATATAAAAAATGCTATTATTTTTAGTCATTACAGTTATAGTTGTGTCAGCATTAATTGAAATTACTTTTGCTGAGTAAATATGTTCAGCATGTTTAAAAGCAACTATGTTACCAACAGAAATATTGTTAATAAACTGTTCTCTGGTTCTTGGAGTTCTAGAAGTAGCCACTAAACCTCCTCCTTTCTATTTTAATTTGTAGAAGTAATAGCTTTAGCATATTCGCTGATGGAAAGAAAAGCATGGTAACCAAAATCAAAATATTTCGTCGAATGCTTTCGTTCAATTCCACGAAGTGCTGTTGCAAAGCCAACAATCCAGCTTCTCTTGAATTCAATGCTGTCACTTTTGTCCCATTTTGCATTATTTGTTTTCATATATCTTAAATGAACTTCATATACTTTAATCGTAGCTTTATAGAAAGTTTTAAAAGCTTCAAAGTTGAAAGGAATATCGTTTCTAACATAGAAGAAATTATCATCTAAGCTAAAGTAATAGCCAAGAGAAGTAAGAATATGAAAAACAAACTTTTTATCATACTTTTTGAATTCATAACAGATATATTCATATTCTCTTTTCTTTTCTACTCCTATGTTATACTTTTTAGCTAGTTTATTAACCATTTCTAAGGCATTCTGCTTCTCACCTTCAGTAGCACCACTGTTATTAGCCAAGTTAAATAGCTTATTGATCTTCTCGATAGCTTCATTCTTGTTCATTTTTATTTCTCCTTTACTGTTTTGGAGGAAGTATCTCACCTTCCCTATGATTATATTATACAACAAAAGTACTATTTTGTAAAGGGAAACTTTTACTTTATTTTACAAAATTCTTATGGTATCTGTACAACATTGTACAAAACTGCTGTCTAGTAATTGGATTACTAAGCATCAGATCTCCTTTTTCATTACCAGTTAAAATACCATTAGCAATCGCCCACTCTACTCCTTCTTTATGAGCAGTTGCTGGAGTATTATCCATTTCCTTTTCCTCCAAACATTTCTTGAAAGTATTCCACTTTTCTGTATTTACTAAATAACTAGGACAATGCTTTCCTGTAACATCAAAATGTCGATATACATTACTTAATGGAATGTTATACTTTGCCATAAGCTCTTTTGCTAAAGCAATTGCATTTTGCATTGTAGCTTCACTTGCTTGATATGTTCCATTTTTAATTGTATCGCACATTTCAATATTAATAGAATTTGTATTTGTAATTTTTCCATACATTTTAGCTCCGCCAGTTTTATCTGCGTTTGCATACTTTTTTCCACCAACTGACCAAGCAACTTTTAAATCAGGAACAGATCTATAAACAAATTTATCATCTACAAAGTAGTGTGCACTTGCTTTTACAATATTATTTTTAAAGTAATTAGCATTTCCAGATGCTGTATCTCCATCATTACCAGTATAGTGAAATACTAAATATCTAATATTACTGGCTACCCGGGAACCTCCATAATTCCCGGGATTCGCCAGAACTTTCTTTAGAATATAGCTCATTTTGTTGTACTAGTAATATTTTTACGTTCAGCTTGCGTGCCAAAATAGAAAGCAATTACAACAGTAAATACAGTTAGAAATTGCTCAGTTGTAACGTTTCCTGTTACAGACAAATAAGCAAATACAATCGTAAGAATTATTGTTACGATACTTTTTACTGTAAGAAGGTTATTCAACCTTTTTACTAACTCTTGCATAATTATGCTCTCCCATGATCCTTATCGTACTCAAACATACTCTTAGGCTGATATTTGCAAGAACCATCTTCTGCATAAATGTAACGAATAGAACCTTTTACGACTTCTTGTCCATGATACTTAGGACGATCATATACCATTTCCTTCTCAGGAATGTACTTCTTAAGCTCTTCTTGCCAAACTACTGCTCCAACAAAAGTATGAAGAGGTGCCCACCAAGGAGCTTCTTTAGAAGCAACTTCACCAAGCATATCTCCGAATACTTGCCAAATCTGTCCACCAATGTAAACTACATCATGCTCATTAGGAACTCCATTTTCACCAACAGTGTTAATTGCTCCACCTTGCAACTTGCCTTTAACAACTTGTACTTTATCTAACGTTCCAGTGCCAGTATCAAGTAGTCCATAACCTGTAACATCAGTTTGATTCTTTCCAACATGAGTAGAAGCAATCTCTTCCTCAGTCAGATAATTTTTACCAGGAACAAAAGTAAAACCTGCTTTTTCTTCAATTAACTTTCTGTTTGTCTCTTCTACAGAAACATCACCGCTTGTGTAATCGCAAATAATCTGATTGATTCTACTATTCATACTATTTCTTCCTTTCTAACTCCAGCTTTAGCTGGTTAATCACTTATGATATTCTTCTAAGTCAGAAATACGATGGTTCACTACTTTCATCTGCTCTTCTAAAATTGGAACTCTTCTTGCAAAATCATTATGCTCTCGAACTTCTCTTGTTAGTTCATCAAGCTTTGTATCTGTAACAGCTTGCTGTTTATTATTTGCTATTAGAACTCCAATTAAAGTCATACTCCCTGTAATCAATGAAACAATTATACTTTCTGTCACATTGCTTCCTCCCACGCTCTAGGATAATCTTCTGGACTAAAGTTTGTATTTTCTATGCATTTGTAAACCTTACCATCAGTATAGATCATATATTCTCCAGTTTTATACATATCATGTGCACCTTGAACTGGAACAAACTTTCTAGCTGTCTCAACAGAAGTTCCATGCAAAGGTCTGTTGAATGTAAACCATGCTTGATTGCCTGGAACAATATCTGAATAAATTTTATTATCATATGCTTGAAAACATTCCCAAGTTTGGATCCACTGTTCTCCTAAATAAGCATATTCATTTGTATTATAAACTTCTCCAACTATATGATTTCCAGCAATCCACTCTTCATATAATCCAGAAGCTCTAATCTTTTTATCATCAGTATCAACAGAATCATTGTTCAATAGAACTTTTGACATATAAATTGCTGAAGCCAATGCATCATATATGTTACTCATAAGCTTAATCCTTTCACGATTGCATCTTTTACATCGTTCATTCTAATTTCTAATGATTTGATTCCTGTAGGATCATAAACATCTCCAATTCTTGCACCTTCATATGAAGCAACTGCACCAAATAATTCTGCTGTAGCATCATCTTCACACACTATAATATTAACTATGATTCCATCTTCAACAATACAATAATTCATGTTTTCTCCTTTCTTACAAGCTAGACTTAACTGCTGTAGGAGGTGGAGGAGGTAGTACTGGAGTTTCAACTAAAGCAAGATTTGGAGCTGGTGGTGGCGGTGGTTATGTTCAAACAATTTTAGATGTAGAAGTTACAACTTCAGATATTATAAAAATAACAATAGGATCTGGTGGTTCTATATTATATATGGAAGCTACAGCTGATGGATATAATGGAGGAGTAACTAAAGTAGAAAAAAATAATATTCAAATATTATCTGCAAATGGTGGAGGTGGTTCTGGATATAATAATAAAACAAGCTATGCTTCAAAGGGTGTAGGAAATGGAAATGGAGGAATTAGATTAGCTGCTATAGAAAATCCTACAAATGGAACTGGTTATATTTTTAATGAAAGTAGTCTAGGAATAGCTGGCGGAGGAGGTGGAGGCGGATTCTTATATGGTGCTGGACAAACTGGAATGAAAGGTGGAACTCCTAACGGAGCAAATGGCGGCTATGTAGATACTAATAATAACACTGCGTACAGTGCTGGAAATGCTGGTGTAGGCGGAGGAGGAGGAGCTGGAGGTTCACAACAAATTTCAACAAAAGCTGACGCTTCTCCTGGTGGAACTGGTGGTGTATACATTCGTTTTAAGTCTGCTTAAGTACTTTTTAACCTTAAATATACTCCTCCAAAACCACCAACTGATCCTCTAGCTACTCCATTAGAGTTTGATCCACCTCCGCCACCTCCTCCACCAACACCAGGTGATGTAGCAGCAACATAATCAAATGAACCTCTAGCATATCCGCCTTGCGCTCCGTGAGGTGCTCCACCAGCTTTTGGATCATTGTAATTATCGATATTAGCACATCCACCTCCGCCTCCACCAGCAAGCCCTAGACTTTCTTCATTAAAGATAAATCCAGTTCCTGCTGTTCCAGGATGCGGAGTGCCACTATAAGTTGGCGGACCTAAATATGTATAGCCTCCACCGTTTCCATTGCCCGCTGCTGTATTCAAACTAACACTATTATTTCTATGTGTTCCGTTTCCTCCATTCCCACCTGCAGCAGAAACAAGTAACTGCATTCCTTTTAATATAAATACTTGCGTTGTTCCACCTGTACCACCATAATATTGTTGTGCAGAAGTTCCAGTAAAAGTGCCTAAGCTTCCACCTGAACCAATATCAATTTTTAAACTTTGATCTTTTGCAATTTGCTTATCTAATACAGTGCTTACTCTGCCTCCTCCTCCTCCTCCACCAAAATCACCATAAGAACTTTGACTTGCTCCACCCGCTCCTCCTCCTCCACCTCCTACAGCAGTTAAGTCTAGCTTGTAAGCCCTAGAAAATTTTAACTGCTGTGAAGTTTGCAACAAAATATAGTTCGTAATTGTTTTATATTCAAACGATACTTCTTGATTTGTCACTACGCTTGTACTCTGAACTTTCTTATTTGTAATATTGTTAATATCAAAGTATTCTTGATTTACTGAAAAAGTAATTGAAGTTGCTGTAGATACTGCCAAGAAATAGCCATTCTCATCAGTTGTAATTTCTTGTCCTAACCTATCAGTAACTCCTGTAACTTTCAAACCTGCTGCAGGAGTTCCGTCTGGATATTTTAAGGTTATACCATATCCATATTTTCCGGCTCCTAATCCAAGCACTACAAATACATCATTTACTGTAGCACTTTGATCTAAGCCAAAAATTTCTTTGGTTGAATCTGCTAAAATATTAGGTGCTTTTGTTGCTAAAGTAAAAATAGCATTTTTAGCTTGCAAAGGAGTCATCCACTTTGTATCATCTTCTCCTGCTTCAGCTAAAACTTTATTTGCTTTATCTACTACTTTCTGAAGCAAAGCACTACCTAAATTATCAACAAAAGCATTTACTTCTGCACTATCTAAAGCATCGATTCCATTTTCGATCATTAGCTGTGCTAAAGCATATGCCATCAAAGAAACTTGATATGAAAACTTATTATTTAGCTTTGAACTAGCAATGCCTGCTTGAACACCATTTGTTCTTTGTGTATTAGTATTATATTCTTCATCAGATAAAATATTCTGCTTATTTTCATCGAATATCTTAAAGTTATTGCTAGGCATACACTAACCTCCTTAAGCATTTGCCCACTTTCCTTCATCCCATCCTTTAATAAATCCAGTTTCAGAGTCCCATCCAAACAAAGGATTATCTAGAACTTCATAATTCACTCTTACTCCTGAAGGCTTTGGTAGAATGAATCCATTTAAGATCAATGCTACTAACGTATCATCTATTGTTGGACTAATCAAAGTTATCAAATAGCTCATATCTTGGTTATCAACTATCTCGTAAGAAACTTCTGCAAATAATGCATCTAGAATATTTCTTAATCCTTGAATAGTTCCATCCCATCTATTTGATAAAATTCTTGCTCGAATTACCAACCTATACGTTTCATCATCCAAAGTAGCAGGAATATCTGGATCATCTATTGGAAGCTGCCTTCCTATTCCTACCAACTCTCCAATCTTATCTAACTGATCCCCTACTGCATTATTCAAATTAAATAATACATCAAAATCAGTTAAACAATCAACAGAAGGACTAATTAAATCAAGAAATGCTTCTACATACTGTTTGTATTTTTCACTTTTCTGATATTCTGAAGTTATAAGTTTAATATATTCTACATTAGAATCAGCCATTATGACACCTCCACTGTTACTTTTGCAGAATCAGTAGAAGCAACTTCATTAAAAAGCATTGCTATATCATTTGTATTATAAGAACTTCCATCTGTAGAAAGTTGAATATCTGTAACAGCAAACTCTGGAGATTGAATTGAACCAAGCTGTCCAACTGCTAAGCTCCACAAAATAGACCTATATACTACTTCTGATATTTCAATTCCTTCAATATATTCAACAATTGCATTCTTAATATTTGTAGCATAATTATCATTATATCCAGAAAGTTTCTTTACTAAAACTTTTACATATACAGTTTTGTAAGTTGGCCTATAAAATCTAACTACAGTAACGTTTCCTGTTTCAGAAGTCAAATTTACTTCTACATCTCCATTAGTATAGCAACCTGGTGTTTTCTTGTAATATATCTCAGTTGCTATATCTGTATTATCTCCGCCTTCAACAACAAAAGTAACAGAATGCGGAGGCAATCCATTATCATCTGTTTCTCCCGTGTCATTTTCATATGCTTTAAGTTTACTTACTCCATCAACTTGACTTACTGAAGCAATTATGCTTTCAAAAACTGTATTTGCTGGAGAAGCAGTAGCTTGTACATATCTTTCTCTTAATGAAGCATCTGTTTCTTCATCAACACCAGGATTTGCTTGATAGTTGTTAGTTACTCCAAGCCATCCATATACAGGAGTTACAATAGTTGTCAATGTGTTTGGTAAAGCTGTCACATATCCTTTACTATGAGATCTAGCTTGAACTGTAATTATTCCATTACTTGGAATTGTAACTACAGCTGGCAAATCCCACAAATTAGTACCATCAGAAATTTGTCCATCATTTATCTCTGTGCTAGCATCTCCGTTTATTGTAACTTGAACCGTACTATAAGTAGCTGGCTTTCTTGTAATTCCAACAATAGCACATAAATTATCTAATCCAACTCCAATTGCTGTGTTTGCTGTGCGATTATTGTATGTTAATAAAGCCAAACTATTCGTATCATAGATCTTTTTTGCAAATATTGAAATTTGCTGATAATCTTGAGAATCGACATCAATGTAAATATCTTGTCCAAATATCTGCTTCATCATTGAGATGAGTTCATCTCTGATATCAGCATATGTAGGAACATGCATTCCAGTTTGATCAATATAAGGGGAAAAATAAGCCATCAGAAACTCACCTCTGTTCTAACACTTTCTCCATCTACTGTAGTAACATCTACAATTAAAGAAATTGTTCTTGTCTCTCTATTGTAATCCACTTCTATATTACTTAAAGAAGTTACTTCTTCTATCTCCAAAATTCTCTGTTCAACAAGCATAGATAATGAGCTTTTTATTGTGCCTGGATTGGTTTGTCCAAGCACTGACTGAAACATTGGAATCCCTAACCCAATATTCTCCCACCATTCACCATAGAATAGCAAGACTTTTGTTTTTATAGCTTGTGCTACTGCTTCATCTTTATCTATGTAACAATTACTACCAGCACCAAAATAGTAATCATTATCTACAAGTTTTCTATATTTCATATTCAAACCCCCAAGGGAGTTGTAGTCTGTCCTCCGACAGAATCTTCATGATAATGACTATGTATTACTTTATAAAGCTCTTCAGAAGTAAAAATTCCTTCTTTCGTATTAAAAGTTATTGAGCCTTCTTTATCTACTTCTATAATTGCTTTGCTTTGCTCTTTCCAATTAGGTAAACTAAGCTTGCATGGAATAGCTATACCATCAGAAAGATCGTGCCTTCTAACTTCTACTGGATTCTGTAAAGAACTCTTTTCCCAAAAATTATCTATTGACAAATCAGAAAAAAGCACCAAACATTCGTCGTTCTTTTCCAACACAAACTTATATGTGAAACTTTTTGATCCTGGGAATGCTACAGGAACATTTATAAGCAATGGTAAATTCATATATTGAATTGTTCCATCCTCATTTATGATCCTCTCACGAATCGCTGGCTGACATTCTACTGTGTTTTGTTCACTGTTATATGACTGAATAATGCATGGAATACAACATCTAGTTCTGAATAAAGCTTCATTTATTAGATTCTCATAAATTTGGTTTTCACTAGCTGTCCAACCAGAAACTCGTAACATTTATTCACCCCTTTTTATAGCAGGACTGGAGCCCGTAAGGGCTCCGTCCAATTTATCAATTATCTAGCTTATGATCTTCTTAACGTGAATACATTCTGCTTTGTAGCTACCATTTTTACCATTCCAGTTTCTTTCAATGAAGCTATCAATATAGGACATTTCATCATCTTGATTATATGCTTTATCATATCTGATATCGAACACCATCTTGTCATCAATTTCAGATATCGACTTAAAGATCAAATATCTTCCATTATCATATCTAGAATAGTTAGACTTAATAATCTCAGCAAGGCAATTCATTTTGATGTTTTTGCCTTCTCCATTGACCAACTTAAAAGATACCAAATATATCATTTTCAACTTACCTCCTTATTTGCTTAAACTAAGCCGCCTTTCCAATCTTTTGGCTGAAGTACTAAATCCATATACTTCTTTGCTTTATCCAAATCATTCTTCTTCAGATAAATACTAGCCAAAGCAGAAAGCACAGTTTTCTTTGCAACAACTGTAGCAAATCCAGGAGTTACTGTGTGGTATACAAAAGCAACACCACTTTCTCCATCATAGGTAAGTTGAATCTTCGTTTCCATAGAAGTCTCTTTCAATACTTTGAATTCTACTTCCTCAGGAACCCACTTCTTAGTAATTTGCACCATTTTCTCCATTTTTATAGCCTCCAATTTGTAATTTAAGCATTCCATTAGGTTAATTATATTATAACACATTCTGTTTGATTTGTAAATAGGGAATTTAAAAAAATAAAAAATTTTTTAGTAAATATATGCTGCATCGCCTAGCGCCATACCAGGCAGAAGCCCAGCTTGTCCAATTGCTTCTATTTCAGTAACCCACTCGTCGCCTCTAGTATCTCCTCGATGCGTAAGCTTTATTACACGATAAATACCTTCTGTATCAAGCTGACGAACTGGACTTCCTTGCTGATATTGATAGTTCTCTATCTTTTTATTATCAACATGAATTAAAGAATTTATTCTAATTCTTGGGTTCAGCAAGCATGATACTGAAATGCCAAATTCTGTCTGCAAAGGAGTCCCTATCATACCTGAAGTTGGTCCAATATCAAATATCTCATTATCTGCAAGTTCTTTAGGAGATACTATATTTACTGTTCCATCTTCATTATAGTATGCTGCATTCATCGATTTTGCAATTTGGTTTAAGTACTGCGTAGGAGATCCAAATAGAACCTTTCCACGAGGATAATTGATCCTTTGTTCTGGAACTATTCCCCTTTGCATTCCATAATTCTGATTTGTTAACGCTCCTGCTTTACTTACACATGCATCAATTGCATCTCTAGCACTTTGCTGTGCAACAAGAGCAACTCCAACAAGCCCATAAGTAACATATCTATCAGAATCCATTGAAATAAGTGTAAGCTTATAATCGACTCCATTCTCTTTCGATCTTAATGGTTGAATTACATTTCCTGTAAATATCTTACCATACTGATCTCCATTATAACCTGCTTCGATTATAATTCTTTGCCCTGCTTTTATTAGCTTATTTTCATCATTTGGATTCAGATTGTATATTGTTATTTTACTTTGGTTTGCTTCAAAGTATGCAGACTTTATAATCTCGAAAGTGCATCTAAGTTCTGATACATCGAATGCTTCTTTATTGCCAAGATCTACAATGCACCTATATCTTCTACCATACAACCAGTCAGAAGTAGTCCCTTTTATATCTACTATTTCGTAGTATTCTCCTGAAGGAATTATACTATCTGAAATTATTTGACCAGAACTGTTGGCGTTCGATGAGCTAGAAGTTTGTGTAGTGGAGACTACCCCGCTAGAAGTTCCTTCAATCATTCCAGAACCATTAAATGTTTTTCCTTTAAGATTAGTCGCATAATAATCATCAATTCCAAAGTAAATTGCTGGATTGTACCAAGTATTTTTGCTATGTGTTTCTGAATAATCCTGACTAGCACTTATACCAAAATGTAAATGTGAACCTGTACTATTGCCAGTACTTCCTTCAACACCAATAGGAGTTTTACACGTTACGCTTTGTCCAACTTTTACATACGTTTTAGACATATGAGCATAAATGCAACCTGTTCCATCATTGTTGGCAACCCATACATAATTTCCATATCCATTTTGCCATTGAGCTCTTTTAACTACACCATCGGTGACAGAAACAATAGTCTTATTTCCTTGTCCAACTAAATCTATTCCTTTATGATATTTGCTTACATAACTTTCTGCAGCACTTCTAGGACCAAACGGTGAAGTAACTACGAATGTACCAAGAAAAGGATAACACTTGTTACTCATTATTGTCACCCCATATCATTACATATGAAGTTCCAAGATTCTCCTCTCCTGCTTGGCTTTTACTATCATCTTGAACTGGAAGCATTACGCATATTCCAATTTTCTTATAATCTAACTGACAAAGTATATCATAAAACTTTCCGTGAGAACTAAGCAATGGAAGATTTGAAAAAATATAACTTTCAGTATCAACATCAGAAAGAGATAAAAGCCAATACTTTGCTTTATAATTAAACCATAGCTCGAATCTTAGGTTCTTGTTCTCTCCATTTATTGGCACTGTGCAAGTGAACCTTTGGTTCGGAGAATTCGTTAATGGAATTTTAACCATTAAGAACCACCTCCATACCATTGGTAAAGCAAACTTTGAAGTTCATCATCAACCTTCAATGCTTCAAGTTTTCCCATTTCTGTATTTATTGTTGTTTGATCAGCTGCACTAATCTCGACAGTCTTTACTCTTGCAACAGGTATCTCTTTTAATGTTACTTCCGCAGACAAAGCTCTGAATGTTTCTGCTGTATCTGTAGCAGTAAGCTTTGTAATCAGCAAATTTGTATATAATCCAAGCCTAGTAAAAGCACTCATTGGAATTCTATCTGATTGCAATTTCTTTAATACATGCCATGCATTAGTAGAACGAAAACGAGTACCAGTAAATTGTCCAGGAACTAAACTTTGATGTACATCAGACATCATTATTTTCATTACTATTTCAGCTGGTTTAACATAAGCATGATCAACAATAGAAGCTCCTGTTTCAACTGGATTTTCAGTTGTCTGCAATTCTATTGTATGATCTACTTGCATAAACCCATCGAAGAAATAGCCAGCGATATTTGTCTTGCAATAAAGCATGGCATCATATGTCATACCAGCTGTAGGAGAACCATTAGGAGATAAATAGCCAGTTGCCATATTATGCCTCCTTTATGTTCTAGGCGTCCACATTCTAAATTTAGAAATGGAACCAGAAATCCTATCTACTTGACCATCAGTAGTCTCTCCATAGAAGTTATTTGTAACATTATTGTTTTGTGTATTTGTATTGTTAGTAGTGTTTTGGCTTCTTCCAGAACTAGGAAGCACTCCAGTTGCTGTCATCTTTGTATTTGGATCATTTATTCCAAACAAATTCTTCAATATATCTGGAGGTTCCCAAGTAAATCCACCAATAAAATTATCTTTAAAGTTTGAAGTAAATCCTTCTCCAAACAAAGTATCTAGCAAACTGTTAATATCTTGAAATAGCTTATTATTTGCTAAACTTTCAAAATCACCAAGTAAAATATCAAATAGCCCAATTAGCAAATCCATCGCTATGTTTGTTCCATCTAAAGCTGCTTCTAATGCTTGGAAAAAAGTTTCAACAAATAGCATTGCTGCTTCATTTAAGTGGAACATTTTAAAGAACTTATCAACTTTATCAATCAAAGTCTGAAATCTATCTGCTGTATCATCAAGTTTTCCTTCCATGTTTCCAAGCATATTAGAAACTGAAGACCAATCGAATAATGACTTTCCTCCCTTTTGCCACACCATAAAATCTTCCAACAAAAGAAGAATTGAGCCAAGCACTAGCAGGAAAATTCCAAGTGGTCCTTTTGAAACTAATGTAGCAACTGTTGCTATTGTCATTAAAGCAGATACTCCAGATGTTTCTAGATTACCAAAAGAACTAACTGCTGCACTTCCTATTCCTTCAAGTGCCCAAATAACAGATCTTGCTAATCTATAAAACACACCAAAGAACTCTGCAATTGCTTTTGTAAACTTTGGAATTTTTTCTATTAAGAAATTATTAAAATTTGAAAGTTTTTGCTGTGCTGAATCTAAATCATCTCCAAACATTTCTCCTAAATAGTAAACTACCCACCTAGAAGCATATTGGAAAATCATCTTCATTTTACTAATTTCAAATTGTATGTTTCTAACTTTTACTAAAGTTTCATCAAGTTCAGCTGGAGCTTCCAAAGTTTTTCCCAATGCATTTAAAGAAAGAAACCTTCTGAACTGTTCTTCTGTTGTATAGAACAGATCATTGTATTCCATTCCTAAAGCATCTAAAGCTGTAGTTAATGAACGTGCATTTTGTTCAGTAGTCCACATTCTACGTGCGAATGTCTCAACACGTAAATCTGCTTCAGCTGTAGAACTTACTAAACTCCACATACTTTCTGTAATACTAAAAATTGTATCAAAAATTAGTGAGCCTGCTGAAGTAAATGCCATTCCTAAACTTTTAACAGATAATTCTGCTAACCTATTGAACTTATTTATCTGTTCATTAGCATTTTGAAAACTTATATTGTCTACATCCCAGCCAATCTTTACTAGATATTCCTTCAAAGTTTCATCCAAGCAAGCTCACCTCTTTTCCTCTATACTTTCATATTGTCTAGCTTGGTTTTCACTTTTAACTTCAATTATCTCTATAGCATCTAGCCAATCATTGAATGTGTACGTCCCATCCCAAAGTTCATGCTGCTTCCACATTCCACTTATTACTGGTAAGTAAAGCTTAGCATTTAAATTTTCATACCAGCAAATTTCGAACTCAGATTCTCGATGAAATCTTCTTTGGATAGGACGTCTGCGAAAAAATCCTTAAAATTAAATGCAAGAGATGCAATTATTAACTTAATTAACAAAAGCATCGTAACATCATTTGTTCCGTACGTTCCATTCTCTCTAACAACTGGAGATGTTTGTCCAGATTGATATACTTCTTCAACTGTACTAAGAATATCAACTTGCAACTGAATAAAATCTTTTTTATCCATCATTTTAGCATTTCCACTTGTATCTAATGGAATCTTTTCAGTGCCAACTTTTTTAGAAACTCCAGCTCCAATTCCTAGTGGAAGAACATTAGTAAGAATCTGCATCAACAGATAATTACCAATCATAGGATCATAAGAATTGATCTTAAATGTTCTTCCATCTGTTTCATATAAAGAAGAAGTTTCACGCTTTTTAATTTCTGTAACCATATGCTACTCCTTTATACAATGTTAGCACACATCATTACCCAACTTCTATTCTGAGCTTGGCTTTGCAAATTATTATCTGCTCTCTTCTGATGGCTTACTCCTGTACAAGTATAACTATCTCCAGTACTCTTATTCTGAATAGAAATAGTAGCTAATGCAAATTCAGAAGTATCAGCTTCTTCAATATAAGAAGCAAACTTCTTAAGCCAATCATTAAAATCACTGCTTTGCAAAATATCAAAAGTAACAGTACCATTTCTAGGTACCCACTTACTAACAACAACAGCAAGATCAGCAGCAACATCATGCTTTGTAACATCATTTGCATAAGCAATAGCTAAAGAACCAATACCAGTTCCATATGCAGAATATGTACCAAAATTCGGATGGCTAAATGTCACGATGGTATCTTCAAAAGAATATGTATAAACTCTGCTCATATTTCTTCTCCTTATCTGTTAACAAACACGTTAATTACAACGTGCTCAATAGAACCAGACGAAAGTAAAGCAACGTAAATAGGAGGAGACACTCTGCTTGCTCTTTCTTCAGCAGTTTGACTTGCTACGGTTCCAGATTGCACTAAATATCCATTAGGAACTGCATCTCCAGTATCAAGATCAAGGATAGTTTCTCCTTTCCAAATACCTCCTGCAATTAAACCTACTTCAAGAATCTTATTGCAAGCATTATTGATGAAAGAAATAATGTTTCCTACACCTTCTTCAGTTTGAGGAACTTTCTTTAATGCAATCATTCCTGCAACTGTATACTGCTGAATATAATATTTTGCAGCATCAACAAGAAGAAGATCATCTACATGATAATTGCCAGCAGAGATCATTGGATAAGTTAAATTATAAGTAGATCCAAAGCTGCAGTAAATGTTGCCATTGTAAGTAAGCAAATTATTTAATTGTTCATTGCTAATATTCTCAGAAGTAATTCCAACTAAAGTTTTATAAGCTGCTGTATACGCAGAATTTGCTTCCAAAGTATTCATTCCAGAAAGCAATCCAATTACTGCTGCACAAACTAATGGATCGCTAGAATACATTCCAAAAGCTCTTGTATACTTTCCATCAAGTAATTTCTTAAATGTATTTTCTGTGCTAGCTTGTAAACAATTTGCATTGTTAGAATTTACCCAAAATACAGTTGGAATATCAGATGCTTCAACTAGTCCAGCGATCTCAACAGCTGCAGTATCTTCAATTGTATCAACAAAACAGAAATTATAGAATGCACCATTTGCTGCTCTGCATGCAGTGTAAGCATCTGCAGGCTTTTCAGACTCTGTACTATTCCAATATCCAACTACTAGTTGAGTAGGTCTACTACTTTGAGAAAAGTAAAGAACAGCTGCTTTATACTCATTAGAAGTTGTCTGGAATCCATCCGTAACCATCTGTGTCTGGTAATTTTCTCTAGTATAAATTTTAACTCTACTTTCTTTTAATGCTTCACTAGCACCAATAATACAACCTAAGTTAAAATTTGCTGCAATCGTAGAAGGATTTGTAACTTGTACATTTACATCTACGATCTTATTTAATGAAACACTCATGTACTACCCTCCAATTTATCAGTTTTAATAATAATATTATAACCATCGATAATCGGTGTAACTTCTTTAACAACAACAGAATTGTAAAAATACAATTTTAGATCAGCTCTGTTCCACCATCTACTGTTCACCATTTCTTTTGTAAAGTATGGAAAACTAGTTCTATCTGGAATCAAAGCTAATCCATTTTTGTAAAAGAATTCTTTTGAATTGTTCGTATACACTAATTCATTTAGTAATGTGCACAGTCTATCAGAATCAGGACCATAAAACACAACCTGCAACATTAACGTTCTCATAGCTGATTGTGTGAATGTTACCTGCTCTGTTTTACTGTCATATTCTTTGCCTCTATTCTTAAACAAGCTAACTTGATCTTGTTCTATAAAAGTTTTAACATAGCAAATATTTTCATTTATTTTGCTTGATTTTTGTCCTTCTTCACTAAATGAAATAAGAACTTTATCACCTTGAAGTTCTAGCTTTTCTTGTATAAAATCTGCAAAAAGTAAATCAAAACTACTTAAAGAAGTAATCTCACTTTGCACTACATCACATCCTGTTCAAGCTTAACAGCTGTACTTCTGCAAAAACCATATTGTGCATCATCTAAGCAAAAACGAACTATGTAATCAGCTCCATTAAAATGTACAATGTCTGCTGCATAGTTCTTTCCATCTACTTTATCT
>OLFX01000786.1_pt1 | contig 45601 bp, 47 predicted proteins | sample 1605091 | NCBI WGS metagenome assembly OLFX01 (sample SAMEA3888906, study PRJEB22519) | human gut metagenome | biome: human gut; feature: human-associated habitat; material: faeces | place: Denmark | collected 2012 | reverse complement strand
AAGATTTTTATAGTCTGATTTTACTTGTTTTATAACACCGTGACCGGGACATACCGTCCTGTTTTTGTCACAGTAGGAAATTATTTTTTCAAGCGAAAGTTTTGCTTGCTCTTTATCACTTTTAGGAAAAGAGGTGATGACTTTTGTATCGAACAGATAGGAATCTCCGGTAAAAATATAGTTCTCTGTAAAATAGGTCAGACATCCGGGATCATGGCCTGGTGTTTCAAGTACTTCGAGCTTTTGTCCCCGGAAAATTTCAATCCGGTCTCCCTCATGCAATATCTTTACTTTATTTCCGGAAAACACAAAGGGATGATTGTGATATTTGGAAAAATTCAGTTTTTCTGAATATAATCCTTCTTGTCCGTGTGCGGAAGTATATACGATACAATCCGGAAATAAGGAGATCAGCTGGTTTATTCCATAAAAATGATCGAAATGGGTATGGGTTAAAAATACTCCCTGAATTTGCTGACCGGGAAGTAATCGGGCGATGACAGGCTCGATATCTCCGATGTCGATCAGCCACACCCGACACGAGTCGGTGTGAGAAAGAATATATGTATTTGATGAAAAAATGGAATTAACAATCTGTACAATTCCCATTCTACCTTTAGTTAACTCTTACAGCCCGGAGGAACATTCAATTTTAACCAAGTCACATACAACCATCGGTTCTGTTTTCAGAAACATGGTTCCCCATGTGAGTCCGAGACCGAATGCCGAGCACAGAAGTGACAGCTTCCGGTCCTGCAATTGCTCTTTCAGATCGGTAACCATCAGCATGGGAATGGAAGAACCACCCAAATTACCGAAATTCCGGATATTGCAAGGCACTTTTGCCGTTTCTAATTTCAGTTTTTTTACAATCCTGTCGATGATTAGTTTATTGGCCTGGTGAATCAGAAAATAATCGATATCTTTTTCTTTATCCAGAGCACAATATTTTAGTAATTCATCGATACTTTTAGGAGGTTTGGAAATAGCAAACGACAACACATCCATACCGTTGATCAGTGTATGTACCGGAGCTCTGACAATACCGTTACCGAAATCTTCGTATTCGAACGATTCAGGAGTAACCGGGTGTCTGAATCCTCCGGCCGGAGTCATCAATGCCCGGTATCCTTTGCCGAAGGTATGGAAATCGACGATAATGGGTTCTGCATCCTCATGATATTCAAGTGCCAGGGCAGTCCCGCAATCCCCGAAAAGCGGGACACGGCTTTTGTCATATGGCGATCCCATTCGTGTCGCAGTATCCCCGATCAATAAAAGAGCTTTTTTCAGATTACCGGACGATAGCATATTCCCGACGACTGTGATCGAATATACACAACCACAACATCCCATAGGAATATCCAGTGTAAAACAACGGTCAGATAAACCCAAACGTTCCTGTAGAATACAGGAGGTCGGTGGAGTCCGGTAATCTCCGGTAACGGATGCAAAAGATAAAATATCGATTTCTTCTTTATTCCATCCTAATTTTGCAATCAGATTTTCAGCTGCTGCCAAACACAGGTCGGAGGCACAAATGTCATCTGTAGCGACATATCGTTTTTCTATACCTACGGTATCTATAAAAACATCGGCTTCTTCCCGATTGAAAAAATCGAAATCGTGAGTATCGACGACTTTGTCCGGTACGGCACCGGCAACTCCCGCAAGCTTTACGTTCTTTATGTTCCAGAGAGCCATAAATCCGATGGTTAAAGTTCTACATTGTATTTGGACAGAATCTTCTTTCCTTCAGCATAAGAGGTTAGTCCCAGAATGTCTTCCGGATCGAACATGACATCGAATATTTCTTCCAATTGGGCTACAATACTTAACTGATGGACAGAATCCCAGCTATCGATATTCCCGGCATTGAACTCATCGTTTAAATCCTTGGCCGATACTGAAAAAACAGTTGTAAATGCCTCATTGTATTTTTCTAAATTCGTCATAGTATAATCTGTTATTCTTTGATTAATTTGCTGTATAATATTTTTCCTGCTTCATTTTTAGGAATTTCTGGGATGGCAATAACTTTGAAAGCCGAAGCTATGATATGGGTTTTCCGGATCAGTAAATCCAGGACTTTATCTGTAAATTTTCCGTCGGTAATGTAGACATACATCCCTTTATCCGTACCCGTACAGGCACAGGACAGGTTATATTCGGCCTTGATTATCCGTTCACATTCATCTAATCCCACCCTTAAACCGAATAACTTTAAAAAGCGTCCTATACGTCCTATGATGTAATAACATCCGTCAGCATCCCTCCTGGCAAGATCCCCTGTGAAAAGGACTCCTTTGTTTTCATCTCCCCTGATCAGATCATCGGCGGAAAAAGCATAACCTAACGTGACATTGGGTCCCTTGTATACCAGCTGGCCTGTCGCTTCTTTTTCCAGAATAAGTTTTCCCTGTTCGTCGACAAGAGATAATTCTCCATTCGGAATCGCCCGTCCTATACTGCAAATTTTTGAACTTGCCAGATGGGCGGGTAAATAAGCCATTCGGGCCGTACCTTCTGTCTGTCCATAGGTGGCGATAAATTTTTTCCCATTTTTCTCTGCATAGTCGGCACAAGTGCGGAATAATTTTTCATCCATCTTGCCTCCTCCTTGGGTAATTAATTGCAGGTGGGGAAGCTCCATCCTGAAAAAACGTAATTTCTGGAGAACTTCAAAACTGTAAGGGACACCGGTGAAGCTTGTTGCCCGATGTTCCTTCATAAAGGTCCAGAACTTTCCGTCTGTCAGACTTTTTCCAGTCAGTAAGATTGTCGCTCCGGCATAAATATGACTGCTTATCACCGATAATCCCATCGTATAATATATGGGTAGCGCCGCTAAAGCACGTTCGTGTTTATCCAGACCGAATAATAAAGAGACGTTACGGGCATTTGCCTCTACGTTTTTATAGCTATGTCTCACGAGCTTCGAACTTCCTGTCGAGCCGGAAGTCGGTAAGAGCAAAGAGAGTTCTTTATATAAAGGTGGGGGTGTCATTCCTGTTTTTACCAATATATAATGTTTGAAACCGAATATCACTTCTGATCCGTACTCATGCCCCAAACGTTCCGGCAGCCATAAATATTCCGGTCGGTATGCCGCTAATAGATTCTGAAATAATCCGCTTTCTGTATGACTATGGATAATCAACGGTACGATTTTATTCGAAAGTGCACCGATGTATCCTGCAAATGCACCGATACAATTCTCCGATAAGATAAAAATGAGTGTTCTTTTGTCCAGTACCTCTCCGAAATGATCACAGAAACGGACTAATTCGCCGTAAGTAAGTGAATCCTCATGATCGTCGATAGCAGCGATATCTGCCGGATTTTTCTGGTCGATATTCAAAAACATATTCAAAACGTTTAGATTACTGCACACCCGTCTACCCCTAAGATCTGTCCGGAAATATAATCTGCTCTGTCTGAGGCAAGAAAAGCACAGGCATTGGCCACATCTTCCGGAGTACCTAATCTGCCAAGTCCGATCTTTTGGATCCTGACATCGATTTTATCGCTGTCGGTTTCGTATAATTCCTCGAATCTTTCCGTTTTGACAATACCGGGAGCAACAGCGTTTACCCGGATATGCAGAGGGGCGAGTTCTTTGGCTGCAGATTTGGTCATGGTAATGACCGCTCCTTTTGTGGAGGAATAAGCTACCTGTCCCGGAGATCCGATGACACCGGTAACCGAAGCCATATTGATGATCGAGCCGCCTCCCGAACGCGCCATAAGCCGGGAAACGGTCTGAATCATTTCAATCACTGCGAATACATTGACCCGGTACATTTGTTCCAGATTTTCACGTAATACCATGCCGAGTTTCTGATTGGAGATAATGGCGGCATTATTAACGACACAATCGATGCGCCCTTCCTGTTTATGTATCCCCATCAGCGTTTTTTTGACCATCTCCCGGTCTGTAACATCCAGTAATACCGGAATAACTTTGGTCTGGTATTTTTCCGCCACGGCACACGTCCAATGATCCGGTTCGTCCCATTGAATATCTCCGGCATAAACAATAGCACCGTCCCCGGCAAAACGTTCGGCTATAGCACGTCCGATTCCGCGACCGCCTCCTGTAATCAGGCAAACTTTATTTTCCAAAAATCTTTTTATCATAGATCAATTAAGCTAATGTCATTCCCCCGTCGATTTTCAGTGCCGTTCCGGTCATCCAGGATGAAGCATCTGAAAGCAGGTACACGATAGCATAAGCAATATCCGAAGGTTGGCCATAACGTCCAAGAGGATAATTTTTTTTGTCTTTTTCCAGTTGTTCTCCGGATAACTGACCGGATCTGATCAGATTCGTTTCGACCATACCCGGATTTACGCTGTTGCATCTGATCCCTTTACCGCCTAATTCCAACGCAGTTGTTCTCATAAAGGCATCTATTCCGCATTTGGTCGTGGCATAAATACCGTTGCCTGCGGATACCCTGAATACTCCTCCGGCAGAGGCTGTAAAAACAATGGATGAAGGATTCTTCATTTTCTTCTTTTTTATCAGATTGCGGGTAAGCATCATCGGAGCGATCAGATTGATCTTTTGAATACGTTCGATGATTTCTGTCGTTAAAAAGGGAGTAAGTACAAGTTTCATTATCCCTGCATTATTGACACAACCATCCAATCGGGGTAAACGATCGGCCAGCGACTCGATTTCCTCTTCTTTGGTCAGATCTGCGACAATTCGGATATGTGTCCCGTTTTGCTCCGGCAATTGCCGGAAGGTTTCTTCCAATCCATCCGGATTGATATCCGTGATAATGACTTCAGCCCCCATCCGGCAACATTCGATGGCTGTTGCCCGCCCGATACCGGATGCCGCACCGGTAATAAGGACAGTCTTTCCCGATAAAGAAAACGGATTATAGGTCATCGGACTTTATTTTTTACTTTCGATTGTATTGAATAATTCTTCGATCGTACCGACATTTTCAATGTCTTTTCCTTCGATAGTGATTCCGTATTCCTCATCGACCATCAGTATGACCGATAAAGCGATAAGCGAACTCCACTCTTCCAATTCTTTGAATTTTGTCTGAGGAGTAAATACGTTTATATCGGTTTCGTCGAATAGATTGGCAAATAATTCAATAAACTTTTCCATAATATTATTCTGTTAATTTTATAAATAATCGGTCATTCACTGTAAATCTATTTTGTATTCTTCCGGGTCAGATCGCTTTTCATCAGATATCTTTCCCTGCCATCGGGTAGATTAATCGTTTCAATGATAACATCTTTGTGTAATTTGTGATAGGCCAGTACTTTCTTATTACCGGCATCGACTTCATAAAAAACTTCTTTTACCCCCAAAGCCCTTAATACAGCTCTGTAGGCCATGTTCATTTCCACACTACCGACCGGATCTTTTTCGGCTGCCTTCCAGGCCCAATATTCCCCCCGGACTCCTTCCGAGACAAAATATTTGGTCGGGGAAGAAGTGTGCATGGATTTGTATCGGTCGAATAAAGGTTTGATCAATTTCGGATTTGCAAGGATAGAAGTAAATGCAGCGAAGGCCAGTTGAACCCTTTTTCTCCGCAGATTGTCCATCTGCGCTTTTGCATCCAGGGTACTACTGTTAAAACCGACAATCTGGCCTTTTTCGTTTTCTGCACAGATAACCACTTCATTCGGATCATTCAGTACTATTTTGTAGTATTTTTTCAAAAAAGGCTTACCCATCATGGCAAAAATCCCCGGAGCCCCCTGTTCCCGGATAGAATAATGAAGGTTTGCTATTTCTTTTGCATCGCTGGGTTTTGCTAACCTTAGTTTGTATTTAGCCATATTCTGAAATTATGAGAGAAAGGAATTAAATAAATCAACATTAAAATCTGAGTAGATATCTTTTTTTGCATTGTCTGCGTGAGATCCTGTCGATATAAAATCTTTCAAATCTTCTACCTGATGAATATAATAGAATCCATCCGGTTGGGTAGGGTCATATTGCCTTAAAACGAATCCTCCAAAATTAATTCTTCCGACTTTTTTACCGATTGAAAGAGCTTCGTATAATACCGTTGAATTTTCTCCGATTATGAAATCGTAGGATAAAATGGCGATATTGGAATTTACAGGACTACTGACATCGAGAATGTTGGCATATCCGGAAATCATCTCTTTTTGTTTATCGGTAAATTTCTCCTGAGGATGTCGTCTGATGTGAAACTTGTATTCCGGAAAATGATTTGCAAAATAGATAACAATATCTATTACTTTCTGAGATATTTCCGGTTCTGATATAACCAAAAAAGTATCGGGAAAAAATTCTGTATTTAAATGTTGTTGTTTGAGATACGATTTAAAAGCCCAACCGATATTTATGATTTTATTTTCCGGAATACCGAATACGTTTTTATGGCAGGCATCTCCGAAGGTCAGAAAATAATCAGGATCGATGTCGGGATTATAATAACCCGAATATAAACAGGTCTCTCCATTGGTTATCCCATGCTGAAATTCATAGACAGGTAAATTCATGCCTTTGGCTGCCAATGACGGCATAAAAAACAATATCCGGCTGACTCCAAAAATTCGTTTTGCGTGTATTTTTTTTAACAGAAATTTAAAAAAATGATATTGTAAAAAAGCTTCTCCCAGAGCAAATAGAATAAACCTCAAATAACTTTTGTCTTTCATTATTCCGGTTTTTATTTTTCGATGAAACTCTCTTATTGTGTTATAGTTACTCAATAAGATAAATGGAGAGATAATTATTCCTAAAATATAGAATGAAAGATAGAAAAAATCAAGATAGAATATATTCTTTTGATGACATCTGGGAAGTTTGTGACAACCTGTTTTTCCGTATTCGATATAGATGTAATTATCCTGTAAATCTGTTTGTGCAATGACCGGATCGACAAATTTATCGATGTAGAAATCTCCTACTTTTTCAAGTCTTGAAAAACCGATTATTAAATTATCGATAAAATGCTTTTTTGTAGTAAAATGTATAAATTGCTTTAAGGATAGACAGGAATATTTTATTATCCCTTTTATGTTTTTGGGAGATTTAGCTGTTGCTCTTTCGTCTATCCCAGTTTCTTTATACAAATATTGTCTCCTGATTTTGTATCTGATCACGTTCCACAACGGAATCCCCCAAACTTTATATCGATAAAGATCAAGTTGCTTTTCCAAATCGACAATACTCCTGATAGCTTCTTCGTGTGTTTTCATCTTATAAAGAGCTTTCACGACAACTGATTCATCACACTGGAATATGAATCAATCATGGTTTTCACGGTAAACTTTTCCAGAAATATCTGATAAGATTTTTCTCCCATCGCTTTCCAGTCATAATTATTTATGTTCGATATAAAATCACACACTCCTTTGGTCGAAGGGTCTATAAAAATTCCGTTTACACCGTTTTCAAGCATTTCCGGAATACCTCCGACCTTTGTTGAAACAATCGGTAAAGATGCTCTCATGGCTTCGAGAATAGCTATTGGAAAACCTTCATCTAGACTTGGTAATATAAAAATATCACTTTGTAAAAGATATTCAGTAACTTTATTTGAATTTCCAATAAACGAAATATATTTTTCTATATTATATTTTTTTACTAATATTTCGAGTTCATTTTTAATAGCTCCATCACCGATAATCGTAAAATGGATTTCAGGTAACGAACCGGTCGTATTTAAAATATTTAAGGTTTCAACAATAAATCTTTGTCCTTTTCTTTCATTTACTGTACCAATACATGAAATCTCTATATTCCTTTTATCAGAAGCAAAATTCCTTTTTGAACAGCATGAAGGCAATCCATTGTATACATAAAAAACATTTTCAGGTAAAAAATCAGGATGCAAATTTTTAAAATGTCCGGTTGGCATACTTGCAACAAAACCGATTTTATCAATATTTGATAAAACTGTACGTTCTATTTGAAGCAAATGTCTGTAAAAACAAGATTTGGCAAAATTCTTGTAATATATACGCTCCATTTTAAAGGTTTCTCCATTAGAATGCATAACAAAAATAATTTTGTTATGTGTTTTTCTTCTTTTTATATATTCATAACAAGTGAAAATTTCGTGAATGAATACTATTTCTGCATCTTCCGCTTGTTTTAGATAATAATTGACCAATTTTTTTGCCGGACGGATACTTTTGATATAAATACTCAAATAAGCTGCTAAACTATTTGTCTTTGCTGTATTAGCCAGGAAATCAGAAATTTTTAACTTGACATTACCTAACCAGCTATGAGATTTTTCCATCTGATTTGTTTGCACAAACCTATCTCTGGAATAGACCGATAAATGAATGTTATTTTGTTGAAATAAAGGAATATTGTCATTTAAAATACGTATGACTGCACTGGCACCAGTCGGATCTGTCAGATTTTTACTATACAATAAAACAACTTTTTTCATGGAAGCTGGATTTTTAATAATATAAATGAGGTTTATATTTTGACCTTTTAGTTTTATATCTGCTATATAAATAGAGGCCTAATAACATCAGAATAACAGCTAATGAAAAGAATTCGAAAATAAATTTTATAGCTCTGGCTCTAGGAGCAAAAATGATATTATTATACATGATAAAACCAATGGCTGTCCACCAAAATCCTTTACGGCACCATTGGGGAATAAGTGCCAGAATTAAACCATAGATATAACTGAAAATAATGATACCGATGTAACCGAAATCTTTCCAGGCTTCTGCGATATAAGAACTACCTAAACCGCCACCCCTTAAATAAAGATGGGGTTTTACAAAATAAGTCAAGGCTGCATCCAAACTATGGTCGTCTAAAGCATGTTCTATTGATTGAGGTTTTACTGGTTCCTTATCTCCGAATACCTGTGCTATTTTATTATGATTAAAATAGTTAATAATATCACCAATGGAATAGACTTTTCCCTTAGGAAAATAATCTTCGTATTCATAGGTATATCCGATCACCTCTACACTTACTCCCTGCTGATATATAAAACTTAATATTAAATTTTTACTATCGATAACGTTACTGTCGGTACGGATATAAGCGAAAATATATAAAAAAGAGACCAATAATGGCATCGATATTAACAAAGAGATAATCCCTTTTCTGCCAATCCAGGGTTTATTTCCTAGTCTAATTTTATTTCTAAGAAATAAATAGGTAATAACAAACAGAAAATTTAAAACAAAACTACCTCTTTGTCCGATTCCCATGTAGGAAATCCCATTGAACAAATAAAGAAAGATGATGGGCCGGCATTCTTTTTTGGAAGGCATGGTTGCCAGAAAAAGATATACACAATAATCGAATAGGGCACCAGCCAATATAACGGGATAGGGTAAGTTCGATTCAAAATCAACATAAAAAGCAAAGTATCCGTTGACTAATACGAACCGGATTTGTTCATAGATGACAATTGAGGCAAATAGAAAAGTAAAATAAGATAACTTTTTCGTATATTTTCGTATTGCCAACACTCCGACTGAATCATACTGATAAGTTATCGGTATGCTGCTATCTTTTTGGGCAGCTCTGTGATAGCCCAAATAAATAAACAATAAGGCGATAAAAAGGCTCGTATAAATGTGATAGTAGGTTTGCGTATAAAATTCTGCCCCGCCAATATTGACAATCAGATCGTTCACATCGGTAAATAGGGGCAAGAGAATACGTCCCATTAGAAAAGTGAAGAAAGCAACTAAGAAAACCAATAAAGTTATCCGGTCGTTGATATTCCGAAAAGTATAGATACATTGGTATGCAAAAAGAGAAAATAGAGTGGTAAGCATAACCATCTCATTTTCCCCCCAATAGCCCATTATAAATACAAACGAAAGGAAAAGCAGAAATAATATACGAAAAGCTTTATTCATAAATTCTAACGATCCTGAGGTATTTTTTTAGAATAGAATGAAAGAAACTCCTTTCTGTTTTTCCGATTCCTATCCAATACACAACTATACCTGTAATTATAATTGCAATAAGTGAACTTAGAATAAAACTGCCAGTATCTGAATTCAAGTTCATTTTCACCCATATAGAACCTGAAAATGCTAAAACCGTTACGGCTAAAATCTTCAGAACTACATGAAGAAAGTAATAGAGTGATGGAAAATTCATAAAATATCTGACGTAGACCACCCGGATAATTGCTGTCAGCAAATTGATTCCTGCTCTTATTCCCAGTACATAGTAGGGAGATTTTCCGATACTCAGTAAATAAAGGGAGAGGGGAATATTGCAGAATATCAGTGCACTTAACCAGATGTTATAATTTTTAATTTTGCCTGTCGAGAATATTAACGTATTTAATGGTGCCTGAAAAGCATCTATCAATTGATAAACGACCATCAATTGACAGAATCCGACGGTATATTCCGGAACATTTTTCAACCACAATTTCAGGATGATTTCTGTATTGATCATGAAAGGCACCGCGAACAATAACATCAAATAATAGGAAAATAACGATGCTTTATTTACAAGATTATTCAAATGCAAAGAGTCTCCCACTGCATGTAATTTCGTAATCTGTGGGTTAAAAGCTATCTGGAAATTGGAAGAGAAGGCATACACCGCATAGCTCACTTGATTTGCAATTCCGAATGCCGCATTGGATACGACACCATTATACATATTGAGAAGAATATTCCCTCCCTGTTGGGCACTGACATTCGAAATTCCTCCTAACATGGTCCAACCCGAAAATCTCATCAGCTGCCAATACAGTTTTTTGTCCCAAAAATAAGTGTAATTACAGGTTAAAAACTTCTTACAGCAATAAATTTTATAGATGAACGTACAAATGATTGCCACTCCGCATAATAATATAGCATACAGGATTAATTTATCCGAAGGACTGATACATATAACATAAACAATCAATAGTTTAAGAATGGATTCGATAATGCTGATATAAGCATAAAATGACATATTTTCGTAGGCAATAATGGAGGCATTGTAAGGGATACGAATAAGATTTACAATAAAAGTCAAAATCGAAAATTGATACACCCAATTGGCTGCCAGCATTCTGTTGGCCGGAATGTTTAATTGAGTGTTGATAAACCATAATCCGATCGTTTCAGCTAAAAAAAATATAAGTAAAGAAATGGTAATGTGGGTCGTCATACTCATACTGAATACCTTTTTTACTGATTCCAACTCCCCTTTTCCCAATTCGTATGTAATATAGCGTTGCGAGGCATTCGTCATAGCCGTTTGAAGAAAAGCCAGCAATACGACAATTCCTGCTATTATATTGTACACCCCATAGTCCTCCACTCCCAGGACATTTAAAATAACTCTGGAAGTGTACAATGTAATTAACATGGTAATAATCATCCTCACATACAGGAAGATGGTATTTTTTGCTATACGTTTGGTATCTTGATGAGACATAGCGATATCAGTTATCAGAAATCAATGTAATCTAAAGTAAATCTAGTTCCTTTCTCTATATCCCGATTTACTTTTTTACCTAAAATTTCTGGTAAATATTTCGGATGAAGTCCGTATCCTGGCCTTACCGACCTGACATTTATTTCCGTAATCACTTCACCTTTTTTCATATTTTCCGCCACATAAAGCGAACGGGAAAAAGCCCTGCCGGCTTTCATTTTATCAGTCGGTTCATAGTTAACCTGTCCGATAGCTGATTCTACCGTCCGGATATCCTTCACCATTTGTGAAAATTCCAGTTCATTCATTGAAAAAAATGCATCGGGTCCTCCAATAGAACGATCCAGAATAAAATGTTTTTCTATCATACATGCTCCCAAACTCACGGCAGTTATACCAGCAATAGAGCCCAACGTATGATCCGACAATCCTACTTTTACTTTAAAGCGGTTCGCTAAATCTGCGATCATACATAAATTAGCTTCCTCTATAGGAGCCGGATAAGAAGAGGTACATTTCAATAATGTGATATCATTATTGCCGGCACTCCGGCAAGTATCTACAGCCAACCGGATATCTTCCTCTGTGGCAATACCTGTCGAAATCACCATCGGCTTTCCTTTACGGGCTGCATAGGCGATCAAATCGACATCAGTTATTTCAAAAGAAGCTATTTTATAAATCGGATTACCTAAAGATTCCAGAAAATCAACGGCACTCTTGTCAAATGGAGAGGAAAAACAAATTAATCCCTCCGCTTTGGCAACATCATACAATTCCCGATGCCATTCCCAGGGAGTATATGCCTCTTGATATAAATCGTAAAGATAACGCCCGTCCCACAAAGTTCCCTGTTTAATTTTAAAATCTTCATTCTGACAATCCAAAGTTATCGTATCAGCTGTGTACGTCTGAAATTTGACTGCGTCTGCTCCGGCCCTTTTTGCAGCACGAATCGTTTTCAAAGCCACATCTTTGCTTCCATTATGGTTTGCCGATAACTCTGCGACAATAAACACCCGGTTATAATTCATTCAAAATTTTAATTAAAAAATAATATTCCTCATTTTCACACTCTATACTGTAACCTGTTTTCTGATGATATTTCAGAGAACGTATATTATTCTTTCTTACTTTAGCTTTCAGTACAGAAATTCCCAAATTCCGATAGATAGAATAAGCATTTTCTTCTATTTCTTTTGCCATTGCTTTACCTACCAAACAAGGATTCATAAATATACCTCTCTCTGCATAACCCGAATCCATTACATGTATATTAACAGAACCAAGGAAACAATTATCCTTATATACCGCCCAGAAAAATCGGTCAGAAAACGAACGTAAACTATTTACAAAATCAAGATGTGACTCAAAAGAAAAAATAGTTTGATTACTCATCCAACAACAAATCCTGCTATCTGTCCGTGCTTGCCAGACTTCCAGATGCTGTGCCTCAGATAAATTCCGATAATCAATAAAATGAAATGTACCAATCCGGTAATTCTTAAAGCATAAAGTATGAAATAATTCGATATAATGTTTCCGTATATTCCCTTTCTTCCATGTAGCCGGTGCGGGCAGATGCAGTACCTGGTCAAGCCGTTGCTTCAATCGTTCATCTGAAAAATCATCCAATGGCAACGCCCTGCCACTTTTCACCAATTCATGATAAATTTCTACCTGATTATCTACATAATAACCCGTAGCAAGAACCGTTCCACAAGCCAGTGCTTCAAAAGACATCGTACTGGCAGGCAATAGGGCTAGATCCGCTTTACAAAATAGCTCTGCTATTTCCGCAGCTCCGAGATTCTTACGATAACAAAGACGGGGATCACAGAGATAGGAATGTTGGTAAGCATCTCCGATAATAGCCGTCACCTGTTCGATATCGGGAGTCGCCAACAACAGTGAGCAAACCTTACCGGTCAGATTCCAATGATCACAACCTCCAAAACCCAATACGACCTTTTTAACGCCATCGGTAGAAGCCCTCTTATTTTGCTGACATGTTAAAAAAGGAGCACGCAATAAAGCCCAATCCAAGCCCAGGCATAACCTCGTATAAAATTCCGTGTCGAAAAGATTTTCATTCGTTAAGCCATGATTAATCACAACATCTGCCACATAATGCTTATTGTGCATATCGTCAATACACACGAGTCGGCATCCCTTCGCCCGGATCTTCTGTTGATAATCCGTATCATAAAAATAATTATCCAACACCACTATTTCATCTCCATTCAACATGTCCAGAAACAGCCTGAATTTTTCCTCTGTTGCAGGAACTTCTACCAATTCACAAACTTTGGCAACTTCACTTTTCTGATATATTGTCGGAGCTTGTGTTACAAACACACAAGAAAAATCATCTTTCAACATATCCGCTAATGCTAGCGTACGGATAAAATGCCCATACCCAATTTCTGCTCCGGCATCTGCCCGAAAATAAATTTTTTGCACAATACGGATCTATGATAGAATTATCTGAAAATTTAATTCAAACGCTTAAAACCGCTATGACATACCGGACCTTTCAGTTCCTTCATCACATCCCGTCCATCTTCGAACTCCCGGATATCGGCAAACAACTTATCCAGTTCATAAAAATAACCATCCAAAACTTCCGGAGTATGTTCAATACAAGCATATACCGAATTTCCTGCTAAATATCCTTTAGCAAGCATTTCCTGGGTAATATAAGTCTTATAAGCCAAAGCATTTTTACTTTCAAAAGTATAACCTGCTAATGCCGGTATTCCCCACTGTGTTATTGCCACACCATGTTTATCAGCTAGAGTCTGCCAACGTTGTTTGATCTCTTTTCCTATTTGGGTGATAATATCCCAGGAATGAATACGCTCCATCACCTTCAAACTGGCAATAGCTGCCGCAGGACCGATTCGTTCTGTCCAAAATGTACTGCTTATAAATGTTTTCTGGGCAGCTTCCATAATTTCTGTCTTTCCCACGACAGCAGTAATGGCATATCCATTTCCCAGTGTTTTACCGTAAATGGCCATGTCCGGCTCCACCCCATATATTTGGTAAAGGCCACCAAAAGTCTGACGGAAACCACTGGTACACTCGTCAAAAATCAGGATGATATTACGTTCCGTAGCCAACTGTCTTACTTTTTGCAGGAAATTATCTTCAGGCCCCATATTCCGGCACACCTCCATTTTTATCGCAGCCAGGTCATTGTGATTTACAATATCCAGCAATTCCTCGAAATTATTATAAGTGAACGGGATCGTACTACCTCGTAAACCACGGGGTACGCCTGCCGGTTCCAAACCCGGTAACAAATGTCCTGCCAGTGCGTCATTTTCGCCCAAATTCACCGACAAATACCAGTCATGCCAGCCATGATAGCCACAAATAGCAACTTTATCCTTTCCACTGGCAGCACGGGCAATGCGGATAGCTATCGAATTCACCTCGCCGCCACTGCGGGAAAAACGGACCATCCCGGCCCAGGGATTCAATTCAATTAACTTTTCGGCTAATTCCACCTCTTCCGGGCAGCAAAAAGTTGACATATTTCCATCTCTCACGACTCTGAATACAGCGTCATCCACTTCCTCATGACCATATCCCAAGGTATTGGTACCTATTCCCATAATAGACACGTCAGTATATTCTTTACCGTCCAGATCCCATACCTTACATCCTTTCGCCTTGCTGAAATAAGACGGCCATTGATCCGGTAAAAACATTTCCGGACGTTTGGATAACAACATGGTTCCTCCCGGAATCAAACGTTTAGCTTTTTTATAAAGTTCCTGACCTTTTCCCATGATCTTATTTTTTTATTTTTACATCATTCTTAATTGATTTTTCATACCCTTCATTCCGGCTGCAACCTTGATTGATAGCACGAATGCTTTTCTGTTCCTTTAGAAAATTTATATAATCCATATAAGGACGATCAATACCCAATACCTCGATTACCTTACGGACCAGTTCGAAATCCTCTGGCGTATCCACTGTTATTCTTTCTGCTGACAAATCTTCCGTATTATAATAATTATCCGAAGTAAACATGGCTCCGCCCTTAAAAGTCGAGTTTTTCCAAAGATAAGGAGTGACATGTTCCCGTTCGCTTTTTAATGTTGCTTCTTCATAGGCTCTTTTCAACGCCGGAAATCGGAATACTTCCGTATCTATCCCATCCGGGAAAGTCGGTTCCAACACATTGGAAACATAGTCACAACCGGATTCCAGGCATTTCTGTATAACAGCGTCAATTACAGCAGGATCAATTAAAGGACAATCAGAAGTCAGACGAACTACATAATCCGGACATTCAGGCTCTGCCGCTTTGTAAAAACGTTCCAGAACATCGTCTACAGAACCTTTATAACATTCCACACCCAGCTTATCGGCAACAGCTACAATATATCCGGCACCTTCCTCATTGGTTGTCGCCACTTTCAGTTTGGATATTAACTTCGATTGCAGAATCCGGCGTAAATGAATTTCCAGTAACGTCATTCCATTTACCTTTTTCAGGATCTTGGCAGGCAAACGGGTAGAACCATAACGCGCCTGCGTTATTGCTAATATTTTCATTTCCAATTCCCAGGATTTAATAATTCTTTTTCTTTTACATCAATGGACAATTCCACTTTCCTCTCAGAAATATTCCGGAGATTATCCTGCAATTGCCCGACGGAATCCACTCCGATCAATACTCCGTCAATGAACGGATTCTGCAAGTTGAAGTTCAATGCCACTTCTGCAACCGTCATATCTGTTGCTTGTGCATAATCATCCAGTTTGGTAAGATAGGGGGCCAAAGGTTTCAGCTTTTCAGGCAAACGTTCACGGACCATAAAAAATACCCCCTGCAGAAAGGTACTGCGTACATGAATTTCTACACCACGTTTATGTAACAATTCCAGATAAGGTTCAAACTGACGGTCAAATACATTATAAGGAAATTGAACCAGATCAAAGGGCACATCATCAGTCAATAATATTTCCAATTCAGATGGGGAATACAATGAAAAACCGATCTTCTTTAGTTTCCCTCTTTCTTTCAAATCCAGAAATTCTTTCCATATTTCTGGATTATTCTGGTAAACTCTGAAATGATGAAGTAAATACCCATAAACAGAAGATACGTGTAAATCTGTTAATGTCTGATCTAAAACAGTTGCTACAGACTTACCAGATTCCGGATATTTGGAAATAATCTGAAAAGAAGAATCACTTGCAGAAAGTACTTTCCCTAAAATATATTCTGCATTTCCATAAGCAGAAGAGGTGTCCAAATTCGTGATCCCGGAATGATAGGCCAGATCCAGAATTTCTAGAACTGTCTTTTCATCAGGACGTCCGGCTGAATTTATGCCATACTGGCAACCGAACTGAACAGTACCCAATACTAATTTATTGTTCATGGTTTATTTATAGAGCTAATACAGAATATAATACCCTGTATCGCTTTATTTATTGAAATAGTACTCTATTTTTTTAATTACATATTCCTGTTCTTCGTCCGTCAAGGTTGGGAACATCGGAAGACTCAAACAGCGGCTGTAATATTTCTCGGCAACAGGCAAATCACCCGGTTTATTGCCTTGTTCACGATAATAGGGCATTAGGTGTAACGGGATGTAATGTACCTGGGCATAAATGCCATTTTCATGCAAATAATTATACAAATCTAAACGATCAGGCACTTGAATAATATATAAATGATAAGCATGAAAAACATCGGGCGAAGCATAAGGTGTTTGAATGTCTGCTATTCTTTTGAACGCCTCATTATAGCGAACAGCTATCTTCTGACGACGTTTCAGCCCTTCATCGGCACGTTTCAATTGCGACAATCCCAAAGCTGCTTGAAAATCAGTTAAACGGTAATTATAACCCAATTCCTGCATTTCATAATACCATCCCCCATGATTTTCATGTAAACAAGCCGGATTTTTAGTAATACCATGAGTACGCAACAAAGATAAGCGATCAAATAATTCCTTATCATTGGTTGTCACCATTCCACCTTCTCCTGTAGCGATATGTTTCACCGGATGAAAGGAAAAGACTGTCACATCGGCAAACTTTCCATTTCCGCAAAACTGTTTTTCACCATTGCTATCTATAAAATATCCACCTGGAGCATGACAGGCATCTTCCAGAATCCACAAGCCATACTCATCTGCCAGTTGTCGGAACTCCTCCATCTGGTGAGGATAACCTGCAAAATCTACCGGAACAATTCCTTTAAAAGTACTTGGGGGATTCGTTTCTAATAACCGACGTAATTTTTTAATATCCATTAAATAAGTATCCGGATCAATATCGCAAAATACGACCATTCCATTACAATAGCGGATACAGTTGGCACTCGCCGCAAAAGTTATAGGTGTCACGATCACTTTATCACCCGACCTTACCTGTAAAGCTGTGGCTGCCAAATGTAACCCTGCGGTGGCGTTACTGACAGCAACCGCATATTTTGCACCTACATAGCGGGCAAATGCCTGTTCAAATTCTATAATTTTAGGACCTTGAGTCAAATAATCTGACTTCAAAGTTTCTATTACGGCCTGTATATCCTCATCTGTAATATGCTGATGGCCATAGGGTATGGCTTTCATGTTCATTTTACCTTAAAATTTGGGTCGACAAATTCTTTGATTTTGGTTCTTAAAGATTCTACAGTTTCCCATTCTTCATTTTGGTCGGAACTGTAATGGAAACCTTCTGGAACAAGTTTTGCCTGGTGGTGTTCCAAATATTCCTCACGTTGATGTTTAAAAGAAACCGAAGGTAAGATAGCATAATACCTTCCCAAATCTATCGTGTTCATGGCATCAGTAGCGGTTATCATTTCTTCATGCAGTTTTTCTCCGGGCCGGATGCCTACTTCTACCTGTGGTAAATTCGGAGCAATCGCCTTAGCTACGTCCACAATATGATAAGAGGGGATTTTGGGAATAAAAATCTCACCTCCCAAATGATGCCCAATAGCAAACATTACCAGATCCACTCCAGCTTGAAGGGAGATATTAAAGCGGGTCATCCGCATATCCGTAATCGGTAGTTCTTTAACTCCACTATCCCGCTTATTAATAAAAAATGGAATTACAGATCCTCGTGATCCCATAACATTTCCGTATCTAACAACAGAAAACCTAATATCTTTAGAGCCGCTGATGTTATTAGCAGCTGTAAACAATTTATCAGAAGTCAGTTTTGTGGCTCCATAAAGATTTATTGGTGCACAAGCTTTATCCGTCGATAATGCAACTACATGTTTCACGCCGGTTTGTAAAGCTGCATTAATTACATTTTGTGCTCCGTGAACGTTGGTCTTGATACATTCATCCGGATTGTACTCTGCCGTATCAACTTGTTTTATTGCCGCTGCATGAATGATGACATCAATGCTTTCGCAAGCGCGTTTCAAACGTTCCCCATCCCGAACGTCTCCGATAAAAAAGCGTAATTGGTGATAATCTTTTTCCGGATATTTTTGCTTTAGTTCAAATTGTTTCAACTCATCCCGGGAGTAAATAACGATTTTTTTGACATTCGGATAATCCCGTAATATAGTCTCTACAAACTTTTTACCGAAGGAACCTGTACCTCCGGTAATAAGAACTGATTTATTGTTTAGCATTGCTATATAATTTTATTATAAATATTTTATCGGTAAAGTATTAAATATAATATGTTTAAGGCTGTCAGCTTAAAGTGTATTATGAGATGAATGAATCCTCCGGAAAAAACGCTCGTTTTTATTGGCATTTTTCTGGTCTTCTTCAGGTGTATTTCAGGTGTTCTCCTACATTATTACCGATTCACTTCCGATACACCTTTGTTATATCTCCTATTGGGGTGGGAGATAAAAATAGAGTGAAAGGGGGAAGTTATAGTAGTATTGACTGACAGGAGTGGAAGAACAGTGATGAGGCAGAAAGAAATGAAGAGGATGATCGGTTGTAATCCGGACTGATCAAATCAAAAATGCACTGTATACTTTGCATATTGCAGTCCAATATAGTTCTGACTCCGGTTCACATGTTATTACTAACTAAATAGCAATACCTATTCGTCGTTTATCCAACACTCCGGTAAACATATCCATCTCTCGTTTAGAGATTTCAAGTCATATCCCCAGTTTACTCCATTCTTTCATAGCTTCAACTACTTCTGAAATAATTTTTGGGGCAGTTTTCAGGTTAAGCATATAATCTTCGCAGGTATCAAGCAAAACATTAAGGTCTGCTTTATTGGAAGTTGATGAGACAAGCAAATTTTGATACTCATTCAGCATTGGGTTCATGTCATATGCAGGTGATAACGTCCAGCCTTTGGCAGTCAAAAGAAAACCGTGATTGCGAAAATTTAGTGCCTGGTATTTTTATCATAATCAATATATTATGTAATATGCAAATATATTGTCTTTTAGTTATTTAATGATATATTGCGTATGGAAAAATTTATAACTGGATAAAAATGAGTTTTTCTTTTGATATTATCCAAAGAAATGAGTAATTTTGTTGCGCAAAAACAAAACTATTTTGCATTCTCATTCAAATTTCTTTCTGTCCTATATGGAAAATGGGACTTACCAGGCGAAGCTGTAAATAGCAGTTTTATTTTACGAATCCATGCTGGATAGTCTGATTACATCCAAAACCCGTATCAAGTTATTGCTGAAATTCTTTCTGAATACGTCTACTCATGCTTATTTGCGTGGTCTGGCCGACGAATTCGGAGAATCGACGAATGCCCTTCGTCTTGAACTGAACCACTTGGAAAATGCCGGTTTACTGAAAGCCGAGAACAAAGGAAACAGAAAGGTATATCATGCTAATTCCGCTCATCCCCTTTTCAATGATATTCATCGGTTGGTATTAAAGCATAGCGGAATCACTCAGGTTATAGAAGAGGTGGTTGAACGGGTCGGAGATATTTCGAAAGTATGGGTACGTGGTGATTTTGCTGTCGGGAAGGATTCCGATCTGATCGATTTAGTAATTGCCGGTAAAAATATAGATGTCGATTATTTTGAAAATTTGATTCAGAAGGCCGGTAAAATAGTAAAACGACAAATTTGCTATACAATCATTTTGCCCAAACAAGAAGCCGAATACTTTATACCCGGCGAAAATAAATTGTTGGTCTGGACAAAATAAATCTAAAACAGGGTAATCAGCAGTTTTTCCACCAATAAAAACGAGCGTTTTTTCGGGGATTATTTAACCATGAAAATTTCATAAAATCACTTTAAATAAAATATTTCATCAAATTGATATTTAGTGTTTTTATGTCTCTTTCCAATTTTGACTTATCTAAATTATTAATAATATTTCCAAATGAAAAATTTTGCATTGATCGGTGCGGCAGGCTATATCGCCCCACGCCATTTACGTGCTATTAAAGATACCGGTAACCGTTTAGTTGCGGCATACGATAAATTCGATAGTGTCGGAATTATGGATAGTTTCTTCCCTGAAGCTTCGTTTTTTACTGAGATGGAACTGTTCGACAGGCATTGTTCAAAATTGAAAAGGACGGATAAACAAGTGGATATGGTATCCATCTGTACTCCCAATTATTTGCATGATGCACATATTCGTTACGGCTTACGGCTGGGTTCCGACGTAATCTGTGAAAAACCTTTGGTATTGAATCCTTGGAATATCGATGCCCTGGCGGAAGTTGAAAAGGAGACTGGGCATAAAGTCAATAATATTCTTCAGCTCCGGCTCCACGAATCCATCAAAGCCCTGAAGAAACGCATCGATGAGGGGCCAAAAGACAAGGTATACGACGTAGACCTCACTTATATCACTTCACGCGGAAACTGGTATTATACCAGTTGGAAAGGAGATATCCGGAAAAGCGGTGGAGTAGCAACCAATATCGGAGTTCATTTTTATGACATGCTGACCTGGATTTTCGGTCCGGTGAAGGAAAATATCGTACATGTGAAAAGTCATGATCGGGTAGCTGGTTTCTTAGGTTTAGAGAAAGCACGGGTTCGGTATTTCCTGAGTATCAACGGTGATAATCTGCCGGAAAATGCCGTGCAGGGGGAAAAACGTACTTATCGTTCCATTCAGATCGAAGGAGAAGAATTTGAGTTCAGTCAGGGATTTACCGAGTTGCATACGGAGAGCTACAGACATATTTTATCCGGAGAAGGCTTTGGTTTGGACGAAGTACGTAACTGTATCAATATTGTACATGCAATTCGCAATGCAGAACCGATCGGTTTGAAAGGCGATTATCATCCGCTGGCAAAATTTCCTTTGGTAAAACATCCTTTTGGCTGGGACAGATAAGATTCGGAAAAGTATGGTAATGAAATTGAATATGGTCGACCTGAAAGGTCAGTACGATAAAATCCGGGAGGAGGTAAATGCTGAAATCCAAAAGGTGCTGGACACAACCGCATTTATAAATGGTCCTAAAGTAAAGGAATTTGCTTTTCATCTGGCGGAATATAACCGGGTGAAGCACGTCATTCCCTGTGGTAATGGTACCGATGCTTTGCAGATTGCTTTGATGGCTCTCGGTCTGAAACCGGGGGATGAGGTGGTTGTCCCTGCTTTTACATACGTGGCTACTGCGGAGGTGATCGGTCTGCTCGGGTATACTCCGGTTATGGTCGATGTGGATTATACTTCTTTCAATGTTACCGTTAAGAATATAGAGCGGGCTTTAACTGCCAAGACGAAAGCTATCGTTCCGGTGCATCTGTTCGGCCAGAGCTGTGATATGGAGCCTATTCTTAAATTTGCTTCCGAGCATCATTTATATGTCGTAGAAGATAATGCTCAGGCAATCGGGGCTGAATATACTTTTTCAGACGGCACCAAAAAGAAAACCGGAACTATGGGGACCATCGGTTGCACTTCTTTTTTTCCATCCAAAAATTTAGGATGCTATGGAGATGGCGGGGCACTGATGACAGATGACGATGAACTGGCCGAAAAAATCCGGATGATTGCCAATCATGGTCAGAAAGTAAAATATCATCATTCGGTATTGGGATGTAATTCCAGGCTGGACACCTTACAGGCAGCTATTCTGGATGTGAAGCTGAAACATTTGGATGAATACGGTGCTGCACGTTATGAAGCTGCTCAGTATTATACCCGGAGGCTGAGTGGTATAGAAGGGATAATTACTCCGGCTGAGATGTCTTATTCCACTCATGTTTACCATCAATATACCTTAAAAGTGCTGAATGGCCGTCGGGATGTTTTGAAAAAGTTTCTGGAGGAGGGGGGGATTCCTGCGATGATTTATTATCCATTGCCTTTGCAACAGCAGGAAGCATTTAAGCCTATTACACGGGCTGCCGAATCATTGGACATGGCTGAGCAGTTGGCTTATTCCGTACTGTCACTGCCGATTCATACTGAAATGACCCCTGAACAGCAGGATCTTGTCATTGAACGGATCAAAGAATTTTATAAATCCTGATTATGAAACAGAAATATTTTGCTCATGAAACGGCTGTTATAGACGAAAATTGTCAGATTGGGGAAGGAACGAAAATCTGGCATTTCAGTCATATTATGACAGGGTGTGTGATCGGGACGAACTGCAATATCGGTCAGAATGTAGTGATCTCTCCGGAGGTCGTCTTGGGAAACAATGTAAAAGTGCAGAATAATGTATCGGTTTATACCGGAGTAATTTGTGAAGACGATGTTTTCCTGGGGCCTTCCTGTGTATTTACTAATGTTACCAATCCCCGGAGCGCCGTCAACCGGAAATCCCAGTATGCCGGGACTCATGTAGGGAAAGGGGCGACAATCGGTGCAAATGCTACCGTTGTTTGCGGACACGATATCGGCGCCTATGCTTTTATCGGTGCCGGAGCTGTCGTGACGAAACATGTACCCGATTATGCCCTGTTGGTAGGTAATCCTGCCCGTCAGCTGGGCTGGATGAGCGAGTATGGACACCGGCTTTATTTTGATAATGAAGGGATTGCCGAATGCCCGGAAAGCCACGAAAAGTACCAGTTGAAGGACGGGAAAGTATTTAAATTGTAGTATTCGAATTATTATTAAACCATGTACAATAAATTAGTTCATAAAGAGGCTAGGTTAGCTTTGGTTGGGTTAGGTTATGTCGGTTTGCCTATAGCTCTTGAATTTGCCAAAAAGATTTCAGTGATAGGTTTTGATATCAACGAGGAGCGTCTGACGATGATGCGCCAGGGCATAGATCCCTGTAAAGAACTGGATTCCGAAGCGTTTGAAAATGCTGATATCGAATTTACCTCTTCTATTGATGACTTGCGGAAGGCTTCCTTTTTTATCGTTGCCGTTCCTACACCGATAGACGATCATAACCAACCGGATCTGACTCCATTGCTGGGAGCAACGCGTTCGGTGGCGAAAGCCTTGAAAAAAGGGGATTATGTGGTGTATGAATCCACGGTTTATCCGGGCTGTACGGAGGAAGATTGTATTCCTGTGCTGGAAGAAATTTCGGGACTGAAAGCCGGTGTGGATTTTAAGTTCGGTTATTCTCCCGAACGGATCAATCCGGGAGAGAAGGTCCATACCTTGCCCAATACGGTTAAAATTGTATCGGGTTGTGATCCCGAAGCCCTGGACACGATCGCCAAAGTATACGAACTGGTTGTCAAACCGGGCGTACATCGCGCACCGAATGTAAAAGTGGCCGAGGCTGCAAAAATCATCGAAAATACTCAGCGGGATGTCAACATCGCTTTGATGAACGAACTGTCAATTATTTTCAGCCGCATCGGGATTAATACCTACGATGTGCTGGAAGCTGCCGGGACCAAATGGAACTTCCTGAAATTCTATCCGGGGTTAGTAGGGGGCCACTGCATCGGAGTAGACCCGTACTATCTGGTATACAAAGCCAATGAATTGAAATATCACAGTCAGATTATCAGTGCCGGACGTTTTATCAACGACACGATGGGTGGATATATTGCTAAAAAGCTGGTGAAAAAGCTCATTGGCATGGGAAAAGGAATTTTAGGTGCCCGTGTGCTGGTCATGGGAATAACATTTAAAGAAAATGTCGCTGACATCCGGAATTCCAAAGTTGTGGATATCATTAACGAACTGAAAGATTTCGGTGTAGATGTGGATGTTGTTGATCCCTATGCCGATTCGGAAGAAGTGAAGAAGATGTACGGCTTTAAACTGATCGAAAAGCCCCGGGATAATTACGATGCTATTGTTGTGGCTGTTTCACATGATGCTTATAAAAATCTGGATGAGAAATATTTTAAATCGCTAACTTATGATAATGCAGTATTGGTAGATGTGAAGGGAATATACCGGGATAAAATTCATGAGTTGAAGTATTGGAGTCTGTAGATAGAATGCTTATCTTTATTGATAATAGCATTGATATTATGTGTTTAACTAAGAAAGAAATAGAGACCATCGTTCGAATTGCCCGGGAAATTTATGGCTGGAATGTTGAAGTGTATTTGTTCGGTTCGCGGACGGATGATATTAAACGAGGTGGCGATATTGATTTATTAGTTCGGAATTCCGGTATAAAAAAGGTATTTTAGAATGTGTCCGTATGATGGCAAAACTGAAATTGGCTCTGGGAGATCGAAAGATAGATGTCATCGGGGATTATGAAGACAATCCGGTGGTGAAAGAAGCTTTATTAACGGGAATACGTTTAGTTTAATGGATAAGAGGCAGGAATTGGTAGAACGAATAGAACGTGAATTTGGGATTTGTAAGATACATATTTCACGGATAGATGAGGCTTTGCGAGGATTGAATGTACCTCTTCATGAAGAAACTATCCGGATCTGGATGGTGATTCTATTATGCGTTTGGATCAATTTATTTTTCGCTTCTCTAAACTTCAGGATGGAATAGGAGCCAAATTATTCAGATATATATTGGAGTGGTTGTATGAAGATACTTCAACGATGTCGATACGGGATATTCTGAATCGTTTGGAGAGATTAAATTTGATTGATGATGTGGAAAGTTGGGTATATATCCGGGAACTGAGAAATACTGTATCACATAATTATCCTTTGGGTACAAAAGAAGTTGTTGATTCCCTGAATGAATTAATCCGGCAGGTAGAAACTATTAAAAATATTTATTCTCGCCTGAAAGAGGTGTATCAAAGTAAATGATAGTGTAGAGGCGACTGAGAAAAAATTATAAGATTGAAAACCTTTCTTAAAAATATTCGGTAAAGGATAAAAAGTGACAAAGTTTCGTTAAGTGGATCTTAACGGATTTGTTGCATATCATTCGTAAATGTCTGTCACATTAACTTCTGATGATGTAGTCCTGATAGTTGTGAAACTGTAAATATTAGGATAAGATTTATCGGGTTGAAATATTAGAGTTTATAATGGGAGAACATTTTACCCATAGAATTATAAATCTGGATACCCTTATTCAAGATCTCAGAGATTTAGGAATTTCATCCGGAGATACTGTTTTTATAAAAGGAAATCTGGGAGCTATCGGGTTACCCAGAGAAATAGATGGTGACATTAGAAAAGTTTTTTTTTGAGGCCTTATGCAAAGTCATTGGGGAAGATGGAAGTGTGATGACAACGGCCTATACTTCTTCTTATTTACCTTGGAATTTATCTAAAGGAAAAGTTTTTACAGATAAGTCTCCCTCTACTCAAGGAGGGGCTTTTGCCAACTTTTTATTGAATATTCCCGGAAGGGAAAGAAGCAGACATCCTGAGTGTTCCTATGTTGCTTATGGCAAATATGCAAAATATCTCACTGCTGATCACGACGCATCTTCTTTGGCCTATACACCATTTGCAAAGCTAATTGAACTGAATGCTAAAATGTTGGTTTTCGGTTGTCATGATACGAATGTAGGGATGCCTTTAGGGCATTATATGGAAGAATATTACGGATTGACTAAACGTAATTTGCTGAAAGGATTGTTCCGGGTGTATTATTTTGATCAGGATGGATGCAAAAAGTTATTCAAGAGAACAGACTTAGGAGGATGTTTTGGCAGCCATCATTTCTATAAATATTTTGATGAAAGCGGTTTTTGGATAAAAGGGGCTGTAGGAAAAGCTTTGGCGACCTGTATTAATGCTAAAGATGAATTCGAGGTGTGGAAAAGTGCTTTAGGCAATCATTATGAGAAAATACATTGTGATAATCCGGATTGTATTTATTGTAATTTGCTCAAACCGCGAAAAAGTTTTTTCCTTTTCAAATTTTTATTTTACAAAATGTGGATTATAGGCGGAAAGATAATTGTTTCATTATTGAAAGGGAAAAATTTTAAAGATGTTATTAGGAAAAGAATCGATTATAGTATTAGTAAAGATCCTCTGTTTAAAGATGCGTTGAAATCGATTCATAATAAATTTAGTAATCAAAATAATAATGGATAAAATAGCTCTGATTACAGGTTGTAACCGGGGAATCGGTAAAGCGACAATGGAACTATTTATACAAAATGGGATTTCTGTTATTGCATGTACCCGTATATTAAGCGATAGTTTAACCGTTTATTACAAATCTCTGGAAGAAAAGTATAATGTAAAGATATATCCGATAAAATGTGACTTATCGGATGAAGATAGTATTAAAACTGCAATGAAAGAAGTATATGCATTGAAGATACCGATAGATATTTTGGTAAACAATGCTGGTATTGCGAAGTTTTCTTCCTTATTGATGACAAGATTGGAAGAAGTAAGAAAGATGTTTCAGGTCAATTATTTTGCTTCTTTATTAGTGACTCAATATATCGTAAAACTAATGTCCAGAAGAAAGGCAGGGGGCGATTGTTAATTTAGCTTCGATTGCTGGTATTGACAGTACCGTTGGAAATTGTGGTTACGGAGCAAGTAAAGCAGCAATGATTTTATCTACAAAAGTTTTAGCCCGGGAATTATCTGTTTATAACATAAGAGTTAATGCAGTAGCCCCAGGATTTATAGATACGGATATACAGTCAGGGATAGATCGGCAATTGGCTGATAATATTATAAACAATTTGTCAATCAGGAGATTAGGAACTCCGGAAGAAGTCGCAAAAGTGATATTATTTCTGGCTTCTGATCAGGCATCATATGTCAATGGGCAGGTTATACGAATCGACGGAGGAATGTAGTTATGGAAAAAATGGATCAAAGAGTTTTACTTGCTAATCAATGGGCAAAAGAGATGAGAAAGAAAGCCTTGGATATGGCGTTAAGTACTGGTAAAAATGGTTCTCATATTGGCGGAGGGTTTTCTGCTATGGAGATTTTTGCAGTATTGTACTCTTGTATCATAAAAAATACTTTGCCTGTTGTTCCTGAACGGGATCGGGTGATCGTAAGTAAAGGACATTGTGTTTTAGCTTACTATACTGCATTATGGAAAGCCGGTTTTATTACAGATGGGGAATTAGAGTCATTTGATAAAAATGGTACACATTTTTACGGGCACCCCAGCCGGAATTTGGAAAAAGGCATTGAGTTTTCGGCAGGCAGCTTAAGTTTAGGACTGTCTTTTTCTGTAGGAGTCGCATTAGCATGTCAAAGAGCCGGTTTTAACAACAGGATCTATGTAATACTAGGAGATGGTGAATGTAATGAAGGATTGATTTGGGAATCGTTGATGGCTATTTCTCATTATAACTTGACGAATCTGACTCTTATTGTAGATAGTAATGGCTTGCAGTTGGACGGATATACTCATGAAGTGATGAATATGTTCTCGTTAGAAAAAAAATTCAATTCTTTTGGACTCGATACTTATGTACTAGATGGTCATGATTGCGAGGTTTTATTGAAGAAACTTACACAACGAGCTTCTCGTTCTGAAGTGATCATTGCAAAAACCATTAAAGGAAAAGGAATTGCAACCTTAGAAAATAATAAATTATCTCATCATTGCGTTTTAACCCGTGAACAATATGAAGAGACTTTGAAGACATTAATTTGATAGGACTTATGGAAATTAATAAATTAAATGCCAGAATTTTATCTAAATTCGGAGAAAGCGGGGCAGTATTCGGAGTGGGAGCATTGGAATTAGTAAAAGATTATCCGGAATTACTCATATTGTCGGCTGATATGTCCATGGTTGCAGGCTTGGAAAGATTTAAAAATACTTATCCGGATCATTTTTTTAATACAGGTATTGCAGAACAGAATCTTATCGGTATGTCTGCAGGATTGGTGAGTGAGAATCGCAAGGTCGTAGTAGTAGCTCAGGCCTGTTTTATCAGTATGCGTTCTTTCGAACAAATCCGGCAATATTGCGGTTACATGAAGTTTCCGCTCATAATAGTAGGGATCAATGCCGGGTTTAGTCTAACTTTTATGGGTAATACGCATTATGCTATAGAAGATATGGGAATTATCAGATGTATTCCGGGAATGACAATTATATCTCCTTCGGATGCAGGGCAGGCATTGAAAGCATTTTATGCTTCGTGGACATTAAATAAGCCTGTCTATATTCGGTTCACGGGAGGTTTGAATTGTCCTGTGATATATGAACAGGAATTCAATTATCAGATAGGAAAAGGGATTCGTCTCAGAGAAGGAAATCAAATTCAAATCATAGCTACGGGAAGTATGGTTGATAGAGCTTTAAAAGCTGCTAAAATATTGGAAGAAAAGGGGATTTCGGTAGATGTAGTGGATATGCATACAATCAAACCTTTGGATATGGATATTTTGAAGAAAGATGTGAAATTAGTGGTGAGTGTGGAAGAACACAGTATCATTGGAGGGTTGGGAAGTGCGATAGCAGAAGCGTTAAGTACATATTCTGTTCATGCGCCCCTGTTACGTTTGGGGATAGGAGATTACTTTTCCCAAGTAGGAGAATACGAGTATTTGTTAGAACAACATGGTTTGTCTCCGGAACATATTGCAAATACGATTGAGAATAATTTATGAAATATATTTTAAATAAATAATTTATAATTATCATGGATTTAAATAATAAAATTTTTGAAATTGTAGCTAATGTATGTGAGGTAGAGGTTGCCTCAATTACAGAAACTTCAACTATCGGTGATTTTCCTCAATGGGATTCTGTCGGGCATCTGACTATATTGACAAATATTGAAGAAGCTTTCGATATTACCTTTGAGCCAGAAGAAATGATGGATATCGAAGATGTTAACGATATTATCGAAGCGGTAAAGGATAAATTGAAGTAAGGATGAAAATTTTAGAAGAACAAATCTGCCAGATAGCTCTTAGATCACCGGATAAAATAGCGGTTATTGCAGGAAATCTTAATGTTTCTTATAAAGAGCTATGGAGACATGTTCTGAAATCGGCATTTTATTTCAAGCAAATATTAAAATTAGAACAGGGATCACGTGTTTTATTATCGGCAGATAAAAATATTGAATTTATATATAGTTATTTAGGTGCTCATTTGGCTGGAATGGTCTGTGTTCCGGTAGATCCGGAAATTAATGACTTGCGTTTGGAAAGGATATTATCCTCTGCTTTACCGGATTATTGTTTTGGAAATCTCAGGAATTTTAAGGAAACACTTCCTTTTCCAACCCTCGAGGTTATAGAAGCTCATGACCCGATTGAATTTCCGTTTCCGTCTTTAGAAGCCATTGCAGATTTACTTTATACAACCGGGACTACCGGTATGCCGAAGGGAGTAGCTTTGTCTTTTCGTAATTTATCAGCAGCGGCCAATAATATAAACTCTTTTATAAAAAACACTTCTGAAGATATAGAGTTATTGGCTCTGCCTATTAGTCATTCCTTTGGTTTAGGGAGATTACGTTGCGTTTTATCCGTTGGTGGAACACTTGTTCTGTTGGGCAGTTTCGCCAGTATGAAGAAATTTTATGGAGAGATGGAACGGTGTAAGGTGACTGGATTTGGAATGGTCCCAGCTAGTTGGGCTTATTTGAAAAAAATGAGTGGACGAAAAATTGCTGATTTTGCCAAGCAGTTACAGTATGTTGAAATTGGAAGTGCTTTTATGTCTGTAGAAGAAAAGAAGTGCTTAATGGATTTATTGCCTGCTACGCGGATATGTATGCATTATGGTTTAACCGAAGCTTCCAGAGGCACTTTTATTGAGTTTCATAAAGACAGGGCGTATTTGGAGTCGGTCGGACGTCCTTCTCCTGGAGTGGAAATTAAGGTTTTTTCTGATCAGGGTAAAGAGGTTCCGGAAGGTGAAGAGGGGGAATTATGTGTAAAGGGCGATCATGTCTGTCATTCATATTGGAATACAACAGAAGCTATTTTTAGAAATGATTTTAACGGTATTTATTTTAAAACCGGAGATTGGGGATATATCCGTAATGGATATGTATATTTAAAAAGCAGAAAAAAAGAAATGATTAATGTCGGAGGGAAAAAAGTAAGTCCGATAGAGGTTGAGGAAGTATTAAATCAAATCGGGGGAGTAGAAGAGTCTGTCTGTGTAGGAATGGCTGATCCCGGAAATGTGTTAGGAGAAGTTGTTAAGGCTTTTGTGGTTGTTTCCGACGAAAATTTATCGGATACTTCGATATGCTCATATGTGCAGTCAAAACTCGAAAATTATAAGGTACCGGTTTGTATTGAAAGAATCAAAGAAATTCCTAAAACTCCTTCCGGAAAAATTCAGCGTCTATTATTAAAATAATTAGCATTTAAAGTATGGAAGATATTGGTAAGGTAACTGCCCTTATAAATGAAAATCCTTATTCTCCTGATACCTATGGTTTATATTTGGAAGCTTTACAGGAAGAACTGATCTTTCAATATGAGAATAATGAAATGTACCGGAGATTTTGTGAAAGGAAATCATTCAATCCTTATCACAAAATTGAGTCTATTGCGCAGATACCGCCTATTGCGGTAAGTGTGTTCAAGGAATTGGGTTTTCAACTTCGTTCTGTTCCTCAGGAAGATATTAAGTTAGCTTTACAATCATCTGCAACTTCCGGAATTCCCAGTACGATCGTTGTAGATAAAATCACTTCCAAAAGACAGGCAAAGGTTATGGTGAAGGTTATTCAAGACTTTATTGGTAAAGAACGGAAACCTTTCCTTGTAATGGATATTGATCCAAGATCAGCATCACGGAAATTGTTAGGAGCCCGTTTTGCTGCGGTAACCGGATATTTGAATTTTGCCAGCAAAGTCGGTTATTTTTTAAAAGCGGATCAGAATAATGTTTCTTATTTCGATATAGAAGATATGCAACGCTATGTTGCAGAAATAAGTGCAGATCAACCTGTGGTTGTTTTTGGATTTACTTATATTTTATATTCTAATGTCTTAAAGTCTCTGCAAAACCAACATATTAAGATTCAATTACCCCCAAATTCGAAAATTATTCATATTGGGGGATGGAAAAAACTGGAAAATGAAAAGATCAGTAAAACACTTTTTAATAGTCAGTTAGCCGATAGTTTTGGAATTACTCCTGAAGATGTAATCGATATATATGGTTTTACAGAACAAATGGGACTCAATTATCCGGATTGTTTGTGTGGATGTAAACACACATCTGCTTATACAGATGTCGTGGTAAGGGATGTAGTAACTCAGGAAATATTGGAGGCCGGACAAGAGGGAAGATTGGAATTTGTAACACCGGTTCCTCATTCCTATCCGGGTAATGCCGTATTGACAGATGATTTGGGGGTAATAGTAGCAGGGGATTGTCCATACGGGCGTTCAGGTAAGAGGTTTAGGGTGTCGGGACGTTTGAAAAAAGCAGAAATTCGGGGTTGCGGGGATGTTTTGTCAAATAAACTTATTTTCCAGAAGTCGAATGTAAAAGAAGAAAAAGAGGATTGTTCTTTAGAGATTCAATATTTCAGACATGAATTGCCTGCTGCTAATTCTCCATTGGAATCGCTTCGGCAGATTATTGATCAGTTAAAAAATGAACAGACTTGGCTGAGTTCTCAACCCATTGAAGCGCTTATAGGACTGATCGGAAAAGTTGCACAAAAATGGAACACAGATTCTGCTTATGCTTTTTTGAAGGATAAGGGACTTTTTTTTCTTTCGAGTTGGTGTAGTACGAAACATCTGTATGAAATTGCAGAATTGGGGCTGCGGGGAAATTTAAATTATATGGATGATTTTTATCCTTTTCCCAACTCTGATAAACATTATCTGAAAGCAAATCCACGGGGTTTGGTTTGCCATTGGATGGCTGGAAATGTGCAAATACTCGGACTTTTTGCTTTAGTACAGACCATTCTGACGAAGAATGTTAATTTGTTGAAAGTTTCGGCTAAGGATGGAGGTGTATTTTCAACATTATTACAAGCTTTCGAAGGAGAGAGTTTTACAACAGAATCAGGATATACCGTCTTGGGGAATGATTTATTAAAGACGATAGCTGTCGTCTATTTTTCCAAAAATGCAGTTTCTTTAGGAGAGGAAATGTCAAAATCTGCCGCTGTTCGTATTGCCTGGGGAGGGAAAGAGGCTGTGGAGACCGTGGCTGGCTATCCGGCTCCTTTTGATAGTGAGACTGTGGTCTTCGGTCCGAAATTATCTTTTGCTGTTGTAGCAAAAGAAGAATTGTCTTCATGGCAAGAGGCTAAAAAATTGGCTCGAAGAGTGTCGGTGGATATTTCTGTTTTTGATCAAACGGGGTGTGCCTCCCCGCATAATTTATTTATAGAAAAAAAAGGGTTTATTTCACCAGAACAGTTTTGTGAGATTTTGGCTGAGGTTATGCCTAAAACAGAATTACAGATTCCCAAACCCCGAGTGTCTCCGGAACAAATAGCTTCTGTGCATTCCGCCAGAGGAATATATGATTTTAAAGGGAAAGTATGGGGAGATGAGAATTTGTCCTGGACAATTTTATATGCTGAAGAAAATGAATTATCCAAGCCCGTCTATTCAAGGGTTATCATGGTACATGCGATAGATGATATCCGGGATAGTTTGAAGCATGTGGATGAAAATATACAGACTATAGGATTGGCAGCCTCGCTTGAAAGAGCGAAAGAATATGCTACCCAGGCGACTGCAATGGGGGCTGCCAGATGCCCTTCTATTGGGCGGATGCTAAATTTTGAGATGCCGTGGGATGGTATCATTTTAATAGACCGATTAATAAGATGGAATACATTAGCAGGTCCGCTGGTTTAACTTTACCTGTATCTAAAAAGAGGGAACCTTTTTGAATGCTTTTTAGGAAAAATATAGAAAAATTGGAAATATAATAAGGGGAAACTAGACATTTGGCATTATTCTTTTAATCATAACAAATATTGCTTTTTATCACTGATTTTTAGGAATGTATTTGATTATATTTGTAATGATTTTTTAATATTTATTTTATTTAAATTTATTGCAAGGGCTCCGTTTATATCATGCTCGTCATTTTCTTTCAGGAGGTATGTATCATTTTAAGATATTGAACTTTACCTTTTTATGTAAATAATTTTCAAGTTGTTTTAAAATGTAATATGAATTAAGGTTACTCAATAATAAAGGGAGATTATAGCAATAGTTTGAAAATGTTTATATCAAAGGATTCGCTTTTGCTGGGAACTGTTTATTGTGGTTGGAAAAAATAGGGCAGAAATTAATATCAGTTATTGAAATAAACAAGCTGGGCGATATCCTGAAGGAAGATAATGATAATTTTAGAGCTGTGATATTCTTATAATGCTATCTATCTTATTTCCGATAAATTAAAAACCTGTTCATTAATATATTTCTGCCGGAATCAAGAATGGATAATTACAGATTAAGCTGGACAGGTATTGCCTGAATATAAATATTTATTTGTAGTAGATAAAGTTTTATATGCATAAAACAGTTATGGAATTACCTGATGGTTCTTTCCGGATGTTCGGTTTTACTTTAGGGCTTCTGAACAATCAGAAAAGAATTAGTGAGAAAACCGACTCAAAGTAAAGATTGTGGAATAAATAACTTTGATCTAAGATCTGAATTTTGATTTTCTTGTATGTTGAAATTAGATAAATACCTTACCAGTAGCTATGTTAGAAATTTCCTGTTGCTTTCATCAGGAACATTCCTAGCTCAATTGGTTCCTGTTATATTTTATCCTATTGTTTCGCGATTATTTACGCCTGCTGATTTTGGTATTTTAGCAGCAATAAATTCAATTGCTACTATCGTAGCAACAATCGCAACCGGAAAATATGAGACAGGTATATTGATTGCTAAGTCTGACGGAGCAGCAAGTAATATATGGGGCTTAGTGATGTCTTTGTCTATACTACTTTTATCCGTTCAATTGTGTATATTTTATATTTTTGTAGACTTCTTTGCGAGATTATTGAATAATCCAGGTATTGTACACTACTTCTATATCCCTTTTATTTCCGCTTTTGCAATAATTATTTATCAGTCTTATAATGAATGGTGTGTGCGAAATAAATATTTTAAGAATTTATCATTCAATAAAATTGTTAATTCTTCTTCCGTCTCAGCTATAGAAACGATTATGGGGTTAACAAAAGTATTGGGAGGGGGTGGATTAATCGTAGGAGATTTAGTTGGAAGGCTTATTTCAGCTTTCAGTTGTTTATATCATGGACTGAAGAAAGACGGAAATCTGATTAGGTACGTTTCTCTGAAACGAATGTTATTGTATGCTAAGCGCTATATAGATTGTCCGAAATATGTGATGCCCGGACAGTTATTGAATACCTTGGGTGTGGCGATGCCTGTATTCGTTATTGGGGCATTTTTTTCTCAACAAGAAGTTGGCTTTTTTTCTATGGCCAATATGGTGATCCTTTTGCCGGCATCTGTTATCAGCCTGGCTATGCGTGATGTATTTAGACAGAAAGCAAACGATGATTTTATCAAAAAGGGAAATTGTAAAATGGTTTACCTTAAAACGTTGTTGCCATTGAGCGTGATGTCATGTGTCGGTTTTCTCATTTTATATTTTATGGCTCCCGTATTATTCAAATTTGTATTGGGTGAGCCGTGGATGGAAGCTGGAATATATGCTAGAATTTTAATACCTGTAGTGGCCATTTCATTTATTTCCGATGTACTGGGCGCTACATTTATTGTTGCTGAAAAAATGAAGTATGTGCTATATTGGCAGATTTTTTATTTTGTAATGACGTTGATTCCTTTGTTCATTGGAGGATATTGTAAAAATATTTACCTGCTTTTATATCTGTTTATGATATGTCGCGCTTGTGCGTATATTGTAAATATGTTTTTAAGCTATCATTTTGCAAAAAATTAGAACTGCGACGAAATTTATTATTTTACTTTTTTGTTGTCAGATAAAATTATCGAAATAGTATATATGATGAGAAAATATAATGGAATCAGTAAATATAGTAGATCTATAGAAAATACGAGGTTTTATTGTATATAGATGATTATTAAATCGTTATATTCTAAAAAAATTTTGAGATATATCTGAAAATATAATAATGATGGCCAATAGTGGGGAAAAAATTATTTATAGTAATTTTATTGTTTCTATTGTTATTGTAATTTATAGGATAGTACTGGATTATTCTTATGTAAGTATAGTTTCGCCATTATATTCTTCAAATGGCTTGATAAATTTCTATACAATTACAAATTATGTTATTTCATGGCTATTTTTGTTGAGTTTGATTCCTTTTATCTGGCAATTAAATAAGAATCATTCTTTTTCCAATAGTGTCCTGTTGATTTTTACAGCGATATCTATGATTCCTACTACAACATTAATTGCATATATGAACTTAGAAGCAAAATTTGTAATCCTAAATTATATCTATTGGTTTTGTTTTTATGTCTATAATGCTCTATTCCCACAAATAAAGATTAAGAATAGTTTCAAAACTAAGAAATTATTTTATGGTATTTGTTTCCTTCTGTGTTTTACCGTTGTTTATATTTCCGGAAAATATACTGGTTTCAGATTTCATTGGAATATAGTAGATGTATATGATCTTCGTTTTGAGGAACGGGAATTGAATATTAATATTCTATTGCAATATTTGCATAATGCAGCTGGAGTACTTTTGCCTATAATATTGATATATTTTATTTTAAATAGAAATAAGATTGCATCTTTCTTATTAATGACGATAATTTTACTCAATTTTGGTATTGGGGGACATAAATCTGTATTGTTTTCTTTGGTATTGACTGTAGTTGGTTTTTATTTTTATAAATATCGCCGTACTGTATTTGTATTTAGCTTCTTTGCTGTTATAAATTTAATCGGTTTCCTTGAATTTATTGTTGTAAAAACAAATTTCATTGGGGCAATTATAAGCTATAGACTTTTGTTTCTTCCTGCTCTGCTAAATTATCATTATTATGATTTTTTTAAAAATAATGAACTGGATTTCTTTCGGCAAAGTTTTTTGAGATGGTTTAATATAGAATCTCCGTATAAAGACAATATCGCTTTTATGATTGGGGGGATGTATTATGGTAATTATGAGATTAGAGGTAATAATGGATTATTTACTGATGCATATTATAATATGGGCATTATGGGCATTATTTTATTTCCTTTGATTTTGGTATTTATATTAAGATTGATTGAATCTGTTTCTAAAGGTATAAAAGAGGGGATGATGTTTGTTGTCGTTTTTTCCGTTGGGGTGACTTTACTTAGTACAACATTCACAATAGCTTTGCTTAATAATGGTATTATATTGATGATGATAATGCTGTATTTTCTTCCCCGACGTAATATCGCCTGATCCTATTATTTCTTTCATAAGCGTTTATGGATTTTACAATTGAAAAACAATATATTATCAAATTATTATTCAATAATTTGCAGCTGGATGTACCTGAAGAAGTCGGATTAGACAAAAATTATAAGTTTCGTTATGAAAATAAAGTATTAGAAATTAATGATTCTTTCTTTTCACGTATTCCGGCTTCAGATTCTTATTTGAAAAGAGAGAATATACCTGATGAAGTCATTTGGATAGATGATCCCCAGTCTGAGAAAGAAAAGATTCCTGGACTATATGGTGAAAATAAAATGATTTTTGAAGAAGATTATATTTATTGTGGGTTGGACATTTTTGCTTCGTCTTTTTTTATGCTTACCCGTTGGGAAGAACTGTTTTTACCTCGCGATCGGTTTGGACGATGTGATGAGAGTGAAATGTTTGTGGTAAAACATAGATTATATACCCGGCCAATCGTCAATGAATATATCAGGTTATTCCGGTATTTATTATTTCGTTTGGGAATTCCCATTAAAGAAAGTACATATCGATTCCATCCTTTTATTACTCACGATATTGACTATTTGTTCCGTTATGCTTCAGTGAGGAATCTTTGTCAGAATTTGGCTGGAGATATCCTTCATCGAAAGAGTTTGAAAATTTTTTTTCAGACGTGTAAAAATTATCTACGATATCGGTTAGGAATAATCGGAGATCCTTTTGATACATTTGATGAATTAATGGATTTAAGTGAAAAATTTGGTTTTAAAGATGCATTTTATTTTAAACCGACTGTAAAAGGCGAATACGATTCGACTTATGATATCCGGGATAAAAAAGTGAAATTGATTATAGATAAAATAATTCGGCGTGGACATGAAGTTGGTATACATCCTTCTAAAAATACTTTTCACAATTTGAATCAATTTAACCGGGAAGTCACACGCTTAAATAAGATTTATCCGGGTATTTCGGGGGGGGCGACAGCATTTTTTATTATATGATTTACCAATAACATTACATGCCTGGGAGGATAATGGTTTGTTATATGATGCCGGACTTGGATTCGCATTTCGAGGAGGATTCCGTTGTGGAATATGTTATCCCTATCCTTTTTTTAATGTTTTGGAAAAGAAAGAACTTAAATTAAAGATACGGCCTTTGATTGTGATGGAAGGGGCTTTATTGCAATATGATAAAGAAAAGTCGTTGGATTTAATCGAACAGGAAATATTGGATCTAATAGATATTGTCTATCGCTATAATGGCGAATTTGTCTTTTTGTGGCACAATGATCATTTCTATAGATATGAATATCAAAACCATGCTATCATTTATAAAAGAATAATAGAGCATGTAGGATTGTTAACTCATGGAAGTATGTCAAGGTAATATGTTGAAAGTTTGTCATTTCACAAGTGTTCATGATGCTAAAGATAGGCGGATCTTTAGTAAAGAATGCTGTTCTTTAGCAAAATTGGGATTTAAGGTGTTTATTGTTGCTCCAAATGCTGTTTCTGAAATAATTCACGATGTGCAAATTATTGGAGTACCTGTTGCAAATGATAATCGTTTATATAGGATTTTTTTTTATACGAAGTTGATTTTTCAAAAAGCTTTAGAGTTAAATGCAGATATTTATCATTTTCATGATCCTGAATTGTTGAGTGTAGGGTTAAAATTGAAAAAGAAAGGTAAGAAAGTGATTTTTGATTCGCATGAAGATGTTCCTCAGCAAATATTGAATAAAACATATATTCCTAAACCATTTCGATTTTTAATCTCACGTATTTATGCAAAATATGAGAGTCGGATTGTGGCTAAGTTAGATGCGACGATCTCGGTAAACGATAGCATTGCAGAAAAATTAAAAAAATCTAATATTCATTCCGTTGTAATTGCTAATTATCCGGAGATAATACCATCGGGTAATAGTGGAATAAGAAAGGAAAATTACATATGTTTTGCCGGAGCCATTACTGAAAATTATTTACATCATCGGGTTATTGAGGTGATAAATGGGATTGAAGATATCAGATATAGTTTGGCTGGTCCCTGTCATAATAAGTATTTGGAAAAATTAAAACAACATCCGGGATGGAAAAAAGTTGATTATTATGGAGTACTTCCTTATATAGAAGTTTTACACTTATATCAGAAAGCTAAGATAGGTATTGCAATCCATGATTACACACCTAATGTGGGTGGAAAAGAAGGTAGCCTGGGTATATTAAAAAATTTCGAGTTTATGGCTGCAGGTTTACCGATCATTTGTACTGATTTTCGCGTTTGGAAAAAGATTATAGAGGAAGAAGAATGTGGGATTTGTGTAGCTCCTTATGATTCTGAAGGATTAGCCTCTGCTATTAGATATTTGTTGGATAATCCTGAGATTGCAACCCGAATGGGAGAAAATGGGAGGAAAGCTGTACTTGAAAAATATTGTTGGTCCAGTGAGGAAAAAAAGTTAGTTACTTTATATAACAGTTTATGATACAAATAATTAATCTTCCTAAAATTTTAGATCAAAGGGGAAATTTATCTTTTGTAGAAGAATTAAAGCATATTCCTTTTGAAATAAAGAGAAGCTATTGGATTTACGATGTGCCAGGAGGTGCAGAACGCGGAGGTCATGCTTATCGGAAAAATGATGAATTTATGATCGCCCTTTCCGGAAGTTTTGATGTTGTATTAAATGATGGAAAAGAAGAGAAAATTTACCATTTAAATCGCTCCTATTATGGGTTGTATGTCCCCCGGATGATCTGGCGGTCTATGCGGAACTTTTCAACCAACTCATTGGCTTTGGTTGTTTCTTCTATTGAGTATGATGAAAATGATTATATACGAAATTTTTCTTTGTTTCAAGAAGAATTGAAAAGATGAAAAAGACGACAGTTTATGATTGTTCCATGGTGGAGATGGATAAACATCACCATGAAACGGGTAATATAACAGTAATTGAAAATGGTAAAACTATACCATTCGATGTGAAAAGAGTGTATTATCTGTATGATATACCCGGGGGTGAATCCCGGGGTGCTCATGCACACAAAGAATTGAAACAACTGATTATCGCAGCGAGTGGAAGTTTTGAGGTTACCTTGGATGACGGAAATGTAAAAAGAACATTTACATTGAACAGACCTTATCAAGGACTGTTGGTGGTTCCTGGTATTTGGCGTGAGTTAAATAATTTTTCTTCTGGTGCAGTATGTTTGGTTATGGCATCTTTGCCTTATGATGAAAAGGATTACATCCGGGAGTATGATCATTTTATAAACTATAAAAAATATGAATAAAATTCATCCTACTGTTATTATTGGAAAAGACGTTATACTTGGGGATGGGAACGAAATACTACCTTATACTATTATAGAAGGGCCGGTTACTATTGGTAATAATAATGTAATTGGTCCTCATGTCATAATAGGTTGTCCAGCAACGGATACTAAACATACGAATTGTATTCATGAAGACCCTCGGGTAATTATAGGAAATAATAATATTATACGTGAATTCTCTTTGATAGAGCAACCTTGTTATGAAGAAAAAACAATCCTTGGAAATGATGTTTTTTTGATGCAAGGAGTTCATATTTCACATGACGTATGTTTGCAAGATAAAGTTGTTATTACAAACACTTCGGTTCTTGCTGGTATTGTAAAAGTTTTGGAAGGTGCTAATATTGCGATGGCTTGTACAATTAATCAATATACTGTCATCGGACAATATTCGATAGTGGCAACCAATGCAGCCTGTATGAAAAATGTAAAACCTTTCTCTAGATATATTCCAGGCAAACCATTAAGTGTAAACTATTATGCTATTAAAAAATTCGGTTTTGAAGCTTATGAAAAAGAAATCGAAGAGTATGTATTGAATAATCAAGAATTAGTTAGTGGGCCTTTAAAAATGATAGTCGCTGAATTTAATTTTTGGGTGGACAAATATGGACATCAAACTTATTAATAATAATATGATAAAGTTTTTAGATTTACAGAAAGTTACTTCAAAATATGCAGACGAAATCCATAATGCGGTGAATAGAGTCGTTGATTCCGGGTGGTATTTACAAGGAAAAGAAAATGAGAAATTTGAAGAAAACTACAGTCACTATATCGGGGTAAAGCATACAATCGGTTGTGCCAATGGTTTGGATGCGCTGATTTGGATTTTACGGGCTTATGTGGAGAGGGGAGTGATGAAACCCGGGGATGAAGTTATCGTACCGGCGAATACTTATATCGCTTCTATTTTGGCGGTTACAGAGAATGGGTTGAAGCCGGTTTTGGTCGAACCGAAATTAGAGACTTATCAAATTGATGATGACCGGATTGAGGCTGCCATTACTGAGCGAACCCGGGGAATATTAATTGTACACTTATACGGGCAATGTGCTTATACAGAAAAAATCGGAGAAATTTGTAAGAAATATAATTTGAAATTAATAGAAGATAACGCCCAGGCTCATGGTTGTCTTTTTCATGGACAGAAAACCGGTTCCATCGGAGACGCTGCCGGACATAGTTTTTATCCGGGAAAGAATTTAGGGGCTTTGGGGGATGCCGGTGCTGTGACGACAAATGACAGCGAGTTGGCGGAAACAGTGAGAGCACTGGCAAATTATGGTTCTACTCAGAAATATGTATTTAAGTACACCGGACGAAATAGCCGGTTAGATGAAATTCAGGCAGCTGTTTTGAATGTGAAATTGAAATATCTGGACCAGGATATTGCTTTACGGAGAAAAGTCGCCGGATATTATATACAACATATAAAAAATTCCCGGATTGTTTTACCTGTAATTAAAAATTGGCAATCCCATGTCTTTCATTTATTTCCTGTTCGTTGTAAAGAAAGAGAAGAATTGCAGAAATATTTGAACGACCAAAAAATTCAGACCATTATCCATTATCCGATTCCACCGCATAAGCAAGCATGCTATAAAGCTTGGAACGAGCAGTGTTTTCCGGTGACAGAACAAATACATCAGGAGGAATTAAGTTTACCTATCAGTCCTGTAATGACGGAAGAAGAGGTGAAGACAGTTGTTGAGGTTTTGAATCAATGGAAATGACGGAAGAAAAAACGGGAAAAAGAATATGGCTGGTAAATCAGTATGCCATGCCTCCCCGACTTGAGTCGCGTTTAAGGACTATTAAGTTTGCACATTATTTGCAAAAAGCCGGGTATGAAGTGACGATTTTTGCTTCAAGCATTATGCATAATATGGACATCGATTTGATTGAGGATGATTCTCTTTATATCGAACGTCAGTATGGTGATTTGAATTTTGTACATATTAAGACAGCAAAGTATAAGGGGAATGGCCTGAAAAGAGTGATCGGATTAATCCAATTTCCCCGTAGATTTTTAAAAATTGCTGAAAAATTTCCGGCTCCGGACTGTATTATCCAAACGGCGACAGTACCTTTCGGAAATATCATTTATCGCTATGCTAGAAAAGTAAAAGTAAAATATATTGTTGAAGTCCTGGATCTGTGGCCGGAGACTTTTGTGGATTTAGGCATATTGAATAAAAAGAATCCCATTGTTCCCTTGTTGTATAAATCTGAAAAATGGTTATATACGAAAGCTGATCAGGTAGTATTTTCTATGGAAGGTGGACGGGATTATATTATCGATAAAAAGTGGGATACCGATCATGGAGGGCCAATCGATTTAAAAAAGGTATTTTATATCAACAATGGCGTTGATCTGGCTGATTTTAATCACTTTAAAGAACAGTTTAAGTTGCAGGATGCTTCGTTAGAGGATGAATCTGTAAAGAAAGTGATTTATTTGGGTTCTATCCGGTTGGCGAACAATTTAAAAAAACTGATCGATGCAGCCGCTTTGCTGAAAGAGCATAAAGATGTCGTATTCTTTTTGTATGGAGATGGTGACGACCGAAAAGAGTTAGAAAAATACTGTAAGGAACAGCATATCGATAATGTTGTTTTTAAAGAAAAATGGATCGACCCTCAATATGTTCCCTATGTATTGTCTAAAGCGACTGTAAATATTCTGAATTATATGCCGGGAAATTTTGGTAAATATGGGGGAAGCCAAAGTAAAATGTTTCAGTACATGGCCAGTGGAAGACCGATTTGCTCTAATTTAAAAATGATGTATTGCCTGATTAATAAATATAAGCTGGGTATTGCCAGGGAATTCGATTCATCTCAGGAATATGCAGAAGCTATATTAAAACTGCTCGATTTGGAACCGGATGAATATAATGCGATTTGCAAAAGAGCCCGGGAAGCAGCGATTGAATTTGATTATAAAAATTTGACGGATAAATTAATAGCATTATTGTAATGGGAGAATGCGTTCAGGTGCGATTGTTAAAACAGGGTGATTTATCGGATATTGTAAGCATTCACATGCATGCTTTTGAAGGTTTTTTTTTAACTACTTTGGGCAATTCTTTTCTGAAGACTTACTATAAATCTGTATTGAAAACTAAGGATTCTATTTTAGCCGGAGCTTATATCGATCAAAAATTAGTGGGTTTTGGGGTTGGGGCTTCCCTGGCTAAAGGATATAATAAAAGATTGGTCCGGACTAGTTTGTTTCCTTTTCTATGGGAAGGGGTGAAACTCCTTTTTTATAAACCGAAAGCTATCGTTCAGTTGAAGAATAATTTTAGAAAAACGGGAGAGCAGAAGGATGACGGAAGATATGCTGAATTATATTCTATTGCGGTAGAACCGGATGTCGGTATCCGGGGTATCGGATCTGCCATTATCCATTTTTTTGAATGTGAAGCTAAGAGTCAAGGAGTCGACCGGGTTTCATTGACAACCGATCTCTATGAAAATAAGAATGTTTTAGCTTTTTATAAGAAAAACGGATACGAAGTGTATTATGAATTTATGGCTTACCCAAACAGAAAGATGGTAAGACTGATAAAAAAAATTTGATAGGATGAAAGGTATTGTATTAGCCGGTGGTTCCGGGTCCCGTTTATACCCGATTACAAAGGGTGTAAGTAAACAACTATTACCGGTATTCGATAAACCGATGATTTATTATCCTTTGTCGGTTTTAATGCTGGCCGGTATCAGGGACATTTTAATTATTTCTACTCCTTATGATTTACCTTCATTCAAACGGTTATTGGGAGATGGAAGCGATTATGGTATACATTTACAGTATGCGGAACAGCCTTCACCGGACGGTTTAGCCCAGGCCTTCATTATCGGTAAGGAATTTATCGGTAATGACGCTGTATGTCTGATTTTAGGAGACAATATTTTTTATGGTCAAGGATTTACTCCTATGTTAAAAGAAGCTGTAGAAGTTGCGGAAGTAAAAAATCAGGCCACCATTTTCGGATATTGGGTAAAAGATCCTCAAAGATATGGAGTGGTGGAGTTCGATGCTGATGGGAAAGTATTGACTATCGAGGAAAAACCACAATGCCCAAAATCCAATTATGCTGTAGTCGGACTTTACTTTTATCCGAACAAGGTTATTAAAATAGCTGAAAATATTCGACCTTCGGAAAGAGGTGAATTGGAAATAACCACTGTCAATCAGGAATTTTTGAAAGACAATAATTTGAATGTTCAGCTTTTAGGACGTGGATTTGCCTGGTTAGACACGGGCACGCACGATTCTTTATCAGAAGCTTCTACTTTTATCGAGGTTATAGAAAAACGACAGGGACTAAAAGTGGCATGCTTGGAAGCGATTGCCTATCGTCAAGGTTGGATAACTGAAAAGAAAATGCTGGAAATAGCCGGACCTATGATCAAAAATCAGTATGGCCAATATTTAGTGGAGGTGATGAAGGAGCAGAATAAATAATTGAGAAAAGAGAGGGTCGTAATTATACCACTCAAATTGAAAGTTTGTAAACTGATAATTTATGAAGATCGTTACCATTATCGGGGCTCGTCCTCAGTTTATTAAAGCGGCTGTAGTTGGCCGTGCATTTGCTTCTTGCGGTGAAATGGAAGAAGTGATTGTACATACGGGACAACATTACGATGCCAATATGAGTGAGGTGTTTTTTGAGGAGATGTCTATACCGAAGCTATATTATAATTTGTCGGTAGTATAACTCTGTATCCCAGACTTGGGGTAAATTGATAGCACTGAATTACGATTTTTCCAATAGTAAGATTTGTTTTATAGATCCTGTCGGATATCTGGAGATGGTGTGGTTGTTGAAGAATTGTAAGATGGTGATGACGGATAGCGGAGGATTGCAAAAAGAAGCTTATTTTTTCGGAAAGTATTGTGTGACGATGCGGGATGAAACGGAATGGGTGGAATTGGTAGAAAACGGATTCAATCTGTTGGCAGGGAGTGATCACGATCGGATATTACAAAGTGTAAAAGAATTGCAGGAAAAAGGTCAGGCCTGCTTTGAAAACCGTTTGTATGGAAAAGGGGATGCGGGGGAAAAAGTACTAAAGGTGTTACAAACGGCATAAGGAACGAAGTTTTTATCTTCATCCATCATTTTCGGTTCCGGAATTCTCCGGAATATCTTACCTGTGTTTCCTTTTTGTAAAGGGACTGACAAAATGATATAGCCTTAATATATAAATTTATATA
>OLFX01000729.1_pt1 | contig 48637 bp, 40 predicted proteins | sample 1605091 | NCBI WGS metagenome assembly OLFX01 (sample SAMEA3888906, study PRJEB22519) | human gut metagenome | biome: human gut; feature: human-associated habitat; material: faeces | place: Denmark | collected 2012 | reverse complement strand
TGCCGTTCTTTCTGCACTCTGTTTTCGCTTGCCCAAAAATGTTACGGAAAAAGGCGCTGCCTCTCATGGCCTGCTTTAGCCATTTTGAGACAGCGCCTTTTGGCGGAGAGTTAGGGATTTGAACCCTAGGTGCGCTATCAACGCACACACGATTTCCAGTCGTGCGTTACTTTTCCGCCGCTCTAATGTAGTGAATTATAAACCCTAGAAAGCTCTATTTTTGCCGCTGCTGCGCCAATATGGGTGTATGTGGAGACGGTCAGTTGATAGTCTGCATGGCCTATGACGTACTGAAGAACCCGCAGATTGATGCCCTCCAGCACGAGCCGGGTCGCGTATGTGTGCCGAAGATCGTGGAAGCGATACGGCGCTTTGATGCCCGCTGCCTTTTGTGCCGTGTTCCATCGTCGTCCGAGTGTTTCGGGCGAGATTGGGACGAGATAGGCGGCTGGAAGCAGATAGCGCACGGCCTTGGTGAGGATTGGCGCAAGTTCCGGGCTGATAGGCACGATGCGCACACCTGCGGAAGACTTCGGCGGCGCGGTGACGAGCTGGCCGCCAACACGGACACGCTGCCGCTCGATGCGAATCAATCCGGCTTCAAGGTCAATGTCTCCGCGTCGAAGACCCAGCACTTCCCCGCGCCTCAGTCCTGCAAAGCAAGCCAACGAGAAGGCCACGCTTTCGTGGATGATCGGCGCGAGAAGCTGCCAATCTGCGCCCTCGATGGCGCGGCCTTGCTTGCCCTCATGATCGGGCTTGTCAACGGCTTCGACCGGGCTTTGTCGGATATGGCCGCTGCGGACAGCGCGCCGAAATGCCGCATGCAGCAGCGTATAAACGAGCTGCGCCTGTCTGCATCCGGCTGTTTCCTCTGCGCTGATGATGGCCGTTTGGATGTCGTCTGGTGTGATCGCTTCTAGCTCCTTTGTGCCAATGATCGGCGAGATGAGCGCATCAAGCCTTGTATAGCTTTCTTGGGTTTTCTCCGCGAGTTTGCGCTTGTACAGGCGCAAGTATTCTTGATACCATTGCTTGTAAGTCATTGTTTTTACCCCCTGTGTTTTATGGCTCAGTTATACCAGCTTGTTCCCCTGCCACAGGGCATTTTCGCGGGGATGGATTTGGTTACTCGCGCAGTTGTCGGTTTACTGTATGACCGGATTCGGCTTAGCAATTACAATCTCATCGGAGACCCTGCCGGGTCTCAGTGGTATGACCCGGTTGAAAAACAGGTCTACTGTATCTTCACCCATGAAGAGTTGGCAGAAACCATTGGCGTCAGCGAGAGAACAATCCGCCGTTCTCTTGCCGTGCTCAACGCGGACAACCTTGTCTGGTGGCGAAAAGCGACGTACAAGGGCGCAAACCGATATTTTTTGCATTATGGTATCATGGACGCCTTGAAGTCGTCCCCTATCCGGTCAAATTGTCCAGACAATCCGGCCAAAATGGCCGGATTATAACCCGGTCAAAATGTCCGCCTATACTACATACGTATACTATATACTTTGAGATTAGTAGCTGCTACTAGTCTATCCGGCCAAATTGACCGGGTAGGCGCGGCGGCCTTGAAAGATGCAGGATAGAACGCCAAACTTGCATCTTTTCGCCCCGCTGCGGCGCAGATCGGGGGCGCTGCTGCGCTGGTTTTTGCAGGGTTTTGAAAGTTGACGGCAAATTAGAGGGCTGTATACAGTAGCCGAAACGGCTTGAAAGAGTGGCAAAAAGGCCGTTTTTGCCGTCTGCGGCGTGTCGGCGACAAATTGCGCGATAATTTTTTCAAGGGGAGTGTTGAACCATGTACATGACAAGGCCGCTTTTCAGCCGCCGGGGGGTGGCTGAGTATCGGCAGACCATCAAGGGACGCTTGAAGCACTGGCGCAAGCTCTGCAACCTGAGCCAGGTACAGGCCGCGAAGGCGGCCGGGGTTGCCCGCTCCACGTGGCAAGCCTGGGAAAATTCAGCGCGGGACGCGCTGCCGGACGTGGCCGCGCTGGCGGCCGTCGCGGACGCTGCGCGGGTAGATCCGGCGGCCGCGCTCGATTGGCTGATCGGCGGCGCGGAACGCAAGCAGTTGTAAAAGACAAAGAAAGTCAAATCAATCTTGCCTTTCGGCTTTCCGTGTCGTATACTGGTATTGGCTGATAGGTCAAGCTTGATGTGGCGGGAGGGTTGGCGAATGGGCGCAGGCAAGCGGCGCGCAACTGCGCCCATTCCGAGCTGGTACAGGCTGGCGTTGATGATTTTGGCGGACGAGTGCCCGCCGGACGGGGCTTTCTACGCCTGCCGTATGGCTTGCCAAGGAGAACTTGACGACGTTTGCGCCGATTGTTGGCGGCGGTATCTCTACTATGCCGCCAGCGGCGGCAGAACGGACGCATACCGCACCGATCGACGGCGCGACGACATTTGACAGCCCATTTTCGGTCGATCTGCTGGCCGTTTGGGATTGAGAATCCCTCTTTTTGCCCGCCTCTGGTCAGGGCGGGCGCTTTTTGATGGCATTTCAGGGGATTTTATGCGCTTTGCCCCTGTTTTGCGGACAGGATTGCCCATCCTGTCGGCTCTAGCTCTGCCCCTGTGCGGTTTCAACTGCGCGGGGGCTTTTTGCACACAAATTTTTGTGTACAAGCGTATTTGCCGACCAACCCATTCCCGGCGCGAGCCGGGAATCATCGCCCGTATCCCTGTACGTGGGAAGCGCTCCGTGGTGTCGGGTGGCATCTGCTGGAGGGTCTGCCGGGGCGCGATCCGCCTTTCACCGCCGAGCCGCCCGGCGGAAATCGACGGCAACGGCAAAAGCGCCAAACGCTGACGAACAAAAGCGCGGGGGCGGCCGGCGGGGGACCCGCGCCGCCCGAAAAAAAGCAGCGGCCAGCGCCCCAGCAAGCAAGGACGCAAGAGCAGGGACAACAAAAGCAGCCGACGACGGCACGCCCGCCACGCTCCCCCCTCATGAACGCGACACGGCGGGCGGGTTGGCGGCGGCGTTGGCCACCGCAGAGAGAGAAAGAACCACAGGGACAAGGAGAGCAGCCTGTTTGAACGCGGCACCACCAACAAGGGAACCAACCGTGGAAACCATGGACGCACGACCGAAGCGGGAGACGCGCCCAACAGGGACAAGAACCCCAATAGCCGGACGTGAAGCCCGGATGCACGAGCGCAAGACCTTGGCGGGTCAGGGTGGGCACGCTCCACCGGGGACGAGCACGGCCTTAAAGCGTCGATTATACCTTGGCAGGCCGGAAAAAGGAGCTGCGGCCGAATGGGAAACCCGTTTGGGGCGCTGGAAGCAGCGGCAGAGCGCCGTAGCCCCTGCCGCCAGCGCAGAAAAAGCCCATCGGCAAGGCGCAACAGCCGGAGGGCGGGCGCAGTTGGCCAGAAGCGGGGGTTTGCGGCGCTCTCGGCTGCGGAACGCCAGGGGGAGCGCGCCAACCGCCAGCACGCAAGGCGGGACGCACCGGGCGAGAGCGCGCGCAAATTTCCCCCGCAGCGCAGACGACAAGCCCGCCGCGCAAAAGCCCGTAACCCCTGCCGCCAGCGCAGAACGCCGGGGAGGACGCCACAGCAGCGCGACCGCCGCCGGATGCGCGAGGAAAGGACGGGGGCGCGGCCAAAGCGTCAAGCCCACACGAGCGCGCCACGTCATTTTCAGGGCGGCGACGAGCAGGAGCGGTTTTGACGCACGCTACACCCACGAGCGAGGAGACGCGCTGAACGCGGCGCGCCGTTGTGGGCGGCTTTAGCACAGTGGCCCCGGCCTTGCCGCGCTCTGGCGGCGGCGCGCGGGGGACGTTTTGCCGTCTCGCGGCCTGGCTGCCCTCTCTCCCGCGTTTTTCGGGCTGTGGTGGCATGATGGGACGTTCGACGCGAAAAAACGCTCAGAAGGGCGAAAAAACGCGATTTCGGGGGTTGACACGTGTAGAACATGGCCTTATACTGGGCGTGGGTGTGTAGAACATGCCCGGAAGGAGTGTTGAACATGGAAAACAAACGAAAATGGTCTATCCAGACCCAGCACACGAGAAGCATTGGCGCACGGCTCCCGAATGAGCTGTACGAGCGCTTGAAGGATTTCTGCGCGCAACACGGCTACACCACCACAGAAGCGGTTTGTGATTCGTTGGAGAAATTCATGGATTCCTTCGAGGATTCCGGGAAGGAGGACGGGGGCTTTTTTCTGTACTGACAAAAAAAGCCCCTTGAAGTCTCGAACACTTCAAGGGGTTTGGCGATGGTATCGCCTTTGCCTTACTGGCGGAGAGTTAGGGATTTGAACCCTAGGTGCGCTATCAACGCACACACGATTTCCAGTCGTGCGCCTTAGACCACTCAGCCAACTCTCCAACATTGGCCGCTGCTCAATCAGCGAAACCTATTATATCGGAGATCGGCACACTTGTCAATCCTTTTTTTGCAAAAAAATGCGAGAAATGCTCTTTTTCGCATTTCCCGCGCAAAATACCTTACAGCTCTCCCTCTTCCGCTTTCACATGCAGATGGTGCGACTGACTCATCAGCACGCGGCGGCACCGGAAATACGCCGGAACAAGGAAGATATCCGCCGCGACCCACGCCAGCGGACTGCCGAGCGCCGCGCCGAAAAAGCCCAGCGCAGGCACAAGAAACACACCTGCAAGGCTGCGCGCAATCATTTCCATCACGCCGGCGAGAATCGCAAACATTGAAAAGCCCATGCCCTGAATCATGAAGCGCACGACATTGACCAATGTCAACAGCGGATAGGCAATCACGTTTGTCACCATATACGTCTGCGCCAGCTCCACCAGCTGCGCGCTGCTGTCGCCAGAAACAAACAACCCGGTCAGCGAACGTCCGAAGAACCACGCAATCGCGAGCGCCAGCAACGAGTACCCGAAGCCCATCAGCGACGCGGAATAGATGCCCTTATTCAATCGGTCATAACGGCTCGCGCCGACGTTCTGCGCGCCGTAAGTCGCCATTGTCGAGCCGAGCGCGTCAAACGGACAGGCCAGGAAATTCAGTACCTTACTGGCCGCCGTCACCGCCGCAACGGACAGAGAGCCAAGCGAATTGACTGCGACCTGCAAAATCACGCTGCCGATTGCCGTAATGGAATATTGCAGGCCCATCGGCACGCCATAAGCGCATAGTTCGATCATCCGCTTTGACTGCGGCCGCCATTCCTCCCGCGTAATATGCAGAATCGGCACCTTCACTGCGATAAACAGCAGGCAGAGCATGCCAGAAATCGCCTGGCTGAGCACCGTCGCCAGCGACGCGCCAAACACGCCCAGCTTGAAAATCAGGATGAACGCCAAATCCAGAATGACATTGAGCACCGAAGACAGCACCAGGAAAAACAGCGGCGTTTTGCTGTCGCCCAGCGAACGCAGCCAGCCGGAGAGCAGATTATACAGGAATGTGAACGGAATGCCCGCAAATATCACCACGATATAATTGTAAGCCTGATCAAAGCAATCCTCCGGCGTGTTCATCAGCCGCAGAATATCCGCACAGTATACCACTGTCAGCACGGTCATCACCGCCGCAAACACGATGGACAGCCATGTGCCGTTGGAGACAAACTCGCGCATACGGCTTTCCTCGTGCGCGCCGAACTGTTGCGCCACCGGAATGGCAAAACCCGAACAGATGCCCATGCAGAAACCCAGCACCAGAAAATTGATCGAACCTGTCGCGCCCACGCCCGCGAGCGCCTCCATGCCCAGAAAACGGCCGACGATCAGCGTATCGACCAGATTATACAGCTGTTGAAACAGCATGCCGGCCAAAAGCGGCAAAGCAAAGCCGAGAATCAAGCGGACAGGCGATCCCTGCGTCAAATCCTTGGTCATTGAAATCTCCCTCATCAAACGGTGGTCAATCTTGAATACAAATGCTTTAAAAACAGCGGTATTATACACGCTTCTCATAATCTTTTCAAGACGGAAGATTCCACATCTGCGCCCAATTTTATCCGCATAGAATGCACAAAAACGCGCTGCGTTTGCAGCGCGCCCCCCTTATTTGTGCTGTGCCGCAAGCTTTGCGTTTTCCTCATTCTGCATGCGGCAGGCCATCACCACAAACGCCGTACACGCCGCCGCAATCGGCACGCCAAACCCCAGGAGAATCACCGCTTCAACCATCGTCATCTTTATTCCCGCCCTTTCGCTTTGTTCTGTTCCCTACTCGTTACGCAAGATACCGCGCGATGCTGCGCACGTTCACGCGCTTGCCGCCGCCCGCCGCTTCCACGCGCCCATCCGCCAGCATGGCGTACACCGTCGAGCGCGTCACGCCCATGATGCGCGCAGCCAGCGATTTATCCACGCTCTCGCCATACTGAGCGACCAACGCTTCTTCCGCGGTTTTATATTGAAGTTCATCGGCCTTGAGCAGCATTTCTTCCAGCGCAAATACCCGCTGTTCAAGCTGGCGAATGCGACGCGTCAGCGCTGCCTCCCGCGATTCCTTTCTGCCGGACGGACGGCTGGCGTTTCTTTCATATTCTCCACCACATTGAATACTGATGCATTGATTTCGATTGCGATAACCACTTTGATTGTTATTCAAGCTGTTTATCATCATTTCCATTCCACCATCCATCATCTTTTCCATTTCGTCATCCGTTTGGCGATGGATGTATTCTACCACGGGAACGGACGTTCGTCAACCGTTTGGTGACAAATTTTGAATTTTTTTCTTTTTGGGTTGCAATCGGCAACTTTTGCGGTATAATGAATGTGTTCAGTTCTGTATTTCAAGGAGGGCATTATGGAATTCGGTGATATTTTACGGCAGATTCGCGCCGAGCGCGGCCTTTCGCAGGATGAGCTTGCCGCCCTGCTGGGCACGACCAAGCAGGTCATCAGCCGTTACGAAACCAAGAAGCGCGTTCCCCGTCTCTCCGTCGTGACCGCCTTTGCGCAAAAGCTCGGTCTGCCGGTTTCAGCGCTCTCCGGCGAAGAGGCGATCATGCCGCCGGAACTGATGCCCGTTTCCGGCATGCGGCGCGTGCCGATTCTGGGCAGCGCGGCCTGCGGCGAGCCGATTTATAAGCCGGGCGACGGCACGGAGTTTGTCACCGTGGAGGACGACTTTCCCTGCGATTTCGCGCTCATCGCCGAAGGCGATTCCATGATCGGCGACCGTATCCATTCGGGCGATATCGTGTTCATCCGCAGTCAGGATCATGTACAGGACGGCGAAATCGCCGCCGTCGCGCTGGATAACGAAGTCACGCTCAAGCATGTGCGCCGCCTTCGCGGTCCGGACGGCAACGTCGTCTTTACCCAGCTGCTCCCATCCAACCCCGCCTATTCCCCCATCGACATCGGCGGCGAGGATGAAACGCGCATGGTGCGCGTGCTGGGCAAGGCCGTCGCCGTGCGGTTCATGCTGTAATTTTCTCTGTTTTTGAGTCTCGCCTGATGAAAGGCGGGATTCTTTTTTTATCTAGTTAGGAAAATATAGGAAAACTGCGGAAAACCCGTCTTGTTTTTGCGCCTGTTTTCTCTCATAATACGCATAGATCGATCGAATCCGTTTCAAAAGGAGGTTCATTATGGCGCTTGAAAAACTCTATTCGGTGGAGGAAGTCGCCGAAATGACAGCTGTCACCACCCGCACGATTCGCAATTATCTGCGAAAAGGCGTTTTAACAGGCACAAAAATCGGAGGGCAATGGCGTTTTCGCCAGGAGGATATCATGCACATGTTCAATCAGGAAAAAAACGCTTCAGATTTCCGCGAAACCAGCAGCCGCATCGTTCGCGACTTTCTGGGCGGACAGTATAAGCCGTTTTCAGAACTCGTTTCCATCTGCACCGTCGCAGACGTCGCCTGTACGAAGGAGCAGGCTAAGGCGATGAGCAAAACCCTCTGCGAGCTTTGGAAACAAGCCGACATTCGGGGCATCACTTTCCGTTATGATTATCTGGAAGATTCCGAAGCCGCCCGCTTTACCTTCGTCGCGCCCCTGACGCTGACGGAGAATGCGCTTGCCGTGCTGCATCAGAACAAATAACTTCAAAAAGAGCTGTTCGGCTTCACCCGCCCAACAGCTCTTTTCCATATTCCGTATATTTGTTTTATGCCGCGTTCACAGCGTAACCAGCTCGGCCAGCCCCGCTTCGTCGGCGCAGCCAAGCGTTTTGAGCAGATGCGCACCATATCGGTCGAACGCGGTATGGTCGATAAAACGGAATGTCGCGGCCATCGCGTCCACAAACACGGTCTGTTCGCTCTGCCCCACCATCGCGCAGACGCAGAGCACGCGCAGCACGACATATACCGCGCAAATCGCGACGAACTCATCGCAAAGCCCCTCGTCTCGATCCTGAAACGGGAACTGCTCAAAAAACATGTGATTGACGAGCGCATGTTCAAAGGCAACCGTCCAATCGGGCAATGCCTCATTCAGATGCCGTTCCGCCGCCGCATAGCGCGCCGCGCGCCCGTCCTCGCCGCCCAGCAGGGCAAGCGCAGCTTCGCCGTGTTCCCGAACGCTGCCGCTCTGCCCGTCAATCCGTTCCAGCATAGCGCATGCAATGTTCAGCGCGTGCGCCCGATTCGGCTTTTGCGGCAGGTCGTATGCCGCCAATTCCGCGCCGCCGAGCAGTTCACCAACGCGCTTTTCATCCTTCCGTTTCAGCGCGTTTTCCATCTGCCGAAGCGCTTCGCCAAGCTTCATCAGCCTTTGAGGCAGGGTTTTTCCCCTTTCCTGCATAATGCGGATGAAATACAGCCGGATCTCCTGCGCCCTGCCGACAGTTTCAAAGAAAAACTCGCGCTTTGCGGCTTTCGGCGGCTGAATATCCAGCTCAGTCTGTACAAACCGAATCGGCGCTTTCCGCCGCATCATCGTTTCAATGACCGCTTCGCAGCTGTTGGCGCATGAGCACTCGTTGCCGTCCTCGACGCGAATGCCGCGCGGATACAGCCGGCAGACGGTCGGCAATACGTTCGGGCCGAGCATGGCATGCACAGAGCAGCGCCCGTCGGGCAGATGCAGCGGGCAGTCGCCCGTCCACGTCGGCGCGATTTGCGCATAGGCTTCGGGCGTCGGGTGGAGCGAAACGCGCACGGCGTTATCGAGCCGTTCACGCATGGCGGGGCCGCAGGGCACACCGAGCAGCCTGAAATAATCCTCAGTAGACATCGAAATTGGCCACCCCTCACAGCAGGGGCGGCGGCACGCGCCCATTTTACATGCAAATTCCGGCACATAATCCGGCACAAGGTACGCTGTTTTCATAGGCATCAGAGAACGATTGGGGGCTTTATCCCCTACTCCAACCAAGAACCTGGGGTTCTTGGATTTCCCATTTATGGATTGCTGTGCAATCCATGTTATGACGATTTATACCCTCCAAAACTGAATCAGCAAAACGACACGCTGTCGAAAAAACGCCTTTTTATTGCAGGGGCACGCATTTCCGCGCTTCTGCATTCCAATGCGTCTGCCGCGCAAACCGCATCATGCGGTCCCGTTTACTCCGTCCAGCCCAGTCTGCGGTAATAATTCAGGAAATTCCGGCCCGCGATATCGGCGACGGCTTCCTCGCTGTATCCGCGGCGGCGCAGTTCATCCAGAATCTTCGGCACATCGGCCGGGCTCTTGCAATCCGTCGGCGTGGTTTCGATGCCGTCAAAATCGCTGCCGAAGCCGACGTTCTTTTCCGCGCCGAGCTGGCACATATAATCGATATGGTCGCAGATGGTGGAGACGCTGGCCTCTCCGCTTTCGGAAAGGAAGGACGGATAGAAATTCACACCGATCCAGCCGCCGCGCTTGACCATCGCGCGGATCTGCTCATCGGTCAGGTTGCGGAAATGCCTGCACAGCGACATGGCGCACGAATGGGAGGCCATCGGCGGCTGGCTGTGCTTATCGATCAAATCCCAGAAACCCGCCTCGTTGAGGTGGCTCGTATCCGCGGCCATCTTGAGTTCCGCCATTGCGCGCAGAATCTCCCAGCCGCGCGGCTTAATGCCCTCTTTCGAGCCGCTCTTGGCGGAATGGCCGATTTCGTTTTCATTGTTCCACGTCAGCGCGGCCATGCGCACGCCGTAACCGTAAAACTCATGCACGCGCTCGACCTTGCCCTCAAAGATTTCGCCGCCCTCGACGCTCAGCAGAATCTTCACTTTGCCGTCCTCCGCCTCCAGCGGCGAATTGACGCGCTCCCAGCCCTCCGCATCGCGCAGATGCTCAAAGGCGTGGTATTCGGCCATCGCCTTGTCATACGGATGGCCTGCCATGCCCTGATTGCCTGCGTACAGCGTGCAGGTTTGCAGGCTCATGCCGCCTTTTTTCATGGCGTCCATCGTCACACAGGGCGTTTTATTCGGCTGGAGCGCGCGCATATACAGCGTGTCGCAGTGCGTATCGCAAATAATCATGATGATTCATCCTCCCGTTTTTGCAAGTTCATCTTGTTCATCCATTGATTTAATTGGATTATAGCATGAGAATATCACAATTCTGCATGAAATGCAAGATGAAAATGAAGAGGCCGCTCAAGCAGCCCCTTCGTTGATCCGTTTATTCGATTACGGCTTCGACGTGGTGTTTCCCCGGCTTCCCATCTGCCGGAATGACGCATCCATCCACCGGCTTTCCGTCCACGGTCAGGTGAATCGCGCCCTTCTCGTCGCCCGCGTGGTTGAGGATATGCACCTCGTACTCGCTGCCGCGGAACTTGCGCGTCACGGTCAGCTCGTCCAGCTCCTTGGGCAGGCACGGATCGATCTTCAGGCCGTCGTAATCCGGCTTGATGCCCAAAATGCCCTGCGATGCGGTATAGAACGTCCACGCCGCCGTTCCGGTCAGCCAACTGTTCTTCGCCTCGCCAAAGTGTGGCGCATACGGGCCGGCGACCATCTGGCTGTATACATACGGCTCGGTATGATGCAGCTTCTGATCGGTGATATAGGCCGGGCAGGTTCGGCGATAGATGTCATATGCGCGGCCGCCGTGGCCCAGCGTCGTCTCCGCCAGCACAATCCACGGGTTGTTGTGGCAGAAGATGCCGCCGTTCTCCTTATATCCCGGCGGATAGGAGCTGATTTCGCCCAATTCAAGGTGATAGCGCGTGTAGGGCGGCGTGAGAATCGCCACGCCGTGCTCGCTGAGCAGCTTCTCACGGACGGAATCCAGTGCGCGCTGCGCCAGTCCTTCTTTCACGCCCACGCCCGCCATGACGAGGAAGCCCTGCGGCTCGATGTAAATCTGTCCCTCGTCGCACTCGTGCGAGCCGATCTTGTTGCCAAACGCGTCGTAAGCGCGCAGGAACCATTCGCCGTCCCAGCCATGTTCGAGCACGGCCTTTTCCATCGCGGCTTTGTGCCCAGCGACGGCCTCGGCTTCCTCGTTCCAGCCGTAGCGGCGGCAGAGCTCCTCATAATCCGGGCAGACGCCGACGAACATGCCCGCGATAAACAGCGATTCCGCCACGCCGGATTCAAAATTCGCCGTCGTCTGGAAGCTCTCGCCCGGCGTCTTGGAGAAGCAGTTGAGATTCAGGCAGTCGTTCCAATCCGCGCGGCCGATAAGCGGCAGGCCGTGCGGGCCGAGATGATCCACCGTATAATGGAAGCTGCGGCGCAGATGTTCCATCAGCGGCTGCGCCTTGCTCTCGTCGTTGTCAAACGGCACGTTTTCGCTCAGGATGCTCAGATCTCCCGTCTCCTTGACATATGCCGCCACGCCGAAAATCAGCCAGAGCGGGTCGTCGTTGAAGCCAGAACCCACGTCGAAATTGCCGCGCTTGGTCAACGGCTGATACTGATGATAGGCGCTGCCGTCCGGGAACTGCGTCGCCGCAATATCCAGAATACGTTCGCGGGCGCGCGTGGGAATCAAATGCACAAAGCCAAGCAGATCCTGTGTGGAATCGCGGAAGCCCATGCCGCGGCCAATGCCGGATTCATAGTAGCTGGCCGAACGGGACATGTTGAACGTCACCATGCATTGATACTGGTTCCAGAGGTTGACCATGCGGTTGAGACGCGGTTCGCCGCTCTGCACCTGATAGATGGAAAGCAGACCGTCCCAATACCCGGCCAGCTCGTCAAAGGCCGCGTCAAACTGTGCTTCGCTGCTGAACTGCTCCATCAGCTTGTAGGCAGGCGCTTTATTGATGACGTTCGGCGCGACGAACTTCTCTTCCTCCGGATTCTCGCAGTAACCCAGCACAAACACGAAACACACGCGTTCGCCCGGCTGCAATGTGCCGCGCAGATTGTGGCTGCCGATGGGCGCCCATCCGCTGGCGACGCTGTTCGCGCTCTTGTTTTCAAACACGGCGCGCGGCTCGCCAAAACCATTGTACGCGCCGAGGAAGCTTTCGCGATCGGTGTCGAAGCCGTCGATCGGCGCATTCACGGCGTAAACGGCAAAGTGGTTGCGGCGCTCACGGTATTCCGTCTTGTGATAGATCGCGCTGCCTTCGATTTCGACCTCGCCGGTGGAGAAATTGCGCTGGAAATTGGTCGCATCGTCCTGCGCGTTCCACAGGCAGAACTCCACAAAACTGTACAGTGAAACCTCTTTGGCCTCGTTCGCATGGTTGGTCAATTCCACTTTCGTCACCAGCGCGTTCACGCCGCGCGGCACCATCGCGGTTTCCACCGCCTCAAGCCCGTTCTTCTCACCCGTGATGCGGGTGTAGCCCAGGCCGTGGCGGCACTCATAGCGATCCAGCGGGGTTTTCACCGGCATGAAGCCCGGCGTCCACACGACGCCGCCGTCGTTGATATAGAAATACTGTCCGCCCGCGTCGGTCGGCACGTTGTTGTAGCGGTAGCGGGTCAGGCGCAGCATGCGCGCGTCCTTATAGAAGCTGTAACCGCCGCTGGTGTTGCTCATCAGGGTAAAAAACGCCTCGCTGCCCAGATAGTTGATCCAGGGCGACGGCGTCTGCGGCTCGGTGATGACGTATTCACGGGCCGCGTCGTCAAAATGGCCGTACTGCATGAGGTTTCCTCCTTTTTTATAGCGGCAACGGCTCGGCGCACCGCCGGCCGATGCGAAATCGGTTTCGTTCTGGCGTTCACTTTCTCATTTGAATCTAATGCAACTATATCCCATTTTTCCGTAAAAATCAAGATTTTTTTCGCGATTTCGCCCATCCTTTTTTTCAGCCGTTTTCGTTCTTTCCCGCCTCTTCTGAAATCGTTTTGCGTCTTCTTCCTTTATATACGCGTATAAAACGCGTCCTGTTTTTGAGCATTTCGGCCACATTTTCAGCCGAGTTTGAGAAAAAATTTCTGTTTTTTGAAAAAAGTGCTTGCAATTTTGGCAAGGTCGTCGTATAATGAAATCACGAAAACGGTTTAGAACATTTCGGAATCATCAAACCTCACAAACAAGGAGATGGAAACATGGCCGTTACGATCAAAGAGCTTTCCGCTCGATGCGGCCTCTCCGTCTCGACCGTGAGCAAAGCCCTCAACGATTACCCCGACGTGAGCGAAGAAACCCGCAAGCAGGTTCGCGCCGTGGCGGATGAAATGGGCTATCGGGCCAACGCCATCGCGCGGAGCCTGAAAATCGGGCGCACGTTCAACCTCGGCGTGCTCTATTCGGATGATACCGAAAGCGGTTTTACCCACAGCTATTTTTCCCCCGTGCTGCAATCCTTCAAGCAGGAAGCCGAACGCCGGGGCTATGATATCACCTTTATCACCCACAACATGGGTCATTCCAAAATGACCTATCTGGAACATTGCCGCTATCGCAATGTGGACGGCGTTTGCATCGTCTGTTCCCACTTCGACGACAGCGAGGTGCTCCAGCTCGTCTCCAGTCCGCTTCCGCTGGTCACCATCGACCACGTTTTCAACAACAAAGCCTGCGTACAGTCCGAAAACAGGCAGGGCATTGAGGCGCTCACCCGCTACATTCTCTCGATGGGCCACAAAAAAGTCGCGTTCATCTACGGCGCGCAGGATACCGTCAGCGACATCCGCCTGACCAGTTTTCTGCGAACGATGAACGACGCGGGTCTTTCCGTGCCGGATGATTACCTCATCGCTTCGCCGTATCACGATCCCGCCTCCACCCGCGAGGCGACGGCGCAGCTGCTCAGTCTCAGGGATCGCCCCACCTGCATCCTGATGCCGGACGACTACTCCGCGCTGGGCGGCATGGACGCCATTCGCGCGACGGGTCTGAGGGTTCCGGAAGATATTTCCATCACCGGGTACGACGGCGTGGCCATGATCCAGATGTGTCAGCCGCAGCTGACCACCGTCGAACAGGACGCTTTCAAAATCGGCCGCGAGGCGGCGCGTAAGCTCGTTCATCTGATTGAGCAGCCGCGCACGACGCTCCCCGAAATCGTTTCCGTTCCCTGCCGTCTCATCACGGGCGGCACAGTCGCAAGGCTGGCTTGATGTGCGATTCTCCCTCTGCGGAATGAGGGTGAACAATAAAAAGGAGGTTATTTCTTATGAGGAAACATTTGTCTAAGGCTTTGGCGCTCGCGCTCGCGATGAGCTCTCTGGCTAGCGTCTCCCTCGCTGAGGGCAGCGTGCTGAACGTCTGGTGCTGGAACGACGAATTCCAGTCCCGCTTCAACGCCTACTATCCGGAAGTCAAGGAAGTTGCGGAAGACAAGTCCACCACAACCCTGAACGACGGCACCATCGTCAAATGGACGATCAACCCGAACGCCGACAACAACTACCAGAACAAGCTGGATGAGGCTCTGCTCTCTCAGGAGTCCGCCGCCGATGACGACAAGATCGACATGTTCCTCATCGAAGCCGACTACGCGCTCAAGTATGTGGATTCTCCGTACACGCTGGATGTTCGCGCCGATATCGGTCTGACCGACGACGAGCTGGCCGGCCAGTATAAGTACACGCAGGATATCGCGACTGCCGACGGCGTGCTCAAGGGCGTGACCTGGCAGGCGACGCCGGGCCTGTTCGCTTACCGCCGCTCCATCGCCAAGGACGTGCTCGGCACGGATGATCCCGCCGAAGTGCAGACCTATCTGAGCGATTGGGATAAGTTCAACGAGGTTGCCGCGAAGGCCGCCGAAAAGGGCTACAAGATGCTCTCCGGCTACGACGACAGCTACCGCACCTTCTCCAACAACGTTTCCGCTCCGTGGGTGGACGGCACGACCGTCAAGGTTGACGCCAACATCATGAAGTGGGTTGAGCAGACCAAGGAATTCACCGACAAGGGCTACAACAACAAGTCCAGGCTCTGGGATAACACCTGGGCGGCCGATCAGGGTCCGGAAGGCAAGGTCTTCGGCTTCTTCTACTCCACTTGGGGCATCAACTTCACCCTGCTGGGCAACTCCCTCGCCACGCCGGTCGCTGAAGGCGGCAAGGAAGAAGTCGGCAACGGCATCTACGGCGATTACGCGGTTTGCGAAGGCCCGCAGTCCTATTACTGGGGCGGCACCTGGATCTGCGCCGCGACCGGCACGGATAACGCCGAGACCATCAAGGACGTCATGACCAAGCTGACCTGCGACAAGGAAATCGACAAGCAGATCACCCTTGATACTCAGGATTACACCAACAACATCGAAGCCATGAACGAAATCGCGAACAGCGATTATCAGTCCGCGTTCCTCGGCGGCCAGAACCACATCGCGCTGTTCGCCAAGTCCGCTGAGAAGATCGACATGAGCAACGTCGGTCCGTATGACCAGGGCTGCAACGAGCAGATCCAGAACGCGTTCCGCGATTACTTCGACGGCACCGTGGATATCGATGGCGCGAAGAAGAACTTTGAAACCGCGATCATGGAGCTCTATCCGGAACTGACCGAGGTTGTCTGGCCGGAATAATCCTCTAACCCATACGCACAATGGGGCGGGCGCTCTGCCCGTCCCATTTTCTTATTCCACAAAGAAAGGTGATTCGTATGCAAGCGCCCGCAAAAGGAACAAAGCGCCGCTCAATCAGCTACGCGAAATGGGGCTATATTTTCATCGCGCCGTTCTTCATCGCCTTTGCGATTTTCCAGCTGATTCCGCTCGCTTCAACCATCTATTACAGCTTTTTTGAGTATTATCGCAGCGGCTTGAAGGTCATCGGCCCCAACTTTACGGGCCTTAGCAATTACGTCAAACTGCTCAGCCTGGATCTGCCCAAATATCTGGGCAACACCATGCTGCTGTGGATTCTCGGTTTTGTGCCGCAGATCATTATTTCGCTGCTGCTGGCCGTCTGGTTTACAGATAACCGCCTGCGTATCCGCTGCCAGCCGTTCTTCAAGACCGTCATCTACATGCCCAACCTGATCATGGCCTCCGCGTTCGCCATGCTGTTCTTTGCCCTCTTCTCGGATAACGGCCCGGTCAACGCCGCGCTGATCTCCGCGGGCATTCTCAACGAACCGTTCCGCTTCCTTTCCAGCGTCGCGGGCACGCGCGGGCTGATTGCGTTGATGAACTTTTTGATGTGGTTCGGCAACACCACCATCCTGCTGATGGCCGCCGTCATGGGCATCGACCTCAGCCTGTTTGAAGCCGCCGAAATCGACGGCTGCACGCCGAACCAGATTTTCTGGAAGATCACCATGCCGCTCATCCGCCCCATTCTGGTCTACGTGATGATCACGTCCCTCATCGGCGGCCTCCAGATGTTCGATGTGCCGCAGATTTTGACCAATGGCAAAGGCAATCCGGATCGCTGCGCCACAACCATGATCATGTACCTCAACAACCACATGTTCAGCAAGAACTACGGCATGGCCGGCGCGGTTTCCGTCATCCTGTTCATCATCTGCGCCGTGCTGTGCGTTGTGATCTACCGCTCGACCAATGAAGACGAAGGGAGGAAAAAGAAATGACTACGCAAGCCGTCAAAGATAAGGGCGCTGAGCACAGCAGACACGAGCTGCTGGCACGCCGCATTGTGAGTTATGTGGTGCTGGCGTTCCTCTGCTTCCTCTGCCTGTTCTTCTTCTATGTGCTGATTATCAATGCTACGCGCAACCATTACCAGATTCAGCGCGGGTTCTCCTTCCTGCCCGGCAAATCGTTCATGACGAACCTCAAAAACGTGCTGGCGGATGCGAACATTCCGATTCTTTCGGGCATCAAAAACAGTCTGGTCATCGCCGCCCTCTCCGCGATTCTTTCGATTTACTTCTCCGCGCTGACGGCCTACGGCGTGCACGCCTACGACTTCAAGCTCAAGAAGATCGCTTCCGCGTTCATCATCCTCATCATGACGATGCCGACGCAGGTTTCCGCGCTGGGTTTCCTTCGTTTGATGACGAACATGAAGCTCACCGACACGCTGATTCCGCTGTTCCTGCCGAGCATCGCCGCGCCGACCGTGTATTATTTCATGGTTTCCTACATGAAGAGCAACCTGCCGATGGAAATCGTGGAAGCGGCGCGCATCGACGGTTCCGGCGAATTCCACACGTTTAACCACGTGGTGCTGCCGATCATGAAACCAGCGCTGGCCGTGCAGGCGATTTTCACCTTTGTCGCCTCGTGGAACAACTACTTCGTTCCGGCCCTGATTCTGACCAGCAACAAGAAAAAGACCCTCCCGATTTTGATCGCTCAGCTCCGCAGCGCGGACTTCCTTAAATTCGATATGGGTCAGGTCTACATGCTGATCGCCATCGCGATCATGCCGGTCATCATCATCTATCTGTTTCTGAGCAAGTTCATCGTCGCTGGCGTTGCGCTCGGCGGTGTGAAGGGCTGAAAACCTTTTTCGCTTCCACTCGAACAGGGCTGCTTCAAAAACAGCCCTGTTCTTTTTTATCGTTTTGCTGTATGATAGAAGCAGCATATAAACGTTCAGGAGGTTTTTTTCATGGGCTTTCGCAAGGATTTCATTTGGGGCGCGGCGACCGCGTCCTACCAGATTGAAGGCGCGGCATTTGAGGGCGGCAAGGGGCCTTCCGTCTGGGATACGTTTTCCCACTGGCCGGGCAAAATCTACGGCGGTCACACCGGCGATATCGCCTGCGATCATTATCACCGCGTCGAAGAAGACGTAAAGCTCATGGCGCGGCTGGGCGTAAAAAACTACCGCTTCTCCCTCTCCTGGCCGCGCATTCTGCCGCAGGGCGTCGGCGCGGTCAACGAGGAGGGCGTCGCGTTTTACAACCGCCTGATTGACGCGCTGCTCGCCAACGGCATCCGCCCGTTTGTCACGCTGTTCCACTGGGATTATCCGCAAGCGCTTGCGGAGCGCGGCGCGTGGGCCAATCCGGACAGCCCAAAGTGGTTTGAAGCATATGTCTCCGTCTGCGCGCGCCGTTTCGGCAACCGCGTGAAGGATTTCATCACGCTCAACGAGCCGCAGTGCTTCATCGGTCTGGGCTATGGCACGGGCGCTCACGCGCCGGGACTGATGCTCCCCGCCGCCGCGACCATCCCGATGAGCCATCATGTGCTCAAGGCGCACGGTCTGGCGGTTCGCGCCCTGCGTTCGCTCGTTCCGGATTGCCGCGTGGGCTATGCGCCGTGCGGCGACGCGGCCATTCCGTTCACCTCTGCTCCTGCTGATGTGGAAGCCGCGCGTAAAGCGTATTTCGACGTGCCGACCGGCGATTTCTGGGCGTTTAACGTCGCCTGGTGGAGCGACCCGGTGATGCTGGGCCATTATCCGGAATCCGGCAGGCATTTTTTCGGCGCGCTGCCGCAGGGCTGGGAAAACGACCTGACTCTGATCAGCCAGCCGCTGGATTTCTACGCGCAAAATATCTACAACGGCCGTTTTTTCCGTGCCGCCGACAACGCCAAAGGCTATGAAGAAGTGCCGGGCGCAATCGGCGAACCGCGAACGGCCATCGGCTGGACGATTCGCCCGGATGCGCTCTATTGGGGGCCGAAATTCCTCTATGAGCGCTATCAAACGCCGTTCATCATCTCCGAAAACGGCATGTCCGCGCACGACGCCATCTCGCTCGACGGCCATGTGCATGATCCGAACCGCGAGGATTACATGCGCCGCTATCTGCTGGCCTATCGCCGCGCGGCGGAGGACGGCGTAGACGCCGCGGGCTACTTTGCCTGGTCGCTGATGGATAATTACGAGTGGGCGTATGGTTACAGCGAGCGCTTTGGGCTGATTCACGTGGATTATGCCACGCAGAAACGCACGCCGAAGGATTCCGCCTTCTGGTATCAAACCGTAATGGAAAGCAACGGCGAAAACCTGTAAACGTGCTGAACACGTCCGTTCTTAGGCCACAGGGCCTGCACATGTAAACGGGCTTCACTCCGTTCCCTGTGCGTTAAGCCATATCGGCTGTCCTCCCCTGCCGGGGCGGACAGCCTTTTGCGTTTCATGGCTCGATTTGATCGACTTTTCCCGTTCCGCCGTCCAGATACACGTATACCTTCTGCGCGGCGCCTGCCTCATCCGAATAGGAAAAGGTCAGCGAAACAATCCGCTTTTTCTTCCATTCTCTGCCGGAGAGAATTCGATCCGTGTAGCTGTGCATCCGGTAAAGCGTTGCGCTGAGCGGATAGCCCGCCTCATGTATGGCCAGCCGGGCGTTGCGTTCCAGCAGGTCGAGGTCAAGGCCCTCGCACTGGTTTTGCACATCCTTGAGAAACAGCATATCGGCCAGCTCGTCGTCGGTCAACCGCCGATACGGCGCGAAAATAAACTTTCCGTTATACGATCCGAGAAATGAAGCGTTATCCAGCTCGACGGCCTTCAGCTTTTCGGGCACATCTTCCCGCCTGAGGATGCCGCGCTCTATCTGGCTGCGCAGATTCTCGTTGCGCTCGTCCTCCTCTTTGGACAGGTCGCGCGTGTAGGTGTGCCCGCGCACGCAGTTGCGCTCATTCAGCGCATCCGGATCAAAGACCTCGCCCAGCTGATGATACGCGTCCAGAATCGCCAGCATCTCCTCATCCGTCAGGCAGTTGCCCGGCAGGAGCAGCAGCACCCGTTCCCCGTCGTATTCCTTCGGATCAAGCGCATATACGCCGACGCGGACGCGCTTCTTCGCTTCCAGCACACTTGCGCCGTCTCCGGTTCGCTCACCCGCCGCATAAGCCGCCATCAGCTTTTCCATGCGCTTGCGCTCGCCCATGGTCAGGCGGCAGTTGCTCGTCAGCCATCGCCCGATATCGGCATACATCATCTCCGTCGTATCGATCTCGGTGTAGGCTTCCTCCAGCATCCAGTCCGTTTCCGCCTTCTCCTGCCGCACGCTGGGCAGATAGGAAGCCGTCTCCCGCACCTCGACCATTGGCGCATTCTCGACAACGCCTTCGCGCACGGCCTTCGCCCCTATCGGCAGACAAAGCAGCGCCATCAGTACGGCCAGGCCTGTCTTTTTCATGCCAAATCCCTTCCTTTCCATGTCGTTAGGCTGTTCTTTCGGTGTCGTTTCCGTGCCTTTATGCTACCCGATTATGCGTTTCCGTGTCGTCACAGAGATGTATCAAACCTATAACAAACGCGCGTGCCTCTGCCGATTTCGCTTTTCATGTGGAGTTCCCCGTGATGCAGCCGCGCGATTTTTCGGCAGAGCGGCAGTCCCAGCCCCGCGCCGCCCGCGCTCCTGGTTCGCGCCTTATCGGCCTTATAAAACGGCTCAAACGCCCGCGCGATCTGTTCTTTCGTCATGCCGCAGCCGTAATCCGTCACGTCAAATCCGTCGGGATGCAGCGTCACGCGGACGGCCTCTTTTCCTCCCGCCCTCTGCGCATTGACCACCAGATTGCGCAGCAGCAGAATCGTCAGCTCCCGCTCGCCGACGAATACCGCGTCATCCCCTTCCAGCCGCACGCCGTCAAACACGCTCAGCGCTTCCCGCGCCATCGCCTGTGAATCAAACGGTGCAAATGCGGGTGCTTCGTGATCAAGCCGTGTGAGCAGCAGCAGGCGCTCGTCCATCGTCGAGAGCCGCGACGCCTCCCGCGCCATCGTATCGAGCAGTTCGCTCTGCTGGCTGCCGCTCAGTCGGGATTGCTGCAAGAGCCGCGCGCCGCCAAGGATGGCCGTCAGCGGCGTGCGCATTTCATGCGCCAGCGCGTCGATGAGCGCCTGCCGTTCCTCCGCCTGTGTGCGAAGCGCGGTTTCCCGTTCGTCGATTGCCGCGCTCATGCGGGAAAACGCACGAATCAGCGCGTTCATCTCATCGTTTTTTGCAGCCGGCAGGGGCGCGTCGTAATCGCCGTCCGCCAGTTTTGCCGCCGCGTCGGCCAGTTGATTCAGCGGCCTTGTCAGCACGCCGGAAATCCAGATGGCCAGCGCCCCGGCCAGAGCCAGACCGATCAGGCCCAACACCGCCGCGCCCCGCAGCAATTCGCGGCGGAGCGCATACACGGGCGAAACATCCAGCGCGGTCAGCAGCGTGATTTCTCCGTCCAGCGCATGCGCAATCAGCAGCCGTTCGCTTACCCCATCCAGCAGCGTCGCGCGCGTTTCCGTGTTCAGCAGTTCAGGCAGTTTCTGCACCGTCGGAAGCGCTTCGCCCGTGATCGTCTCGCCGTTTTGCAGCAAATAGATCGTCAATTCGTTTGAGCCATACCGCGTCTGCAAAGTTGAAGCAGTGGATCGACCAACGTTTCCCTCCGCGGTTTCCAGCGTCAGCGCGCGCGCAATCGCCGCTTCCTCACCAAGCGCCCGTGCGCGTTCCCGCTCCATCGTCAACGCAAAGCTTCGGGAAACGACCAGCGCCATCCCTGGGCCAAGCAGCGTCAGCACGAGCGCCACCATGCACAGCGCAATGCATTTTCTCATGGTTTTCCCTCCCCTTCGCCGCAGAACCGATAACCGTATTTATACACCGTTTCAATGTATTCCGCGCCGATTTTGCCGCGCAGGCGTTGAATATGCACATCCACCGTGCGCGTTTCCCCCTGATAAGCATAGCCCCATACGCCCGAAAGCAGCGCTTCACGGCTGAGCGCCACGTTGCTGCGGCGCACGAGCATCGCCAGCAGGTCAAATTCCAGCGCGGTCAGCGCCACTTCGCGCTCGCCCTTCGTCACGCGTCGGGACGGCAGATCGACAACCAGTGCGCCGAAGACAAAATGCGTCCGCGCCTTCCTGGTGCGGCGGAGGATGTTTTCCACGCGCGCCAGCAGTTCTTCCGGTTCAAACGGCTTGAGCATATAGTCCTCCGCGCCCATGCGCAGCCCGCGCACGCGGTCAGAAACCGCCGTCTTCGCCGTCAAAAACAATACGGGAACGGCCCGCTCCATCATCGTTTCGGCCAGCGAAAAGCCGTCCTCACCGGGCAGCATGATATCCAGAATCGCCAGATCCGGCGTTTTTTCTTCCATCATGCGACGCGCCTGCCCTGCGTCCTCCGCCGCGCGCACGTCATAGCCGACCAGCGACAGCTGCAACATCACAATCTGCCGAACGGACGCGTCGTCTTCGACCAGCAAAAGGTTTGCCATGCCGCTTTGCCTCCCTTCACGCTCGATTCCATCCTCGAAATCGCGCGAAAACTATACGGAAGTCGTTTTCCTTCCTCTTTATCATATCATATATTCTTCCTTCTTCGTGTAACAAAGTTGTAACGATAGAAAAACGGACGCGCAACGCGCGCCCCCTGCAACGGATTTTCGCAAATCCGCACACAAGGAGCGCCCATCGTTCGTCCGTCCGATACCATTCGATTTTATCCGAACAGAATCGCCAGCGCTTCGGCCAGCGTTTCCACGCCATAGACCCGCATGCCTTCCGGCGCGCGGAGGTGCCTGGCGTTCTCCCGCGGGATGACGGCGGTCGTGAAGCCGAGTCTCGCGCACTCGGCAAGGCGGCGTTCCGCCTGAGAAACGGCGCGGATCTCGCCCGCCAGACCGACCTCGCCGATCACCGCCCAATCGCCCGGCACGCATGCGTCGCGCACGCTGGAAGCGACCGCCGCGCAGAGCGGCAGATCCGCCGCCGGTTCGGACAGCTCAAGCCCGCCCGCAACGTTGACATACACATCCTGATTGAACAGCGACACGCCCGCGCGCTTTTCCAGCACGGCCAGCAGCAGCGCCAGCCTTCCCGCGTCAAAGCCGTTCGTCGTGCGCCGCGGCGTGCCATAGGCCGTCTGCAAGGCCAACGCCTGCACATCCACCAGCATGGGCCGTGAGCCTTCGATCGCGCAGTGTACGCACGAGCCGGGCACGTTGCGCGCCCGCGTGGAAAGCAGCAGTTCCGACGGGTTTTCCACCGGCACCATGCCGCTCTCGCGCATCTCAAACAGCCCAAGCTCATTGACCGAACCGAAGCGGTTTTTCACCGCGCGCAGAATGCGGTATTCGTGCTGCCGGTCGCCCTCGAAATAGAGCACCACGTCCACCATGTGTTCCAGCACGCGCGGGCCGGCAATCGCGCCCTCTTTGGTCACATGGCCGACGAGAAACACCGCGCAGCCCGTCGTCTTGGCCATGCGCATCAGCAGACTGGCGCACTCGCGCACCTGAGACACGCTGCCGGGCGCGCTGGCCATATCCGGCCGATACATCGTCTGAATCGAGTCGATGATCATGTAATCCGGCGCGATTTCCTCCCAGCGGCGCTCAGCCGCGTCCATCGCATTTTCGCTGAGGATGAGCAGATTGTCGCTCGTCACACCCAGCCGCCGCGCGCGCATCTTGATCTGCCGCACGGATTCCTCGCCGGAAATATACAGCACGCGCGCGCCATTCTGCGCCAAATGTTCGGAAGCTTGCAGCAGCAGTGTCGATTTGCCGATGCCCGGATCGCCGCCAACCAGCATCAGCGAACCTTCCACCACGCCCCCGCCGAGCACGCGGTCAAGTTCTCCGATGCCCGTCGTCGCGCGGGCGCTCGTTTCCTCCGGGATTTCGGAAAGGCGCATCGCGCTTGCGCCCGTGCCGGGGCGCTGCTTGTTCGCCTTGACGGGCGCGGCCTGCTGCGCAGCCTGCGGGGCCTGTTCCTCCAAAGTGTTCCACGCGTTGCAGCCGGGGCACTTGCCCATCCAGCGCGGGGTTTCATAGCCGCATGCGCTGCACACGAACACCGTCTTTTCCTTCGCCATGTTCATCCTCCGTCCGAATTCATATGTTGATTGTATCACACTTGGCTGTTCATGCAAAGCGGAAGCGAAACTTTTTTCGTTTCGCGCATTTTTTCGGTTGAATCCGCCCCATCATTTCGGTATAATGGACGTGTTGGTTACATTTCCCGTTTTTGCGTAACTTTCAACTTGACGCCGACTGAACATACACAGGTTTTCATACGAAAGAGGGTCGGCCTTCGGGCTGCTCACAGCGATTTTGGACAGATTCGAGGTTTCAGCCATGAACAGACGCCCCTCTCAGAGCCGAAGCGGCTTTGATTCCTTTTCCCCGCAGCATACCGCGCATTTCAAAGCTGCGCAGCCCGGCGACGAATTTTTTGAGCCCAGGCCACGCGCGCCGCTGGGCAGGCGTGTTCTGGTTTTTCTGCTGCTTCTGTTGCTTGCGGCGCTGGCCGCCAATCTGGCGATCAATCAATTTGTACAGGTTGCGCGCGTCACCGTGCCGATTCGGAAAATGGATTCGGCGCTGGAAGGATATACGCTACTGCACATTTCCGATCTCAAGGGCGCATCCTATGGCGCGAATCAATCGCGCATACGTTTTGCGCTGCAAAAGGAAGATTTTGACGCGGTGGTGCTCACCGGAGACATGGTTTCTTCCCGCGGGAACGCGCAGCCGCTCTACACGCTCATCGAGATGCTGCACGAACTCAAGCCCGGCGTACCGATTTACATGATTCCGGGCGACAAAGACCCGCTTCCCGCATCGATGAGCTATGCGGCAAGCGGCAGTCCGTTCGCCCCCTGGGTGCTCGGCGCAAGGCGGCGCGGCGCGCAGCTGCTTAGCGCACCCGTGCGGATTGAGCGCGACGGGCACGCGCTGTGGCTGACAACCAGCGCGCTTTTGAGTCTGGACATGGATACGATGCAGGAGCAGTTTGAGCGGCAATACCTCGACGCGCTGTCCAGCGGCGACGAAAATGCCATCGAGCTGACCGCCTACAACCTGCAATGGCTGACCGAAACCCGCGACGCGCGCGCACAAATGACCGATGAGGACGTTTATATTGCGCTGACGCATGTGCCGCCTGCCGACGAAGAGCTGGAAGGTGCGTATGCGGGCAGTCTACGCGGGCGGCTGCATCTGGTGCTCTGCGGCCATTATCAGGGGGGATTGGTTCGTCTGCCGTTTGTCGGCGCGCTGTTTATTCCGTCGCAGAATCTCCCGTTTTACGGGATTCTTCCGGGCAAAAACACCTATTACGGGCTGACGAAAAAGGGCGGAACCTATCTGTACGTCTCGCCCGGTCTCGGCAACAACGACGGGCTGTATCCCCTGCCGTTCTTCCGCCTTTTCAATCCGCCGACGGTTTCGCTGATTTCGCTGACCACGTCAAGCTTATAATCCATCCGCCGCTTCGGCGGTAAAAAAGAACGATTGGGGCTTTGACCCAATAACTCCTTCAGTCAGCTTCGCTGACAGCTCCCTCTAAGAGGGAGCCTTTTGGCGTTAAGCCACATTCGCGAAAGAACAACGCCTCCCTCTTTGAGGGACGTTTGAATCGCTGCCGCCTGTGGCGGATTCAGACGATGAAAAACGCCGAAGGCGTGACGGAAGGAGTTAAACGTCACAAACCGGTTTAGAAAGTTAAAAAACGATTGGGACATGCCAAAGCCCCAATCGTCTTTTGTCCCAATCGTTTTTTTCTTAGATTTTCAGCGTGCCGCGGGTAATCAGCTTGCCGTTTTCGCGGCTGAACATCAGGATGTCCGCGCCCGTGAAGGAAAGCCGCACCTTCTGCCCGATCTTGTAGGTGATGCCGCCGAAGACCACGCCCGTAAAGAGGAACTCGCCCACGCGCACCTTGACGGTCGTCTCCATGCCGGTGGGCATTGCGCTGAAGATTTCGCCCTCAAGCGCGCCGTCTTCGCAAATGCTCACACACTCCGGGCGGATGCCCAGCACAAAATCTTCGTGCGTCAGCGTCACTTCATCCTCAAACTCGTCCTCTTCCACCTTCGCGATATGGTATTTGAACAGGGAATCACGGTTCGCCTTCTCCACCGCATGCGTGTCTACATTGGCAGCGGCGGCTTTTTCCTCGCGCGCAAACCATTCGCGCAGATTCACCGGTTCGCCCGGCGCATACGCCGCTTTCACGCCGCCCAGCATGGTCAGCTCCACCGCGCCGTCCTGTTTCTGCGCGCCCCTGGCCTCGATGAAGTTGATCGCCGGATTACCGACAAAGTCCGCAACAAACAGATTGCTCGGCTTGCCGTACACCGTCAGCGGCTCGTCATACTGCTGGAGCACGCCGTTTTCCATCAGGCAGATGCGCGTCGCCAGCGTCATGGCCTCCATCTGGTCGTGCGTGACGTAGACAAACGTCGAGCCGGTCTGCAAATGCAGGCGCTGAAGCTCGGAACGCATTTCCAGTCGGAGTTTCGCGTCGAGGTTGGAAAGCGGCTCATCCATGAAGAGCACCTTCGGGTTTGGCGCAAGCGTGCGGGCGATGGCCACGCGCTGCTGCTGGCCGCCGGAAAGCTCGCTGGGATAACGATCCATGAACATGCCGATTTTGACGATGCGGGAGACGCGGCGGACAATCAGGTCGATTTCCTCCGCCGTCATCTTGCGCATGCTGCGCACCGGCTTGCCGCCCTTCATCAGGGTGTAATCGTCGCTCAGGGTGCAGCCGTTCTTTTCGGCCTTCGCCTTGGCGGCGGCCAGCTTCTCCTCCAGCTTTTTGATCTCCTGCGCGGCGGCGGCCTTCGGGTCGCCCGCCTCCTGCAACTTCATGCCCATCAGCGTCTTGGCCGTAAACAGGCTGATTTCGTAGAGATCGATCAGGCGGAGATATGCCTTATCCAGATTCAGCTTTTTCTTCTTATCGACGCACTCGTTGATGGCGCGGACGATGTCCTGCGGTTTTTGCAGAATCTCAATCATGCGTGCCGCCGTGCGCGCGTTAAAGTCGATTTCGTCCATCTCCTCCTTGATGTTGGTCAGGCCGAAGGAGATATTCTGGTAGACGGTCATGTTCGGCCAGAGCGCGTAGTTCTGGAACAGGAAACCGACCTTGCGCTTGTTGGCGGAAACGTTGATGCCCTTCTGCGAGTCAAAGACCGGCACACCGTCGATGGTGATGCGGCCGCTTGTCGGCGTTTCAAGGCCCGCGATCATGCGCAGGGTGGTCGTCTTGCCGCAGCCGGACGGGCCAAGCAGCGTGACAAACGCATTATCTTCAATGACCATGCTGAGGTTATCCACCGCGTAAAACTGGCCCCAGCGCTTGGTGACATTGGTCAATTCAATCCGAGACATTTACTCTCCTCCAATTCCTTTGTCCAGACTTGCGCCGGTCAGCTTGTTAATCAGCGCGTTGCAGATCAGGATGAACACGATCAGAATCAGGTTGATGCCGCTGGAAAACGCATACAGGCCCATCTCGTCGAAATAATCCAGCATCGTGGTGATGATTTTCGTCTGTGAGCAGAGTAGCATGAACAGCGTCAACTCGCGCACGCAGGTGATGAACGGCAGCAAATAGCCGCTCATGATGGAGGTCTTCTGAATCGGGATGATGATGTTGAGCATGCGCTTGTGCCACGGGATATCCTGAATGATGGCGGCTTCCTCAATTTCGCCGGAAAGCTGCATCATGGAGCTGAGCGCGCTGCGGCTGGCGAACGGGATATACTTCACCGTGCCGGCCAGCACGAGCAGCAGATAGGTGTTGAAAATGCCCATCGAAGAGCCGAATACGAAGAACGCGACGCCGACGGCCAGCGACGGCATCAGATACGGCAGAAACGCCATGTTGTTGACGTAAGCCGCCCACTTGCTGCGCCGGTTTTTGCTGACGCAGTAGCCGACCAGCAGGCCGATGGTGCCCGCCAGCAGCGCGCAGCAAACCGCAACAATCAGCGTGCCCTTGAACGCGCCCCAGATGGCCTCGTTGAAGAGAATGCCTTTCTGGCCATACATGCCGTTTTCGGTGATGTTTTCGCTGGTCACCCACCACTTGGTCGTCAGGTTGCCCGCGACGCCGTTGCGGATGAAGCTGTAATCGCCGGGGTTCGGCAGGAAGGTCTCGATGGCGAACAGGATAATCGGCAAAATGCCCGTGAAGAACGTGGCCACGCAGAAAATGGCGGCGACCACATTGCGGCCGATTTTGCCGAGATTGACCAGCGAAATCTGGCCGGACTTGCCGGTGACGGTCGTGTAACTCTGGCGGCCGGAGGTCGTCTTCTGGTTGACGATCAGGATCAACACGCCGAAGAGAATCATGATCACCGCAAGGATGCTCGCCTCGCCCGCGCGCTTCTCGCCCATCTGCACATACTTGGTACACAGGGTCGTCAGGTTCAGGTAATGCGGCACGGGGTACGAGCCCATCGCGCTGGAAAAGACCAGCAGCACCGTGCTCAGCACGGCTGGCTTGACCAGCGGCAGCGTCACGCGCGCGAAAATCTTGAGGCGCGGCGTGCCCATGATGGTCGCGGCTTCTTCAAGGTTCGCGTCCATGTTGCGGAAAATGCCGCCGATGAGGATATACGCGAACGGCGCGTAGTGCAGCGAAAGCACCATCACGCTGGGGAACATGCCCTGGCACCACCACAGCGGCATGCGGATGCCGAAGATGGCGGCCAGCAGGCCGTCGGACGTGCCCGTCACAAGGTTGGAATCAAACAGATTCTGCCAGATGACGGCCAGCGTCCACTGGGGCATGATATACGGGAAAATGAAAATCGAGCTTAAATATTTCTTGCAGCGCATGTTCGTGCGGGTGACCAGATAAGCAAACAGGCCGCCGTAGAAAATCGCGCCGAAGCAGGAAAACACCGACAGCAGAACCGAGTTAAGCAGCGGCGACCAGAGATTGACCTTCGCCAGCTTGCCGGTAAACAGATCCTGCCAGTTGTAAAACGTGTAGCCCTCCGTCAGCCCGGTATAATGGCTATCCACCGAGCCGACATGAACGGTTACGGTATCCAGCGCGATGGAAATCATCGGCGCAATGGTTGAGAATGTGAGCAGGATACCCAGCGCCAGCAGAATGGCGTTCTGCGGCTTGGAGAATGTGGTTTTCAGCTTATTGAGCCAAACCCGCGTCCCGCTCGCTTTGACAGTTTGCTGCATGATATTCCCCCTGTACCATGCGAGGGGCATGAAACGCTTCATGCCCCTCACACGTCAAGTCAAGTTTCCGAAATGCTTACTTATTGCCGACGATCATGTCGATCCAGTCGCCGAGGTCGAAGGAAACCTGCGCGCAGTACGCCGGATCTTCCACGACGAGGCGGCCGCCGTCAGCGGAGACCCACCACTCGTAGCCGCGGTCGTTCTTCGCGTCATAGGTGTTCACACCGTCCACATAACCATCCTGAGAGTGATCCTGCATGCAGACCGGGTTCGCGCTGTAACCGCCCATGTCCTTGCCCCACGCGGCGAAGCCTTCGTTGGTGGTGGTCATGTAAGCGATGAACGCGCAGCTCGTCCACGGCAGCGGGGAGGTCTTGAGCACCTGGAGGTAATGCTTGTAGGCATAGCCGCCGATGCCCTGATAGCCGTCCTGATACGCCGCAACGGCGATGTTGTTGACGGAAGTCTCAGCGGATTCTTCGACAGAGCGGAGCTTGGAGTACACCAGCAGGCCGCACTGGTCAGCCGCAGACTTGGTGACGAGGGTGTTGCAGATCGGGCCGTCGTCCGTCTGCTCGTTGTACTGCTCACAGAACAGCTTGATATAGGCCAGCGCATACGGCGCATTCTCGGCGTCGAGCATCAGCGCTTCAGCTTCCGGCTTCATCTCTTCGACTTCCGCCGCAATGCGGTCCTTCGCCGCGCCGTCCGGCATGGCGTCAAACGCATCCTTGAGGTAGTCGGCATAGGTATCCTTGGTCAGCATGTACAGGAAGTTCTTGCCGACCAGCTCGGAGTTGACGCCCATGAACAGCGGCGCAACGCCTTCGGCGACGAAATCCCAGCAGTTGGTGAAGGTCTTGTCGCCCACGGTGTTATACATAAACACCTTGTTGAGCGTCTGGAGCGCCAGCGGCTTGTCGTTGCCCTCAACGATCACGCCTTCGCCCTCGGCCCACTCCTTCGGAATGAAGTTGAGCAGGTTGCCGGTATCCAGCATCTTGGTCTGAATCTGGTTGCCATCCTGGATGAGCGTCATGGAATAGATGTGGTTGGCGCTCTTAATGTCGGCGTTCAGTGTGGTAAAGATGGAGTTGTTCTTCGGCTGCGACCACTCGATCGTGCCGGTGTAGTTCGGGTCAATCTTCTGGAGCATCTCGATGAAGCTCGCGCCGGCGGTCTTGCCGCGGCTGGAGTTGCCGATGCCGTAGAGCGTCTTGCCGTTGGATTCCTCAATGGCCTTGGCGTACAGCTCTTCGTTGGTCATGGTCTGCGCCTGAGCGATGACTTCTTCCACGGTCTCGGCCATGGCGAGGCATGCCGTCAGCATCATGGCGATGGCGAGGACGGCGCATAACAGTTTCTTCATGTGCGTATCTCCCTTTCTTGGTCGGTGGGTCGCGGCTTGTTCTGTGCCGCTTTGTTACTTTATATAATACGCACCAATCCACCAAAAAGAAACTGGACAATTCTGCGATTTCACCCGGTAATTCTGACAACTTTGCACAGAAATATCGAAAAAACATTGGGCTGCTGCCCGAACCTGCCTGAGGGGCGATTGATAGCCCGCCAAATCCCGCACAGCGGGCGTGGGACATCACTCCTCATCAGGCTCCCTTCTCTGCTTCGCGGCGGTTTGAACAAACCTATTTCAAGCTGTCGCTTCGCGACAGCTTAGCGGAAGGTCAAGGGAACTCAGTTCCCTTGTAGGGTTTGGGGCAAAGCCCCAATCGTCGCCCCTCACCCCACCTCCGACGGCGAAAGGCCCGTCAGCTTCTTGAACGTCGCGGAGAAATACGTCACATCCTTATACCCCACCGCGGCGGCAGCTTCATAGACCTTCACATGGTCGCGGGTCAGCATCCGCATGGCCGCGTCAATGCGCGTCTTGGTCAGATAGTTGGTGACGGTCATGCCTGTCTGCTTTTTGAACACATGGGAAAGATGCCCCTCGCTGACGCGCAGATGCTCTGCGATCACCGCGATGGAAATGTCCTCGTCGGCATAGTGCGCCGCAATGTAATCCATCGCCTGACGCACATAACCGCTGACCTCCGGCTCTTTTTCCTGCTGCGCGGGCGCAGCGGGCAAGGGCTGCATCTTGCGGCAGACCCGCGCGACGGCATGCGTCAGCTCCTGATCGCGAAACGGCTTGAGCAGATAGTCGTCCGCGCCGAAAAGCAGCGCCCCGCGCGCATACTCGAAATCACTGTGCGCCGTCAGCACAATGCAGTGTGCCGCGCATCCCTCTTCGCGCAAAAGGTTCATCATCGTGATGCCATCCATCTTCGGCATGCGGATATCGGTGATAATCAGTTCCGGTTTGAGCTTCCGCGCCAGCGCAAGCCCTTCTTCCCCGCTCTGCGCCTCGCCGACGACCTCGCAGCCCAGCGCCGCCCAATCGACGCCCGCGACAATGCCGCGCCGAACCAGCGGCTCGTCGTCCACCATCAACACGCGAATCATGCCTTTTCCCTCCTCATTGGCAAGCGCACCATCACCAGACAGCCTTCGCCCGGCTTCGAGCGCACGCTCAAGCCGTATGCGTCGCCGAAGTGCAGGCGCAGAATGCTGTCCACGTTAAACATGCCCAGATGCTCGCCCGGTCTGCCGGATACGCCGAAGCCCAGCGGCCCATCCTGCGGCTTTTCCATGCCGCATCCGTTATCCTGCACAAAGAGCCGCAGATCTTCCGCGTCGCGCTCCGCCCAGATTTTGATGTAGCCGTCGTCCATATCCCGAACGCCGTGAATCACCGCGTTTTCCACAATCGGCTGAAGCACCAGTTTGGGCACCATGCAGCTCATCAGCGCGTCGTCCACCTCTATTTCACAGGCAAATCGATCCTCAAATCGAATGAGCTGGATATCGATATAGCGTTCCAGCAGGTCAAGTTCCTGCCCCAGCGTCACAAATTCGTCGCCGGAGATGCTGGCGCGCAGAATCTTCGCCAAATCCTCCGCCAGCGTCGCCACCTGCGGCACGCCGTGCGTCACGCCCATCCATTTCATCGAGTCCAGCGTGTTATACAGGAAGTGGGGATTGAGCTGCGACTGCATCATCCGGATACGCGTGTCGTTCAGCTCCTTCTGGCGCTCCACCGAGCGCCTGAGGTTCAGTTCGCATTCCTCCACCATTCGGTTGAAACCGACGGCCAGCTGCCCCAGCTCGTCCCCGCCATGCGGCACGACGCGCGCGCTCAATTCGCCCATCTGCACACGCTTCATCGCCGCCGTCATCTCCCGAACGGGGCGCGTCACCTGGCGGCTGAGCACCAGCGCGCCCCACAGGCACAGCAGCAGGCTCGCCGTGCCCAGCGCCACGCCGATGACGACCATCAAATGCGTCATCTCGCCCGTAAACACGCGCGGCTGGCTGAGCAGCAGCGTAAACCCGCTGACAGGCTCGGTCTGCGTCGTATAAGTCAGCACGGAGTCGCTGTCGCTGAGCGCCTCGCCCGCCAACATGCGCTCACGTAGTTCGTGCAGGCGGCTTTCCGAACCCGTTGTGCGGGAATCGTCGATCAGCCGCCACTGACCGCCCAGCAGCATGACGCCATAGGCCGGATTCAGCCCCTGGCTGAGCAGTTCGCTGAGGCTGTCGCCGCTGATTTCCGCCAGCAGATACCCCGCGCCCACGCGGCGGACGGCTGCGACGCGCCCCGCTTCGCCGAAAAAGACAACGTTTTCATCCTCCGCCATGCGCAGAACGCCCCAGTCCGTATCAAAAACGACGTTTTCCTCCTGCCCACGCAAGGCGCAAAGGCATGTGCCATCCGAATCGATGAGCATAAGCTGGGTCATTTCCGGCACATCCGCCGCCTGCCTGACCAGCGCGGCATACAGCTCGCGCGGGTGCGCCGTATCGCTTTCCTCAATCGCCGAGCGAATCCACGCGTCTTGCGCCAGCGCGTCAAGCACGCGCTCCATGCCCGAAAACGCGTCCGTAAGCTGGCCGCTCAACACGTCGAGCTGAGCCTGTGCCGCCTCGCTCTGCCTTTTTGTGCTGGTGGAAACCATCACCGGAAGCAGCAGCGTGAAGCACAGGATGATCGGCACAAGCGCCACGCAGATCACCGTCAGAAAAATGCGCGTTTGAAAACGCATGCTCTTCTTTTCGCTCATGGCGCTTCTCCCTCCATGAGCGCCTGCCAGCGCGCCAGAATGTCCTTTTGATTGGCCGCCGCCCAGTCGATGTCGTAAGCGCAAAGCTCAAACATCGGCGCACCGTCCGATTCATCCAGCGCGGTCAGCACGCTTTCGCGGGCATATTCGGTCTCCACGCGCCGCTGCACATCCTCGCTGAGGATAAACGAAATGAACGCCTGCGCATTCTCTTCATGCGCGCAGCCCGCCAGAACCGCCGCCCCGTCCGGCACAGCGCTCGTACCCTCCTTCGGCCAGATCACCGCGATGTGTTCGCCCGCCAGCATGCGCTTTTTCGCCGTCTCATACAGCGCCACGCCCACGCGCATTTCGCCTGCCGCCACGGTGGAAACGACCGCGCCTGATCCGGAAAGCTCATGCCCACGCACGTTATCGGCAAAACGGACAAGCGCGTTTTCGTCGTCGAGCGCCTGCATCAGCGTAGCCAGCACGGTGAAGCTCGAACCGGATACGGCGGGATTGGCGAACGCAATCTGCCCGCGCAGACCGTCATCCAGCAGATCTGCAAAGCCGGCGGGCGGATGGCTCACCAGCCGCGGATTGTAGATAATCGCCAGCGGCAGGCGCGAAAAAGCCACAAAGCGGTGGTTTTCAAAGCGGCATTCCGCCAGCATCGCGTCCCTCGGCGCGTCGCACGGCATGAAATAATCCTCATAGGCCAGCAGAGATTCCACGCCGCCGCCAAACATCACGTCGGCCACGGGCGTTTCCTCTTCCGCTGCGATGCGTTCGAGCAGCTCCGTCGTTCCGCCGGAAACCACCTGCACCCAAACGCCCGTGCGCCGCTCAAATTCCTCCACAATCGGCTGATAGACTTCTTCCTTATGCGAGGTATAAACCACCAGCCGTTCCGTTTCATCCGGCGCGTCGGCCAGTGCAGAGACGGACAGAAAACAAAGTGCAAACGCGCACAGCAGCTTCCTTTTCATTCGCATTTCCCCCTTCTCAGGGTATTTGTTTGATTATAACATATTTAAAACATACGGCGCAAGCGCGCAAAAACGGATCGGCGGAACCTGCCGACCCGTTTGGAGATGTTATTTTCGTTCCTTTTGCATATCCAGGATGTGGCTTTCATCCAGCGGCATGCCGTCGCCCTTTGCGGGCGCATAAGCCACGCCTTCCGGCGATTTCGGCGTGATTTCCGCTTTGGCCGTCACGTCCTCACAGGTGATTTTCCACAGCTCAATGAACTTCATCGCCGTAGTATGCACCTGCGATTTATCGCGCAGATTATGGCTGAGCAGCTGTTCGTGCGCGTGGATAAACTCCGCAGAATCAGGTTCAAGCCTCTCTGCCACGCCGCGCGCCGTCACAGAACGGTAATCATGCAGATGGCCCTTGACGCTCGCGCCCGCATAGGAAATAAAGCTCGACGCATTGACGCAGACGTGCGGGTTTTTGTGCAGCAGGTCGAGCTTATAACCCTCATGCGCGCAATGGAAATAGAAAACAAGCTTATCCTCCCAGTCATAGCCGAAATTCAGCGGCACGACATAGGGAAACGGCTCGTCGTGCATCGCGACGTGAATCGTATCGATCGCGTCGAGCATGGCGCAGATGGTCGCCTTATCCGTCACCTGTCTTTTGCTTTGTCTCATCGTTTTTCCCCTTTACAGCGTTTCAAAAACCTTCGCAATATCCTCATGCAGCACGAGCGTCGCGCGCACATCCGCCGGGGTTTCATCCCGATTGATGACAATCAGCTGCTTTCCGTGGAAATACTCGATGCACGACGCGGCAGGTTCGACCGACAAACTCGTGCCTGCAACGATCAGCGTATCGCAGTTCGAGATTTCGCGGCACGCTCCCGTCATAAACCAGTGATCCGGCGGCTCGCCGTAAAGCGTGACTTCCGGACGCACGATATCGCCGCAGTCCGGGCAATGCGGCACGCCGGGCGCGTGCATCACAAAATCCAGCCCAAATCGCCTGCCGCAGCCCATGCAGAAATTCTCATAGACGCTGCCATGCAGTTCAAACACGTTGCGGCTTCCGGCTTTCTTGTGCAGGCCGTCGATATTCTGTGTGACGACGGCCGTCACCTTGCCCGCGCGTTCCATCTCGGCCAGCCTGATGTGAACGACGTTCGGCCTGGCTTCCGGATGCACCATGTGCTTTTTGTAAAAATCATAAAAAATATCCGGATGCAGACAGAAAAACGAGTGACTGAGCAGCATCTCCGCCGTCAGACCGTCGTATTCGCGCGCATACAGTCCATTTTCTCCTCGAAAATCCGGAATGCCGCTCGGCACGGACACGCCCGCACCACCGAAAAAGACCACTCGCCGCGCGCCGCGCAGCGCTTCGCTCAGTGCGTTCATGTTTTACCCCTTCTTCCGATTTCCGTTCTTTTGTTTTTTCAGCTCTCATTGTATCACTGCGCACCGGCGATGACAAGACAGCCGCGCGACGCATCGTAGACATATTCGCGGCAAAGCGTTTTTTCAAACACGGATTCGCGCCGAATATCTTCCGCCGTATATACGCCCCTGATCCCCTCAATCGTGATTTGAGACGTTACGGCCACGCTTTCGCCCTCCGTCTGCGTTTTCTCCGTCAGCGCGTAAATCAGGCAGTCCTCGCTCGCCCACGTCCCCGTGCACAGCGAACCGCCCAGATAACTCTCCGATGTATATTCCGCATAAAGAATATCCGCGCCGCGCGTTTCCAGATTATACCAGCAGCCGTATTCGCCGCGCCCGCCGTCCAGCGGGCCGCCCATGCGTCCGACGAGCCACGTCGTCCGGCCGATGCGCTCCGTGCGCATGGCGTCAAACTCCGTCAGCATATCCAGCAGCACCGTTTTTCCGTCTGCGCGTGTTTCCAGCAAAAACGAATAGAGCTGTGTTTTGACCAGCGCCAGCGCTTTGCCTTCGCTTAAATCCGCATCTATCTGCTGAATTTCCGGCTTGCTCGGCGCAGTCAAAAAGGGTTCGCCCGTCTCCAGATAATACGCTTCCTCCTCCGTGATTTCCATCCCCAGCGAGGCGAAAAACCGCCGAACCTGCTCCCTGCTTTTCGGCTCGGTCAGCTCCTGCGCCAGCGCTTCGGCGGTGATTTCCGGCGGGTCAAACGGCCGCACATCGTTCAGGCTGCACGAGCGCATCGGCAAAACCATGTACGTTCCGACCATCGCCAGCCAATATGCCTCCGTGTTCGGCACGGTCAGCAAATCCAACTGCATAAACCCCGTCTGTCCGCCCGCGCGGACATGCGCCCACGACGCCAGCACATGCGTATCGTCTTCCTTGACGCCCATCACCTCGACCGTCGTACCGTTCGGAATTTCCGCAAGAACCCGCCCCCTTCGGCTCGGCCGATCCCGCAGATTGACGATTCCCCGTCCGCCGGGATTCGCCACAAGCATCGGCAGAATACCCTTCGGCCCATCCGCCGCCCCCTCCGAAAACAAAACGACTTCGTTTTCGCCGCTGTCCCGCGTCAGCACATACCCCTCCAGCTGATTCGCCACACAAACATGCGTAAAGGCTTGACCCGCACCATCCTCCACACTTTCGAGCACTTCGACGGGCGTTCCGCTGAAATACACCATCCGAACATCGGAAAGCGAATCCGGCTGTTCATAAACAGTCATCACGCCGTACATCGTTCCCCGATCATAAACCGTCTCCGCCTGTGCGCGGGCCGCAAACAACGCCGTCAGCAGCAACAGCGCCGACATCCATATTCGTTTCATCTTTCCTCGCTCCTTTGCCTTACTGAAGAAAAGACGAACCGCCGCCGGAAAATCTTCCCCTGAATGGGTCAAAAACAAAAAGACGGAAGAAATTCCTCCGCCTTTGGCGTTACTGCTCCATCTGACGCCCGACGATACTCGCCGTCGTTTCAGCAACCTTCAGCTCCGTGTCGCCCATCCGCGCCGCCGGTTCCCGCGAGAGCAGCACCACCGCGCCGATGGATTCTCCATCCGCAATAATCGGACAGATGACTTGCGCGGTATAAGACTGCGCATCCTCCTCGCTGGTGACAGGCACGAGCCGCGTACCGTTGCCGCGGTTGGCCGTCACCACCTGACGGCTTTGAATCGCCTGCTCCAAATCGCGGCTGATGGGCTTTTCCCAAAGCTCCTTACGAGAAACGCCACTGGCTGAAACAATCATGTCCTTATCGGTGATGCAGGCGATATGCCCCAGCGACCGGAAGAGGGATTCCGTGTAATCCTTGGCGAAATTGGAAATCTCGCCAATCGGGGAATACTTTTTGAGGATGACCTCTCCATCCTTATCCGTATAGATTTCAAGCGGGTCGCCCTCGCGAATTCTCAGTGTGCGCCGAATCTCCTTAGGGATCACCACACGCCCCAATTCGTCGATTCTCCGCACTATGCCCGTTGCTCGCACAAATATTGCCTCCTTCTACTCAGCTTTCTGTTCGCTCTCCCAGTATGGATTCAAGACATCTGGAATATTCCTTCTGGAAAGATGGCAAAGGTTGACAAGATGTGTTTCATTTACTTCATCCATAAGAGTTTAAAGGGCTCAAAGGTGCTTGAACGCTCATGAATAAGGCAGGACTTTTCTTAAACAAATCGAATTCTATAAAAATAGTATTTGCTTATAAAGAAGGAGAAGACTATGCCAGCACATATTTTCGTTATGGATCATAGCAATTACGATATCTGCCTGCGCCGTGGCGTTGTAGGCATTCCATCTGCAAGAGAAGGAAGCCGTGCCAAAGATTCCACCAATAATGCTCTTATTTCAAGGTTATGTATTGTAAAAGAAAGTGATTACATTCTTTTTTATATTACGAAAGAGCACAAACTCTATGGCATCTGGCAAGCTGATGGTTCTCCTTTTTTTGATGAATCCCGTGTTTGGTCAGATGATTTATATCCTTATCGTATACGATTTAAAAACACGCCTTATCATTATGACGCTCCTTTAGAACTGCACGATATTTATGATTTACGTAACGAAGGTAAAATCTGGAATTTCTCGTTAAATAGAGCCAGTGGTACAAATGTCATGTTCTCTATCTCTGACAACGAATTCCGCACTCTGCTCTATGAGTACAGCAAAATCAATCCATACACAAACTCTAGGCATCTGATTTTAGAGCCTTATCCAATAATCGTTTCTTCTTTATTAGATAAGATATGTTTAAATGACGAAAACCAGCTTAAATACGAAGCTGGTGTTATGGCATATCTTCTTTCAGATTTAACAGTCAACCGACATAAGGACTTATTTGGAAACTATACAGACTACCTCTGCTATGCACCAACAAATACCGGACGCGAGATAGATATTCTTCTCATGTTTGGAAATCCTTTACAACCAGATCAGATTTCTTCATATGATATTCTTGAATTAAAAAAGGATATCTTCGACGAAAAAGCATTAAGTCAACTTATCAATTATGAAACGTGGTTTTTGCAGAATAAAGCTTCTGGCGATCAGAAAATGGTTCGTTCAACAGCCATTGCTCATAGTTTTTCTCAAGAAGTCATCGACTACGTTAAAATGCGTAAGCGTATCGAAAACAAGCCTATCAAGTTAGTAAAATACTCATTAACTCAAGAAAAGCAGCTCAAACTCGAGCTATTAAACAACTCTTAATCAGAGAAAATACCTGCATTTTGGATCCCCGCTTAAATTCACTCTTGCATAAAAATCCTCACTTATACATTTAGATTGAATTTCCCTATCTGGAAAGTACCGCTGAACATAGTCGGAAATGATGTCCTTCTGGTTTTCAATGCTCGTATTATCCCGATCCGCTTCCACATCCACGGAAATCCGGCAATAACCCGCGATACGATGCGGCTTTTCAACTCTTGCTTCCATATCAAAATCTCCTTGCCCCGAATGTCCTTATTATTGTAATCTTCTCCCTTTCTTCAGTGCAAGGATGCTGCCAATGCGCACCCATGGGAATCCCTTCCAATCGACGTTCCGCGGTTGAACCAGAGAAGCGTGGACGTATTGTTTATCAGGCTGCCAAAGCCGGAACGGATCACCACCACTCGGTATCTCCACGTCTTTCCCAGCTCATAAAGCAGGCTTAAATCCGTGCGGCACCCGCTGCGAAGCCAAAGGATGATCGTTTGATTTTCATGCTGAACCTCTAATTCCATGACGCACACCTCATTTTCCCATCATTTGGCAGAAGGTATACCCCCGCCGCCTGATGTTATTGTAAGCGCATCGTCTTCTTTAGACAAGGATACGGCAGACCTGCCTGGAGGGAGGTCCGCCGCATCGGATTGATATTCGCTTTTCCTATCGGTTTGCTTTCAGCATTGCCGCCGTGTTGGTCAGCAGATTTCCTTTGCCGGAGCGGAAAACAGCCACGCGATACGGTGTTCCTTTATATTTTCGATACACCGGCTCTAAAATCGCTACATCCTTTTCGTCATTCGGAAGCCAGATTGAAACCAAATGCAGCTGATGATCGACGTACATTTCCATACTCTCACCTCTTGAACTTATTTCTTTTCCCATGCGCAGAAAAATATACCAGTTTTTTCCAAGACTATCGCGCAATCCAAGATGGATTTCGGCATCACAAGGATACGGCAGAGTTGCCCCCTGCCGTATGGCTTCTGATGCCCATATTCAGCATAAGCCTTTAATCAAGTCTTACGAGTTGCGGACGGCTCATCCGCATCATACATCCCCGAAAGACTCCGCTCGCGCGTCAACGCCTTAAGCAGCGTGCTTCTCACAACCGGGGCGAGCGTTTTTTCCCTGCTGATGGGCTTTCTGGGGGAGGTGCTCGACTATCGCTGGTGCGTCACGTTCGGCGGCGCTGCCACCCTGCTGGCCTGTCATTTTCTCATCGGAGGCAGGCGGCAGGACGTTCGAAAGGTGTACGAGGCGGGCTGAACCCATCACGTCCACACTTTGTGCAGCGTTTGCTTTTAGCTCATAGATTGATATTTCAAAGGGACCGTCTGCTCGACAGTCCCTTTTCGTATCCGGTTTTATACCAACTGACGGCGGTTGCGCTCGGCTTCTGCCTGTTCGTCTTCCTTGCCGTACCACATGATGCCCGGGAATTGCAGATAGCAGGTTTCGCCCTGCGCAAAGGCGTTGCGGTGCGGGGTCTGAACCTGAAGCAGCTGGTCGCCTACGCGCACCAGATACTCGGTGTAGTTGGTCAGGAAGATGCGCTTTTCAATCTTGGTTTTGTATCCGTCGGTGTGGTTGATGGCGATTTGGTTCGGACGGGTCGCCATGACCATTTCACGCTCGCCGTTTTCCGGCAGTGCGACGGGCAGCGGCTGCGCCATGTCGCCTTTCGCATACACCTTTCCGTCTTGAATCACAACGTTGGTGAAGGTGGATTGGCCGAGGAATTTGTGTACAAAGCGGTTGACGGGGCGATTGTAAAGCTCCGTCGGCGTGCCGATCTGCACAATGTTGCCCATATCCATGACCATCATGCGGTCGGAAAGCGCCATCGCCTCGGATTGATCGTGCGTCACGAAGATGATCGTGAAGTTGAACTTCTTTTGCAGCTCCTTGATCTCAAAGCGCATGGTTTCGCGCAGCTTCGGGTCGAGGTTGGAAAGCGGCTCATCCAGAAGCATGACCTTCGGATTGGTGACAATGGCGCGCGCCAGCGCGATGCGCTGCTGCTGTCCACCGGAGAGGTTGCCCGGATAGACCTTTTCCATGCCGTCCAGGCTGGTGTGCTTGAGCGCCATTTTCACGCGCTCGATCATCTCCGCCTTCGGCACCTTGCGCACGCGCAGCGGGAAGGCCACGTTTTCAAAGATGTTCATGTGCGGCCATACCGCGAACGATTGGAACACCATGCCCAGCCCGCGCTCCTCCGGCGGCACATACAGGTTTTTGCTCTTGATGCTGACGGGCCGGCCGCACAGGTGGATTTCGCCGTCGCTCAGATCCTCGAATCCGGCGATCATGCGCAGCGTGGTCGTCTTGCCGCAGCCGCTGGGACCCAGGAAGGAGAAGCATTCGCCCTCTTTGATGGTCAGATTGAAATCGTTGACGGCGGTTACCGTGCCCAGCGTTTTGGTGGTAAACTGCTTGGTGACGTGATTGAGAACAATTTGATCCATCTGTTACACCTTCTTCCTGTCCTTCAAAATCGCGTTGACGACCGTGTTGCAGATGATAATCAGCACAATCGCCAGCGACGCAAGCGCAGAGGAATCCACGATATAGCCGTCGCTGCGCAGGGAGTAGATGGCTACGCCGAGCGTGCGGGTGTACGGGCCATAAAGCAGAACGGAGGTCGTCAATTCGCGCATGGCCGGCAGGAAGATCAGGAAGAAGCCGGAGATCATCGCTGGGCGAATCAGCGGAAGGGTCACGTCCGTCAGGGATTCAAAATGCGTCGCGCCGCAGGTACGCGCCGCGTCTTCCAGCGAATAGTGAACCTGCTGCAGGGACGCGGAGGCGGACTTCATCGAGAAGGCGAGGTAGCGCGCGATATACGCGACCAAGATGATCCACAGGGTGTTGTACAGGTTGATGCCGAACGCGCCGCTCCAAGAGAGGATGACGCCGATGGCCAGCACGATGCCGGGGATGGAATACGGCAGGATGGAGATGATCTCCAGCACCGTCTTGCCCTTCGGCCGGATCTTCTGGATGACGTAGGCGATCATCACGCCTAGGAACATGGCGATCAGACCCGCGGAGACCGACAGGGTCAGCGAGTTGATCACGCTGTCCTTGACCATCTTCGACTTGAACAGGTTGATGTAGTTGTCGAACGTAAAGTTTTCAAGCTTGAGCGGCAGGCCGTAAGCCTTGAGCAGGCCGACGAGAATAATCATCACCAGCGGCACGACCACGATGACGACCAGCGACAGCAGCGAGATCACCAGCAGGGGGATTTTTGCGCCGCGCAGCTTGATGAGCATCGGACGCATGGATTTTCCCTTGATGATGTCGTAGCTGCCCGAACGCAGAACGATCTTTTGCAGCCACAGCGCCAGCATGACGACGATCACCAGCAGGATGGAAAGCGCCGCGCCCTCGCGGATGCCTTGGAACGAGCCGCTCGCGCGGGAAATCAACTGGTAAATGCGGGTCGGCAGGGTGTAAATTTTCTTGCTGAAGCCGAGGATGGAGGGAACGCCGAAGTGGGACAGCGAGCTGGTCAGAATCAGCAGCGCGCCCGCGCTTGTGGCCGGCAGAACCAGCGGCATGGTGATGCGCCGGATGACGTACCACTGCTTTGCGCCGGCGATTCGGGCGGATTCCTCCAGCGTCGGGTCCATGCGCTCCAGCGCGGAGACCACCTGCATGAACACGAACGGGAAGTAATACGAACATTCCACGAAGATGATGCCGCCGATGGAGTTGATGTTAAACGGCGCTTTGGACAGCCCGAACGTGGCCATCAGCCACTTGTTCAGATAGCCGGAGCGCGGGGAAAGCAGCAGCTCCCATGCCATCGCGCCGAAGAACGGCGGGAACATGTACGGAATGGTGAACATGGAACGCATCAGCCCCTTGAAGGGGATGTCGCTTCGACCGAGCAGCCATGCGAAGAACAGGCCGACAATCGTGCCGAACAGCGTGACCAGCAGCGCGATCTTGATGGTGTTCCACATGGCGGCCACGTTGCCGGGATCAAGAATGATCTGGGTGAACAGGCTGGTATCGAATTTGCCCTCGTAGAAGAACGTGTTGTAAACGATCATCACCATCGGGATGACGACCACAACGACCAAAATCAGGAAGGAAAGCACGGTCAGCACCGAATCGAGGCTGAAATGTTTCCCGTCCATGCGCGCCATATCGCGGCTGGCGCGGCGCTTGCTGCCCATCATGCTTTTGCCTCCTCTTCATAGAATTTGACGTTGAGGAATTTTAGCCCGACCTCCTGCCCAGCTTCGTAGCGGGTGGGGTCGGCCAGCACGTCCAGCGCGTTGCGTTCTACGCGCAGTTCCTTGCCCATCAGCTCCACCTGATAGTCGTACTGGTTGCCCAGGAAGGTATCGCGCTGAATCGTTGCGCGGATCGGGCTCTTTGCGTCAAACACAATATCCATCGGGCGCACGCCCATGACGTTCTTTTTGCCGGAAACATACCCCTGCGGCGGCGCGTCGAACAGGACGGGCTCGCCGCCCAGCGCCAGACAGACCTTGCCGCCCTTTTCTGTTACCGGCAGGAAGTTGGAAACGCCGATGAAGGAATAGACGAAGCGGTTGGCCGGGCGGCGGATGATCTCCTCGTCGCTGCCGATCTGGCAAATCTGCCCGTCCGGCTGCATGATGGAGATTCGGTCGCAGAGCTGGAGCGCTGCTTCCTGATCGTGCGTGATGTAGATGATCGTCGTGCCGATGTTCTGCTGGATCATCTGGATTTCCAGAATCATCTCCTCGCGGAGCTTCGCGTCCAAATTGGTGATCGGCTCGTCGAGCACGATCAGCTCGTCCGAGGAGACCAGCGAGCGGGCAATCGCGACGCGCTGCTGCTGGCCGCCGGAGAGCTGGGCGGGCATGTGCTTTTCGTAGCCGGTCATGCGCACCTGCTCAAGCGCGTAAGCCGCGCGCTTGGCGATTTTCTCCTTGGGCACCTTGTGCTTTTTCATCGGGTAGCAGACGTTGTCCCAGACGGACAGATGCGGCCACACCGCATAATCCTGAAACACAACGCCGATGCCGCGGCGTTCGGGCGCGACATTGATGCGTTTTTCGTCGCTGAAAACCAGCTGGTCATTGATGTAGATATTGCCTTTCTCCGGCTTAATCAGGCCGCAGAGCGCGCGGATCAGCGTCGTTTTGCCGCAGCCGGAGGGGCCGATGATGCCCATGATTTCCCCGTCGTTTACGGAAAGGGAGAAATCCTTGACCACCTGCTTGGCGCCGTAGCTGATGGATACGTTTTCAAAGCGTACACTGGCCATATTTCTTTACCTCTCGATAAATTGAGGCTGTCCCCGAAATGGTGGACAGCCCCGATTGGTCGCTTACTTGAACAGCTGATCGAAGTGATCCAGCGTGTCCTGCTTCTCCTGCGCCAGCTTCGCCTCGTCAGGCTTGAGCGCAATCGCGGCGATCTCGGATGCGCTCAGTGCGCCTTCCTTCGCAACACCGTCACGGATCGGCGTGCAGTCCGCATTCATCAGCACGGTCTGACCCTCTTCGGACAGGATGAAGTCATACAGCAGTTTGCCGTTGTCGGGGTTTGCGCAGCCCTTGACCAGCGCGATCGGGCTGGAGATGGCGATGGTATCCTCGGCCGGGTAGACAAACTTAATCGGAGAGCCCTGGCTTTCCAGCGTCTGGGTAACGTAGTCCACGGCGATGCAGACCTTGTAACCGCCGGAGGCGACGTTGTTATGCGTGCCAGAGGTGCCGCTGTCCAGCTCGGTGCCCATCGCCGCGAGATCCTCGAAGAACGCCCAGCCATAGGCTTCGTTGTTCACCAGCGCGCCGACAAGATAGGCGGTCGTGCCGGACTCGGTCGGGTCGGTCATAATGATCTGGTCGCGGAAGGTCTCGTTCAGCAGATCCTTCCAATGCTTCGGCGCTTCTTCCTCGGTCACGTTCTGGGTGTTGTAGGCCATGCCCATAACCACCAGACGCGCGCCGCAGTAGAGGTCGTCCTCGTCCTTATACGCGGCGGGCACCTTTTCGGATTCGGGGGAGACATACGCTTCCAGAATCCCCTGCTCCTTGAAGGTCAGGTAGTCGGAGGCGTCGCCGACCCACAGCAGATCCGCGGCCACCTGACCCGCCTGCTGCTCAGTCGCGATCTTGGTCTTGATCTTGCCCGTGCCCGCCTGATAGTAATCCATCACGATGCCCGGATACTTGGCTTCGAAGGCTTCCTTGACGGCGACGAGCTGCTTTTCCTTCAAGGAGGAATACAGCATCACGGTTCCGCTCGGTTCGGCCATGGCCGCGGCGGCGGCGAGAATCAGCATGCACGCGAGCAGGAGAGCTACCAGTTTCTTCATAGATTTGAACCTCCCATTTTGTTTTTGACGAGCACGCGGGATGAACCGCTTCCAACGCCTCTGAACGCGGGCTATGGTCGGTTTGCATCCCCGCCCTGCTCGTTTTTGTGAATTTATTATAAAGCCCTGCGCAAAAAACGGCAAGTTCAAAAAGGTTTGAACAAAAACGAGTACATAATTTTGAACTTTTCTTCTCTTTCCCTCTGTTTTGTGGTATACTGACCGTACCGATTTTTGTCGCATCTTTGTTGCAAAGGAAGGTTGAAAGCCCGTGCTCGAGGTTCAAAAGCAAAAGCGCGTTTCGCCTTTTTCTTCCAAATTGTTTTCCAGACTGATCGCGTTCACCGCCGCTTTTTTGGTATTCGCGCTGCTGTTCGGCTCGATGTTCCAGATGTTTGAAAGCATCTCCATGCAGGCGATGCTGCGCATGAACGAAGAATTTTCCGCGCAGGCCAGCACGATATCCGACTCCATGCAGTCCATTATCAACACCCTCGGCATCCAGATGTTCTATATCTCCTCCACCGCCAAGCTGCGCAAGAGCACGTCGCTCACCCAGAACGAGCGCGTTTTTGCGCTGCGCGAATTGTGGCAATACGCCATGTCCGGCAGTATGCTGCACTCTATTTATGTATTCAACCCCAAGCTCGACTATGTGTATACCACGGATAACGACTACATGTCCGCCTCGATGGACGGGTTTTACGATCAGGACGCGGTGGCGCTCTACCGCCAGCGTTCGCCGGAAAACCGCATGCGGCTCTACCATCGAACGTTCCGGGAAAACGGCGAGGATTACGGCAGCGAATGGTACAGCTATCTGGTTTACGAGGTCACGGCCAGCGGAAAGACCGGCGAAAGCGCCGTCATGCTCAACCTCAACGCGGATTGGTTTCGCGAGCATCTGCTCAACTTTCAGGGGGAGAATTACGTCATCGTCTCCTCCGATTCATATGTGGTCGCTTCCCAATGCGAGGAGCTGAACGCCATGTCGCTGTCGCTGCTGGGTCGGATCGGCGAGCAGAAGCGCGGCTATCTGATCGAGCGCCTGAACGGAAAACGGACGATCTGCTTCTTTTCCCCGCTGGACGTCAACGACTGGTACTGCCTGCGCTACGTCGCCTATGCGGACTGCCTGCCCGGTCTGGCCAAAATCCGCTCCTATGCGTGGATTGCGCTCACGGTCATCGCGTGCGCGCTGCTTTCGGCGCTCGGCGTCGCGCTCATCCGCGTGTATGATCCCTATCGGCGCATGACGGCCGCGCTCAATCGAACCCACGAGGTCGAGAACGTGCAACAGGCCGCCGAGCAAGTGGAAAAAATCGTCGCGACTTCGCTCAACCGCAAGCGCGAGGACACGCTCCGGCTCTGGGTCAACGGCCAGCCCTCGGAGGAAGGGCTCGTGCGCTTCCCGGCGGTGCCGATCCTGCTGGAAATGTCCCCCGACGAGTGTCTGCGCGGCCTTCTTGCGCAGGAAACGCCGGATTACGTCGTCTGCGCCGTCGGCGAGGCGTCGCTGGCGCTCTGCGCGCCTGCCGCCGGTCAATCCGCGGTGGATATCTGCCTGCATCTGGCGACACAGATGCACTGCCGGTGCTATTACGGCCTGCCGATTCAATCGCCCTCCGAATTGCCCGCGCGGTATCAGGCTCTTTTGGAACGCAAAAAGCTGCGCTTCTTCTATCCGGGACAGCAGGTTTTCGCCCAAACGGCCGCCGAGTCCACCGGGAAGAGCGCGGAAGAGCTGGAAACGGCGCTGAACACCTGCTTCAACGCCGCCAAAACGGGCAAAGAAATCGCCTTCGGCAAGCTCATGGAGCAGCTCAAGGGCGAAAATTATGAAAATGTGCTGTTCACGCTCAAACGGCTCGATCACCTGCTGGACAGCGCGCTGCCCGGGGATTCGGCGGCGCGGCCGACGCTGGAAAAGCTGCTCGCCGCTGCGCAGGCGCCCGAGGACGTGAGCGCGCGCTTTGAGCCACGGCTGGAAAAGCTGCTCAGCCAGCAGAAAGCCCAGAAGCACAACCGGACGCAGGAAATCGTGATCCAGATCAACCAGCGGCTGGAGCAGGGTTTCCGCGACACGAGCATCGGCGCGCAATCCATCGCCGAGGAGATGGGCGTTTCCGCCGCCTATCTGCGCAAGCAGTATCTGACGGAGGCGGGCGTTTCCATCGGCGATAAGCTCAACCAGCTTCGCATGGACGAGGCCAGCCGTCTGCTGCTGGAGACCGACCAGCCCATCGAAAGCATCGCGCGGCAAATCGGCGTGGAAAACACCAAATACTTCTTCGTGCTGTTCAAGAAATTCAAGGGCATGACGCCGCGGCAATTCCGCTGCAAGGCCGAGACGTCCCCTTTGTGAAAGCGTTCGGGCGCATCGGCATGAAAATTTGTGGAGATCGCCCTTTGAGATTTTTTGCCCAGCCTGCTATAATGAGCGTACAGCGTGTGGCGTTTCTGCGTAAATCCGGTTGCAGAAGCGCCGCGCGCCTTTTTCATTCATCAGCAAATCGTGTAGCAGAAATGCGTAAGTCCGGGTTTGAAGGACTTGCGCATTTCTTATTTTTTGGGAAAGAAGGGGATTGACTTACTACTGGTTTGCCGTCTTTATCAAGTAACGGCGTAAATCCTGACACTGTTCTCTTTCTGTGTAAAACATGGTTTGTGCCTGTTTGTTTTAAATAATCTTTCAATCCTTTCCATAAAATTTCATTGACTGTCTCTGTCAGATTCTTCTCTTCTTCCAGTGCCATCCTACGCAGTGCCTTATCAATATCCCTTTCCAGAAAAAGCAACCGCATACCCAGTCACTATTTTTTCTTTACATTTTTTCTTCAGCAACAGCATCGTTCTCACTTTGGCGTCCCGCTTCAATGATAGAGTTGAGCGCAGCCGCCTAATCAAATTTCACCTTCTCTGCCAGTATTCATAGGTCGAACTTTTTTAATTTGCTCATCTTTTTCGTATTTCTCAACACTCATTATCTAAGTTCAAGGGAACTGGAAATATAAAAATGGACGTCTTGCTCCTTGCAGTATTCTTTTATTTTTTGAATCAGTTTTTGATTAGTTGTATATTCCAACAGATACACTTCCACCCCATCCGCCTTGCGCATTTCCAAATATTTGCAGAAATAATCTCTCGTCTCGCTCGTTTGCTCACGAAAAGTTCCGCTATCAAAATCAATACTGCTCCATACTGATTCCTGATTTACACCTGTCATAATCTGATCAATCGCCCCATAGCGTTCCCTATATTCCGCCACATAAGTATCTCCACCGTTGATGATGACTGCTTTTCCAAACGTCATCATGTTTTGTAGAATCGCTGTAATGCCTTCAAAAATACTCTCGTGCGGATCGTAATCATATACATCACAATTATCTATAAAAAATCCGTCAACACCTTTTTCATATAGTTCCTGAGAAAGCTGTCCTATAAACTTCTGCCAGT
>OLFX01000727.1_pt1 | contig 48760 bp, 43 predicted proteins | sample 1605091 | NCBI WGS metagenome assembly OLFX01 (sample SAMEA3888906, study PRJEB22519) | human gut metagenome | biome: human gut; feature: human-associated habitat; material: faeces | place: Denmark | collected 2012 | reverse complement strand
TCGGCGATTTCGGCCTGGGTGAGGGTGTTGTGTTTGGGGCAGCAGGAGCAGAGGCCGGCTGCGAGGAGGCCTGTCGCGAAGAGCGTGCGGAACAGGGTGCGGCTTGGGTTCGATTTCATAAGTTCAATATTAGAGGTTTCTTGATTGGCGGTTGTCGTGTCCGAAAATCACCCGGTTCGTCCTCTTTGTAAAACGGGAAGTTTCGTTTTACAAAGGAAAGAGATTGCGAATGCTTTCGTGAATTTTTACAAAAGTAATTATTTTAACGGAGCAAACGAACGCGGAAGGCATAAAAAAATGTCACAGCAGTATGAATTTGTGACATTTTTTCTGGTTACGGGTCGTGGCGGGCGGTTACCTGCGGCCTTTGCCGGCCGCAGATTCCGGAACGACAGTTTCCTGCTCCACGCCGATGGTGCGTGTTTCGTTCCCGCAGGTGACGGTCAGCGTGGCTTTGCGGGGTGCGCCCGTTTCGTTGGTCGTGTAGGTCATCGTGATCTCGCAGGGACCGGCCGCCTCCGCGGGCGTCACGGTCATCCAGTCGGGAATGCCGGTCAGCGTCCATGCGCCGGGGGCCGATACGATCATGCGCTGCATGCCTTCCTGTTGGGAGAAGGTCCATTGGGCCGTCGATACGGCGAAGTCGGGGGTTTTCACTTCGTCGTCGTCGCATCCCGTTACGGACAGTGCGGCCAGGCCGACGAGTATTGAACAGAGCAGTTTTTTCATCTCTTTATCTTGTTGTTTGGCGTGTGACAATGGGTTAATAGCCGGGGTTCTGCACCAGGTTGGGATTCTTGTTGATCTGGCTCATGGGAATGGCCAGCCAGTAGCTCTTCGGCGCTTCGAAGACGCGGACGCGGCCTCCCTGATTGGCCGGGATCACCTGGTAGAAATCCTCCTGGGTCTTGCCGTCCCGGTTCCACGAGCGGGGTTCCTTGTTCATCACCTCGGGAGCCTCCTTCCAGCGGCGCAGGTCGTGGAAACGGCGTCCTTCGAACAGGAATTCGATCGAACGCTCCTGGTGCAGCACCTTGCGCAGTTCGCTGCCCGAGGGAATGCCGCCCACCAAGGCCCACGAATCCTGGAAGCGGGGCAGCCCGCAGCGTTTGCGCACCCGGTTGAGGTATTCGAGGCTCAAGGGGCTCAACGACCCGTTGTATTCGAAGTCCGCTTCGGCGTAGTTGTAGAACAGTTCCGGAAGCCGCAGGTAGGGATAGGCGTATTTGCGGTAGTTGTAGGAGTCCTTCGACTGGTTGTAGGTGCTTGATTTGTGAATCCATTTCTGGCAGAGGTAACCCGTGCAGCTCTGGTATTCGTCGGTCTCCTTGAGCGTCGAGCCGTGCAGTTCGCCGCCGCGGAGCTGGAGCGTGAGGATTTTGTCGTCGATCTCGAACGTGCCGCGGTCGAAACCGATCGAGGCGTAGAAGCGGGGTTCGCGGTTGCGGTGCAGGCGGGCGGTGTTGTCGCCCGGGGCGACGCTGTACAGGTCCTCGTCCTTGGTCAGCGGGTCGACGTCGAGCGGCAGCCCGTTCTTGGTGTAGTACATCTCGACGGCCTCCATCGTCGGCACGAGAGTCGTTTTCCAGCCTTTCGACATGTTGCCCTTGATCGAACGCGGTCCGCCGTGGCGCTGCAAAGCCTGAATGCCGCTCTGCGCGCCTTTGGCCAGGATGAATTCGGCTCCGTTCCAAGGCTCTTCGACGAAGGTGTCGTGGTAGTTCTTGCGGCCGCGTTCGTCGTCGGGCAGGCTCGAATCGGCCGAGGTGTAGAGGTCGTATTTCGGCTTTTTCGTGTCGGGATTGATCTCGTCCGCGAGGGCGATCGCCGCCGCTGCCGCGTCCAGCGCCCGTTTCCACTTTTCCGGATCGTAGGTCGTGCTCATCAGGGGCGTGCCGTCGGGGTTGTTGAACCCTATGTAGTCGGGATTGCCGTTGACCAGCGGCGAGGCGGCGTAGAGCAGCAGGCGGGCCTTGTAGCTGAGCGCGGCCATTTTCGTGGGAAGTCCCAGTTCGGACTCGCCGACCACGTCGGGCAGCAGCCCGGCGGCCCGGTCGTAACACTCGGCGATGTACTTCACGCACTCGTCGTAAGGCGTCCGCGGAGTGAGGATCTCCGATTCGGGCGCGTCGATGGGAATGAACTTCTTGACCAGTACGATCGGTCCGTAGTATTCGAGCAGGCACTGGTGGTAATATCCCACGAGGAACCACGCTTCGCCCGCGTAGCGGTCGGCGTTTTCCTGCGAGACTGCGGGAACTTTGTAGATGTTGTCCAGCAGGTAGAAACAGTAGCGTATGCCGCGGTAGATGTCGTAGTTCGTGCCGCCGCTGGTGCAGTTCGGGGCCCAGCGGCCGAAATAGGTCAGGTTGGCGTTCTCCTCGCCGTAGAGCAGGCTCTTGCTCGAAAAATAGTAGGTCGTGCCGCGCGCTCCGGTGATGAAGTCGTCGCCGGCGAACTGGTCGGGCGACCAGTCGTACCCGATCAGGTTGGGCATGTAGGTCTGCATGTAGTAGCGGTAGTTCTCGGCCTGCTCCTCCGTTTTCCAGATATCCTCTTCGGTGGCTTTGCCTTCGGGCACCACGTCGAGGTAGGAGCAGGAGCATAGCAGCAGCAGTGAAAGTGCGAAGATTATCTTTTTCATGGTCTTTTGCTGTGTTTGGGTTAGAAATTGAACTGGAATCCGAGGTTGTACGTCCGCTGGAGCGGGTATCCCAGGCCGTTGCCCGAACCCTTTTCGGGGTCCCAGTACTTGAACGGGGCGAAGGTCAGCAGGTTGGTCCCCGAGACGTAGACGCGCATTTTCTTGTAGGTGTAGCCGATCTCGGCGGTCTTCAGGCGCAGCATCTTGCCGTTGCGCACGTAGAGCGTGCTGGCCTTGGTGTTGTTGTTGTTCCACAGCGGCGACAGGCGCGGGTAGAGAGCCTTGGGATTGGGGTCGTCCTCGCTCCAGTGTTCGTCGGCGATCCACTGCATCAGTCCCGAACCGGGCGTCGCGGCTGTCGCGAAGGGGTGGTAGTTGTACATGAGGATCGACACCTTGCCCTGTCCCTGGAAGAAGGCCGAGCAGTCGAATCCCTTGTATTTGAGCGAAAAGCCGAATCCGTAGATGATCTCCGGGACGGTCGGGTTGCCCGTCCAGCACATGTCGTTGTCGTCGATGATCTTGTCATCGTTCAGGTCGCGGTATTTCACGTCGCCCGGGCGGATGGGGTAGGTCGTGGCGTAGATGTCCTGCGAGGGCGAGGAGGCGATCTCTTCCTCGTCCCTGAAAAGCCCTTCGGCGATCAGGCATTGGATCGAGTTGATCGGATGTCCGGCCTTGTACTGGTAGGCCCATTTGTATTTGGGTTCGTCCATTTCGACGATCTCGTTGTGGGCGTAGGTGAACGTGCCGCGCAGCGAGAGGATCAGGTCCTTCGAGAAGGCCTTGTTGTAGTCGACCGAGATGTCGACGCCGCTGTTGTCGACCTTGCCGATGTTGGCCCACGGCGTGATGCCCGACATGCCGAAGGTCGAGGGCAGCGACGTGCGCTGCATGAAGATGCCCGAGCGTTTCTCCTTGAACCAGTCGAAGATGATGTTCAGGCTGTCGAACAGGCCGATCTCCACGCCGATGTCGAGTTTGCGGCTCTCCTCCCACGTGGCGTTGGGGTTGCCGTAGACGGAGAGGATGGGACCGTACTTACGCTGGAAGTTGTTGCCGATATAGACGTCGTAGCCCTGTCCCATGTCGACGGTCGTGAGGTAGGGGAAGCGGTCCGCATAATCCTTCGAGATCACGTCGTTGCCGACCAGCCCGTACGAAGCGCGGAGTTTGAACAGGTTGACCTGTTCCTTGATCCCCTTCCAGAACGGCTCGTTCGAAATCACCCAGCCCACGGCCACCGACGGGAAGAATCCGAAGCGTTTGCCCGCGGCGAAGTTCTCCGAGCCGTTGTAGCCGAAGTTGGCTTCGAACAGGTAGCGTTTGTCGAAGCCGTAGGTGACACGCCCGGCGAGTCCCTGCTGGCGGTAGGGCAGCGCGGCGTACTCCTGTTCGTCCGAGATGTTCATGTTGCGCTCCTTCTGCATGTAGACGATCGTCGCTCCGACATCGTGTTTGCCGAACGTGCGGGCGTAGTCGATCTTGGCCTGGAACGCCAGCTCGCGGTAACCGTCCTTGCCGCGCGTCGTGCCCAGGTAGGTGGTTCCGGTGTTGGTCGAGTTGCTGGTGTAGCTGTAATTGCCCGCCTCGTCGATATTGTAGTCGGTCAGCTGGTACATGAACGGCGTGAACGAACGGTAGACGGCCGAGTAGACGCGGTTGTAGAAGGTCGCCATGCCCGTTGCGCTCAAGCCCTTGGTGATGAAGTCGAGGTTCTGGTTGACGGTCAGCGCCGAAGTGAAGTGGCCGCGGAACTGGTCGCCGTAGCCGCGGCACAGCTGGGCGTAGGGGTTGGTGAAGAAGCCGCCGTTCCAGGCGTTGTTGGTTCCGAAGCGCACGAACGTGTCCGATTCCTCGCCGGGCAGCGTCGCGGGGAATTCGCAGGGCATGCCGGTCATGGCGTAGGCGAAGAGGTCAGAGACGCTCTGGATCGGGGCGTGGCGGTAGTGCAGCTGGGTGTTCATCTTCAGCGATACGCGGGTGGTCTTGGTGGCGTCGGCCGAGACATTGGCCTGGAACAGGTATTTCTGGGCGTTGATGTTGGTGTCGAATTTCGAGGCTTCGGGCTTGCGCATGATGCCGTTCTCGTTGTAGACCGAGGCGTTGAGGAAGTAGTCGATCTTCTTGGCTCCGCCCGTCATGTTGAAGTTGAAGTTCTGGTTGAAGGTGCAGTCCTTGAACAGCATGTCGTACCAGTCGACGTTGGGGTAGACGTAGGGGTCGAGTCCCAGTTTGGTTCCCATGATCTTCTCGTTGCTGTAATAGGGCTTTTCGCCGCGCGTGGTGCGGGCCTCGTTGAAGGTCTCCATGTAGGTGATGCCGTCGGCGACCTTCGGAACGCGGGTCGGGGCCGAGGCGCCGAACTCGGCGCGCAGGTTGATGGTCATTTTCTCCGAGTCGCGGCCGTTTTTCGTGGTGATGATCATCACGCCGTTGGCTCCGCGCGAACCGTAGAGGGCCGTGGCCGTGGCGTCCTTGAGCACCGAGAACGACTCGATGGTCTCGGGCGGGATGTTGTTGAGCATCTGGTTGGTGATTTCCACGCCGTCGAGGATCAGCAGCGGCGACTGTCCCGATCCGAAGGTCGAGATTCCGCGGATCCAGAAATTGGCGCCGTCGGCGCCCGGCTCGCCCGATTTCTGCACGGCGATCACGCCGGCGATCTTGCCGCTGAACGAGGTCGAGAGGTTGCTCGACGAGGTTTGCAGGTCGCTCGGCTTGACCGACTGCACGGCGCCCACGAGCGACTCTTTCTTCTGCACGCCGAAGCCGACCACCACCACGTCTTCGAGTTTGTTCGAAGCGTCGGCCAGCGTGATGAGTTTGAAGAGGTGGATGTCCCGGACGGAAATTTTCTTGGTGTCGTAGCCCAGGAACGAAACGGTGACCGTCTTGGCCGAAGCGGGCACGGTCAGTTTGTAGTTGCCGCCGGCGTCGGTGGTCGTGCCGACGTTCGTGCCCTCAACATAGATGTTGGCTCCGACGATGGGCTGGTTGTCGGCCGAGGAGATGACCGTTCCGGCGACGGTCATCTCCCCGTTCGGGGCCGTCGGGGCGGAGACCGGCGAGCGGCGGGAGATGGCGACCAGTTTCCCCCCCCCCTTTGACGGTATAGCGCAGCGATTTGTCGAGCACCGTGTCGAGCACGGTCTGAAGCGTCGCGTCCTTGAACGTTGCCGTGACCGGCCTGCTGACGTCGACGTCCTCGTTTTCGAAGAGGATCGAGTAGCCGGTTTGCCGCTCCACCTCTTCCAGCACCGTTTTCAGCGGAACGCTCCGGAAGGCTTTGGTGACGGTTTGCGCGTTGAGGGCGACTGTCAGCAGCAGGCACGGGATCAACGCTGCAATCTTCTTGAATAGGAGATTTACATGCATAAGTTTTAAGATTTAGGTTTGTTTGGAAAGAAGTTTTTTCAGGGTTCGGTTTTTCGGGGGCGGCTGTCGACGCGGTAACCGCAGGTGTCGCGCCTGACGCTGATCGGCAGGATGTCGCACAACCCGCCCATGATTGATTCGATGTCCTGCGCCTCGGTGAGCGATATGCGGAAGGTCTTGTCGTCGAACGCGTCGGTGCAGAGTTCGATCTTCACGTCGTATTCGCGGGCGAGCCGCCGGAGCAGGGCCGGGAGGGAGATCGCGTCGTAGCGGATGATGCCGTCGATCCAGCTGCGGAACTGGTCGGTGTCGACCTGCCTGCGCGACGCCTCCATCGTCCGGCAGTCGTAGGTGATCAGGTCGCCCGGAACCATCGTTTCCGTGCTGCGGGACGATTCGAATTGCAGCGAGCCTTCCATCAGCGCGGCCAATACGTCGGGGTCTTCGTCGTAGGCCGAGATGTTGAACCGGGTGCCCAGCACGGTGAACGTGCAGCCCCGGGCCTGCACCCGGAAGGGGAGGTCGGCGTTGCGGGCCACCTCGAAGTAGGCTTCGCCCGAAAGGCCGATGTCGCGCGACGAGCGGTTGAAATCCGACCGGTAGTTCAGGGTCGATCCGGCGTTGAGCCACACCTGGCTGCCGTCGGGCAGCGATATGCGGCTGTTGGTTCCCTGGGGAGCCTGTACGGAGAACATTTGCACGGGGTCTTCGGTGTGTATGAGGTGCCGGGTGGTGAAGGCCGAGATCAGGATGAGCACGGCTGCTGCCGCCGAGAACCGCAGCCAGCGCCGGCGGGCGCGGATTCGGTTCTCGCGCCGTTCTATTTTTCCGTTGAGCCGGGCGAGCGAACGGAGGACGTCGGCCGACGGCACGTGCCGTTGCTTCCATTCGCGTTCCCATTCGCGCATCAGGGCGGCGTTTTCCGGCGAGGCGGCGAGGAATCCGAAGAGTTCGCACTCTTCTTCGGGGGCGATGGGTCCTTCGAAATAGCGGACGGCGAGTTCTTTCAGGCTTTCGTTCATGGGGTCGGTTGTTGTACGCATACATACATACAACAATCGGGGCGGATTTTACCCCCCCCCGGTTCCGGAAAAAATCGCATATTTTTTGAAATTCGCCTCTGGAAGGCTTCAGGACGGCTGGTTCATCAGCCAGGCGAGGATCAGTATTTGCAGGTAAATGGATTGTTCGCGTTCGAGGGCTTCGGCGAAGATGCGCAGGGCGCGCTGGATGTGCCGCTCGACCGTATGCAGGGAGATGTGGAGCCGTTCGGCTATTTCCCGGTTCTTCAACCCCTGGAACCGGCTGAGGAAAAACACTTCGCGGCAGCGTTCGGGCAGCGAGTCCATGATGCGCTGTATCTGCTGTTCCAACTCCTGATACAGGTAGGGATGCCCGTTTTCGGCGAAGGAGAAATCGTAGTTGTAAAGACGCTCCTCCCCGATTTTCGCCCGGGCCAGGCAGCTGATCGTGTATTTGTCGACGATGCTTTTGTGCTTCAGGTAATTGAGGCATCGGTTGCGGGTCATGGCGAACAGCAGCATGCGGGCCTCTTCGGGGTCGAGGGGGGCTTGCCGGTCCCACAGCGCCATGAAGCAGTCGTGAACCAGGTCCTGCGCCTCGATGGGGTTGTTGACGAAACGCAGCGCATAGGCCGTCAGCCGGGGTTGGCAGTCGATGTAGAGCCGTTCGAAATCATACCGTTTGGATTCGCTGTGCATTTGTCGGGTCCGTCCTGATGCTTTTTTTGTTTTGGGCGGTTTCCGCCGCTTTTCGGGGGTGAAACCGAGGCAAATATAATCAAAAAAGTAAAAAAATGCCGCAGACGCTCTGAAAACATCTGCGGCATGGGGCGTGTTTCGACGCCGGTGCGGGCTACTTGTAAAGCCCGGTGACGGTGAAGTCGAGTATCTTGCCGAAGCCGTCGAACACCAGCGCGTTCGGCTGGTCGAGCTGTCCGCTGCCGAAGTTGATCTGCGGCACGACGTGTATCTTGTCGTTCCCGTCGTCCTTCGAGGTGACCACCGTCACCGCGCGGCTGCTCCATGCCAGCGAGGCGTTGCTCGGAAGGGTCGACGAGCCGTCGTAGTTCTCCATGGCGTAGTAGCCTTGCAGGTAGAGGCGGGCCAGGGTGATGTGCTCGCCCGCAGGGGCCGTGAAGACGGGCGCCGGGTCGAAATTGACGCTGCCCGTCGTGAAGATCACCTTGTAGATGGCGCTGCGGGTGGCGATGTAGAGGATCGGGTCGAATCGCGAGAAGACGAAGCTCACGGCTTCGGCGATGAGGGCGTTGGCCTCCGCGGGGATGTCGTAGATCAGCTTGGCGGCGGGTGCGCCGGCCGAAGCGGAGTAGTTGCCGAAGGTGTAGAGCGCATGGTTGCCGTCGGCTTTCCGCATCAGCAGGGTGTGGGTGGCGTTGTCGATGCTGATGCCGCCCGCGATGCACCGCAGGCCGGGGGCGTTCCCCGGGTCGAAGGGCGACGAACCCACGCTGCCGCAGGCGTAGAACGTCTGGTTGTAGCCGTAGCAGAACTTGCCCTGTTCCCGGTCGTAGAAGATCGTGCTGGGTTTGCGGGTGCTGCCCGGAGCGGAGTGGGCCGAAACGACGCCGTTGTCGACGGTCATGGTTTCGGTTCCGCTGACGGGCGTCGAGATCCGGCCGCGGCTGAGCAGCGTTTCGTAAATGTCGCCGTCGTTGAGGATCATCGTGCACTGGTAGGTGTTGAGCAGGCTCCGGATGTCGAGCTTTCCGGGCAGGTAGACGAACGCATCCTCCTTATGGCCCAGGATTTCATAATAATCGGTCTCCATGCGCATCAGGTCGTCGTCGGTCGACACCCAGAGGATGTTTTTCTTGTCGGTTTTGTCGTAGGTGTAGAGCATGTGGGTGACCGCCGAGGGGAACGGACTGCCGTTGCGCCGGCTGATCAGCTCCTTTTCGACGGTTCCCTGCTCCGCGCCCGAGTAGGTCTCGGTCAGCTGCGGGTGCATGATCAGTCCCAGGTCCGAGGTGGTTCCGTCCCGGGTGTAGGCCACCACAAGCCCTTCGTTGAATTGGGCCGTCACGATGAGCGTCCACTTGTACTGGTACTTCAGGTCGTGGGCGGTGTCGGTGACCGTCAGCAGGAACAGGTAGCCTTTCGAGGAGATCGGCAGGTCGATCACTTCGTGGAACTCGCGCGTCGTGGCGAGCGAAATCGCCTCCGAGTCGTTGTCGGTCTGACTCACCGTCCATTCGTAGGTAAGCTCCTCGGGATTCTCCCGGCCGTCTTTGGTGATGCGGATGCCCGTGATGTCGAGCCGTGCGTTGTGCACCACCGTCAGCTGCGAGGCGATGGCTTCCGGCACTTCGATCTCCACGGGCGGGATATGGGTGGTCTGCAACGTGCTTTTGTCGTCGTAGCACGACGCGGCGAGCAGGCCCCAGCCTGCCAGCAACAGATATAGGGTGTGTTTTCTCATGGTCGTTCGTCGTTTACTTGGTGCGGATCGTTACCTCCCGGCCCTTCATGGAGCCTGATTCGTGGATGCGTTTTTGCCCGGGGTTGGCGGCCTTCCATTCGTCGTGCCAGGCCTGTGCCCTGGCGCGCCAGGCGTCGATGTAGTGGCTGTAATCGGGTCCCCAGTCGGGGAACACCTCCCAGCCGAAGATGTCCAGCAGCAGCTGGTGGCCGGCCTGGCTGTAAGCCTCCGTCGACGAGCTGCCCGAAGATGCCTCCGATTCGATGAAGGCGTTGTAGGTGGACCACTGCTTGGTCGTCGCGGGCCGCGGCAGCATGTTGTGCCACGAGACGTTGGCTTTCAGGTAGAGGTCCGGTCCCACCCGGAGGTCGGGCGAATCGGTCAGGCAGAGCGTCAGTTCGCGCTGCTGCGTGTCGAGTTCGGCCGATTTGGCGACCTCGATGCGGATGGCGCCGTAGGTCTTCCCGGCCGGAACCTCCGCGCCGAGGATTTCGTACTGTCCGGGCTGTGCCGTAGTTCCCTCTTCGAGAACGCGGACGCCGATTTTCCGGTCGGAGCCGGAGGCCCCGCCGATGAGTTTCACCGGGACCTCGATCACCGCCTCGGCGACCCCTTCGGGCTGCTGCTTGAAGGTCATCGAGGCGTAGAACGTGCTGTCGGAATTCGAGTATCCGGGATATTCGGCCGTTTCGTTGGGCGCAGCCCCCGGGAAGCAGACCCTTCCCTGCGACATGTCGTAGCGTGTCGGGTCGTCCTTTTCGCAGCCGGCCGCCGTCGCCGCGACCAGCAGTATGCAGATCAGTTTTTTCATGCTTCTCAACAATTAATCGTTCGACTTACTGTACGCGTCCCGACTGTATTTCGAAATCGGGGTAGGGCAGCATGTAGACGGCGTCGTCGATGACCTTGCTGCCGCTCATCACGTCGCTCTGGCGGGGCAGTTTCTCGTAGCCCAGCCGCTTGTAGAAATAGAAGACCACGCCTTCGCAGATGAACTCCTTGCGGTACTCCTTTTCGAGCTGGGCCATCAGGCCCGCCTCGTCGAGGTCGGCATCCAGTTCTTCGTAGACCGCGCGGGCCTTGCGCACCTCCTGCAACAGGCTGCGGGCTTCGCCGAGGTCCTTGTCCGGACCGGAGATGCGGCACTCGGCGGCGATGTAGTACATCTCCGGCAGGCGGATCAGCGGCATCAGGTCCTTGTGGCGGTAGTCGGCGCCCGTCGAGGTCTGCTGATAGAGCTTCGAAGGGGTCTTGGTCCCCTCGGGCCAGTAGTCGGTGTTGTGGTAGAGCTGTTTGTAGCGGCAGTCGGAGATGCCGGCGCCCTTGATTTCGAAAAGATCGTCGGCGACCGAGTTCTTGATGCACAGCGTGCGGTACTGGCGGTCCTGTTCCGAATATTCGCGGTTGAGGTTGCTTGCGATCTTCTTGGCCATGTCCGTGACGCCGAGCGCGAAGATATGTTCGCTCGGGAAGCACATCTCGGTCGTGGGGGCCTTGGCGGAGTCGGTGAACGTGCGCAGCGTCAGCCCGCCGGCGATTCCGACCGATGCCGGGTCGTCGATCACTTCGAGGGCGGCCAGCAACGCGGTGTGTTTGTTTTCGTCGCTGCCTTCCCACATGCAGACGCGCGCCAGCAGGGCCTTGACGGCGAAGTAGTTCAGGTGCATGTAGCGGTAATCGTAGAATTTGTCGACGTTGGCTTCGGTATAGATGCTTTCGGGATACCTGGCCCGGATGGGGTCGATCTCCAGCAGGCGGGCGGCCTCCGTGAGGTCGGCGATCATGCGGCGGAGCGTCTCGGCGTAGGTCAGCTGCGGCGCCGCGTCCTTGTCGACGCTCGTCAGGTAGGGGACCGTGTGACGGCTCTCCAGGTCGGTGCGTCCGGCCAGGTCGCTGCACCCGAACAGGCGTATCAGGTCGAAGTGGATGTAGGCCCTCACGGCGAGCAGTTCGCCCTTGATGATGCGGTAGTTGACCGAGTCGAGTCCGTCCTTCCGGCGGTCGATGTGGTCGAGGGCGTCGTTGACGTTGGCGATCACCGAGTAGGATTTCTCCCAGACCTTTTCGATCACTTCGGTGGATTTCGTGGTTTTGTAGTTGTAGCGGTCGAGGTCGTAGTCGTCCGCGGCGGTGTTCTTGCGGGCGTCGTACTGGCGGCCCAGCATTTCGACCATGTGCCACGTCAGGTTTTCGCCGTAGAGGTCGGTTTCGCCCATGGCGAGGTAGCAGCCGATGAGCGTCTGCTGGAAGCCTTCGGCCGAGGAGTAGTGGGCCTCGGCGCGGATTTCCGACGGGGGCGTCACGTCGAGCCAGCTCTCGCACGAGACGGCTGCGAGGGCTGCGGCGGACAGAAGGAGGTATTTGATGCTGTTTTTCATGGCTTCGGTGGTTTGTGTTAGAAGGTTCCGGTCAGCTGGAACGACATGCTCCGTGCGAAGGGATAGGTCGTGCCGCGCTCGATGCGGATCGACGAGAGCGTGGCGATGTTGTTCATGTAAAAGGCCAGCTTGAGCCGCTTGAGGCGGATTTTGCTGATCAGCCGCGGGTTGAACTCGTAATAGAGGCTCAGCGACGAGAACGTCAGCTCGTTGTTGTCCTGCACGAAGCGCGTCGTGGCCCGGGTCTTTTCGTCGTGCTGCTTGCCGTTTTCGTCGGTGTAGGAGCCGAGTTTCTTGAACATGGCGTTCTGGCCCGGAGTCTGCCAGCGGCCGTAGAGCACGCGGCGGTCGACGTTGTAGTGGATGTCGACGTTCTCGACCTTGTTGACCAGCGTGGTGTTGTACCGCTGCCCGCCGCCGAGGAAGGTGCAGGTGGCGCTTAACCCGAAGCCCTTGTATTCGGCCGCGAAGCCGAAGTTGCCGCGGTACTTGGGGTCGCTGATGCCGGCCACGACCTGATCCTGCGCGTCGTACTCATAGGTCAGCGTGCCGTCCTTCCTGACGTAGATTTCCTGACCCGTCGTGGGGTCGATGCCCAGCGACGGCACGGCCCAGATGGCGTTCATCGGCATTCCGTCCTGATAGATCAGCACGGGCGTCGAGTTGCTCTTGTCCTGCGCCTGGGCCATCATCTTTTCGTTGTAGGCCTTGAGGCTTTCGGAGAGGTTGATGATGATGTTCTTGTTATAGGCGATCGAGCCGAAGAGGTTGAAAAAGCCCTGTTTGCCCTGCCAGAGCGTATAGCTCAATTTGGCCTCGATGCCGCGGTTGCGGACCTTGCCCAGGTTGTCCTTCACGGTGTCGAAACCCGTGGAGGTGGGGATTGCCACGTCGGTGAGCATGTTCTCGGTCACCGAGTTGTAGTAGTCGAAGGCGATCGTTGCGCGGTGGACCGTAATGTCGGCGCCCACGTTGTAGTCCATGCGCTGTTCCCATTTGAGGGCGGGGTTGGGCACCTTCGAGAGGTAGGCGCCCGTCTGTCCGTGGTAGGTGGCCCCGGTGTAGTAGAGATAGGTGGCCAGCACTTCGTTGGTGTCGTAGTTCTGGTTGCCCGTCAGTCCGGCCGAGGCGCGGATCTTAAATTGTTTCAAAACGTCCTGATCGCGCAGGAAGGGTTCGTTGTGGAGGTTCCACGCCACGCCGGCGCTCCATGCCGACGACCAGCGGTTGTCGGCGCCGTAGAGCGACGAGGCGCTTTCGCGGAACGTGAGGTCGACGTTGTAGCGGTCGTCGTAGCTGTACGACGCGGTTCCCAGGAAACTGATTTCGCGCGTGATCGACGAGATGCCGACGGGCTTTTTGTCCTGGGCGTACTGCCGGGCGAAGGTGATGTCGGCCGTCTGGCTGTTGGGGAATCCCTCGGCGTAGTGCTGGTAGGCGCTGTACGTGTTTTCGGCGATCCGGCCGCCGGCGTTGACGTAGAGGTAGTGCCTGCCCCAGTTTTTGGCGTAGTTGGCGTAGATTTCGCCCGAAATGTCGCTGCTCTTGCCGTTGTCGAGCTGGTAGGAGCCTTTGCGCAGCTGCATGCTCGTGCTTTCGTAGGCCGAGGTGGCGAATTTCGAATGCTTGGCCGGATAGAATTCGTCGGCGTCGCTGCGCTTTACGGCGATGCCGAGGCGGGCGGTGAGTTTCAGCGCCTCGGTGGCCTGCCATTCGGCGTAGAAGTTGTCCGTCACGCTGGTGTAGGTCTCGCGGTCGAGCGTTCCGAGCGTGGCGTCGTACATCGGGTTGGCCACTTCGTCGTAGGCCCAGCGGGCGATCTGGCCCGTCTGGGGATCGACGGCGCTCCAGTAGGGATTCATCCGGGCGTAGTCCCCGAAATCGCCCCACGGCGAGTTGTCGCTCCTGGTGTTGCTGACGCTCAATATGTTGCGGAACAGGAAGTTTTTCTTGCGGTACGAAACGTTCACGTCGCCCGAGAGCACCGTGCGCTCCGAACCCTTCATCACGCCCGCCACGTTGTTGTACGAGAAGTCGATCATCGCCCGCAGCTTGCGGCTGTCGCCCAGTTCGACCGAGAGGGTGTGTTTGTGGCCGACGCCCGTGCGCAGGGGTTTTGCGAGCCAGTAGGTGTCCAGTCCGCCGAGCACCTGCGCTTTGAGTGCGTTGTAGCGTTTGGTGAGATCCACCTGCGTCTGGGGATTCGCCGAGGTGTAGACGCCCTCGATGCGCTCGGCCTCGAGCTTCTCCCAGGCGTTGCAGAGGTTGTAGCTCGTCAGGTCGGGCATCGACACCTCGATGCTTCCGGTGTAGGTCACCAGCTCCTGATTGCCGGCCAGGCGTTTGGTCTCGATGACGATGACGCCGTTGGCGGCCTTCGAGCCGTAGAGCGCCTTGGCCGCGGCGTCCTTGAGGATGGTGATGCTCTCGATACGGGTCATGTCCATGTCCATCACCTTCTCGGCCGTGGTTTCGAACCCGTCGAGGATGAACAGCGGCTGGTTGGGGCGGTTCTGGTAGTTGCCCTTGATATTGACGCCCGTGGATTCCGAGGGGAAGGTGGTGATACCGCGCAGCTGCATGTCCGGCAGCGTGTTGGGGTCGGAGCCCATCAGCGTGTTGTCCATGATGTAGAGCGATGGCTCGATGTTTTTCAGGCTCTCGAAGACGTTGCGGTTACTCACGCGGGCCAGCTGGCCCGACGTGATGGTCGTGGCCGAACCCGTGTAGCTCTCCTTCTTGCGGGTGAAGATGCCGGTCACCACGACGTTTTCGATCTCCTGTTCGTCCTGCACCAGCCTGACCAGTCTGGTCTGTGCCGAGGGAAGCGTTTGCGAGACGTAGCCGATGTGGGAGAAGATCAGGTTGTCGCGGCCCTCGGGCATGCGGATCGAGAATCCTCCGTCGGACCCCGACACGACTCCCGTGGCGGTCCCCTGGATCAGGATGTTCACGCCCACGAGCGGCGCGCCGGCCGTGTCCGTCACACGTCCGCTGACGACCTTGTCCGGGGCTTTCTGCGGGGCGGAGGCGTTCCCCCCCCCCCGCTTCGGACACGGATCACGATCGTGTCGTCGTCGATCGAGTATTCGAGCCGCGTGCCGCGCAGCGCTTCGTCGAGCACTTCGCGCACCGGGGCGTCGGCCTTGCTGAAGGAGATGCCGCCGATTCCCCGCACGGCGTCGCTATTATAGAGGATGTAATATCCCGTCTGCTGTTTGATCCGTTGGAGAACTTCGGCCAGCGACGCGTTGCGGAACGATACGGAGATGCGTTCCCTGCGCTGCTGGTAGGCTTCGCTCGCCGTCGCCTGCCGGGGCGCGTCCCAGACGGAAATCGCCAGCAGCCACATGCATACGGCAAGCCATGGCCTTCGGTGTGATACTGATAGGTAAAGTTTCCTCATAATAGCTGTGTTTTAAGTGACACGAATGCCGCCCCGTCGGGCGGCTTCCCAACTAACCGGCATCAATCGTCGTCACGGTCGATGCAGAGCACGATCTTCCCCTCCTCGACATCGGCGCGTATCTGATCGGTGCGCGCCAGCAGACGGGCCATTTCGGCAAAGGTTTCGTAGCGTTTCACGACGCCCGTGTAGCGCACCTTGTCGGCGTCGACGCCCCGCGGGACGATCTCCACGCCGTACCAGCGCGAGAGTTTGCGGCATATCGAGGCGATCGTTTCGTCGTTGAAGGTGAACAGTCCCCGGGTCCAGGCGGCGTAATCTTCGGCGGCGACCTGCCGCACGTCGAAGATAGCCCCTTCGCGCCCCACGCGGGCCTGCTGGCCCGGCTGGAGCATTGCGCGGCGGTGTCCGCTCCGCACCTCGACGCTGCCCCTCACGAGCGTGGTCTCGATCGCGCCCTCGTCGGCGTAGGACGAGATGTTGAACGCCGTGCCGTAGACGCTTACGGAAACCGTGTCGGCGTGGACCACGAACCGCCGCGAGGCGTCGTGCGCCACGTCGAAGTAGGCTTCGCCCGTCACGGTCACCTCGCGCGGCCCGTCGCCGAAGCGGACCGGGAAGACGAGGCTCGACTCGGAGTTGAGCCATACCTGCGTGCCGTCCGAGAGGCGGAGCGAGAACTCCTTGCCGCGCGGTACGGTGACGGTGTTCGTCATCGGAATCTCCTGCTCGGCCTCCACCTTGTGGTAGGCCAGCTCCTCGCCGGCGATCTCGAGGCGCGTGCCGTCCTGTTCGACGAGCATCCGCCGCCCGCCCGCTTCGAGCGCGACGTTCTCGCCCGACGAAAGGGTCAGCACGGCGCCCCGCACCCCGGGCGTCAGCTGCTCGATGTAAGCCTGCCGTGCGAGCCGTTCGGCCCGGCGGCCGAGCGTCCACCAGCCGCCGCCGGCCAGCAGCGCCGCCACGGCGGCGACCGCCGCGTATTTCCGGGCCGTGGCAGCCAGCATGCGCATCCGGCGCCTGCGGGCCGCCTTGCGGATGTTGCCCCATACGCGCTGTTCGTCGTAGCCGTATATCCGGCCCAGCAGCGGAAGGTTCTCCGCCGACTCCTCCAGCAGTTCCGCCAGCTCCCGGTTCTGCGGCGAGCGGTCGAGCCACTCCCGGAGGATCGCCAGTTCCTCTTCGGTGGCGGTTCCCTCGAGGCGGGCTTTGAGTATTTCTTTGATCTGGTTTTCGAAACTCATGTCGTTTTCCGTGTTTTCAGGTTGGTCGGTGTGGCCGGAAACAACGTTTCCTATGGAATAGACCGAAAAAACGAACGCCGGACATACAATGCCGGCGTTTTTTTGTGAAAAATTTGCAGGTGGGTTACGGATTGTAACACAAAAGCGGAATCGGGATTTCGTCTTTTCGGTGCGGCGGGGCGAAATCGGGTCGGATTAAAATCGGATTCGGGGGGGGCGGATTCCGGCTGTCCGGGACCTAAAAAAGCGTGAGGAAGAACATCGATATTTTGCGCAGGGCTTTGAACGAGCGCGACATGTGGGTCTTCACGGTGTGGAGCGAGAGCGAAAGCAGGCGGGCCGTCTCGACGTAGCTTTTGTGCTCGATGCAGATCATCTTGAAGATGCGGCGTCCCTGTTCGGGCAGCGCCTCGATCCGGCGGTAGATGGCCGCAATCTGCTCGATCATAGCCTGTTCGTCGCCGGGGGCGTTCTCTTCGGCGGCCAGGCGCACCGTCTCCTTCGAGTTGATGTCGTAGAAGCGGTTCTTCATCCGGGCGTGCAGGTGGTCGAGCGCCGCGTTGCGCACGCAGCGGTAGAGATAGCTCTCCTTCTGGCGGATCTGGCTGAAATCGACGTCGAGCAGCGCGATGAAGACCTCCTGCACGATGTCCTCGGCTTCGTGGGCCGAACCGACGATGCGTTCGGCATAGAGTGTCGCCAGCCGGAAATGTTGGCGGAACAGGGCTTCGTATTCGGATGTGATTACGGTTTTCATGCAGTCTTTGACGCTGATGCTGACGGTGTTCGATTGCAAAAATAAGCGCTTCGGGCGAAAAAAGCAAACAATTCGTTACATTCTTTCGCCCGAAGCGGCTTTTCCGGGTGTCGGAACGCTTCCGGGAGGGGTCAGGAGTGCCTGCGCGCCAACTCTTTTTCGAGGTCGGCGATCGAGCATCCGGTGGCTTCGAGCAGCACGAGCAGGTGGTAGACGAGGTCCGAAGCCTCGTAGATCATCGCCTCGCGGTTCTGGGCCACGGCCTCGATGACGGTCTCCACAGCCTCCTCGCCGACCTTCTGCGCGATCTTGTTCACGCCGCGGTTGAAGAGCTTCGAGGTGTAGGAGCCTTCGGGCATCTCGGCGTGACGTCCCCGGATGACGCTTTGCAGGTAGCGGATGAAACCTTCGGTTTCGGGCACGGCCTCTCCGAAGCAGGTTTTCGACCCCGTGTGGCAGGTCGGGCCGTGGGGGATGACGCGGATGAGCAGCGTGTCGCAGTCGCAGTCGGCGGCCACCGACACGATGTCGAGCCAGTTGCCGCTGGTCTCGCCCTTGGTCCAGAGACGCTGGCGCGAGCGGCTGTAAAACGTGACGCGGCCTTCGGCGAGGCTTTTTTCATAGGCTTCGCGGTTCATGTAGCCCAGCATGAGGACCTGGAGGGTGCGGTCGTCCTGAATGACGGCGGGGACGAGTCCGCCGGGGAGTTTTGCGGCGTCGAACGCCGAAAACGGTTTTCCTTCGATTTTCATAGTGGTTTTATAATCTGACGTTTATGTTGCGTTTCTTCAACTCCCGCTTCAATACGGGTATCGGAATCTCGTTGTAATGGAAGATGCTGGCGGCCAACGCCGCGTCGGCACGGCCGAGGGTCAGCACGTCGGCGATGTGGTCCGCCGTGCCCGCGCCGCCCGAGGCGATGATCGGGACGGGCAGTTCCGCCAGCCGCGCGAAGGTGTCGCACGGGTAGCCGTTCTTCGTGCCGTCGTGGTCCATCGAGGTGAAGAGGATTTCGCCCGCGCCGCGGTCGGCGGCCTCGGCGGCCCAGGCGAAGAGTTCGCGCTGGGTGGGGCGTCGGCCTCCGTGGGTCGTGACGACCCAGCGGCCGTCGACGGTCCGGGCGTCGATGGCCGCGACGACGAACTGCGAGCCGTATCTGGCGGCGATGGCGTCGATCAGCGCGGGGTTGGCCACGGCGGCGCTGTTGAGGGTGATCTTGTCGGCTCCGGCGTCGAGCAGCCTGGAGGCGTCGTCGACCGACGAGATGCCGCCTCCGACGGTGAACGGGATGTCGATGCGCGCGGCGATGCGCGCGACCAGCTCCGTGAAGGTGCGGCGTCCCTCCTCCGAGGCGCTGATGTCGAGGTAGACCAGTTCGTCGGCCCCTTCGGCGGCGTATTTCGCACCCAGCTCCACGGGATCGCCGACCTGGCGCAGTCCCACGAAGTTGATGCCCTTGACGGTCTGTCCGTCGCGGATGTCGAGGCAGGGGATTATGCGTTTGGCAAGCATCGCGCGAGGTTTTTGAGGGTGATGCGCCCTTCGTAGAGGGCTTTGCCGACGATGACGCTCCGCAGGCCCTGCCGGTCTAACTCTTCGATGTCCGACATCGAAGAGATGCCGCCGCTGACGGTGATCTCCACCGTCGGGAAGCGGCCTTGCAGGTCGGCGTAGAAGGCTGCCGAGGGGCCGCAGAGCATGCCGTCGCGGGAGATGTCGGTGCAGATAACCTGCGTAAGCCCCTGCGGAATGAATCGCCCGATCAGCTCGGGGGCCGAGAGCGTCGAACTTTCCAGCCAGCCCTCGATGGCCACCGCGCCGTTGCGGACGTCGGCCCCGAGGATCAGCCGCCCGGGGCCGAACTCCGCGAGCCATGCGGCGAAAAGGTCGGGCCGGCGGACGGCGACGCTGCCGCAGATGGCGCGGCGCGCTCCGGCGTCGAAGACGCTGTGCAGGGCCTCGCGGCTCTTGATGCCCCCGCCGTACTGCACTTCGAGCGAGGTCCGCGCGGCGATGCGTTCCAGCACGGCGAGGTTGCGCGGCTCCGAGGCCTTCGCGCCGTCGAGGTCGACCATGTGCAGGCGGCGGATGCCCGCCTCCTCGAAGCGGAACGCCGCTTCGAGCGGGTCGCGGTAGTAGGTCTTCCGGCTGGCGTAGTCGCCCTGCGTGAGGCGCACGCACTGGCCGCCGATGATGTCCGTTGCGGGTATGATTTCGATCATGGTGTCAGAGGTTTAGAAAATTGAGTAAAATCCGCGCGCCCGCCGCACCGCTTTTTTCGGGGTGGAACTGCGTGCCGAAGAAGTTGCCGCTCCCGAGCGCCGCGCTGAACGGGCGACCGTAGTCGGTCGTGGCGATGGTTGCGGCGCAGGGTTCGGCGGCGAAGGAGTGGACGTAATATACATAGGTTTCCCCGGCCGTTTCGTCGAACAGCGGCGAGCGGAGCGAGGTGATTGTGTCCCAGCCCACGTGGGGGACTTTGAGCCGCGCGCCGTCGGCCGCCGTGGCCGGAAGCCGCAGGACCTGCGTCGGGAAGATGCCCATGCAGCGGGCGTCGCCCTCCTCGCTCGAAAGGCACATCAGCTGCATGCCGATGCAGATGCCCAGGACGGGCTGCGTGAGCGAGGGGATCACCGTGTCGAGTCCCCGCTCGCGGAGCTGCGACATGGCCGACGAGGCCTCGCCGACTCCCGGGAGGATCACTTTGTCGGCCCCGCGCAGCAGGGCGGGATCGGCCGTGAGCGTGAATTCGGCCCCTGCGCGGCGAAGGGCGTCGGCAACCGACCGCAGGTTGCCCGTGGCGTAATCGACGACGGCTATCATAGGACTCCTTTGCTGCTGGGGACGGTGTAATCGAACGGGATGTGCGCCACGGCCATGCGCAGGGCGCGGGCGAAGGCCTTGAAGACGGCCTCGGCCTTGTGGTGGTCGTTGTCGCCGCGGGCCGAGATTTGGAGGTTGCACCGCGCGGCGCATGCGAACGAGTGGAAGAAGTGGCGGAACATTTCGGTCGGAACGTCGCCAACCCGCTCGCGGCGGAACGAGGCGTCCCACTCGAAGTCGATGCGGCCCCCGAAGTCGAGCAGCGTCAGCGCCCGGCAGTCGTCCATCGGCAGGGCGAAGCCGTAGCGGGCGATCCCGGCCTTCGCGCCCAGCGCGCGGTCGACGGCCTCGCCCAGCGTGATGGCCACGTCCTCCATCGTGTGGTGTTCGTCGATGTCCAGATCGCCCCGCGCGTCGACGGCCAGCGCGACGCCGCCGTGGTGGGCGATCTGCGCGAGCATGTGGTCCAGAAAGCGCAGGCCCGTGGAGATTTGGCCGTTGAAATCCCCGCGGCCGTCGAGGTCGAGGCGGACGGTGATCTGCGTCTCGCGGGTCTCGCGCCGGATTTCGGCCCGGCGTTCGCCGCGGCGGATGAATTCGGCGATTTCGCTCCACGAGTCGGTGATCAGCGCACAGGCGTCGGCGGCGCCGGCTTCCTCCAGCGTCCGCAGCCCTTCGGCGGGGGGAGCGAGCAGGATGCCCCGCGCCCCGAGGTTGCGGGCCAGCAGGATGTCGGTCGCGCGGTCGCCGATGACGTAGCTCGCCGCGAGGTCGTATTCGCCGCCCGTGTAGCGGCCGAACATCCCTGTCCGGGGTTTGCGCGTGGGGGCGGCGTCGGCCTCGAACGTGCGGTCGATCAGCTGGTCGTCGAACGCGACGCCCTCGCCGCCGAGCGTCGCGAGCATTTTGTTATGCGCCGGCCAAAAGGTATCCTCGGGGAAGGACGGGGTGCCGAGCCCGTCCTGGTTGGTGGCCAGCACGAGGTCGAACCCGAGGCCCGTGAGCGCCTTCAGGGCGGAGATGGCTCCGGGTACGAACGCGAGTTTTTCGAGGCTGTCGATCTGTTCGTCGGCGGGTTCGGCGATGATCGTGCCGTCGCGGTCGATGAAGAGGGCTTTTTTCATAATCGGAAGTTTTTGACGGTTTCTATCATCCGGGCGTTCTCCGCGGGGGTTCCGACGGTGATGCGCAGGCATCCTTCGCAGCCCGGGATGCGCGAGCGGTTGCGGACGATGACCCCGGCCGAGATCAGCGCGTCGTACATGCGGTCGGGATCGGGGGTGCGGACCAGGATGAAATTGGCATCCGAAGGGTAGACCCGCTCGATGGCGGGGCAGGCCGCGAGCTGCGGCGCGAGCCGGTCGCGCTCGGCGCGGATTTCGGCCACCTGCGGGGAGATGTCTTCGGTGAGCCGTTCGGCGACGGCCTGCTGTGCGAGGCTGTTGATGTTGTAGGGATATTTCACGCGTGCGAAAAGTCCGGCGACGGCTTCCGATGCGAATGCCAGCCCGAGGCGAAGCCCTGCCATGCCCCACGCCTTCGAGAGGGTTTGCAGGACGATGAGGTTCCCGAATTCGCCGAGGCGCGCGAGGAATCCCGGCCCGGCGGCGAAGTCGATGTAGGCTTCGTCGAGGACGACCATGCCGTCGAATTCGCGGAGCAGCCGTTCGATGCCGGCCGCCGGGAAGGCGTTGCCCGTGGGGTTGTTCGGGGAGCAGAGCCACAGCAGACGGGTGCGCTCGTCGGCGGCCGCCAGCAGGGCGTCGGCCGGAAGCGAGAAGTCCGCGCCGAGCGGGACCTCGCGCATCTCGACGTCGTTGATGTCGGCGGCGACGCGGTACATGCCGTAGGTCGGGGCGATCGAAACGGCGTTGTCGACGCCCGGACGGCAGAAGATGCGGTAGCAGAGGTCGATGGCCTCGTCGCTGCCGTTGCCGATGAAGACCTGCTCTTCGCGCACGCCTTTCAGCGCGGCGATCTTCTGTTTGAGAAGCTTCTGATGCGGGTCGGGGTAGCGGTTGACACCGTTGTCGTAGGGGTTTTCGTTGGCGTCGAGCCACGTCGTGATCTCTCCGCCGGAAAACTCGTCGCGGGCCGTGGAGTAGGGTTTCAACGCCCGGATGTTGGGGCGCACCAGTTCTTCGAGCGGTTTCACAGCACACCTCCTTTCATGCGGACGCGCACGGCGGCGGCGTGCGCCCCGAGACCCTCGGCCTCGGCCATGGCGATGACGGTCGGGGAGAGGGTCGCAAGCCCCTTGCGCGAGAGTTCCTGATAGGTGATCTTGCGCAGGAACGAGTCGGTGTTCACGCCGCTGTAAGCCCGCGCCCAGCCGCCCGTGGGCAGCGTGTGGTTGGTTCCCGAGGCGTAATCCCCGGCGCTTTCGGGCGACCAGGGGCCGATGAAGACGCTTCCGGCGGCGGTGATCTGCGCCGCGACGTCCCAGGCGTCGCGCATCGAGATGATCAGGTGCTCGGGGGCGTAGGCGTTGGCGAAGCCGATCATCTTTTCGCGGCTGTCGAGGACCACGATGCGGCTCTGGCGCAGCGCCTCGCGGATGGTCTCGCCGCGGCGCAGCTGGAGCAGCTGTTCGCCGACGGCCCGCTGGGTGTCGCGGGCGAACTCCACCGACGGGCAGACCAGCACCGCCTGGCTGTCGCCTCCGTGTTCAGCCTGCGACAGCAGGTCGGCGGCGGCGAAGGCGGGCGACGCTTCGTCGTCGGCCAGCACCAGCACCTCCGAGGGCCCGGCGGGCAGGTCGACGGCCACGTCGTTGGCGCCGACCAGTTGCTTGGCCTTGGTGACGTAGCGGTTGCCGGGACCGAAAATCTTGTCGACGCGCGGGATGCTCTCCGTGCCGTAGGCCATGGCCGCCACGGCCTGCGCCCCGCCGACGGAGAAGATGCGGTCGACGCCGCACAGATCGGCGGCATAGAGGATTTCGGGGGCTATCGTGCCGTCGGGGCGCGCGGGGGTGCAGAGGATGACCTCCCCGCAGCCGGCGACGCGGGCCGGGACGGCCAGCATCAGCACCGTGGAGAAGAGCGGCGCCTTGCCGCCCGGGATGTAAAGGCCCACGCGGCGGATCGGCACGGCGCGCTGCACGCACCGGACGCCCGGCATCGTCTCGATGTCGACCTCGGGCGGCAGCTGGGCGCGGTGGAAGGTCTCGATGTTCGCTTTCGCGGCGGCGAGGGCCTCTTTCAGCGCGGCGGGGATGAGCGCGGCGGCTGCGGCGCGCACGTCGGCCGGAATTTCGAACGTCCGGGGATCGCGCCCCTCGACGCGGCGGGTGACTTCGCGCAGCGAGCGGTCGCCGCCGGATTTTACGTCGGCGAGGATTTCGGTCACCTGTCGCGTGATCTCCTCCTCTTCCCGGGTGAAGCGCTCGGTGAGGGCGGCCCACTCGGCGCGTTCGGGATTGTTGTGGATTTTCAGAATTTCCATGACGGTTCCGGATTTTTAGCGGATCATGTTTTCGAGTGCCAGGATCAGGATGCCTTCGGCCCCGATCTCCTTGAGCCGTTCGATGCGCTCCCACAACTGGTCCTGGGAGATGACGGCGTGGATCGAGCACCACCCCTCCTGCGCCAGCGGCAGCACCGTCGGGCTGCGCATGCCGGGGAGTATCCGGATGGCGTCGCCGAGCCGCTCCTTGGGGAGGTTCATCAGCACGTATTTCATGCCGCGGCTGTCGAGGATCGAGTTGAGGCGGAAGGTCAGCTGCTCCGTTTCGCGGCGCTTGTCGCTGTCAAGCCCCGGGCAGGCGATGAGCACCGCCTCGGAAAAGAGGACCTTCTCGACCTCGACCAGCCCGTTGGAGATGAGCGTGCCGCCCGAGGAGACGATGTCGAAGATGCCGTCGGCCATGCCTACCGCCGGGGCGATCTCCACGGAGCCTTCGATGGTGTGGATCTCGGCCTCGATCCCCTTCTCGGCGAAGTAGCGGGCGAGGATGTTGGGGTAGGAGGTGGCGACGCGCCGGCCGCGGAAGAACGCGAGGCCTTCGTAGGAGGTCGTTTTGGGTACGGCCAGCGAGAGGCGGCAGCCTCCGAACCCGAGGTCCATGATCTGCTCGACGGGGAAACCCTTCTCGGCGACCTCGTTCAGCCCCACGATGCCCAGGTCGGCGACCCCCATCGAGACGGCCTGCGGGATGTCGTCGTCGCGCAGGTAGAGGACTTCCAGCGGAAAGCCTTCCGCGCGGGAGATGAGTTTGCGCTTGCTCTCGGCAACGCGGATGCCTGCTTCGGAAAGCAGGTCGATGCTCTGTTCGTTCAGTCGGCCCTTGGCCTGGATGGCTATTCGTAACATATTCGGTGTGTGTTTGATTGTTTGCTTCTTTCGGACACCCACCTGCGGTTCGGCACGCAAAAAAGCCCACCCGCAGGGGGTGAGCTTCATGTATTCTATAATAACCTCTTACATATACATAATCAACCTACCCCTCGGTAAAGTGGTGATGGTGATGATGGATATGGTTGAAAATCGTCATTCGTCCGGTTGTTGGAGGCAAATATAGGGCTTCTGCGGGAAAAAACAAAATCCGGCCCGGATTTTTTTGCATCCGGCGGAAAAACGGCGGTCGGGGAGGATGGCTGCCGCTCTCGTTTGGCGAAACGCTCCGCCGCCGGATTGATTACAGCCGCCGCAGGCGCGCGGAAGGGAAACGGAGCGCGAAGTTGCGGTTTTTAAGAGTTTTTAGTATATTTACGGCCTGCATCCAGTGAAAACGGCCCGTGCGGTGCGCAGGGGCCGTACGGGCGGCCTTCCGGATTGTAACCTGTTCGTCCGGGACCCGCAGCGCGGACCTTTCATTTAAAACGAAAAGACAATGTGTGACCCTATTCAGTCGATTGCGACCCGTTTGCGCGGGCTGCGCGAAGCGCTTGAACTTACCCAGGAGGAGGTGGCTGCGAGCTGCAACCTTCCGGTCGGACAGTACAGGGAGATGGAGAGCGGCACGGCCGATTTTTCGGTGAACGTGCTGCAAACCATATCCCGCCATTACGGGATCAGCCTCGATGTGCTGATGTTCGGCGAGGAGCCGAAGATGAACGCCTATTTCATCACCCGCGCCGGAAAGGGCGTGTCGGTCGAACGGCAGAAGGCCTACAAGTACGAGGCGTTGGCGGCGGGATTCCGCGACCGGAAGATCGACCCCTTCATCGTGACGGTCGAGCCGGCTGCGGACGACGCCCCGATGCACCTGAACTGCCACCCCGGGCAGGAGATGAACTACGTGCTGGAGGGCCGCCTGCTGATCGGGCTGAACGGCAAGGAGATCGTGCTGAACACGGGCGACAGCCTCTATTTCGATTCGGGTCTGCCGCACGGGATGAAAGCCCTCGACGGCAAAACGGTGCGGTTTCTGGCCATAATAATGTAACGGCAGCATGGTAGAGCGATTTTTATCCCAGACCTCCTTCGTCTCGCAGGAGGATTACCGGAAGAACCTGCACATACGGGTTCCGGAGAATTTCAATTTCGGCTACGACGTGGTGGACGCATACGCCGCCGAGCAGCCCGGCAAGGAGGCGCTGCTGTGGACCGACGACCAGGGCGCCGAAATCCGGTTCACCTTTGCCGACATCAAGCGCGAAAGCGACCGCACGGCCTCGTATTTCCAGAGCCTCGGCATCGGAAAGGGCGATGTGGTGATGCTGATCCTCAAGCGCCGCTACGAGTTCTGGTTCTCGATTCTGGCGCTGCACAAGCTGGGCGCGGTGGTGATCCCGGCAACCCACCTGCTGACCAAAAAGGACGTAGTCTACCGCTGCAATACGGCCGGGATCAAGGCCATCGTCGCGGCGGGCGAGCGGGTGATCACCGATCACATCGCGGCGGCCATGCCCGAAAGCCCCACGACCGAACTGCTCGTCAGCGTGGGGCCCGAGGTCCCCGAAGGGTTTCTCGATTTCCACGCCGGCATCGAAAAGGCGGCTCCTTTCGTGCGCCCGGAGCGGGTGAACGCCAACGACGACGTGATGATGATGTATTTCACCTCGGGGACGACCGGCGAGCCGAAGATGGTGGCCCACGACTTCACCTATCCGCTGGGACATATCACCACGGGGCTGCTGTGGCACAACCTCCACGAAGGCAGCCTGCACCTGACGATCGCCGACACGGGGTGGGCCAAGGCCGCGTGGGGCAAACTCTACGGGCAGTGGCTGGCTGGGGCCTGCCTGTTCGTCTACGACCACGAGAAGTTCACGCCCGCGGACATGCTGCGCAAGATCGAGCAGTACCGCATCACGTCGCTGTGCGCGCCTCCGACGGTCTATCGCTTCCTGATTCGCGAGGATCTCACCAAATACGACCTCTCGTCGCTGGAGTACTGCACCACGGCGGGCGAGGCGCTGAACGGAGCCGTGTACGACACCTTCCTGCGCCTGACGGGCATCCGCCTGATGGAGGGCTTCGGGCAGACCGAGACGACGCTGACACTGGCCACGTTCCCGTGGATGAAGTCCAAACCCGGGAGCATGGGCGTGCCCAATCCCCAGTACCGGATCGACCTGGTGACCCCCGACGGCCGTTCGGCCGAGGACGGCGAGCAGGGGCAGATCGTGATCCGCACCGACGGGGGCAAGCCCCTCGGGCTGTTCAAGGGTTACTACCTGAACGATGAGCTGACCCGCGAGGCGTGGCACGACGGGGTGTATTATACGGGCGACGTGGCGTGGCGCGACGAGGACGGCTACTATTGGTTCGTGGGGCGTGCCGACGATGTGATCAAGAGTTCGGGCTACCGCATCGGTCCGTTCGAGGTGGAGAGCGCCCTGATGACCCACCCGGCGGTGGTGGAGTGCGCCATTACGGGCGTTCCCGACGAGATCCGCGGCCAGGTCGTCAAGGCGACGATCGTGCTCGCCGAGGCCTACCGCGGGCAGGCCGGGGAGGCGCTGGTCAGGGAGTTGCAGGACCATGTGAAGCGCATCACGGCTCCTTATAAATACCCGCGCGTGATCGAGTTCGTGGAGTCGCTGCCCAAGACCATCAGCGGCAAGATCCGCCGCAAGGAGATCCGCAGCGGCGACGAAGGGAAATAATCCGGCCGCAGGCCGGCGGAGAGAGGGACCGTGCGGAGGGCGCGGTCCCTCTCTCTCTTTGCGGCTGCCGCTCCGGGGCCGCGTCGCGGGATTTTAACGGAACCGTATATTGCGGTTCTGAAAAAGTTTCCTAATTTTGTCTTGTGAAAGCCTGAACATGCCCGGACGTGGAGAAGAAAAAAGAACTTGAGGATTTGCTTGTTTCCGTAAGCGAGAACGACGATTACGCTTTCCGGGTTTTCTATGATCTCTATTACCGGAGCGTTTTCCGGTTCGCCTACTATTTTCTGCGCAACAGGGAGGCCTGCGGCGAGGTCGTGAGCAACGTCTTCGTCGCCGTCTGGAAGTCCCGCGTCGCGCTGCGGAGGATCGAAAACATCGACGCCTACCTCTACGTCGTCGCGCGCAACGAGGCGAACCGGTATCTGAAGGAGTCCCGTACGCGCCGCCGCTGCCTCTCGTTCGAGGAGATTCCCATCTCGCTGATCGACCGAAATTTCCCCCCCCCCCCCCCACAGCGAAGACGCTCCCGATAGCCGGTTGATAGAGGCCGAAGTCGAGGAGCTGGTGCGCCGTCTCATAAACGATTTGCCCGAACGCTGCCGCACGGTGTTCCTGCTCAACCGGCAGGAGGGGCTGTCGTCGCGCGAGATCGCCGAGGCGCTGTCGCTCTCCGAGAGCACGGTGCGGGTCCAGATCAAGATCGCCGTCGACAGGATCGTGGCCGGCATACGCACGCATTATCCCGACCTGAAGCTGGTTTCCCTGCTGCTGTTCCTCTTCACGGCGCGTTTCTGACGCCTGCCGGAATGAAAAAAACGAAAAAAAGCCGCGGTTCCCTTAAACGGAACCGCGGCTTTCGCACTCTATATGTGTATACGACCAAAAAGGAGAAATCATGCAATATCAGCATACGAAGAGGGAGCCGGAGGTGGCGGAACTGATCGAAGGTTCGGAGCGCGACCGCCGCAGGCTGGCGGAGCTGCTGGACGGCATCCGGGTGGGACCCGGAGTCGACGCCATGGCCGACGGAATGCGGGAGGCGGTGTGGGCCGACGTGCGCTCGCGCATCCGCCGCCGGGGAATCCGGATGCGGATCGTCCGCTACGCCGCGGCTGCGGCCGTGATGGCGGGCGTCGTCTGCGGCAGCTGGTTCATGGGCGGACGCCGGACCGAAAGCCGTCTGGTCGCCGCGGCGCAGCCGGTGAGCGTCTCGACGCCTCTGGGCGTGAAGTCCGACGTGGTGCTGCCCGACGGTTCGCGGGTGCGGCTCAACGGCGGCACGCGCATCGTCTATCCCGCGCTGTTCGGCGACGAACGCCGCGTGGAGGTCGACGGCGAGGCCTATTTCGAGGTCGAGCACGACGCCCGCAGGCCCTTCGTCGTCGTCACGGGACAGGTCGTCTCGACGGTGCTCGGAACGACTTTCAATGTGCACGCCTATTCCGAGGACGAGAATTACCAGATCACGCTGGCGACGGGCAGCTTGCTGGTGGACGGCGGTCCCGAGTCGCGGAGCGTGCGGCTGCGTCCCGGCGAGCAGGGATTCTTCGAGAGGACCTCCGGACTGCTGTCGCTGCGCAGGGTGAACGTCGAGCAGGTGCTCTCGTGGCAGGAGGACAGGCTCTACTTCCGGGCCGAACCCCTGGCGTCGATCGCCCGGAGCCTCGAAAGGCAGTTCAACGTCGACATCACGATCCCCGACGAACGGCTGCGCAGGATCTGTTTCACGGGTGAGTTCGTCGACGGCGAGAACATCCACGAAATCATGCGGATCATCTCGGCCGACAGCCGCATCCTCTGCCGCAGCCGCAAGAACCATTTCGAGCTTTACAGAAACCGATAGAGATTCACGATTTTTTTCACTACAACCTAAATTTCAATCCTTATGAGTAACAATTCTACCAGCAGAAGGTCCTTCCGGGACCTTTTCGGCCAGCGGATGCTGTGCAGACTGAGCGGATTGCTGACCCTGTGTTGGTTCACGGTGGCGGCCCAGGCTCTTTACGCGCAGAATCCCGTGATTTCGTTGACGCTGAAGAACGCCACCGTGCGCGAGGTGATCGAAGCGGTCAAGACGCAGAGCGGCTACTCGTTCTGGTATCGGGAGAGCGAGATCGACCTCCGGAAGCGCGTTTCGGTCGAGGCGCACGATCAGAACGTCCTGAAACTGCTCGACGGCGTGCTCGCCGACCAGGGAATTCTGGCCAAACTCGAAGGCCGCCACATCGTGCTTTACAAATCCGACCCGGCAGGCCGGGGCCGGGAATACCAGCTGAAGGGCCGCGTCGAGACCGAGGCCGGCGATCCGATCGTGGGGGCGAACGTGCTGGTCGAGGGCACGACGAACGGCATGGTGACCAATTCGAAGGGCGAATTCGCCCTGAACGTGACTGCGGGCGCGCGGCTCAGCGTGTCGTTCATCGGCTACGACGCGGCGCAGGTCGAAGTGGGCAACCGGACGCATCTGACCGTGGTGCTGAAGGAGAATAACCAGCTCCTCGACGACGTGGTGGTGATCGGATACGGCGTGCAGAAGAAGGTCAACCTGACCGGCTCGGTCGCCGTGCGGCAGATGTCGGAGATCGAGAACCAGCCCATGACGCACGCCTCGCAGGCGCTCTATTCGATGCCCGGCGTCTACATCAACCAGGCTTCGTCGAAGCCCGGCAGCGACGGCGCGACGATCCGCATACGCGGCGTCGGCACGATGAGCAGTTCCAGCCCCATGGTGCTGGTCGACGGCATGGAGTATTCGCTCAACGAGCTGAATCCCGGCGACATCGAGACGATCTCGGTGCTGAAGGACGCTTCGGCCTCGATCTACGGTTCCAAGGCCGCCAACGGCGTCATCCTCATCACCACGAAGCAGGCCAAGAAGGGCGCGCCGGTGGTGAAGCTGAGCGCCAACTTCGGCATTCAGTCGGCGACCTACGTGCCCGACGTGGTGACCGACCCGATTCAGTATATGAACATGCGCAACCAGGCCGAACTGAACGAAGGCAAGCTGACGGTGACCTACAACCGCGACGACATCCTCGAATACGAGGAGGGCATGAAGCACGACAAGTACATCTATCCCGCCTCCGATTGGTACGACCTCTGCTACCAGAACGGTTTTCTCCAGCAGTACAACGCCCGCGTTTCGGGCGGCACGGACAAGATCTCCTACTCGCTGGGCGGCGGTTACATGAACCAGCGCGGCATCATGGTCGCCAACGACGACGCGGAACGCTTCTCGTGGGACATGAAGATCAACGCGCAGGTGACCAAGCGCCTGAAGGTGGGCATCAGCCTGCTGGGCAACCTGCGCTACAACACCGACCCGATCTACGGCGTATCGACGACGGTCAACGTCATCAACCGCGCCCTGCCGATCTTCGGCACGCAGCTGCCCGACGGCAAGTGGCTCTCGACGTGGCTCTCGACCCCCGGGCGCAACAACCCCGAGAATCCGCTCATGGAGCTGCACGAGGGCAACACCAAACGTCAGCTTCACCGCATTCTGGGGCGCATCAACATCGGCTACGACCTGCCGTGGGGCATCAAGTACAACGCCAACCTGGGCTACGTGAAGGTCGACCACTATTCGAAGGACTTCAAGCACGCGATGTACACCTACAATCCCAAAACTCTTGAGCGGAAGAACTTCAGCGCCTACGTTTCGGCCAAGGACTGGGACAACAACGCGATCAACTACACCTTCTACAACACCCTTTCGTGGGGCAAGAGCTTCGGCGGCAACCACAACTTCAACGTGATGGTCGGCACGGAGTACAAGCGTTACGACGGCAAGAACTTCCAGGCCAAGAAACGCGACTACTTCAACAACCAGCTCACCGCCCTGTCGGTCGGCTCCACGATGGAGGATATTTCGGGCGGATCGTCGCTCGAACTGCTCTTCTCCTACTTCGGGCGAATCACCTACGACTACAAGGAGAAATACCTGATCGACGTGACGGCGCGTTACGACGGTTCGTCGAAATTCGCCAAGGGCAACCGATGGGCCTTCTTCCCCGCCGTGTCGGTCGGATGGCGCATCGACAAGGAGAATTTCATGCAGAACGTCCGGGCGGTCGACGTGCTCAAGCTCCGCGGCTCGGTCGGCGAGATGGGCAACCAGGCCATCGGCAACTACGAGTACCTGATGGCCGTGCTGGCGAACAAGAGCTACAATTACAGCTTCGGCGACGTGCTGTCGGGCGGCGCGGCGATCAAGGATTTCGTCGACGAGAACATCTCGTGGGAGACCACCCGCACCTACAACCTCGGACTGGATTTCGAGGCCTTCGACCACCGCCTGCTGTTCAGCGTCGACCTCTATAAGAAACGCACCGAAGGCATCCTGCGCGACGTGAAGATTCCGGCGCAGATCGGCAACCTGAACGGCCCGAAGCAGAACATCGGCGTGGTGGCCAACGACGGCGTCGAGCTGAACCTCCAGTGGCGGAGCGCGGTCAAGAATTTCCATTACAGCCTCGGCGGCAACTTCTGCTACAACAAGAACATCGTCGTCGACCTCGACGGGCAGGAGTACATCAAGACCTTCAACATCATCCGCGAGGGCGAACCCATCGACGCGTGGTATCTCTACCAGGCCGACGGCTTCTACAACAGTTACGAGGAGATCGCCAATTCGGTGACCGTCGGCAGCGGCGTGAAGCCCGGGTACATCCGCTACAAGAACCTCAACAACGACGACAAGATCGACAACGACGACCGCGCCGTCTGCGGCAACCTCACGCCGAGCATCACCTACGCCTTCAACTTCTCGCTGGGATGGACGGGACTCGAACTTTCGGCGCAGTTCCAGGGCGTCGCCGACGTGAAGACCTATCTTTCGGGCAACCTCGCAGCCCCGTTCTGGAACGGAGCGGGCGTGCTGAAGGAGTGGGCGACCGACGCGTGGACCCCCGAGAACCACAACTCCCGCCTGCCGATCCTCCACACCGCCACGGGCGCGCCCGAGATGCACGACTACAAGAACACGCAGTGGCTCTACGATGCGTCGTACCTGCGCTGCAAGCAGCTGCAACTCTCGTACACCCTCCCCAAGAGGTGGATTTCGAAGCTCGGAATGAGCCAGTGCCAGATCTTCGTCAACGGCGAGAACCTCTTCACGATCTCCCCGCTGAAGATGTTCGACCCCGAGATCGACCTTTCGTCGACCAACCTGATGCAGTATCCTTCGCTGCGGACGATCAACTTCGGCTTCAACATTACTTTCTAATCGCTTCAAATACGGAAAAACATGAAAAAAACAGTAATCGGATTGATGCTTTGCGGTGCGGCGGCGCTGGCCTCCTGCAACCTCGACACCATTCCCACCGACAAATATACGGTCGAGACGTTCTGGGAAACCGAAGAAGGAACCGAGGCCGCCATGACCGGCTGTTACAACATACTGACCAACAGCGCGCTGTTCGGAGACTCGGCGCCGCTGCTCGAAGAGACCTGCACGCCCAACGCCTATAATTACAACAACGCGGGCGGATACAACGTCATCGCCCAGGGGACCCACACGGCCAACAGCTCGGGCATCATCGCCAACCGCTGGAAAAAGTGCTACGAGGGCATCGGACGCTGCAACACCCATCTCAACCGCCTGCCTGCCGCCGCCGTGGCCGACGACCGCAGGGTGCAGATGGAGGGCGAGGCCAAGTTCCTCCGCGCGCTCTATTACTACATGCTGGTGACCTATTACAACGGCGTGCCGCTGATCCTCGAAGAGCCTGTCTATGCGCACGGTTCGCTGCCCCGCGCCTCGCGCGAGGAGGTGGTGCGGGCGATTCTCGACGACCTGAACGACATCATCGACCGCGAACTGCTCGACTGGCAGTGGACCAAAGCCGCCGACCAGGGGCGCGCCACGCGCGGCGCGGCGATGGCCCTCAAGGCCCGTCTGCTGCTTTTCGAGGCCAGCAAGCTGGTCAACCCCTCGAACGACGCCGCGAAATGGCAGGCTGCGGCCGATGCGGCCAAAGCCGTGATCGAAAAGGAGGCCCAGGCGGGCTACGACCTGTTCGGCGACTACCGGAAACTCTTCCTGCCGGCGAACGAGCACAGCTGCGAGTGCGTCTTCAACATCGAATTTTCGAAGACCAAGAACACGGCCGTCAATTCGTTCAACGTTTACAGCGTCCAGTACCGCAACAACGCACCGCTGCTCGATCTGGTGATGGACTACCGGACGACGACCGACGGTGCGGCCACGATGGGCAAGTACGACAACCTCGACCCGCGTTTCGCGGCGACGAATTTCTATCCCGGGAGCACGTTCCTCGGCAAGGCCAACTGCCCGGCCGGGGAGGTGTGCCAGTTCACGGGCTTCGCACACAGGAAACTCACGATCTACGACGCGCAGAAGCGCGATTCGGACGACAGCAACGGCGAGACCAACTACATGTTCATCCGCTACGCCGACGTGCTGCTGATGTTCGCCGAGGCGCAGAACGAGGTCGACGCCACGCCCTCCGATGCCGTTTACGACGCCGTGAACCGCGTGCGCGGCCGCGTCGGCATGCCCACCTATGCCTACGGTTCGAAGAACCAGTCCGAGATGCGCGAGATCATCCGCCACGAGCGCCGCGTCGAATTCGCCGGCGAGGGGCTTTATTACAACGACATCCGCCGCTGGATGACCGCCGAGCTGGTGATGAACGCCGTGATTCAGGACTATGCGGGCACGGACATCGCCGTCCGGGCGTTCGACCCCGACCGCGACTACTGGTGGCCCGTTCCGGCGGACCAGATCCTGCTGAACAAGAAACTCGAACAGAATCCCAATTATTAATCCGACAACCGCTAACTGGCAATTATGAAAAAATATCTGTGGATACTGGCCGCCGCATTCCTCCTTCAGGCTTGCAGCAAAGACGAGGAGGAGGGACCTTACGTTCCCTGGCGGCCGGGCGACGACAAGGAGGAGACGATCGACCTGGACAAGGCCACGAAGGTGATGATTCTGACCGAGCAGGCCAAGAACCGGATCGTGATGATCGACCAGCCGACGGGGAAGGTCGCCTGGGAGTGGACGGCCGCCGACAGCGGGCTTTCGGCTGCGGAACAGGCGTGGTTCGATCTGCCCGACGAGGCCAAACCGGTCTACAACCGTACGTGCGTGCTCGTCACGGCTTCGGGCGGCGGCGTGGCGCTGATCCGCATTGCGGACAAGAAGGCGATGTTCTACGCCAAGCCGGGCGGAAACCCCCACTCGGCCGAGGTGCTGCCCGACGGGAATGTCGTCGTGGCGTCGAGCACGGGCAACCTGTTGAGCGTCTACGTGTACAATGGCGCCGACAGCTACGTTTCCAGACCCGCCTTCACCATGCCGGTCCATTCGGCCCACAACGTGGTCTGGGACCGGAAGCGCGGCTGCCTCTGGACGGCGACGGGCGCCCAGCTGCTCAAGCTCGCCTACAACGGGAAGCGTACGGCTCCGGAACTGACGCAGGTGCGCTCTTACGATATGGCGGCGGGGAATACCGATGCCCACGACCTGGCGCCCGTCTGCGGGGAGGATGCGATGTATGTATCGACGAATCAGCATGTCTACAAGTTCGACTGCGCGGCGGAGAAGTTCCTCGACGTGGAGATCTTCCAGCAGAACACCATCAAGAGCATTTCGACGGGGCCGGAGGGGTATTCCACGATCGTCATGCGCCCCACGTCGGGCGGGAGCAACTGGTGGTCGGCCGAGGTGTGCGACATGAAGGGCAACCGGCTGTTCAACCGCGCGGGCTACCAGATTTACAAGGCCCGCTGGTATGTGGAGAATCCGTTCGGGTATCCCGAGGTTCACACTTTGTAAAACTTAAAATGCAAAAACGATGAAAAACATCCGAAAATACATGATGGCCGCGGCATGCATGACCGCCGCTGCGGCGCTGGTCGCCTGCACCGAGGCCGTGAAACGCGACACCGAGGAGGAAATCCAGGAGATGACCGTTCCCAAGAAACCCGGGCCGATCACGAAGGTGCCGGCAACGCTCACCTGCAACGGCGGCGAAGAGTTCACCTTCTCGGTTTCGAAGGTTCAGTGGGCCGAGACCTACGAATGGACGATCGCCGAGCAGGAGAAGTCGAAAATCTCGATCATCGACGGTCAGGGAACCAACGTCATCACCGTCAGGGTGGTCAACGACGACGTGGTGATTCCCGCCCAGTCGGTGTCGGTGGTGGCCAAAAACGAACTGGGCGCGAGCAAGGTGCGCGAGTATTTCGCGGCGATCACCGTGTCGGTCCCCATCGAGCTGCCGGGCTATACGATCAAGAAGTACGGCAAACGCTGGTGGATGACCGAGAACTGCCACGAAGCGGGCGAGGACGGCAATCTGGGCGTTGCGCCCGACCTGACGGCTTTCTCGGTTGCGGGGTTGGAGGCGTCGCATTTGCAGCGGTTGAACGACGCAAAGGGCCGTTACTACACCTGGTATGAGGCGATGACCGGCATATCGGGCTGTACGGCGGAGCAGTGTCCCTATGTGCAGAATTACGAAGGGGTGGACGACGTGGGCAACGCCTTCAAACTCGACGGTACGGAGGAGGGCGAGTTCGGCGTCCAGATACGCGGCTGCTGTCCCGAAGGCTGGCACGTGGCCAACGCCAACGACTGGTGGGACATGCTGATGGCTATCAAAAGCGAGTATGCCATTCCCGACGATTTCGCGCAGGGCGGATACACCTTCTCCGGCGGTCACGACGGGAAACCCGAGCAGGCGAATATGACGCTCACGGACGCCGGGGAAGCCCTCCTGCAATTCGTCGACGGGGCCGAAAGCATCGGTTTCGGCTGGTATCCGCTGGGCTATCAGAAGGCCGACGGCAGTTTCAACAGCGGCGCGCTGGGCAAATGGGGCTACGTGTGGTTCATCGGGCAGACCAACGCCTCGACGGCCCGTTCGCTGGTCATCAGCGGTACGAGTCTGAACCTTCAGACCAAGACCAATCAGGAGGCGGCCAAGGATATTTATCTGAACGTCCGCTGCGTGAAAAACTACACCAAATAACCGGAAGCGATGAAAAAAAGAATTCTGTTTACGGCAGCGGCGCTGGTGTGCGCCGCCAACCTGACGGCCCAGTGTCTCGGCGTCGGAAGCTCGACCAGCAGCATGAGCCCCGAGGAGATGGCCGCCGCCGCGAAGGCCGGCGTGGAGTATGTCGAAATCGGCATCAGCGGCCGCGGGACCGTGGCTGAAATCCGCGAGAAGGCGCTGCACGCCAAACGCATGGCCGACGAGGCCGGTCTGAAGGTCTGGTCGTGCCACCTTCCGTTCTCCCGCAAGCTGGACATCTCGGTGCTGAACGACAGCGCCCGCATGGCCAACCTCGAATTCCTGACCGAAATGATCGCGATCTGCGGCGAAGTGGGACCGGAGAAACTGGTGCTGCATCCCAGTTCCGAACCGATTGCGGACGGGGAGCGCGAGCAGCGTATCCGGAACAGCATCGCTTCGATCGGCATATTGCGCAGGGAGGCGGCGCGGATCGGCGCGCAGCTGTGCATCGAGGATCTGCCCCGCACGTGCCTCGGGCGGAACTCGGCCGAGCTGCTGCGCATCATCGCCCCTTATCCCGAGGTGAAAATCTGTTTCGACACGAACCACCTGCTTTCGGAGGACCTGCTGCACTTCGTCGAGGCGTGCGGCGACCGGATTGCGACCGTCCATGTCTCGGATTACGACATGGTCGATGAGCGTCACTGGCTTCCGGGCAAGGGTCGGATCGACTGGCCCGCGCTGTACGGGGCGCTGATGAAGGCCGGTTACAAGGGCGTCTTCATGTACGAACTGAAACGCGGCGAGGGATCGTTCGGTGAAATGGTCGCCATCTACGAAAAGCTGGCCTCCGACGCGGCGAAGCTGGAATAACGCCGCTCCCGAAGAGTGCGAAAAAAGAGGTTACGGCAATTCGTAACCTCTTTTTCTGTGGGCCCAGAGGGGCATGATCCCACGACCTTCGGATTATGAGTCGTAATTTGTCGATTTTTAGCTGTTTTTGGTAATTTCTATATTGTTTTGTAAATGCTTGTATTTCAATGGCAAATATAGCTATTTTATTCCACTTGGTTTTTGTTGGTTTCGATTAAATCCGTATATTTGTGTCTAAATTGTGTGTCTAAAATCAAAATTTATACACAAAATGAACTACTCGAAAGACGGTGTGACGGTGGCCGCAATGTTCGATTCAGCCCATCCGAAAAAGTCCGGGAAGTGCTCCGTAAAAATCCGTGTTACCTACAATCGAGTGCGTCACTATTATCCGACCGGGAAAGATTTGATGCCGGCGGAGTGGGACGCCCTGCCAACAACAAAAGCCCGTGCACTTGTGGAGATACGCAAGGACATCGAAAGCAGCTACCAGATAGTGCGGACGGCTGTTGAGGACTTATTAATGCGCGGTATCTTTTCATTGGAAAATCTTAACAATCGACTAAAACGAGCTGGTGGCGATACGCTTAATATTGCTTTTGAGGGTAAAATAGCCGAAATGAAAGCACAGGAACGCATCGGGAATATGATGGCCTATCGGGTTGTTATGAAGGGGATAGAACGATTTGCCGGACCTCGTGTTCCTTTGTCGGGTGTTTCGGTGGATTGGATTCGCCGTTACGAAAAGTTCCTGCTTAAAGAGGGTAAAAGCCGTACTACCGTCGGAATACATATGCGACATATACGGGCAATACTCAACGACATGAAGCGGTGCGGAAAGATTTTAGAGGCGCAATACCCATTCGGTCGGGGGCGGTATGAGATACAAGCCGGAGAAGGGCGCAAATTGGCCCTCACGCTGGAGCAAATAGGGCAGATTGCCAACTATGAGGATGGAACCGAGGCAACGGCCAAATACCGCGATTATTGGCTGTTCCTCTACTTGTGCAACGGGATCAACGTTGCCGATTTCGTAAAGTTGAGGTATCGGGACATCGTGAACGGTGAAATATGCTTTGTCCGGCAAAAGACCGAGCGGACGACCAAGACCCGCAAGGAAATCCGGGTCGTTGTCACGGAGCGGATGCAGGCAATAATTAACCGATGGGGCAACCCCTCCCGGCCCGACAGCTTCATTTTTCCGATTCTCGACGGACAGGAGGATGCAATGCGGCGGAAGTGTAAAACGATGTATTTCACCCGTGCGATCAATAAGCGTATGAAGGAGGTGGGCGAACAGCTCGGGATCGGCAATATCTCGACCTATACGGCCCGGCATTCGTTCGCTACGGTGTTGAAGCGGGCAGGAGCGAATATCGCCTATATCTCGGAATCGCTGGGGCATCAGGACCTCAAAACAACGGAAAATTACCTGGCCAGCTTCGAACGGGAGGAACGGCAGAAGAATGCGGAATTATTAACGAAATTTTAGGGATATGGATAAGCTGCAACAGTATTATGAATCGTTACCTCTATGCACGGGCAATACCCCGGGAAACGTGATGTTTAGTGTTTATAACGACATCGACAATTTAGACAGTCTTACGCGGTGGTTTGATTTGCCCGATGATGAAGCGTATAATAAAGTCCCTAATTTGACATTCCAAAGGACCGGACTCCCCGACGCATTCGCGGGGTATCCGTGTATTGCCGTCCTGTTTTTCGAAAATAGGGCGGGCGATGATCCATTTTTCAGAGAGCACCGGGCAACGTTCCGGCAAATGTATTTAGACGGCTATGCACAAGGGGAGGCGGAGGGCAGGCAGTTTTTGGACCGGATGGCCGCATACGGAACACAATCCATTGCAGACCGACGGGCAGGGCTGCTAAAAATGTTCGGAAAATGCCGGGCAAAATATAGAAATACGGCCATATTCGACGCGTCACTTTTGCTCAAAATGGGACACTATGCGGGTTATATGTTTACAATCGCCGACGCGTTGGTGGCTATGGCTCTACTTATTAAACCGGGGAATAAGGCCGGACGGAAAAAAGCGAGTATTTCGGAGATAATAGCCGGAGATAGTGCGGCTGTGATTAGTCGTGTACGGGCCGCAATTAATGCGGCATCGGGGGATAAAGCGCAGGCGGTCGTGGATGAGATACGCCAAATGCAGCGTGACGGGCTTATAATCGACGGCAGTTTGGACAAAAAGGTGAAATCGCTATATGATTTCTTAAAAGCAGCAATCAATAATATGCCCGCATATAGCAACGTTATTGATCGTTTTTTGCTCAAGGACCAAAAGGGTTAAATTCATAATCGCCACCATACGAAAGAATGCTTTACGGCATTCTTTTTTTTGTTTTGTGTGTGAAAGACTATGCGTTGTAAGTGTTTGGTAATCAATGTTGCAAAATATGAATAAATATGAATAAATAATTATTTCATAACAATAGGCCCCCGCATTTCCCACCTTTGCAATGCGGTTACGGAATAGTCCGGACGCAACATTTTTTTAACAATTAAATTATTCTTGTTATGATGCAAGAGACAGTAACAGCGGGAACGAGCAAAATTATTTTGACGTCCCGCGAAGAATTGGAGGGGTGCATTTACGCAGCGGTGCGCACCATTATCCCGGAGCTGGCGAACTATAAAGCCCCGGCGGAGGAAGCGGCGGACGCACTAACGCTCGAAGCTGCAATTAATTTCTTGGAGGGGCTGGGATACCCTACTACGCCCAGTAATCTGTATAATTTGGCCTATTACAAACGAATTCCTTATCGGAAAGTGCGGCGGCGTCTGTTGTTCAGCCGTAAAGAGTTGACGGTTTGGGTTCAGAACCAAATCGAGGACCCGGCCAAACGTCACCGCGAAGCCGCCGAGGCTATCGCCGAGAGTGCCAACCGTAAATAGTTCCGGAGGTATGAATCAGAAACAGCACGCCCCCGGCGCTCAAGGCAAGCACGCAGGGGCATTCTATCAAGTCCTGTACAAAGGTAGGGAATTTTATCTAAACAACAACGAATTTCGGGTCTTTTCGCTGCTGGTCTGCGGCGGTCAATGGGCGACGTTCGACATCGCCGAGCGGCTGAATATCCCCGACCCGCGCAGTACGATCCGCTATATCCGCAAAATGGGGATCGATGTTGCCGATGTCTGGGTGCATGAAAACAAGATGCGGTTTAAGCGCTATTACATTCACGGAGGGCACGGCGATGAGTAGGCGTAATAGCTTTGTTTTCTACCGTTCCTTTCGGGCTGCGATGGAGGGGCTTTTACCCAACGAATACCAGCTGTTTATGAATGCGATAGTAATGTATGGACTTGATCGTACATTGCCGGATTTACCGCCCGATCTATCCCGCATTTTCTATGATTATTGCTACCCTCAACTTGAGGCGGATTGGGTTAAATGGGAGCGTAGGCAATCTCGGAAAGGAGGTACCCGATGAGCCGCGATACGATGGTCTATTACCGTTCATTCCGTGAATCTTTACGCGAATTGCCGCCGGACTTGTACAAGGTCGTATCGGAGACGATATTCGATTACGCCTTTGAAGGCATTGCGCCTGGTCCGGATAGCAATGCGGTTGCAAAAGCGCTATTTATTGCGATTAAGCCTGTAATTGATAATGCGCATAACCGATACGATGCTTGTGTGGAGAATGGGCGAAAAGGTGGAGCGCCCAAAGGAAGCCGGAACAATCCAAGCGGAAAAGCTATCCAACCTAACCAAAGACCTAACCAGTACCCTAACCAAGAACCTAACCTTTATAAGGATAAGGATGTAGATAAGGATAAAGATATAGAGAGTAAAGGGGGTGCAGGGGGAAGCGGAAAATCGAATGTCGGTAACACCCCCAAAGGTACCAGCGCGGACAAGCCGCGCAAAGTCGCAGCCAAACGCGCGGCGTTTGTTGCTCCCTCTCTCCAAGAGGTCAAAAATTATATTTCCGAAAAGGGATATACGGTCGATGCCCAGCGCTTCATCGATTTCTACGAGGCGAAAGGCTGGATGATCGGTAAAAACAAGATGAAAGATTGGCGGGCAGCCGTCCGAACGTGGACGCGCCGGCCGGACACCCCAACAAACCAAACTAACCATGAAACGCGAAAAACAAATTTCCTATAACCGCCCGGCGGCCGATTTGGTGTTGCCGGAATCACCCGAACTCGAAAGAGCCGTTTTGGGCGCATTGATTCTCGAACCGGAGTATTTACCCGACACGGCGGAGATGATCGAAATTTCGGCATTCCAGACCCCGATACACGGCAAAATCTACGGCATGATGCTCTCGATGCTCGCGGAAGGCGTCAAAATCGACCTCTACACGCTTACGCAGCGCTGTAAAACCGTTGAGGGGTTAGGCAACCCGGCGGCCTACCTGGCAAAGCTCACGCAGGCCGTCGGCTCGGGGGTAAATGTCCTCGACCATGCCCGGCAGCTCAAAGACACGGAGACCCGCCGCCGGTTGTGTCTATTCGGCCATGAACTCGCAGTACGGGCGGCCTCCGATCCCTCGGGCGTTTTGGATTGGGCGACAACAGAAATAACCGCCATAGCCGCCGCAACGGTCCACGCCAACGATATTACGCCATTGTCGGATGTCGTGCGGGCCACCCTCGACGACTTGGAACGACGCCAACAGGCCCGACAAGTGGGCGAGTGCATCGGCATTCCTACGGGCTTACAACGGCTCGACGTGCTGACGGGCGGCTGGAGGGGCGGCCAGCTCGTGGTATTGGCTGGCCGTCCAGGGATGGGCAAAAGTGCCGCAATGCTACATTTTGCCCGGACCGCCGCCGTTGCTGGGGTTCCGGTGTGCGTGTTTTCGCTGGAGATGCCCGATACACAGTTGGCCGGGCGAATGTTGGTAGGAGGTTCGGGAGTTAACTCCGGATCGTTCCGAACGGGCGATATAGACGCCGACAGCTGGCGCAGGCTCGAACAAGCCGCCGCGGAACTTTCCGCGCTGCCTGTCTACTTCAGTGATTGTGCTAATATTACGATGGGGACTATACGCTCGCAATGTAAGGCTATGGCCCGCCGGGGGCGGTGCGGGATGGTCATTATCGACTATCTGCAACTGCTCGACACGGCAAGCCGGAACACGAACAGCACCCGCGAGCGGGAGATCGCCGCCGCCAGCCGTTCGGCCAAACTGCTCGCGAAGGAACTCGATGTGCCCGTCATTTTGTTGTCGCAGTTGTCGCGCAAAATAGAGGAACGAACCGATAAAACCCCGATGCTTTCGGACCTCCGGGAATCTGGCGCCATCGAGCAGGACGCCGATATGGTGCTATTTATCGACCGCCCGGCAATGTACGGCCGGGCCGAGATAGACGCGGGGCGATACGGGACCATTCCGGCCGAGGGCGTCGGGCTGCTGCATATCGCCAAGAACCGGGAGGGGGCGACAGGGTGCGTGATTTTCCGGCACAACGAAAGTATTACACGGATTGCGGACTATGAAAGCACGGCGAACCCCTCAACGGACGGCGAACCGTTTTAAGAGTGTTTGCGATTTAAGCGCATGAAAATACCTAAAGAAAAACGAAGGGGTGGCCAGCGGGACGACAGCACGCTGACAGTAGGATTGAATAAGAAAGAACTTGTAGAGTTGCTGGAGCGTACCCGGCGCAGGTGCGAAGAGTACGAACGGAAGCAAGAGGAGCTAATACTTAAACGCTCCGGAATTTTAATTGTTAAATCAAATATTAGAAAAATAACTACATATGACGACCTACGAACTTTATATCAATGATATTTTGTGCGACCTGTCGAGTGACGAAGTCGTAACCCTGCTCTATCAAAGCCCAATATTTTCGAGCCTCGACAGCATCCAGTCGAACCGTTCCTACAATGTTGCGCTGCCGCCTACGCCTACGAATATGCAGGCTATCGGTCAGGCAGCCCGTCCGGATGTGGATGCCGACGCTCCGTATGTGCGCCTCCCGGCGGCATTGTACCAGGACGGGGTGCCACTGTTCACGCAGGGGTTCGCCGTGGTAACGGATATTGCGGATACGATCAATGTAACGCTTACGTGGGGCAACGTGGATAACTTTCAGCCTCTGTTTGATAACGGCCTGCGGGATTTGGGGCCGCAACTGGAAGAACTCGAAGCGGAGCGCATCGACTGGAACGAAAACACGACCATTTTAGAAGGAAATACGACCAATGAATACCCCGGCGTAGCGTTTTGGGGCGTGAATTTCGGAATGGGGTTGTCGAACCCCAAGTATTTGCACCCGTCCGTGCAGGTGAAAACAATTCTTTCGGCTATCGAAAAGTATAACGGGATCACTATCGACGGCAAGGAGCGGCTGGCGTACAGCAAAAACCTCGGACCTATTATTCCGCTTGTATCAAAAAATGGGGATGAAATATCGAATGAGGCAGAAGCATTGCGATTTACGGCTAATAGCACAAATTTTAAGAATCAAATATACGGTGTATTAGGCCGGGGTAATATAATCAAAGACCCGCATGAGATAGCATATGGATCTTGTACTACAAAATTTAATAAACGGATTTATCAGTACATATTACGATTAAACCGAGTAATGGAACAGGAGCATATGGATATTTTACACATAGGCCGCCAGAATGGGGAGATCCCAAGGAGATGCATATAATGCTTACTGAATTGGATGGTAATTCCGAAATAGTAAAATCCACAATATTAGGTACATCATACAATGTAGAACTGGTTGGCTCTACTGGTGATGGAGTTAATGTATATAGATTCAATTTTGTGCCGCTTGATATAACTTATCCGTTAATAGAAAACACCGAAATTTTACTTCATTATGAAGATCCAGCAGGTGAAATATATATATCAAACCCATATTCAACTCCATTAACAGTAAATATTTGGGCAAATTGGACCGATTGTGCGTTCCCTACAAGATTCCCCGTCGCCCCCAATCTCCCCGACATTTCCCAGGGCGATTTTATCCTCGCCCTGATGTCCATGAACGGTCTGTTCGCCTATGCGGACAAGGACAGCCCTAACACGATCAAGCTGATAAGCATCGATGACATAATCGCCAATGTTCAGAATAACGACATCATCGACTGGAGCGACCGGGTAATACTGAACGATTTTCACCGGGTGGATATGCCCGACGCATCGATTTTCACCATCGATGACCTCGCCCAAAGCAACATCCTCGACTATGATAATGACGACGATGTAAAGACCGACACATACGGCACCATCACGATCCGCAACGAGAATATCGAGAAAGAAACGGAGCTGGTGTCGCTGCCTTTCTCGGCGTCGGAGAATGCAACGACGGACGGGGTAAATTGCGCCGTTGTGCCGATCTATGAGGATAACGGAAAAGGCGGCGCCAATTATTCGGAGTGCTCGCCACGGATATTATCGGGGCGGGGAGCGTTTATGTCGGGCATTGCCCGATGTATTGGCGTATTCGATCCGTGGATGAAGTTCGGCGGCGAGGAAGGCATTGTAAAGACCCGATACGCTTCCTACCAGAAAGTCGTGGACCGTCTGCGGATCATCACCATTCGGGCAAAACTCACGGCTCTCGATCTCTACAACCTCGACTACACGAAGCCGGTGTATATAGCCCAATTCGGGCAGATATTCGCCATATATTCGGTAGAAACAGGCGAAAACGACATCTGCGACTGCCAACTGCTGAAACTGAAAGTGGACGGAGTGGTGGCAGCAACGTATTATCTGCGCTTGGACGGCAAGAATGAAGACAGCCAATGGGTTGCAGAAGCGGACGGCATTAACGGCACAGCGTATGCCATAACATCGAACGGAACGCCCTATATCGTCGATTACGATTCCCGCCTTTATGTCGATCTGTACGAGGAGGACGGCGATCTGTATCTGTCTATCTACGCCCCCGAAAACGCCGGAACAGAGGAAATTAATTACAACCCTATCATTCTGGGAATTCAGGAGAACGACGCCGTGCGCCGGCAGGTGGCAGTATCCCAGAAAGCAAAGTCGGCCTAATTTATTAACCATTAATCTATATGAAGAATGAAATAAAGCGTACGGGAACAGCCCGCAAAGTGGGCCGCCCTCGTGCATATACCCCCGAAGCCCTTGAAGCCAAGTTTGAGGAATACGTCGAATGGGTGAAAGCGAATCCGGTTTACATCAACAAGGTTTCAGCAGGGGAAATAATTCCCGTTCCAACACAGCGTCCCCTGACATTGGTGGGATTCTGCCAATTTGCGAAGATCAGCAGGCAAAATTTCTATGAATATGAGTCAAGGGAGGAATTTTCTGACATCCTTACGTGCGTGCGCGAGGCTATCGAGGCGGACCAGCTGGAGGGCGCATTATGTGGACAGTACGATTCGGGAATCGTTGCCCGGGTTCTGCATCTTGCCGACCGTCAGGATGTGACCACCAACGGCAAGGAGATAACGACCGCAACGCAGCCTATTTCCGTGGTCCTCGACCCCGAAGCGGCCAAGATCATCCAGTCCATCGGCAGGCGGACAGTAAAGGAATGACGGGGCACGCTGCGTGTGATGATGCACGCCACCGAATAACGACGAAATGACGAGAGCCGGGAATTCCTCCGGCTCTCTTTGTCTTTTATCGAGCGTATTTGCGTTCTGGAATGCCTAAATTTCGACGATCTCCTAACGGGTGAAGCATATACCCTCCAAAGAGCAAGCGTCGCCAAATCGGCTATTTCTTTGTTGTCGGCTTGAACCCTATCGGCTGGGAGGGCTTGCGGGCTTGTGGCACTTTGATCGACAATGCTGCGATAGCCTGATAGATATTGTCGAGTTCCTGGCGCATATCCTCCGACAGATCGCTGACCGCTTCGGCATTGTCTGCATCAGCCCGCTCCAGTAGTGCCAGTTTTGCCCGAATTTCGGCCAATTCTGCCGTGATTTGGGTTGTGGTGGTAATGTAGTTGCGCATTGCTACAAAAGCCCGCATAATGGCCCTATTTACCCGTATAGCCGTCTCGCTACGCAGGACGCTCGAAAGCATTGCGACACCCATTTCCGTAAAAGCAAATGGCATATAGCGACGACCACCCCAATTTGAGGACGCATTTTGTGATGTTAGACTTGAGGTCGCAATTTGCGTCCTCAAAATTTCATATTCTTTTTCCGAGAGTACAAACATAAAATCGTCGCCCTCGAAACGCTCGATATTGCGCCTTACGGCCTCTTTCAGCCGCTTTGTCTCCACTTGGTAGAGTTCGGCCAGGTCGAAGTCCAGCATTACCCGCTGGCCTCGTATTTCGTAAATCTTGCTTTGGATGGGTTGCAGTTCCATAAGTCGGTATTGTTAAGATTTATCCCTCGTATCCTTCGTAATAGTACGACTGTTCGATTCCCTTGAAAATAACTTCCCGATCATCCGTGCGGTCGGTTAATGCCTGGCCGAGCAGGGCCCGTAATTCCAGATCATTGATCGGGCTGCGTTCCATCGCCTGAAGGTATAAATCTTTGTCTACCTTCTGCCAGTCCACAACTCGCCGGAGACGCTTTTTCAGCATCATATCGAGCCATATCCGGGTGGCCCGGCCGTTGCCCTCCATGAACGGGTGGGCGATGTTCATTTCAACGTATTTTGCGATGATCTCCTCAAAGGTCGTTTCCGGCATCTGCTCGATTACCGGAAGTATCGCGCCCAGGTAAAGGCAATTTGCAAAGCGAAAGCCCCCCTTTGCGATGTTCAGCGTCCGAATCTTTCCGGCAAAGTCATACAACCCACCGAACAGATAGCGGTGAATCTCACAAAGCCCGGCCACGGTTCCGACCTCTATACGGTCGATGTCCCCCGATTCGAAAAGGGCGTGCGCTTGTTTGAGGCTTTGGGCGTCTATTTGATAGGTTTTAGAATTCATATAGGACGGTTTTTTATTTCGTTTTCCAGTTCTTTCAGTTGTTCCATATCCTCACGGTCTGCCTCAATAGCTTCTTTGCGTTTGCGGCGTGCATTGAATTCTTCGTAAACCTGATAAGCGAATTTGTCTTTGTGCTCTTTACGGACCATTCCAGCGTTAGATAACAAGCGTTGGTCGTTGGAAAGCAGAATTTTATCGACGTTTTCACGCCAAAAATTCATTGTGAGGTCTTTTCGGTTTTTGGCTCTGAATTCAGCTGTTTCTAAGAAGATAACGACCAGTCGATTCAAAGAATCCAATTCGTCGTGTGTCAAATAATTTTTGGCAATAATGACATCTTGTTTGCGCACTACCGCCCCTTTCCAAGAAGTCAGCCCCATATTCGGAGCATCTGCATCGGCTCGCGTCGTTACAATCTCCGCGGAAGTCTGCCCTGTTACGGCATACAAAAGTTTGTTTTGTGTCTCTGCATAGAACATTTGTGTCGCTTTGTCTGTTTTATCATAATCACTACTTAAGGCAAACAGATCGCGCACCTTTTGATAAAATCGCTTTTCCGAGGCTCGAATATCGCGAATACGGGCGAGAAGTTCGTCGAAATGATCCGGGCGGCCATCGGGATTTTTCAATCGCTCATCGTCAATTACAAACCCTTTACGCAGGTATTCGGCAAGATTGCGGTTTGCCCATTGGCGGAACTGCACGCCGCGGATAGATCGAACGCGAAACCCTACCGCTAAAATCATTTCCAATGAATAGAATTTAACTTGGTAGGGCTTGCCATCTGTGGCAGTTGTTAAGTAATTCTTAATAACTGAATCGGCGGTTAATTCTTTGTCTTTTAGTATGTTGTTTATGTGCTGGCTAATGTTGGGGACCGAGGTGGCAAAAAGTTCGGCCAACTGCATTTGATTGAGCCAGACCGATCCGTCGCGGGCCAGTAATGAAACACTACTTTTTCCGTCGGCTGAATTGTATAGTATCAATTCTTGTTCCATGATGCAGATGTTTGAGGTTATTCCCCTTTTTCTACTTTGATAAGTTTGCCGCAATGCGGGCAGGTGATTGTGTTTGTCGGTTGAGGGGCGAAAAAATCACCCACGTTACAACCAATAGCGGCGGCAATACGCTCAAGCACTTCTACACTTGGATTCCCATTAATATGCTGGCTAAGTCCGACGGGCGTAATTCCCATTTTTTCGGCCACTTCTTTAACAGTTAGGCCGTTAGCCTTTATTGTTCTCTTTATATCCATAGCTTTAAATCTTTGGTACTGGTACAAATGTAGCTATAACTTTATTTTTCTGCAAAAATAATAGTAAAAACTTTATTTTTTATTTGCATAATTAAATTTATAGCTTTATATTTGCATCAAGAAATAAAACCAATAACTATAAATGTTATGACAACCACCCGCACCCGCTACAACAAATCGAAGATCATGCGCAACGCCTGGTATCTGAAACGTGCCAACGCTTCGATGACCTTTTCGGCCTGCCTGCGCAAGGCTTGGCGTAACGAGAAGCTGGCGGTCATGACGGCGATAATCGAGAACCGCCCGATGGAGGAATCGAAGGTTGCGGAATGGCATCCGCTGGCAAATGTTCCGGCCGACTACTACGGCAACAGCAGAACGTATTACGGAGACTAACGATAACCGGGGGCGTACCGCCCCTCAACACCTATTACGGAAATTGAAAAATAGCGAGATTCTCGCAAAACCTCGATAAAACAATGAATGAACAATTAACCCGGTCCGACATTCGGACAATGGCCCGCAGGGCGGCCGATTACATCACCTTCAACTGCGACGGCGTAAGCGAAGGTTTCGAAATTACCCACAAGGGGTACACGATATTCGTTGACTATT
>OLFX01000718.1_pt1 | contig 49149 bp, 39 predicted proteins | sample 1605091 | NCBI WGS metagenome assembly OLFX01 (sample SAMEA3888906, study PRJEB22519) | human gut metagenome | biome: human gut; feature: human-associated habitat; material: faeces | place: Denmark | collected 2012 | reverse complement strand
TTATTTTGAGTTGTAAATTTTCTATCTCTGCCTGCAGTGCTTTCCTTTTTAATAATTCATACTGTGACACCTCTGTAATCTGATTTGGATATTCATAACGGCAGAGTGTATATTTTTCTTCATCATCATCTCCTCTTGGTGATGGATATTTTCGATACATCTTATACCATTTTTCAAGAAAATCATTGATAATACTATCGCTGTCAAATTTTAAATAGTATCCGTCCTCTTTCTTAACCGGGCGCAATCCGTGAAAATCTTCCATATCAAACAGTGCGTAAAACATTTCCTGATAGGAAAGCATATCTGCATGGATCAAAGCACCTTCACCAACTCCTAAAGCATTACACATATCTTTCAAGATTTTTTCTCTTGGAATTTTTTTATTTTTTTCATAATTTCATTACTGAGCATCCCAAAACTCCACATAATCTTAAAGATAAGTAGGGAACCAATTAAGGTACTATAATCCCTAGTGAATCTCGCTCTTTGCTATTTCTTTCTTCTTTTTTATCTGAATTTTTATACAAGAGCAAGATCCACCTGTGTTTAACAATTTTATTCTTGATGAATATTCTATTTTCATCCTCTTGATTCAATTTCATCTTCATCTAATTAGCTTCCATCAACGATTTCCGCACCATTTACATGATATTTTCTTTCAAAATTTTCAAAAAAAGCACCTAGCTTCTGCCAGATGCTCTGTAAAAAAATTTCAATTTTTACCTGCTTACATTTTCAATGCAACCAATATAATATTCCTAATTTCTAAATATTATTTTCGATTATTACAATACGGTATTACCCGGGTGAATCTTGCTCTCTACCTTTTTTATAACATACTTCTTTCTTCGTCGAATATCTCTTTCCTCTGCTCCTACCAATATCTCCGAATCATCCGCAACATATTTTCTCTGCCAACGGGATTCATCGTATGAAGCCTAATTGGATAAAAACGGTCATTCTCCGCCAGCCAATCCAATAATTTAATCCCATCCCCACCATCATAAGCATAATCTCCTAAATCATGATCACAATCAATTAATAAAATGGGTTCCTCCGCTGATTCAATTGTTCTCTTTGCAATATTAACACTTTTGCACCATACTTATCCTTCTGGAGCAGATCGTATATCATCCATCCATATCTTCATACATTTCCCTTTATAAATAGTCATCATTTTTCATCTGCTTTCCATCCAATATCCAAATATGATCTATAATGACTGCTATTATCATAAATTATTTTTGCTATAGATACCAGACCAAATTTCTTCATTATTTCATCAATGTATTCTTCACCTATATTGGAATTCATATATAGAATGCACAGATTTTTTGAAGTAATTTCAACTCGCCCACGAGGATAATAATTATATGGGTACCGACATTTTCGAGGCTTTATTTCCTTCCAAATTTTTCTATGCACATAAGAATCCCCCGACTTTGAAATCCCATATTCATATTTTTGCTTGTCAAATGGAACTGCCCAGATTTTTCCGTCTATTAACCAGAATACTCCTTTATGTGGTCTTGCTAACATTTTCGTTTTCCTTTGACATAATCATCCCAATCCAACTCATCTTTCGAAACAATCTTTGCCTTATATAGCGGTGATAAATATTGATACACTTTTCTATGATTAAAGAAATAATCTCCATGTTTTAACGCACCAGTTTCAATCTCTCCTTCCGAATTCACATATTCACATTGTATTCCACAACAATCATCTCCTACTTCTTTGAGCCGACAATAAAAAGCACCCGGTGCATATGGTCTGCAGTCTATAACCAGGACATCACCTGGCTGATATGGAACAGGCAAGTTTAAATCGGGACATACCGAATGAAACTGTCCCTCTGCTATCCTTCCTAACGATCCTTTTAAATAATTTGACGATAACTTTTCATGAATAAAATATTGAATCTCTCCATTTTTATCCATGATGTATGTATATTCCGGCGATAAAAATTCGTTTTTCTTAATCTCGTTCTTGCCACTAAAATATAATTCAACCCGCCAATATAAAGATTCCCATATAGAATCCGGATCATTCCAATAATATTCCTGCACTGCCTTTTTCATGTCTTCAAAAGATGTCATAATATATGGGCCATCCATAATATCACTTTTATTATCATCATTATAACCCATCAACTGTATAAGAAAAATCTTTTCACTTTCCATCGTTAAATATCGCACTGCCTGATCCATACACTCGCAGCATAATTTCAGATAATCCATATCCTGTTGCTTTATGTCTGATGTTGCTCTCAGCTTATACAATAATCCCTGTTTTCTTTTTAAACCGACTGGTGCTCCGGCAATAATTGACACATAGTCTCTCAACTTCAGTCGTTCTGCATGTTCCATTAAATATACATGCAATTCCGGTGATTCAATTAAATCCAAAATCTCTTGTTTTAATTCTATCGTCATATTAATCTATTCACCGCTTTCTCTTATCACATCATTTTCAATTCCATATCTCTCAAGAGCATCATACACCTTATGGTACACCATCTGATTCGGATAATATCTGTAATCTGCAAATATTTTGATACCGTCGTTATAGAAATATTCATGAATAGCCGCCGCACATCCTGAACTTCTGCTTTCCCCATATTCACATTGACAGATAATATCTTTTCCTTTCCTTTTCGCAGTAAAGATAAACTCTGCAAGATCATCTGCTTCGGGAAAATATGTCTCGTAAGTCAAATGATATTTCGGTAGTACTGCCAGGTCAATGTCATACAATGCTACTTGGAATACACTGTTCACTTTTGCTGAATAGTCTACCGGTCTGTATTCCGCATCACGGAATTTTCCTGGCGGATCATAGAAACTGATTACGTCTGCATTTTTCGGGAAATCTTTTTCCATTAATTTTTCTATTGATTTTCTTGAATAAATAGATATTTTCAATTTGTTTCACTCCTATCTGCTCTTGATAAATAATAGGATATATAACTGTATGGGATAAAAAGGGTACATAGTTCTATACAAAGCAAAAACAGTGCCGAAACACTGTTTTTGCTTTGTATATTCTATAAGTAAATCATTTGCATATTAAAGGTCTGATTTTAATCAATCTATTTTCTAACGTATTTTTCAAGTTATTTATATCATACGCTTCAGACTTTTCAGATTTTTTTTCCTTTTTATCTTCTTCGTCATCGTCTTTAAAAGTCTTTATGAATGACTCTGCCGCCATAATTTTCTGTATTTTAGACCAAACAATAAAATCTAATTGTAATGGAGTAATTAATCTTTCATCACAATATTTCTTTATAACATATGCATAAAATTCGTATGGATATTCTTGTTTTTCACAGCCTTCTTCCCACGTTTGCATAGAACTCCACGAACCCATTGATTCCGCTTTCAACTTCTTCTTTTCACCTTTTTGGGTAAATAAATTTTCTGGTAGTTTTTTGTGGTTTTCAGAATACCTCTCAAAATTTGTAAAATCATCTTCCCCAAATTTCCTTTTAAACCATTCTAGGCTAAAACTATCTAACGGCATATGGCAAGCTTTGAACCTTTCTTCCATTGCAGAATCATGTCTACAACAATACAAATACTTAAACGCCATATTTATAATTTTTTGCGCTTGACCATATGTCATACTTATTCTTTCTTCACATTTCTCAATTAAATTAACACATATTTTTTTATGAATTTCATCAAAACTTTCTATCTTACCCACACTAAGATAATTCTTCATATCTCCTACTATTTCTTTTTCTTCAAATATTCCACGGATATATTTTTTGTTATCCTTACCATCTTTTTCCCATTTAAATGTTCTACAAGCATCTAAATATCCTTGATACAAGGCATCAACATAGACTTTATCGTCTTCCCATTTTACCTTTTCATTTCCTTTGTTCTGAAAATAACATTTAAACGGATCTTTTTTTATCGTATCCACAAATTCTGCAATTTCCTTTTCAATCTCCATCTTCCGTATCTCCTTCCACAACTCTCACAAGTTCTCCCCACACTTTCACCATCGCATATGTATCCAGCTCGCAATACTTCAACAAATTATGCCTTGCCTTCTTCTGCTCCTCCGCTGGCATATCTTTTATCCTCGGAAATATCGTCATTGCCTCTGAGCCATTGTGTACACCTTCCAGATTATGATAATTCAATTCCGGATCATCCGGAAATATCGCCGGCAGAACACTTTTAATTGAAAATGATCCTCCCATCGCCCGGTTATAATAATGACCTGCCTGAAATGGATCCAGTAAATCTTTGATATTCTCTTTGATATTTAATAAATGCTCAGATAAATCCGGGAACATTCCCGCCAATTCTTTAATTCTGCTGCATTCAAACGACTTATTGTACGCCGTTACACACACATTCATCGGAATATCCCTACACAAAGCTTCTGCAATTGCCTGCAATGGATTTTCTCCTGATTCTGCCAGAAATTCTTTATGTAATAACGGTCCACCTGCAGACTTTATATAATGTAATGAGTACTGGAATGGTATCTGCTGATATGGCTTTGTTCCCGGGAACAACGGTATCACTGGTTGCATAGTCTCAAAATCCAGAAAGTACAACGGATAAGACAATGTACTTAAAAATTCCCGAATTCCATCAATATTTACATATGTACCTTTGTCTTCTAACGCAAATTCTATCTGCCTTAATTGCTTTTCATTCTTAATCTTTCCACAGTCTTTTAATTGTCTATAATCAGAATTTCCTTCCCGATAATACTCTAATTTCTTTTTCAACGGCATCCGATATAAGTCAAATACGGACGGAGCTGGTAATTCTTTTGCACAATATTCCCAATACGGACATCCATATGGATCTTTACAGTATAATCCCAGTTCCCGCTCCGGCTCATTCTCTGATTCCAACAATGTATCTTCCTGTAATAAATTCTTCTCTACTTCCCCAATCTCATTTCTCACAAATTCAGACACATCCGTAATTTGAAACAGCCTTTCCAAATCCAATTTTCCATCATATACATAATCGTTATTAATGGAAACTATGTACGTTCCTGTAATCCGCACTCCGCAATGTTCCAGTACGTACTTCTGATAAGCAACGTCTGCCACATATACCGCTTTCATATTTTTCTCATTTACCGTCGAACTTTTTACTTCATATATTGCCCATCCGTCATTTTCTCTTTTCAAAATATCTACCGCACAATAGCACCCCTGATAAGAAAATGATGCTTCACATATGACAGATGTCTCGTGTTCTATTTCCACTTGTGTCCGGTCTGTCATTGCAGGTAAATTTAATTGTCCATTAACAGTCTCTGTTACATCTACCGGCTTTCCAAATAATTCTCTTGCCAGCTTCCCTACTTCTGTTCCCGCTTCCATTCTGGAATCATCTGTGGCATCTTCAGCTTTCTCTTCCGGCTTGTATTTATCCATCCACAACATCTTCGGACATTGCCACAATCTGCAATATTTCGACTTTGAAAAATGATTCTTCATCTCTTATGCCTTTCTTTTAATCTTCATATGCTTCCCACGCTTTTTTCAAGTCATCCCTTAATTTATCTCTTAATCTCTTCGGCTGCAATATCACCACATCCGGCGCATAATTTTTTGCGAACTGCTCCGCTGCACGTTCATTTACATGCACGCTCACCGATACATGCGTATCCGTTTCTTCTGAAAAATTCACCCCTTTTCCAAATAAATCAATCACATCGGATATCATTGCTTTTACGATTCTAAATTTAACAAACGCATTTTCACTGGAATACATATACACATGCTCTTTCATATATTCATTCAGATTCATTGGCTGATGTCCGGACCATTTCAAAGTTTCAAATGGCTTACCTTTTTCCTCAAGAATCTGTATGTTTCGAATCCTGTCTACACGGTAATTCGAGATATCATCATATTTATCATAGTTGCAGATCAGATAATACTTTCCCTCCTGCACAGCCATTTGATATGGCGTAATTATATATTCCCGTACACTACCATCTTCCCGTTTTTTCAAATGCATTTTCTTATCTGTATGGTATTCTGCATATTCAAATAAAACCTTCTTCTTTTTACGGATTGCATCGTCTAATATAGCAATATTGTAAAACACCTGTTTATTATCTGTCCGTTCAACCGGCAATGGATAAATATACTGCGAGCAAGATTTAAAATATATATTAGATAACGATTCTAATTTTTTAATCAGCTCTTTTGCCTGGCTATAAGGTATATGTTTTGAAAACAACAAGCTGTCTATTAATAGGCGCAATTCTTCATTCGTGAATTTCTGCTTCAGGTAAAAATCCGTCCATAACAAATCGTCTTCCGAGATTTCTTTATCCGCAAAATCCGAGGTGCCTTTATATGATACAGAATCTTTTTTTCTGAAAATATCTTTCCGTGATACTTCTCGATATTCAATATTGCTTCCATATTCAATCAGATTTAAGAGATTTCTTTTCACGGCTTTCCTGTCAACCGTCATTTCATACTCTCTTTTCAAAATATTCTGTATCTCTTTCTGGCTCAGTCTGTGTTCTTCATCCGTATATTTCTGCAAGATATCTAAAATATACAAAGTCACCAATTTTTTTGGATGTATATCACTCATACTTTTTGCTCCCTGTTCTGTGCAGTTCATATAATATCATTGTATGCCTACACTTCACAGATTTCAATGGGCATAAAAAGACCGAACAGTAAAATATCATTCAACATCTCATCTCTTGTACATAATTTTCAACTCTATAATCTTGTATAATCCGGCATAACAGGAAATCCGTTTTTATCGTATTGAATTTTATTATTTTCTTCATAAGTATCTGTCCATACCTGAACAGCCACTTCATATCCTGTTGCTATTTTGATATTATTTTTATCAACAATTGATGTAGTCCAATGGTATTTACTTTCACTCGTCAGTATATAGATTAACTCTTCTTTTTGTTTTGTTGACAATCTTATAGAATTCTTTTCCGGAACATACTCCGGTTTGTCCAGTCAAACAAACGCACAATTTTTCAAATCCCACATATTATCTAAGAATACATGCAGATATGGTATTGTTGTCTCCGTATCATGTTGCTCTATCGCAACCTCAATACTTGATCTTTTGCATAATTCTGGATTTATAAGTGCCAGACAAAGATCGTCCTGTTCACTTTTCGTATTATTTCCCATGTATCATTCCTCCACTGCTTCTTTTTTTCTGACTTTATTTTAAGAAATCTAATGGGGCAAAAAAAGTACATAAAAGTCTAAACAAGAAAACACTAATTTTTAAATATCTATTTTATGATAATTATTACAAATGTACCTGTTCTGTTTTGTCTCATTATCTTTTATTTTATTATAAATATCATATTTTCTTTTCGTTTCTTATTGTTACATCTATATGCACCGTACTCTTACTAATCCGAAACTGTTTTGCTGTCTGTCTCACTGTCGCATTATTTTCTATAATATAATTTGCAATTTCTACTGCACGCTCCTCAATATATTCTCTCATAGAAAAGCCCCTGCATAGTTTGTTTTTTACAATCTATGCAGGGGAAAATTAATGTATGTCTAATTCCTGTTCCATCTATTCGTGGAAAACATCATACTATACAACTTAATACTCAAATACTGCCACACCATATCCTGGAAGAGGATATGCAAAGGAATATTTCTGACCATCACATTCCTGTTTCTCTGGCTTGTAAACCAATGGGCGTTCTTCTCCTGATCCGCCGTATTTTGTCTCATCACTGTTAAGAACAAGCTTAAACTGCTTTCTTCTCGGAACACCAACACGGTAATCTGGTCTGTCTACCGGTGTAAAATTGCATACAAAGAGCAGATTTTTCTTACCATCTTTTGAATGTCTTGTGAAACTGAAAATACTCCGGAAGATATCATCCTTATTGATCCAGTCAAATCCCTTCGGATCATTATCCAACTCATACAATGCCTTATTCTTCTTATAAAGATGAAGCAAATCTTTATACCAGTTCTGAATCTGCTGGTGCGGTTCTTCTGCAAGAAGGAACCAATCCAGTTCTCTCTCTTCACTCCACTCACGAAGCTGTGCGAACTCCTGTCCCATAAAGAGAAGTTTCTTTCCAGGATGTCCCATCATAAATGCATATGCCACCTTCAAGTTGCGGAACTTATCCCATCCTTCTCCCGGCATCTTATTCAACATGGAGCATTTCAGATGAACAACCTCATCATGAGAAAGTACAAGAATATAGTTCTCTGAATATGCATACTCCATGGAAAATGTCATCATGTGATGTGCATTTTTTCTAAAATAAGGATCCAGTTTCATGTACTCTGTAAAGTCATGCATCCACCCCATATTCCACTTCAAAGTAAATCCAAGTCCGTCATCCTCAGGAGATCCTGTCACCTTCGGCCATGCTGTAGACTCTTCTGCAATCATCATAACGCCTTTATTTCTTCCGCAAACTACAGAATTCAAATGTTTAAAGAATGCAATCGCCTCAAGATTCTCATTTCCGCCAAATTTATTCGGAATCCACTGTCCATCTTCTCTTCCGTAGTCCAGATACAGCATAGATGCCACTGCATCTACACGAAGTCCGTCTACATGATAATGTTCAACCCAGAACAATGCATTCGCCAAAAGGAAGTTGGAAACTTCCGGTTTTTCATAATTGAAAACCTTCGTTCCCCAATCAGGATGCTCGCCCTTTCTCGGATCTGGATATTCGAATGTCGGTGTTCCGTCAAAATCTGCCAGACCATGTGCATCTTTCGGGAAATGCGCCGGTACCCAGTCAAGAATAACGCCGATATTATTCTTATGAAGATAATTTACCATATATGCAAAATCTTCCGGTGTTCCATAGCGTGAAGTTGGTGCATAATATCCAGTCACCTGATATCCCCAGGAACCGTCAAACGGATGCTCTGCGATTCCCATCAACTCAACATGAGTATATCCCATCTCTTTTATATACTTTGTAATTGCTTCTGCAAACTCACGATATGTATAAAATCCTTCATCTTCTCTTCCGGGATGTCTCATCCAGGAACCCATATGCACTTCGTAAATAGACACTGGTTCTTCTTTGTTATCCCACTTCTCACGAGCTGTCATCCACTTACTGTCTGACCAGTTCAGATTAGAAATGTCTGTAATTCTGGATGCTGTTCCCGGTCGGAGCTCTGCATAATTAGCAAATGGATCTGCTTTATAGATCTTCTCACCCGCCTGTGTCTCTATACAGAACTTATACAAATCCCCTTTCTTCGCCTCCGGAACGAAGCATGTGTATATTCCGAGAGGCTCCCCTCTCTTCATCTTATCTTTCGTCTCATCCCAGTCATTAAACTCTCCGATTACAGAAACGTTTACTGCATGAGGAGCCCATACCGCAAAATATACTCCTCTTTTTCCGTTCTTTGTCACCTCATGGGCACCCATCTTTTTATAAATCTCATAATGATTTCCCTGCCCAAAAAGATAATGGTCAAGTTCTCCGATCTCATAAGGCTGCACTTTCGTCTTCGTGCTGTTTTTCTTAACCATAAAGCCACCTCACTGCTCAAATATATTCCTGATTGTAATGATTTAAAAACCATACAATTTCTTATAGATCAAGGCACATTACCGAATCTTTCAATTGGTAACAAAGTTTCATTCTCCCCTTGAACACTATAGTTTTATTATACTTGATACTGTATAAAAAAGAAAGAGAAAATGTATTATTGCACAAAAATAGACAGTCGTTTTACTGACTGTCTATTAATTCTTAACAAATATATGTCATTAAATGTTGAAATCTTTCTCTGAAAGCAGAATTCTGTCGGAAGAATCTGTATTCTTTCCAAATACTCTCTTCACAAGCTTCTTTGCGGAAGCTTTCTGTGAATGAGCGATCGCATCATCCATCACTTCTTTCACTTCTGCTACTGTTACTGCATGATCTTCTCTCTGTAAAGAATCAATCTTACTGTACAGTGCAAGAATTCCCATCTCATCGATTCTGTAACCATTCTCCTGAGCATAAGTCTGTCCAAATGTTACAAGCTCATCATTAATAAAGATCGGCACTTCAAGTCTGGAAGTAAATTTTCTTCTGAATTCTCTGTTGGAAGAAAGAAGTCTGTCCAGTGGTTTTCTCTGCTCTTCAAGAACTACTAAAAGTTCTCCTGTATCCTGCTCCATTGCTTTGTTCAGCTTGGCGAGTGTTTTTTCGTTCATCTGTCCGGCTTTTTCAATGATCAGTGCACCGCCGTACAGTTTACGGAAAATGTCTCCGATTCTCTTCTTATTCAGTGACTCTCCTGTTACAATCGCAACCTTGCCCTGACGAATGTCACGCTGCTTCTGAATTGCCTTTACAACATCAACAGCAAGGACTGTCTTTCCATTTCCTTTATTTCCAATAATCAGAAGGTTTCCTGTTCTGGAAGTTCCTTTGCGGTTTGTACAGTTCTTATCCTGCTCAAGTACATCTACCAGCTGCTCACTCATACCACGCACAGGTACAAAATAAGAGAAGAGTTTTTTCTGTTCCTCTGTAAGTCCTGCTCTTGTACCGATTCCACTCTGTGTTTCAAGATCATAACGACCATGTACAATAAATCCTGTATCAGACATTGCATCTGCAATCTCATCTAACGGTAATGGTGATGTCTTACCTGTTGCGATCAATTTTGCAGTCTCTTTACGGCTCAATGGTGTCGTCGCAGACATGATATCAATTCCATCATCTTCATCCGGAATCTCTCTGTCATCCGGTTCCTCACTATGCGCTGGATTCACGCTGAATTCATCTTCAAAATTTGGCACTTCTTCATAAGAATTCAGACCAAGAAGATCATCATCTGAAATCTTATCTTCTGCTGTGAAAAGATCTCTTGGATTAATTACTTCATCATCCTCATCGTCTTCTTCATAACCATAGGCATCCAGATCATCATATCCGTCTTCCTCACCGAACAGATCATCATCAGCGTCTTCATAATCATCCAACAAATCGTCATCAGACTCTTCATAATCATCTAAAATATCGTCTTCGTCAAACTCTTCTGCATCATCCCAGTCATACGCATCATAATCTTCGTACTCATCCTCACCGAGTCTGAGATCATCCGCAAGCTCTCCCATATTTTCATGTGGTTCTTCTTCTACCTCAAGAACTTCTTCTGAACTTACTGTTGCATCTACTTCTTCCTCTTCCGGAATAACACCTTCAATCTCATCAATCAGTTTCTGTATCTCTGGTGATAAAATTGGTTCTTCATTATTTTTATTGTCCATAGTCTCTCTTACTGCTGCTCCTTCTGAATCATCTTCATCATTGACAACTTCAGTTTCTGAGATCAGTTCCTCCACCTCAGACAAATCTTCTGATTCATCTGTCAGATCTTCTGACTCAGCTGCATCTATTTCAAGAATTTCTTCCTCTTCCGGTTCTGCTTCCCCTGCTTCAAGGATTTCTTCCTCTTCTGGTTCTGCTTCTCCTGCTTCAAGGATTTCTTCCTCTTCCGGTTCTGCTTCTTCTGCTTCAAGGATTTCTTCCTCTTCCGGTTCTGCTTCTTCTACTTCAAGGATTTCTTCCTCTTCCGGTTCTGCCTCTTCTACTTCAAGAACTTCTTCCGGTTCTGCTTCTCCTGCTTCTATAGTAACTGCATCTTCCGGGACATCTTCTGAAGTCTCCTCCACTGCCTGTTCTATAAGCTCTTCTTCTGTCTCCGGTTCCGGTATCAGTTCTTTCATCCCTGATGGAACTACTCGTTCTTTACTGGCTTCCTCAGCTTTCTTCTCTTCTGTCAGTTGATTCACGATCTCAAGATCTTCTACATCCTCAATTGCTGCAATATCCTCTTCCAGATCTGTCATATCCGGTTCGACTTCTTCTCCCGGTTCTGCCTGAACTTCCGGTTTCGGATTGAGTAATTGCTGCAGAGCTTCATCTAACCGCATCGTATCTCCAAGTTTCTTCTTGACTGGTTTTACCGGATTCTTACCGACAATCGGTATGGAAGCAGTATCTTTGCTAAGTGTTCTCTTATCTCCACTTGTCTCTACCGTTGCCGGCTGAACTTCTGACTCATCCTCGGAAGCTTCTATAACTTCTGCTGTTTCTACTCCTGCTTCTTCCGGATTTTCTACTTCGGCATCCGGCTCTTCTGCCGCTTCCAAAGTAACCGCATCCGTGTCAATCACATCGGAAGTACTGTCGTTCTCCATCACCGGCTGTTCTGTCAGCCCGATTGATCTTGTATCTCCAAGTGCTTCAGCTCCTTCTGACGCAGAATCTTTTTCCTCGTCTTCTCCTAAATAGGAAGTCAGATCCGGTATTTCTTCTGTCTCTGAAGAAAGCTTCTCATATCTGTGATCATATTTCTGCTGCTGCGATGGTGACAATGGCTTATACTGCATCTTCAGTTCCATTGCCTTATAAACATACTTACCCTCGCTGAACCAGAGGATCAGATCATCACATTCTTCCAGACATTCTGTCATCATACCTGCTTCGCGATAAAGCTTCGCCAGTTCATAAGCCCACTCTTCAATATATTCTGCCTTCTTAAATTCCTCCAGAGCCTCAATCTGCTGTTCGATCGGCGCTCTCTGCGCTCTTAAGATCTGATATCTAAGGATATGCCTGTTCGGATCTTTCGGTGCAATCTGGATAAATTCGTCATAATAGTCGATTGCTTCATCTATATTCTTTGTCTTAATTGCAAGAGAACATAACTTATAGATCACCTTGCGGCTTCCTTCAGAACGGCGATATGCAAGATTCATCACATCATAGCTCTTCTGATACTCTTTTGTTTTTTCATAAATATCACTGACATTCATCAGCATCCCTGCGTTACGGACACGCTTCCAGTCAATCAGATCTGCTGCTGCCGCTGCTTTTCTGTATTCTCCATCTTCCATAAGTTCCAGCATCTCTTCTGTCTTTAACTTATATTCATACTTATCCACTGTACTCACCTCATTGTCATTGAAATATTAGTTTTGGTCTGAATGTGTCCATTAGGCACTAGCCGATACTCTTTCATTATTCTACCATATGAGGTCTGTAATGTCAAAAAAATGCACCTTCAATTCCTTTTGAAAGTGCATTTTTAGTGTTATTTAATTGTATTATTATTATAATTTTATATTTTGTATCGGAGATTATTCGCGATTCTACGTTCCTGTGAGACCTTTGTCGTCTGTTATTTTATCACTTGAATGATTTTCATATCCATTCAATACTTTATGTATTAAATCTTCTGTCAAGTCATTCCTGCTTTTATAACAAATCTGAGATTATAACATATCCTTTCAATGTTTCTTTACACATTTTTCATTCTATGTTATATGCGGTATTTTTATTCAATACATCTATGAGTGATTCATCTTTTTCTCTTTGCTTCCAGTTTCCGTACTCTCCGATCTTTGATCTTCTTTTCTTTCTACTGGACTTTTACGCTTGGCAAAGGTCTCTTTCTTCACAGGAACCTTCACTCATCATACCACTGACATATTGATAAAAATCTGAAACTATACTGTCCATGGGACTGACCTCCTGTTGAACTTGTATTTTTAATCTAATCAGGCATCTGTTACTTTTGCCTTCTTAGTTAAATATCTTTGGGAGATTTCTTTCTCTCTTTGATGGTTATATAATAACATTCGGCGTCTAATTTGTCAATATGTTCATTTGATTTTTTTATATTTTTTATTTATTATCTGCTTTGGCTATAATTGTCTGAATTTTCAAACATTTCAATTAACAGATTTCTGCTCCAGCCGGCATTTCTTTTTCCGGTGTCATCAGTGCAAGGTTACCTTCTGCATCTTCTGCACAAAGCAACATTCCCTCTGAAAGTACGCCTGCCAGCTTCGCAGGTTTCAGGTTTACAAGAACCATAACTTTCTTACCAACCATTTCTTCCGGTGTGTAATGTGCTTTGATTCCGGATACGATCTGTTTTACCTGGCTTCCAACTTTTACCTGAGAGCAGAGAAGCTTTTTGGATTTCTTTACAGCCTCACATGCAATGATCTCTCCAACCTGGAACTGCATTGCTCCGAACTGCTCAAATGTGATCTCATCTTTCGGCTCAATGTCGATAACAGCTTCTTCCTCTTTCTTTTCTTCTACCTTCGGATGAAGTTCTTCAACTTTCTTCATAACCTCTTCGAGATCCATTCGCTGGAACAGGATCTCCGGTTTCTCTGTTACATGTCCGTTACCAAGCTGCTCAAGGATCTTCTTACTTGTAGAAGGCATAAAGGATTCAAGAAGTCTTGCACCTTCAGAAATGCTCTGGATCAGATTCCAAAGTACTGTAGAAAGGCGATCCTTCTTGGATTCATCTTTTCCGAGTACCCAAGGAGTTGTCTCATCAATATATTTATTGCAGCGTTTGAACAGATTGAAGATTTCTGTAATCGCATCGGCAACACGGAGGTCTGCCATCTTAGCATCAACTGCTTTAGAAGCATTCTCTACAACTGCTTTCAGTTCTGCATCTACATCTTCTACAACACCCTTATCTTCTACTGTTCCGCCGAAGTATTTGTTTGTCATAGAAACAGTTCTGTTTACAAGGTTTCCAAGTGTATTTGCAAGATCAGAGTTCAAACGCTCTACCATCAGCTCCCAGGAAATAACACCGTCATTCTCGAATGGCATTTCATGCAGTACAAAGTAACGAACTGCATCTACGCCAAAGAAATCAACGAGTTCATCTGCATAGAGAACATTTCCTTTAGACTTACTCATCTTACCGTCTCCCTGAAGCAGCCACGGATGTCCAAACACCTGTTTCGGAAGTGGAAGATCAAGTGCCATAAGGAAGATTGGCCAGTAAATTGTATGGAAACGGATGATATCTTTTCCGATCAGATGAAGGTCTGCCGGCCACAGCTTGTTGAACTGCTCTGTACTGTTTCCGTCTGCATCATATCCGATTCCTGTGATATAGTTTGTAAGAGCATCAAGCCATACATATACAACGTGCTTTGGATCGAAATCTACCGGAATTCCCCACTTGAAGGATGTTCTGGATACACACAGATCCTGAAGTCCCGGAAGAAGGAAGTTGTTCATCATCTCGTTCTTACGGGCAACCGGCTGAATGAACTCCGGGTGTGTATTGATATGCTCGATCAGACGATCCGCATACTTGCTCATTTTGAAGAAATATGCCTCTTCCTTTGCCGGCTGAACCGGGCGTCCACAGTCAGGACATTTTCCATCTACAAGCTGAGACTCTGTGAAGAAAGACTCACACGGTGTACAGTACATTCCTTCATAATGTCCCTTGTAAATATCTCCCTTGTCGTAAAGTTTCTTGAAAATCTTCTTAACCTGTTTCTCATGATCTTCATCTGTTGTACGGATGAATTTGTCATAAGATGTATCCATCAGATCCCAGATTCTTTTGATTTCTGTTGATACATTATCTACGAATTCCTTTGGTGTGATTCCAGCCTCCTCGGCTTTGAGCTCGATCTTCTGTCCGTGCTCATCTGTTCCTGTCTGGAAGAATACATCATATCCCTGGCTTCTCTTGTAACGTGCGATTGCATCTGCAAGCACGACCTCGTATGTGTTTCCGATATGCGGTTTACCTGATGTATAGGCGATCGCTGTTGTTATATAATATTTTGGTTTTTCTGACATTTGTCTGCCTCCTTTTCCCACAATGTGGGATTCTTTTCTCAAATTCCAGTGACTACTATTACGACTTTCTGCTGGATCTTTCGCGAAAAAAGAATGTGCCAAGGCACATTCTTGCACTTGCGGCGGTCGCTTGCGACACCTACTTTGTACGCCGCAGCGCATATCCCTAGCGGAGCATTTTTAATATGTTAGGAAAGAACCTAATATATTAAAAAACGCCCTCCCAGGGACTTGCATCCCTGAGAAGACGAATCCTACTTTCGTGTTACCACTTCTCTTCGTTCCTTCCTCGCGGAAAGAAACCTCTATGAGTATCTGCACTTTCATTAGTAAAAACTGCTTTGTTAATTAAAACCTCTTTGAATACTACGGCGTTTCTCACTGTTGATACTCTTCGCTATAAAGGGCGAATCCCTTCACAGACTAACCCGGATCTTTTTATTCGAGATTGCTGCTTAAACAACTCACTTGATCACTCTGTTCAGGCTCATCTGCACTGCTCAGAAGCCATCTTCATCTGTCTTCCATCCATCCCTCTCAGCATCCGGCCTGACAGCCTTCAGGACTTTTCTGTAGAATCTGTTACAGACTACTCTCTTCCTCATCGCGTTTCGCTTATCACTGCTTTTCATTCCTTAAAAAGGTTAGCATAACGCGAATAGAATGTCAAGATACACCGCTTGATGATTTCTCTGCTAATTCCTCTGTTACCCCTGCAGCATTTCCTTTTGCTTTCACTCTTGGAAATGTAATATCTACCCGGAACAAATCTCCGTCCAGATACAAGTCAAATGTGCCGCCCTGCATTGTTGTAAGGCTCTTCGCTATAGAAAGTCCTAATCCACTTCCCTCCGTACTTCTGGAAATATCTCCGCGGATAAAACGTTCTGTCAGTTCGTCCGCCTGAATATTCAACTGATGCTCGGAAACATTTTTCAATGAAAATCTTACCTTTGTATCATCTGTTTTCAGAGTCGCGTAAACTCTGGTTCCAGGCATTGCGTACTTGGCTGCATTTCCGTAAATATTTTCCAAGACACGCCACATTCTTCTTCCATCGACATGCACAACAGCCGGTTCTGTTGGAAGATCTGTAATAATTGCCAGATTTCTCGCCTCGAATTTTTCTTCGAGTTCGCCCTGCGTCTGCTGGATCATTTCTGACAGATCAAGATCCATATATTCCAGGGAAATATTCCCGCTGCTGACTTTCGATGCTTCTACTACATCTTCTGTCAATGTCTTCAGTCTCTGTGCTTTCGCTTCCAGAATATTCAGATAATCCTGAACTTTCGGATCCGCCGGATCTGTTTGTCTTAAGATGCCAACATAGTTCAAAATAGAAGTCAGTGGTGTCTTAATATCATGAGAAACATTTGTGATCAAATCTGTCTTAAGACGTTCGTTTTTCATTGCCTCGGCAACTGCTTTGTTAAGTCCGGTTCCGATCCCGTTGATCAGCAATGCAAATTTCTTGTTCTCCCCATGCAGTCCGTCGATTGGAATCTGATAACTCATATTTCCGGCAGCGATCTCCTGAATTCCTTTTCTCAATCGATTCTTCTCCATCACATTTGCAACCATGTAATAGAATAGCACTGCATCAGCAATCAGCAGCAGAATCACCAGGAAGAAATTTCCACCCCAGAGCACGAAAAGCTGAAACAGGAAATAAAGAATCAAAAGTCCTGCTGTTTTCTTTGTAAGCTTCATGTCTCGTAATATTTTCCCGATAAATATACCGAAGCTTCGAAGCAGACTGTTCTCCCACAGACTCTTTGCCTTAATTCTTCTTACCAGACTAAGATAGCCGGCAAAAAAGCAGGTAAATGTAAATGTTCCATATGCAAACGCACCTACTGATTCTCCGAGACTTAAAGTCTGCATATATACATTCGGAACATAGGATGATGGAACAAATGTATCACTTTCCACAGCACCGTACGAACCACATAACCCTGTAATCCCATCAAATAAGATATGAATTCCATCGATTCCTGCCACAAAAAAGAAATAACTTCCAATCACCCAGACAAAAATAACAACTGCAGCAGCAATCTCTGTCTTCCAGGAATCGAACTTTAACAAATGCAGTTCTTCATCCTGCGGTTTTCTCCCTGCCCCCAATGTCAACCACACTACTGTGACCAAAAAGAGTACTCCGCTGAAAATCATAAAATGCAATGCTGCTTTCATCTGTGGAATATTATTCTGATAATCAATACTGTTCTGATAGAACTGATCCTGAATCGGATATCTTGTGTCAACCGCAACTGCAAAAACATCTTTCCACTTTGTTCCGCCGGAATAGTAACCATAAGAACGTGTATTGAGCCATTGATCCGAATAAGAAACGTTCATATTCGTCTTAAAATCTTTCAATTCAGGATAGATTACCATATATTTCACAGGGTTCTTTGACGCTGATTCTATCATGTCTTCTATGCTTTTCTTTACGTCTGCATAATTTGCATATTCTGCTTTATTTGTAGTAACCTTCTTTGTCGATTCATCTGCATACAAATAGGTAAAATTGGTATTCCCTTCTTCCAGATAATTCCAACCGCCTTCATAATCCTGCCAGTCTTCATAGATTGTTTGCAATGCTGTGGCAATATTATCATAAACCAATGTCAGTCTTCCATTTAACTGCGGATTATTATTTACAACCTGGAGTAGATTATCCGCTCCGACCGGTGCATATTTTTCAATCATTGACTGACCAAAGTTCCAGCAGTCTGTATAAAGCAGCTCACCGTTTTCATCTGTAATCTGAAATGTATAATAGCCGGAAGTCGTAAATTCGCCCGCCTGCAATCCTGCCAGAAACTGATCTCTGTCCTGCTCGCCCATCTGAAACTGAAGTTTTCCTGCATTTACAAGAGAAAAGAAATCATTCATATAATAGTAATAATAATTTCCGTCCGGTTTCTGGCAGACGATCACGCCATTCTGTTTGTAAAGATTGTCGTTATCTGTTCCACTGTAAGTCTCGCCCCAGTTCACCAGTTCTTCCATGGTGTACGTGACACCTGACAAATTTGTTTCTGAAATCTTGCCCTTCTTTGACAGTTCCATTACATCCACCAGTTTTTTGGGATTGTAGGCGCCGTCACTTTCAAAAAGATTCTGCAGATAAAGCTTCTCCTGTACATCGTACATGTAACTTTCGACCATCTTGCTGAATTCTTCGGATTCTTCAAAAGACTGTGTATTCATCTTTTGAATCTGTGACAAACTCATTCCACCCGCCAGTGTCAGGAGAGAAAGCAAATTTGTCACAAGCAATGCTCCGCTAAGAATCGCCACAACAAGAACGATTGTCCTTGTCACGGTCTTCCTGTACCATTTCTTCATTGTTAACCCTTCCTTATATGCCTTCTTATGCATTTTTATATGTTCTCTTATATGCTTTTTCTATCCATTTTTACATGTGCTTTTGTTACTGTTCGCACTATGCTTTTTCGATTTTATATCCGACACCCCAGACTACTTTCAGGTAACGTGGATCTTTCGGATTGATTTCTATTTTTTCTCTGATATGACGAATGTGAACTGCAACTGTGTTATCCGCACCAATTGCCTCTTCATTCCAGATGGATTCGTAAATCTGATTGATTGAAAATACTTTTCCCTGATTCTTCATCAGAAGCAAAAGGATATTGTATTCAATTGGTGTCAGTTTCACAAATTCTCCGTCTACTGTTACCTGCTTGAGATCATCATTGATCTGAAGGCCACCTACCTTATAAATCGTCTCTTTTGGCTCCTGTGCTGTTCCGCCAAGCTCGTTAAATCGTCTCAGCTGTGATTTCACTCGTGCCACAAGTTCCAGCGGATTGAACGGCTTTGTTACATAATCATCCGCACCGATATTGAGTCCAAGAATCTTATCGGTATCTTCTGATTTCGCAGACAAGATAATGATTGGCAGACTGTTCTTCTCGCGGATTTTTAATGTTGCACGGATTCCGTCAAGTCTTGGCATCATGACATCGATAATCAGAAGATTCACTTCCTCTTTCTCCAAAATCTCCAGTGCTTCGATTCCGTCATATGCTTTTAAAATCTGATATCCCTCCTGAGAAAGATAAATTTCGATTGCTTCTACGATTTCTCTATCGTCATCACATACTAATATTTTATACATTTTACATACCCCTCGATAATTGCTGACACCGATAACAGCGCAGCAACATAATTATCACATGATCAAGTTCTAACTATAGTATACATGATACTTGATGGTTTTTAAGAGATAGATTGGAAAAATATTAGGAATTTCTTAAATCGACGATTTAACAATTTAAATACTTTCTATTTCTTGCACATCTTTTGCCAACGTTTTATAATAAGAAACCGTGAGCCACTTTAGAACATAAGTGTAGCTGCACAAAAATGATTGCATTTGGTGCTAGAATCTCTTAGTATAGCTGCAATCCATCAATAAAAAGGAGTATAAATTAAGAATGATTGAATTTTTGAAATCCTTCCTCTTTGGAATTGTGGAAGGAATCACAGAATGGCTGCCGATCAGCAGCACGGGACATCTGATTCTTTTGAATCAATTTGTGAAATTAGATGTTTCCGAAGAATTCTACAGTATGTTTGAAGTTGTGATCCAGCTAGGTGCGATTCTTGCCGTTGTCATCTTATTCTGGAACCAGATCTTCCCATTTGGTGCACCGGAAGGAAGTCACACGGTCAGACGCCGTCAGGCAAAACATGCACATAGAAAAAAGAAAGCCGGAAATGGAATTTTAAGTTATGTGAAGATGGATATCATTATCCTCTGGCTGAAAGTCCTTGTTGCATGTATCCCTGCGATTGTGATCGGAATGCCGTTCAATGATCTGTTTGAGAAATGGTTTTACAATTACCCTTGCGTTGCGATTGCTCTGATTGTCTTCGGTATCGCATTTATCATTGTTGAGAATAATCACAAGGACAAACCTGCGAAGATCAACAGTATGGACGAGCTTACTTATAAGACTGCATTTTTGATCGGACTTTTCCAGCTGATCGCTGCAATCTTCCCTGGAACATCTAGATCCGGTGCAACAATTGTCGGTGCTTTGATCCTTGGAGTATCCAGAACCGTTGCTGCTGAATTCACTTTCGTACTTGCGATTCCGGTTATGTTCGGTGCAAGTCTTCTGAAGCTTGTGAAGTTTGGTCTGAACTTTACCGGAACAGAAGCAATAATTCTTCTGATTGGTATGGTAACCGCATTTGTTTCTTCTATTATCGTTATTCAATTCCTGATGGGATATATTAAGAAACATGATTTCAAAGTATTTGGATATTACAGAATCGTGCTTGGTATTCTTGTGATACTGTATGCGTTGTTTTTAGCGTAAGATTTCCTAATATCAAAAACTCCCAATAGAATTTCAGCTCAGATGCTTTCTGAAGCATGATTTTCTATTGGGAATTTTTTATTTGTCAGTTATTACTATTCTTGAAAAAATCCTTTCAATGCCGGATACAGTTTCTTAAATTCCTGATATCTTTCCTCGTACTTCTGCACCAGTTCCGGATCCGGTTCTTCTGTTCCTGTTACTTTCACAAGTTTCTTCGCAGCCTCTTCCACCGAATCAAATACGCCGCATCCAACTGCTGCCAGGATTGCCGCTCCATAGCCCGGACCTTCTTCGCTTTCGATCAGATCTACTTTCATATTCATCACATTTGCAATGATCTTTCTCCACAGCGGACTCTTTGCTCCACCGCCACAGATCTTTGTTCTCTCTGGATTCACACCAATACTTCTTGCAACTTCCAGGGAATCACGCAGTCCGAATGCAACACCTTCCAGCACAGCCTGTGTCATATCCTCTCTTGTGCTGTCCATAGACATTCCGATAAATGCTGCTCTTGCGGAAGGGTCATTATGAGGAGAACGCTCTCCCATCAGATATGGAAGATAGAACACATGGTTCTCGCCGAGCCTTGTGATTCCTTCCTGTTCTGCCGGATAATCTTTTGTCTTAAGGATTTCATCCATCCACCATTTATTACAGGAAGCAGCACTGAGCATGCATCCCATCAGATGATAATTGCCATCTGCATGGTCAAAGGAATGCAGTGCATTGTTCTTATCTACTCCGAATTTCTTGCTGGAAATAAAGAGTGTTCCTGATGTTCCGAGAGAAATATTGCAGCCGCCGTCTCCGACCGTTGCTGTTCCAACTGCTGCCGCCGCATTGTCCCCGGCTCCTGCAATTACTTTTACATCCTCTGATACGCCAAGTTCTGCTGCGATCTCTGCTTTCAAAGTTCCAACTACTTCCCAGCTTTCATACAGCTTTGGAAGCTGTGCCTCTGTAATACCACAGATCTCAAGCATTTTTGCAGACCAGCACTTATGCTCCACATCCAAAAGCAGCATTCCGGAAGCATCTGAATACTCTGTGCAAAAAGCCCCTGACAGACGATATGCAAGATAATCCTTCGGAAGCATGATTTTCTCAATCTTTGCAAAATTCTCCGGTTCATTTTCCTTCATCCAGAGAATCTTCGGTGCTGTAAATCCGGCAAATGCAATATTTGCTGTATACTCTGAAAGCTTCTCTTTTCCAATCACCTGATTCAGGTAATCAGTCTGTTTTGCAGTACGTCCGTCGTTCCACAGAATTGCCGGGCGAATCACCTTGTCTTCCTTATCAAGCGCAACAAGACCGTGCATCTGACCTCCAAAACTGATTCCCTTTACTTGATCCTTATCAAAGCCTTCAAGAAGCTCTTTCAGCCCTTCCATACTCTGTGAAAACCAGTCTTCCGGTTTCTGCTCTGACCATCCCGGATGTGGGAAATATAACGGATATTCTTTTGATACGATATTCTTGATCTTTCCATTCTCATCCATCAGAAGAAGTTTTACTGCGGATGTTCCAAGATCTACTCCTACAAATAACATGTCGTTTCTCCTGTATAAAGACAGAAAGCCTTGCCGTTTCCGGCACGGCTCTCTGCCCGTTTTCTATGCTTATAACTTTCTATGTCATTAACCCCACGGATTCTCTGTTGGATATCTTACACCCTTCGGCTGGTTGTATCCGATCTCTTCAACCGGCACACCAATGTATTTGAACACTTCGAACAATGCTTTTCCAAAGTGTCCGAAAGCAACTGCTCCGTGATGTGGATAATTCTTTTCGATCAGTACGTGACGGTAGAATCTTCCCATCTCCGGAATTGCGAACACTCCGATAGATCCGAAGGATTTTGTAGCAACCGGAAGTACTTCTCCCTGTGCAACATAAGCACGAAGTACATTGTCAGATGTACTCTGCAGTCTGTAGAATGTGATATCTCCAGGTTTGATATCTCCCTCAAGTGTTCCCTGTGTAACCTCGATTGGAAGAGATCTTGCCATAATCATCTGATATTTCATTTCGCAGAAAGCAAGTTTGCCGGAAGCTGTATTTCCACAATGGAATCCCATAAATGTATCTTTCTGTGTATATGGGAATTTTCCTTCGATGCTCTCTTTGTACATATCTACCGGTACTGTATTGTTGATATCAAGAAGTGTTACTGCATCCTGGCTGACAGCAGTTCCGATGAACTCGCTGAGTGCTCCGTAAATATCAACCTCACAGGATACCGGGATTCCCTGAGCTGTCAGACGGCTGTTTACATAACATGGAACAAATCCGAACTGTGTCTGGAATGCCGGCCAGCATTTTCCTGCGATTGCAACGTATTTTCTATATCCTCTGTGCTCCTCGATCCAGTCTTTCAAAGTAATCTCATACTGAGCCAGTTTCGGAAGAATCTCCGGTTTCTTATTTCCTGCTCCGAGCTCTTCTTCCATCTCTTTTACAACGGCTGGGATTCTCTCATCACCTTCATGTTTGTTATAAGCCTCGAAAAGGTCAAGTTCAGAATTTTCCTCAATCTCAACTCCGATATTGTAAAGCTGCTGGATCGGTGCATTACATGCAAGGAAGTTTAACGGACGCGGTCCAAAGCTGATGATCTTTAAGTCACTTAATCCGACAACTGCTCTCGCGATTGGTTCGAACTCATGGATCATGTCAGCACATTCCTCTGCTGTTCCTACCGGATACTCCGGAATGTAAGCTTTTACTCCTCTAAGTTTCAGGTTATAGCTTGCATTAAGCATTCCACAGTAAGCGTCTCCACGTCCCTGTGTCAGATTGTCCTGTGTCTCCTCTGCAGCTGCGACAAACATCTTCGGTCCGTCAAAATGTTTTGCAAGCAGTGTCTCAGAAATCTCCGGTCCGAAGTTTCCAAGATAAACAACCAGTGCGTTACATCCTGCTTTCTTTACATCTTCCAGAGCCTGCACCATGTGGATCTCGCTCTCTACAATACAGATCGGACATTCATAGACAGTTCCTTCATCATATTTTTTTGTGTAGGCATCGATCAATGCTTTTCTTCTGTTCACGGAAAGACTCTCCGGGAAACAATCTCTGCTCACTGCTACAACACCGATTTTCAATTCTGGCATGTTACTCATAATAAATTCCTCGCTTTCTTTATCCTTGTTATTATTTCTATTTTTTCATGTTATGTTATCCACATTTTTCCTGTAATTTCATTTGGTTTTCCACACATCATACAGAGACCTTGTGAATAACATGATCCTGATTTTTGGAAACCCCGGCATCCATTTTCAATCAGACTTCGACGTTCTCGCCTTTTAATCCGCAAAATGCTCCTTCAATCTGTGCATCCTCATGCGCGATCAGCCATTTATTCATCGCTGCAAGAAGTCTGTTTCCTGTTTCGTTTGTTTCTATGGTCATTTTACCAACTTAAAAAGGCATTATCGACCAAATAATTAGCCAAATAATGCCCATTTCTTATCTTTTCTTTTTAAAAGTGAAATATGCCTTAGCATCCTAATTCGGCATACCTCTCTCATTCTATTCCACGTCCCATTATTCCTTCGGTGGCAGGAATCCCTTACTTGTCTTCACGATCACTTTATCAAATACCATGAACATGGACGGCAGTACGAAGATTACGACTACCATACTGATCAGTGCTCCTCTCGCCATCAGGATACACAGGGAACTGATCATATCAATGTTGGAGTAAAGTCCTACACCGATCGTTGCTGCGAAGAAGCTCAACGCACTTACCATGATAGACTGTGCGGATACGCGGTGCGCAGTTGTGATGGAATCGTATTTATTTGCGCCATGGTTACGCTCTCTCTTATAACGAGTTGTCATAAGAATTGCATAGTCTACAGTGGATCCAAGCTGAATGGTTCCGATTACGATGGATGCCACGAATGGCAACTTAGTTCCCATGTAGTATGGAATACCCATATTGACGAAAATCGCGAACTCAATAACGCCTACCAGGATGATCGGCAGTGAGATTGACTTGAACAGAAGCATGATGATCACGAAAATAATTCCGATTGATACTGCACTTACTGTCTTGAAGTCTTTATCTGTAATGTCGATCAGATCTGCTGTCAGAGGACCTTCTCCGATCAGCATTCCACCTTCATCATATTTATGAAGAATCGTATTCAGTTCTTTGATCTGGTCATTCAATTCATCTGTAGCTACCTTATATTCTGAGTTTGCCAGTACAAGCTGATACTTGTCATTCTTTAATGAACTTGTCACAGAATCCGGGATCATGCTTGCTGGAACAGACGGACCGATCAGGGAGTCAAGTCCAAGTGCCCACTTGATTCCGTCCACCTTATCCATCTCTTTCAGCATCTTGCCTACGTCCGCTGAATCTGTAGAGCTGTCTACAAGAATCATGTGCGTCGTATTCATGTCGTAATCTTCCTTCAATTTCTCATTTGCAATGATACTTGGAAGATCTTTTGGAAGTGTCTCATCCAGATTGTAATAAACGCCTGTATGGTTATTTCCGTAAATAGCCGGGAATAGCAGAACTACGAACAGTGCCACATAGATGAGATATCTCTTAGTAACCTTATCTGAAATCTTTCCGATATCCGGAAGGAATGGTTTATGTTTTGTCTTCTCAATAATCTTGTCACAGCACAGGATCATGGATGGAAGGATTGTTACGCAGGCAAGTACGCCAAGGATAACACCCTTAACCATAACAACACCGATATCAAGTCCAAGTGTAAATGACATAAAGCACAGTGCGATAAATCCGGCAATTGTTGTGACGGAGCTTCCAATTACAGATGAAAATGTCTGTGAGATTGCATGTGCCATTGCACGGTGTTTATCTCCATCGTAACGGATCTGCTGTTCTTCGTAACTATGCATCAGGAAGATCGAATAGTCCAGCGTTACACCCAGCTGCAGAACTGCTGCCAATGCCTTTGTAATATAGGAGATCTCTCCCATAAAATAGTTACTTCCCAGGTTATATACAATTGCAATTCCGATACTGAGCATGAAGAGGATCGGTACAAAGAACGATTCCATTGTAAGACCAAGTACGATCATCGCCAGCACAACCGCGATCAATACATACAACGGTGTCTCTTTCTCCGCCAGCTCCTTCGTATCTGTAACAACAGCTGACATACCACTTAAAAAGCACTGCTCGCCCGCCAGAGAACGGATCTCGGAGATTGCTTCCATTGTTCCGTCCGAAGATGTTCCTTCATCAAAGAAGATTGCCATCATCGTTCCGGTCTCGGAGTTAAATGCATCATAAACCTTTGTCGGCAGCATGCTCTTCGGCATACTGATATCTGCGATAGAATCATACCAGATAACCTCTTTTACATGATCTACCTTCTCAATCTTCTCTTTTAGCTTCGATACATCCTTATCTTCCATTCCATCGACTATAAACATCGAAAATGCACCTGTACCGAAATCATTTACCAAAATATCCTGACCTTTCATCGTCTCGATGTTATCTGGCAGGTAAGTCAATACATCATAATTAATTCTCGTATGCAGATACCCCAATGCAGACGGAATCAATAATAAAATACTGAGAATCAGAATCGGCACTCTGAATTTTACTATCTTTTTTCCAAACTTTACCATCATATCCCTTTTTCGCTTCCTTCCTCATATTCAATTTATGACTATTGGTCATTTTAATCTCTTCTTGCACTATACAATAAAAATGACTAACAGTCAATATATTTTGTACTGTTAGTCATTTTTTTATTTATATTCCATTTTCGTAACTGTTCAGAGCCAACCTCCAAAATGCTACGCATTTCGTCGGTGTGGCGTATCCGCCAAATAAAATTTCAAAAACAGTCTTAAAAATGCAAGCATTTATGCCTGTTTTTGAAATTTTGCTTGGCTCTGAACAGTTACCCATTCTCTCTATATTCACTTGGAAGAATTCCATATTTTTTCCGAAATGCCCTTGCCATCGCCTTGCTTCCGGAGAAGCCGCTGCGAAGTGCTGTCTCAGTGATATTATATTTTCCGCCCTTCAGGTCTTTCATTGCATATTCCAGACGGATATTCTGCAGATAGCTCTTATATGTGATTCCCGCATACTTCTGAAACATCCTCGACAAGTACGTTGGCGAGTAGCCAAAAATTCTTGCCACTTCTTCCAGACTGAGCTCCTGTACATAATTCTCTTTCATATAAGATGTGATTGCTGAAAGCTTGTTCAGATTCTTATTCTTCCTTACAAAAGCATCCTCAACTTCCGTCAGACGGTATTCTTTCACAAGGAGATATAAAAGATGATAAAAAATACTGTCCATCTTCATGTCATATCCACACTGCTTTTCGCAATACGTCTTATACAGTTCTTCCAACAATTCCATAAAGCGCGCGTCCTTACGTCCCGGTTCATGCGTAAACCAGATAAATTGCTCTCCTGTATAATATTTTTCAAAAACTTTCAACGGAATCTGAAGAACAATCGTCTCGTTTGGCAACGGAGAATCTACTTCATGAACCTCATTCGAATTCACAATCATAAATTCTCCCGCTGTCAGATGCCAGGTCTTCTCATCGATCTTAAATTCCAGTTCTCCGTCGCACACTGCAAAAATCTCAATCGATCTGTGCCAATGTTTTTCTCTATGGTAATGTCCTTCTCTGCCTTCAAATAAGAATAGTTTAAAAGGAAATCCAACTTCCGGAACGATCAATTCATGCGCAAACTGCATCTCTTTTATTCACCACACTTTAGGCTTTCGTCCACTTATGTACCGTATCTGTTCCCGGACTACATAATTCCACTGTAGATCCATCATCTGACAGTGTATAGACATATTCCAGTGTTCCACCGGAGATAACCAGATTCAGCCTCAATGTACCGTCTGCATTCTCTGCAACACAATATGTTCCCTTTGTCTCACCGGAGGAACTCTTGATCACAAGCTTTCCGTCCTTCTTTAATTTATATTCATTTCCGCTGTTGTCTGTCCACTTTCCGATCAGCCCCTTCGCACGGTCATCCGTCAGATCCAGAAGTTCTGTATCCGCCTGGAGTAATTTTATATCCTTACCACCATCCAGGGACTCCAGCACTACGCCATAGCCTGTATCATCTGTCGTAACCGCATACAGTTTACCTTCTTCTTCGCCGTCCATTGTGATCTTGATTGTAATGTTGTTATCCTCATCAAATCCACACTCAAATGTCAGTCCGGTGTCATCCTTAGTTCCTGTTCCATCTTCTTTCAGATCATACACAGTATCTGTTCCAATCACCTTCCACTGCTTTGCCATAACTCTCTTAACAGAATCACTTGGAAGAACCGCGTTGTCTCCCATCTGTTCTTTCATCGTACTGCTTGCTTTGTCCACCTCTTCTGTCGTAGATGCAGCCGGTTCTGTTTTCTTCGTATCGCCGCATCCTGTCATACACAATGTGCTTGCCAGAAGTAATGCTACTACTAATCTTTTCATATTCTCTCTCCAGTCTTGTTACTGTTCACTCCGTGTCAATCAGCAAAGTGATTGACACGGGAGTGAACAGTAACCCAGTCTTTTCTGTCTGATCAGAAAGATAGCATTCCGATCAGGACTTACAGTCTTTAGAGTATCACAAACGCACTGTAAATTCCAGTAAAGTTAATACAATTTCACGGTTATTTCATTTTTAGACACACTCGTTTTCGTTTGTTTTCAACAAACTTTAATGCTTTTGCACTGTTTCACTTTACCTCGACAGCTTGTTTATTTTCTTAACATATGATACACTATTCACAATGTAAAATTATAGGTAACTTGGGAGGAAATAGGTTATGATTATCTCTACAAGAGGGCGTTATGCTCTCCGAGTCATGATTGATCTGTCTCAGCAGGATCCGGACTCTTACACACCGCTGAAAGAGATCGCAGCACGTCAGGAGATTTCTGAAAAGTATTTGGAAAATATTTTAAAATCTCTTGTCACACAAGGATTTATCCTTGGACTTCGCGGAAAAGGTGGTGGCTACCGCCTGACAAAATCTCCGGAAGAATACACTCTCGCTTCCATTCTTCATGCGACAGAAGGAAGCCTTGCAGCTGTAGCGTGTCTGGAGGATCATGCACCGGAATGTGCACGTGCGGGTCAGTGTCCGACACGTCCGATTTGGGAAAAACTGGATAACCTTATCGAGGATTATCTTGGAAGTATCACACTTGCTGACTTTCATGAACCGGCCATTCCATGCAAGATTGAGAAATAGCATTATTTCAGGGGGAACGAAATAACAGTTGTTTCAATACAATGGAAAATCAGATCTACATAGAAAAAGATGGATAAGTAATGCTTTTATTGCTTATCCATCTTTTTCTGTTTCTATTTTATCTAATCATCCGTGAACGTTTTCTTTCACTGCTTTTTCAATCCGATCCAACGCTTCCACAAGCGTCGCTCTCTGGCAAGCCACGTTGATCCGCTCAAAACCACTTCCAGGCTCTCCGAAGATCGCTCCTCCATCCAGCCAAACCTCTGCCTTATCTTCTATCAATTCTTTTAGTTCCTTGTCTGAAAGCCCTAATGCCCGGAAATCCATCCAGACGAGATAGGTTCCTTCTGTCTTTGTCACCTTGATCTGTGGTAAATGTTCTGCCATCCATGTATGAAGGAAATCAATATTCGACTTCACATACTGTTTCATCGCCTGATACCATTCTTCGCCCTGAGTATACGCAGCGATCAGCGCAAAGATTCCGGGTGCGCCGACCTGACTATACCCGGCTGCAGTTACCTGTTGCTGAAATTCCTTGCGGAGGCTTGCATTTGGAATGATAATATTGGAAATCTGAAGTCCAGCAAGATTGAATGTCTTCCCCGGGGAAGTACATGTCACTGTAATGTCTTTATACTCGTCCTTAAGATCTACAAGTACCTGATGCTTCCCTTCAAATACGAAGTCTGCATGAATCTCATCACTTACAATGATCACCTGATGCTTTAGGCAAATGTCTCCCAGACGCTCCACTTCTTCCCTTGTCCATACCCGGCTGACCGGGTTGTGTGGGCTGCAGAATAAGAATAATTTCACACCCTTTTCCACGATCTGGCGTTCAAAATCTTCGAAATCAATCGCATAAGACCCATCTTCCTTACGGATAAGGATATTGGCGGCCACTTTACGGTCATTGCTTTCAATCACTTCCCGGAATGGATAATAGACCGGATCCTGGATCAGAATATAATCCCCAGGTTCTGTATAAGCCTTCACCGCCATTGCCAGTGCAAAGACAATTCCCGGAGTCTTTGTGATCCACTCCTTGTCGATCTTCCATCCGTGACGGCGTTCCATCCAGGAGCTGACCGCATCGTAATACTCCTGATCTGACTCTGTATATCCATAAATTCCATGCTCTGCCTGACGGATCAATGCTTCCTGGACGAAAGATGACGTCTTAAAATCCATATCAGCGACCCACAACGGAAGAATATCTTTCTTTCTCCCTCTTTCTTCTGCAAAATCATACTTCAGACTGTGGGTTCCTCTTCTCTCTACAGGCTGGTCAAAATTCAAATTCTTCTCACTCATTTTTACTCCTTTTATTGAAATGCCTGTTCCAGATCTTTGATCAGATCTTCAGCATTTTCAATTCCAACAGACATTCTAAGGAAATCTTCTGTGATTCCAAGATGTTCTCTTATCTCCACCGGTACATCACCGTGTGTCTGAAGCATTGGATATGTGATCAATGATTCTACACCGCCAAGGCTCTCCGCATAAGAAATCAATTTCACACTTTCAAGAATCTTTCTTGTACGTTCCACCGTATCTACACGGAAAGAAAGCATACTTCCTGCTCCTGTTGCCTGCTTCCGGTTCACCTCGTAACCCGGATGATCTTCCAGACCCGGATAATAAACTTCTGTCACTTCCGGTCTGTTTTTCAGCCAAAGTGCGATCTTCTTCGCATTCTCCTGCTGGCGCTCCAGACGCACTGATAAAGTTTTGATTCCGCGAAGTACAAGGAAACTGTCAAACGGAGACAGACTACAGCCAACTGTCTTATATGTATAACGCAATTTTTCCGACAGCTCTTTCCCTTTGACACAAACAAATCCTGCGAGAACATCATTATGTCCTCCAAGAAATTTTGTTCCGCTATGTACTACAATATCAGCACCCAACTGTAGCGGTTTCTGGAAATAAGGAGAAAGGAATGTATTATCCGCAAGAATCAGTAACCCGAATTCGTCTGCGAGTTTTCTCATCTCTGCAAAATCTGTAATCCTCATCGTTGGATTGCTTGGTGTCTCAATATAAAGTGCCTTTGTCTCTTTTCTGATATTCTTTCTTACAAGATCAATATCTGAAGTATCTACATAAGAAAACTTTAATCCTCGCTTTTCGCCAATGCTTTCAAACATTCGCACAGTTCCGCCGTACAGATCTTCTGTACATAAAATATGACTGCCTTCTCCGAAAAGCTCCAGGCAGATTCCAATTGCCGCCATTCCTGTCGAGCATGCAATACTGTCATCCGCTCCTTCTAAAGAGGACATTACGCTTTCTAATTCATACCGTGTCGGATTGCTCTCACGAGAATAATCATATCCTGTACTTTTCCCGATTCCCGGATGTGCAAAAGTTGCTGTCTGAAAAATGGGAACGGAGACTGCTCCGTATGGATGTTCCTCTACAAATCCTCCTTCCCCGTGAATACATCGTGTTTCAAATTGATACTGTTCTGCCATGCTGTCTGTCTCTGCTCCTTACGTTCCTTCTCCATTAAATATAGTACATTCCCTCAACGGAATCCTGATATCCTTCGTATGCATCCACAAGATCCTTAAGCGTCACATCTTCCAGAATCTCCTGAACACAATCATTGATTCGATCAATGATCAGATGCTGAATTGCTTCCTGATCTCCACGTTCCACGTTGTTTCGATCAACTTCATCTTCCAGATCATAAGTTCCTTCCAATGCCTCTACAATCTGCGCAACCGTGATCTCTTTCGGATCTCTCTCCAGAAAATATCCTCCCTGGGAACCTTTCATACTTTTTACAATATGAGCCTTGCGAAGGGCTGAAAATACATGCTCAAGATACTGGGCGGAAATGTCATTTCTCTGTGCGATACTCCCTAATGAGACCAGCTCTGTCCGTGAATTCACCGCCAGATCAATAAGAGCACGCAGTCCATATCTGCTTTTCTTTGATAATTTCAAACGCTTCTACTCCTTTCTTCTAAGCACTGTAGGAGCAGCTTTTACTGCTCCTACTTCTTACAGATTTCTCTGTTTTCTCTGATTCTTATTTACTGAATTGCTTTGAATGCCTCATCCAGATCCTGGATGATATCATCAATATTCTCTGTACCGATGGACAGACGGATTGTGTTTGGCTTGATTCCCTGATCGAGAAGCTCTTCCTCCGTGCACTGGCTGTGTGTTGTTGTTGCCGGGTGGATAACAAGTGATTTCACATCCGCTACATTTGCAAGCAGTGAGAACAGTTCCAGGTTATCAATGAAATCCTGAGCTTTCTTAGAATCACCTTTGATCTCAAATGTGAAGATAGAACCACCGCCGTTCGGGAAATATTTCTTATAAAGTTCCTGCTGCTTCGGATCCGGATCTACAGATGGATGATGTACTCTCTCAACCTGTGGATGATTGTTCAGATACTCAACAACCTTCAGTGCATTTTCCACATGACGCTCTACACGAAGGGAAAGTGTCTCAAGTCCCTGCAGGAAGATAAAGGAACTGATCGGAGAAATTGTTGCTCCTGTATCTCTCAAAAGAATTGCTCTAATCTTTGTAACAAATGCAGCCGGTCCGCAAGCCTTTGTAAAGCTGATGCCGTGATAGCTTGGGTTCGGATCTGTCAGTGATGGGAATTTTCCTGAAGCCTCCCAGTCGAACTTACCGCCCTCGATGATAACTCCACCGATTGTTGTTCCATGTCCACCGATGAACTTTGTAGCAGAGTGAACAACAATGTCAGCACCGTACTCGATTGGTCTTACGAGATAAGGTGTTGCAAATGTATTATCTACAACAAGCGGGATTTTATGCTTATGTGCGATATTTGCGATTGCTTCAATATCAACTACATCTGAGTTCGGGTTACCAAGTGTCTCGATGTAAACAGCTTTTGTGTTCTCCTGGATTGCATTCTCAACTTCTTCCAGATTGAAAATGTCAACAAATGTTGTTGTAATTCCATAATTCGGAAGTGTATGCTCAAGAAGGTTGAAAGATCCTCCATAAATATTCTTTGCAGATACGATGTGATCTCCCTGCTGAGCCAGATTCTCAATTGTATATGTGATTGCTGCTGCTCCGGATGCTACTGCAAGTGCTGCTGTACCTCCTTCAAGTGCTGCAATTCTCTTCTCAAACACATCCTCTGTCGGGTTTGTCAGACGTCCGTAAATATTTCCCGCGTCTTTCAGTCCAAAACGGTCTGCTGCATGCTGACTGTTGCGGAACACATAAGAAGAAGTCTGGTAGATTGGTACTGCTCTTGCATCTGTCACCGGATCCGGCTGCTCCTGGCCTACGTGAAGCTGTAATGTTTCAAATTTAAAATTTCTGTCTTTTCTCTCTAATTTTGCCATGGGGTTATTCTCCTTTTTCTAATTCCTGTTTTGTATTCTTATTCCGCAACCAAAGCTGCTTGGAAGTTAAAATCTTACTTAATTAATGTCTTGCGGTTGTCTTGATATTCGTGCCTACTCTGTAAAGAGTGGTGTAGAGTAGTATCTGTCTCCGCTGTCCGGAAGAAGTGCTACGATTGTCTTGCCCTTGTTCTCCGGTTTCTTTGCATATGCAATTGCTCCGGAAAGTGCTGCTCCTGAAGAAATACCTACCAGGATTCCTTCTGTCTTTGCAAGAAGCTTCGCGGCTGCGAATCCTTCGTCATTGTCTGCTTTGTATATCTCATCATAGATCTTTGTATTAAGGACATCCGGTACGAATCCTGCTCCGATTCCCTGAATCTTGTGCGGTCCGCCCTTTCCTTCTGAAAGTACCGGAGATGCTGCAGGCTCAAGTGCTACAACCTTCACATCCGGTTTCTGGGACTTCAGATATTCACCAACACCTGTCAGTGTTCCACCTGTACCGACACCGGCGATAAAGATATCAACATTTCCATCTGTGTCTTTCCAGATCTCCGGGCCTGTTGTCTCTCTGTGTGCTTTTGAGTTCGCCGGATTAACGAACTGTCCCGGGATAAAGCTGTTTGGGATTTCCTTTGCAAGCTCTTCAGCTTTTGCAATTGCTCCCTTCATTCCCTTTGTGCCTTCTGTAAGTACGATCTCTGCTCCATATGCTTTGAGGATATTTCTTCGCTCAACACTCATGGTCTCTGGCATGGTAAGAATTGCTCTGTACCCCTTTGCTGCTGCGATTGATGCAAGTCCGATTCCTGTGTTTCCGGAAGTAGGTTCGATGATAACAGAACCTTCTTTCAGGATTCCTTTCTCTTCTGCATCTTCGATCATTGCCTTCGCAACACGATCTTTCACACTTCCTGCCGGATTAAGATACTCAAGTTTTACAAGAATCGTTGCTTCAAGTCCAAGCTCTTTTTCCAGATTCACAGGTTCAACAAGTGGTGTGTTTCCAATCAGTCCAAGTGTGCCTTTATAAATTGCCGCCATAGTCTATATCCTCACTTTCTTTATTAACCTACTTAGTTGGTGTGTTTTTGATGGTTTGTATTATATACTTATAAAACCCATCTGTCAACTATGTTTTAATATTTTTCTACATTTTTTATTATACAATATCGATCGGAGATGTAAATGATTAAAAAATGTAAAAAAATCAGGTATCCGAGATGTTTTACTTTCCCCGATACCTGACTCTTTTATTTAATGAATCAACCAGTTATAATCTTTTCTGCACTCAACAATATACTCCACATATACCGTATCATCTTGTATCTGATAAAGAATCAGATACCATTTTTCAATAAACATCTTATGATATTTATTCGGTGGAATGTACGCTTCTTCAAAAAACGGAAAACGCTGCGGCATATGATTCAAGGCGCGGATTGCTGTTATTATTTCCTTCTTCTTTGTGCTGGCGGCATCTTTATTAACCTGAGCCATAAACCGAATATGCGCTCCCAGCATTCTCTTTGCCCTGTCAGAAACAATTACTTTGTACTTTTTATCTGCCATTCACTATACCTCTGCAATCACATCCTCAAGATATGCATCCAGTTCATCTACTGTGCATCCACTTCTCCCTGCCATCCGATCCTCTTCGACTGCAAGCAGTTCCTCCCTTAATTTCAACATTTTTTCTCTGCGATTGAAGGTTTCTATATCCATGACAACCAGATCGCCTTCGCCATTTTTTGTAAGAAATACGGGTTCTGCAGTTTTACGACACATATCTGCAATCTCATTATAATTTTGACGGATTGCTGCTGATGGACGAATATTCATACTAGCACCTCCTCAAGTTAACTATAGTAGTATTCTAACCATATTGTATCTTTTTAATACTATTTCGTCAATCTGATTTTTCTTCTATGTCGTCTCTCGCTCAATCAATTTCGTACCGAACACCATGTGCTGTACGCTTGGTTTCTCATTATACGCTCTGTTTCGTAAAAAATTCGTTCGACACTGTCGAACTTTTTCCAAATTTTTCAAAAAATAAGATCTATCTTCTCCACTATACTTTATATGTGTTACTTTTTATGTTGATTTTTCTCAACATATTTGCTATCATATGTTCAGGCTTTATGCCTGGGGTGCTACTTCACATTGACGTGAATGGCGGTTCGCTTTGCGCGGAGAGTTTATAGCTCCGATTACATAGATCATCTCTCATTTGAGAAATCTTGGAGAGGAGAATTGGCCTATGCTGACCATTACTGACCTTATTGCAGTGATTTCACTGTGTGCGACTTTTTATAGTCTTGGTTACGTGCGTGGAAAGCATGATTCCAAGACGCAAAAATAACCGCCCAGCCTGAGAAACTCTGCGGTTATTTTTAACCCTATAAAATATCAGGCGAACCGTCATCGGTAGCACCTTTCTATTTATTATACTAGCATTTCTTTTTTCTTACGTCAAACAAATCTTTTACTGCTCACACGATGTGCGACCAGCAACCTCACACCGCACCGTCACCCTGTTCTTTCCATCCAACGTACATGTGAACAAACTCAACGCCCACTCTCCGCTTGTCATATCTTCCACGCTTTGTGGAGTCAGTGCTTCTACCGCCGCCACTTTGTATTCGAACCGGTTCCCGGCTGCATCTGTAAAGATCACCTCGTCACCTGTCTCAAGTTCCTTCAGCTTCCCGAAATGTGTTCTGTAATTATGTGCTGCGATCACGAGATTATCCAGATAAGCACTGCCCGAATAGCGGCAAGGTGCTTTCTTCAGAAGCGGATAGCTCCATTCACTCAATACCGGAAGCTTCAAGTCGATCGCCGGTATCTCAAGCACTCCGATGCACGCCACGCCGTCCAGATCTTCTAATGCGATCTCCGGCATCTCCATCTCCGGATTCAGCTGATAATCCGGTATCTGTCCGTCAGATTCATCCGCCTGCTTTCCCTCATCAGAAATGTTCTGGTTCTTGTCTCTATATTCTTCCAACAGCTTCTCTCTGCTTTGCTCTGCCCGATAACCATCCCAGAGATTGTATACAGAAAGAGCAAGGGCTGCCGCGAAAAGCAGCAACCCTGTGATTGTAAATATCTTTCCTATCTGATTCTTTTTCTTCTTGCTCATCGATTCTTCTCTTCTTTTCTATCCCGTAAAATTCTTCCCACCAGCAGACAGATCGCACCTGCAAACAAAAGCACAAGTACCGGCCACCAGAGCTGTCCTGTCTGTGGAAGCTTGTCTGATGTTTTGTCTGTTGTTTTTTTTACTGTTTTATCTGTTGTTTTACCCGTCGTCCTCTTCGATGGTGGATTCGCTTCTCCATCCGGCTTTCCCGGCTTCTTTGCTGTATTTGTCAAGACAACTGTATTTCCTTCACGCGCAACAGCAACTGTATACCCCTTCGGCACCTCTGCCTCTGATACATTCCAGCGCATCAACGTGGAAAGATTCTTCCATGTATAGGACCACTGGTTTTCTTTCGTAAGTGTCTGACGGTCAACAACTGTTGTATTCCCCTCCACATCCGTCTGCAGCAGCTCTACCACGATAGAATCCGGGCGTTCTTTCTCCTGATCCTGCTTCCACACTTTCAATACATGAATCTTCGTCTCTTCTTCCTCTTCCGGATTTTCCGGCTTTCCCGGTTTGTCGTTCTTTTCGAACTTCAAAACCGCTGTCACCTGATACGGTTCCGTTTCCTCGGAAGTTCCCTGTGAATCCTCCGGCAATGCAATCAATGCTGTCTGAGGCTCATAGATCTGTGTCTTGCCATCTTCCTGCAGCTCTGTTGTCTGTCCCAGCACAAGATAAAGGCCTCGGTTAAGATCTGTAAAACATACTATCTTGTCCGAACCTGATACAAGCACTGCATCTGCTGTAATTCCGTCACGTCTGATATAGTCCGCCAGTGCATCCGCTGTCCCCTGCCAGCCCTCCTGGCTCTTCTGCTCCAGTGAGACCGGATACTTCCGGAATTGTTCCGTCAATGTAAAACTGCCCGACTCCTCATACTCTGCCACACGGTACAGAGACAGCTCCATCCCCTCAACCGGGCAGACGAGCGATATGCTCCCCTTCTGCGTACTCTCTTCTTCCGCTGCCAGAACCGGACTACCCTTTGAGATTCCGAGTATCCCGGTCAGCGCAATGAGAAATGTCAGCACATATATCATATAATTCCTATCTCTGTGGCAGATTTTTTTCTTTGGACTTCGCATGTTCTCCCTCCCACTGATCAATTTATCTTCCTCTACTTTTTCTGTTTCTTTCTTGAACGCCGGATTGATAGATCCACTACAAGAAAACTAATGATTAAAAGCGGAATCGCAACACATACCGCAACTGTCAAACTACTTACCTCAGCCGCATCCGATGTCACTCTGGAGTCATCTCCCGAACGATTTTCAATCCGATGTCCACGCACCAGAAGCCTCTGCGTATTGATTCCATATGGTGTACATGTAAGAAGCGTACACAGATCCTTTCCATCTTCAATCTCAAGCAGGCCATAATCTTCCGGCTCAACAATACTGATCTGGTCAATCTCATACGTCAATACCTTATCATAAATGTGCAGAAGAAAGATATCTCCCTTTTCCAATTTATCAAGGTCTGTGAACAGCTTCGCACTCGGCAGTCCTCTGTGCCCGGATAATACACAGTGCGTGCCCCTTCCTCCAACCGGAAGAGACGAACCTTCAATATGTCCGATACCAACCTGCAGAACAGAATCCTCTACACCATGATAGATTGGAAGCTTGCAGCGAATTTCCGGAATTGTGATATATCCCATCATTCCGGTTCCATTTGCATCCAGAAGACTTTTATATAAAGTATCTTCCTTTTCTGATGGTGTAAAGCGTCCGCCATTCGTAATCAACGTCTGGTTGTACTCCTCTGCCGACGCCAGCGCCTGCTCCTTCTCCTGATCATCCATCTTCTCTATCTGCTTCGAATAATCCGCAACCGCCTGCGTCTGATGCTTCGAATTCCAGAAATTACTAATTGTCGGATACAGCAGTAAGGACAAGCCTGTAAGAAAGATGATTCCCGCAATTATTGTTGAAATATGCTTTCTCATGTTACAATCCTCTCCTTGCTGCTGTATGGGGAACGATGAAACACATTCCCCGTACAGCAAAATCACTTCATTCTTATCTCACTTACATACCTATAATCGAGCAACAATTATTTCATTCTCTTCTTTGTAATCAGTACAACTCCGGATCCAATTACAAGGATTGCACCGAAAATGTAGAACAGAGTTGTTCCCATTCCACCTGTGGATGGGAGGAGGGAGCCGGATTTGTTTTCGACTTCGACTTGGTCAACTGTTTTATCTCCAATGGTAATTTTTCCGTCCGCCGCAATGACTATCTTTACAGGATTTGACAGCTTGTTGTATCCATCTGGCTGTTTTGTCTCTGTGAGATAGTATGTGTCAGCATCAAGTCCTATGATTGTAAAACTACCATTTTCAGGGGTTGTCACTTTTGTTATCTTTGTAATTCCCGCTGCTTCTGTTTCCTTTGCCACACGGTAAATATCCTCAGTTTCTGTAATTTTTACTAATTCAATTGGATTTTCCCCATTTGAATTTTTACTCAACGTAAAAATTGCACCTGCAAGTCCTTCATTTGTTCCGTTCTTCTTTGTATATTTGAATACTGGAATTTTATATGTTTTTGTTATTGTTTTTGAAGAAATTGTATTTTTATCTCCATACTCTAACTTTGCCTCATTGGTATTTCCTGTTTCTCCAATTACTGCATTCTCATTTAATGTTGCGGAATAGGTAACGATAATTGTATCGTTCGCATTTAATTTATCACAGAATTCCTGTGCGAAAACGATTTCAAATGTGCAACCATCTGTAATATTTGCATTTAATGTATAATTTGATGTATCTACAACTGATCCGTTTTTCTTTACATTTATATCATTATTAAATGTTAACCCTTTATCCATCTTATCATGCAACACATAGTTCTGTGCTCCTGCTTGTGCAGTAATTGTTGTCTGGAAGTTTACTGTCTGACCAATATCTGCTGTGTTATCCTTGTCCCAATGATCATCAGAATCTTCCTGTACCTTTTTCTCCACTGAAGGCACACCATTCTTTTCTTGAATTTCCACCTCTTTAGCTGTGGTATTAAGAGAGCAAAGAGCTCCAACACTAGAATCAACAAGATAATATCCAAGTGAAAGGCCCTCAAATGTTACCGTTGAAGTAGTGCTTCCCTCTGTAGCATCTGGAGCATTTGCAGATTTTTCTGCTACTATTGAATTTGTTGGGTCTTTTGCATAAGCCAATGCCGCTTTTGCGAACGCTACAGGATCTGCATTTTCCACCCATGTAACATATCCGCTACCATCTGTTTTTAAATATGTCTCTCCTGTTTCTGACTCAACAAACCCCTTCCACTTAGTTGTTGCTTTATAAGCATAGTTTCCTGGATTTTCTGCTGTTTTATCACTAAAACTCTCCAGTTCCAAAATCTGATAAATTGTATATTTCTGCTTTGGTACAGCATTCGTAATTGTTATCTTTCCATCCTTCGTTGCTGACGTTTCACTCGTCCCCTCAGCTCCTACCACACTACACATTCCCAATACCATCATAACCGAGAGCATTATGGCGGCAATCTTCTTGATTATTTTCATTTTCTTCCTCCTTATTTTTGTTACTGCCCCCGGAATTTTCCGGGGGTGCAGCACACTCTCTTTTGTTAGTTTCTTGTTTTTGTTTCTTTATATTTCATCAGCATAAGCACTCCTGCGAAGAGTATTAATATCACCCCTGCCAATCTGTAAATAAGAACCCCACAACTGCCTGTGGAAGGCAGTTTATTCACACGGCTTTGATTTGTAACGGTTACCGTGTCACCGTTGGTTGCACTGTTCGACTCTGTTGCGCCAGTCTTTGTTGTCGTATATGACGTAAAGTATTCCATTCCGTTCACAATAGCAACTGTAGAAGAATCTTTTATTGGCTGATTCTTATCATCAAGTTCAAATACGTAATAGGTCGTTTTCGTATCCAGATCAACAAATTTATTCTTGTTTGTCCCCGTTTCTCCGGCACTATACGTGATTGGTATTTTCTGAATCGGAGTACCTGTTGCATTTTCATCTCCATAAAGGCCAACCCAATACGTTCCACTTACTGGATTTGAATCATGACCACCCGGATTCTTAAACTTTTTCTCTACGGTAATCTCACCTTTATGATTACTAATGGTCAATTCATATATTGGCTGATACTGTATGTTAATCTTAGGATCTGCTATACAGCTTTTCACATAATCCGAGTAATCCGCTGCTCCATCCTCTTTCTTTGGAACCATAATATAATGTGGGGTATCATCTTTAACATATCCATTTGGTGCTGTTACTTCCATCACCTGATAAAGCGTATTATAGTCCATTGCTGGATCATCGGATGTTCCAGCACCAAATTGAATTTCTCCGTTTGAATCAGTTGTTTTATTCTCCCAATTCTTATCATTGTCTACCTTTATCGTTCCGTCATCGTTTTTCGTACATTTCTTCAGTTGGAATACAGCACCTTGTAATCCAAGAGACAGGTTGTTCTGATCTTTCTTGATAATTTTCAACCAGATATTCTTTCCACTTCCGACCGTTCCTCCTGCAGTGTATGAATAATTTTTCTGATCTACACTTGTCCCACTGGACGGAGTATAAGTTTCCCAATATGCCTTATTTGAAAAATTCACGCTTTGTCTAGGCGGTGCATTAACCCTTGCTGTGTAGGTAATTGTAATCGGTACATTACAAGGAATCTCAATTGTCAACGTATTGTCTTCTCCAAGTGAAGCTTTGAAAGCAACTGGTTTACTGTCTTTTGAATTAACCACCTTAATCGTTGTTGTATCCAAGATCAAAGTAGAACTCATTTTATCAATCAGTTTCAGAGTTGTTCCTTCTACCGTTGGAAGCGTCTGTCCCAACTGATTTGCCTTGATTATAAAGTTTACTTTTTCGCTTACCGGATTGGTTGCAGCCATTGACTTATCAATTTTCTGTGCTGTTATATCAGCTGGAGAGGTTGCTGTATTAATATCCTGGCCATCTGTTGTCTGAAGTGTAACCTGATTTGTAAATCTCTTTGTTTCTCCTCCCAACAGCACTTTTGGATCTGTCACCTTGCATACGACCTGAACATCCACGGAATAATCATCCCTGATTTTTCCATTTACAAAATCCCCCAGCTCGATTAATGCCTTGTTATCTTTGACATAATAAGTTGTTGTTTCACTTCTGTTGTTATCTGTACCTGCTGTAACCGTTTTCTTTTTCCATCCATCACTCTCAAGATTCGTAACTTCCTTTGATTCAATTGTTCCCTGCTTTGTTCCGGTCCATTTAATACGGATATATGCAAGTTCCATCCCATCTGGAATCGTCTCTAACACACGATAGGTTCCTGACAATTCACCGGCATAGTTCAACTTGAATACCCAGGAAGCATACTGCCCTGCCCCAGGCAATGCATCTTTTGCTATTTTTCCCGAGTCTCCTTCATCCCGGCCATCATTTTTACTTATTACAGTAGTTCCATCATAGGTAAAGCTCTGTCCAAACTCTTTTAAGATATCTCCGGCTCCACAAAGCAGTTCGTTTGCTTCTCCCTGTTTGATCCAAGTTTTACCATTATCACTCGTACTGATACTGTTTCTATATGTATTATAATCCCTATCTTTTACTGGCAACGCTGCCGGTTCCGTTCTTACAATGATATAAAGTTTCTCCTGCCCAAGCGCAATCTGCTCTTTTGCCTTTACTTGTAATTTGCTTTCATTCTGACCAGATTTCTCAAATTTCTCTGTGACATCAGTAAGGTTTCCGTTATCCTGCAGATCCTTCAAGCTACTATAACCTGTAAGTGTCTTTCCCTCTGGTAACGTACCTTTATAAATTCCTGCCAGCGAATCCGTTTTTAAAATCGAATTTGTCAGATCAGATCCGCTTACAATAGAATCTTTGAAATATGTGCCTTCTTTAATCGCTGTTCCAGAAACTTCAATCGCCCAGTAAATTTTTCCTTTTGTCCATTCTGTCGCACTAGCTTCTGGTTTCTCATAATACCAGGATTCTTTGTTTACATTCATCCTGTACTCACCAGAGATTGTTACCTCTTTTTGAGAATTAATGCCTGTAATATCAAACTTCTGACCTCCTCTGATAACCTCCCCTGATAACTCGAATTTATTATTTACGATAGCTGTGCTAAATGTACCCGTATTTACCGGCTTTGCATAATATGTAAATCTATATGCATAATTCTGTCCGCTCCATCCTAAATCTGATGGTTTCAATTCAAAGGTCTTTAATCCGTCAATCTTCACCCACTTAGTTCCTTGTAACTCATATGCTTTCGTTGTTGTATCATAACTATATGCTTCTACTTTCGCATATCCTGTATACTGCATCTTATCAGAATCTAGTGTATCCTTCATTAATACATTCGTCGCATCCCAGTCTCCTAACGTCTGGTTGACATCAACTGTATAAGGATAACTTCCTGCCGGGACAGTAAAACTGGCGCCCGCTGAAGTATCTAACAGAATCTCTCCACTTGTCAGATCGTATTTATCGCCGGTCATTTCAATTGTCTGATCAGCTGTTGTTCCAGTTCCAACTACTTTCTCGTCCCATTTGTAACCACCGACATTATTATTACTGTTGTATGCATTAAACCCAGTTACAAATTGACTATATACATTAGATGCTGATGCAATCCAACGATTTTTCACAGATACATTATCTGATTTTACCGCCGCTAATGCCTCTGGCTTCACCTTAACACTATACGTTACATAATAGGAGTCGCCAAGATTCACTTGAATCGGTTTACCTTCCTTTCCGGAAATTTTAAAACTATTTGGATTTCCATCCGAAGAATCTGACCACTCTGTTTTATACGTACTCATGTCTGTTGACCAGCTGGTATTATATTCAGTTTTAGGAATCTCATTGTAGTCAGTCGCCCCATCCGTTTTCACAAGCACACGAACCGAAGTACGATCATAACTGATATATGGAAGTGCTTTTGAATCTGTTGCATTACTACTGTGTTTCAGATAATCTTGAAACACAAAATTTTCCAATGGATAATTACTATTTGTTTTATCCAATGAAAAATGAAGCTCATAATTAATGATGTAAGATCCATCCGTGTTCTTTTCAATATTTCCCACTCGGCTTTTCGGCATGGTGTAAGAAATCTTCGGTGTAAATGTTGCATCATCATATACCCTCTTATATGTCTTTGAGTATACATTTGCCTGATTTTTAATTTCCTTATTGTCCAAAGCAACATCATCTTTCAACTTCACATAGTATGTAAGTGTCCGTCTTTCATTTGGTGCCATATCACCAATCTTCCAGACCAAGCTTCCAGGTTCTGTAATACTTGTTTCTCCTTCTGTCGGAATAGGCTTTTCTGCAGTCGGTGCATTTCCTTTGTAAATTTTCCCAGAATTCTTAGCAGAACCAATCGTTTCATATGGTTTTTGTTCATTTGAAGTTGCCGCAAGCTCCGTCGCATTTGATGTAATTCCTACATAAGTAACACAATCAGAATTACTTATCAAACTATCTACTACTGAAACGTCCGGGCATCCGTCCTCCCCTGCTGTAACTGTAATAGTATAAGAAAGAAAATTTCCTTCTGTTGTTGAAATAGCCTTCTCACTTGTGCAGTTCTTCTGTACACTAACCTTTCCGTACTTCGCAATTGCATCTTGTCCAAAATCCAACTTATATGTTTTCCCAGCAGTTGTCAGTGTTTTTTTGCCATCTTTGTCCAATTGACTCAGATTCACCTCTCCTGTAATATAGAAATCTCCTTCAATTGTTGTAACTCCTTCGTTATTTTTCTTCTCAAGATAGTTTTGATCAAATTCTACTTTGATTTTCCCCTCACTTATAGAAAGTGTTCCAACAATCTCCGATCCTTCCATAATGTTTCCACCTGGTGTCGCATTACGTAAAAGATCTGGAAGATCATATGTCAATGTACAGTTATGGTTTTGAATCAGTTTTTGTATCTGTATATCCTTATACTCAACTTCCAATTTGATGTTTGCATCACCTGGAATTTCTTCGCTTCCGTTTTCTTCAATTTTCTTCCAGTTTTCATCTTTTTCTTGATAATACAGTGAAACTGATTCCACCTTTGATGTATACTTACTCAGATCAAACCCTTCCGTCGCCGTCGTAGTACCTCCCGTTCCGTCTTCGCCCTCTGCTGCTGGTGCTGATGTACTCCCTGCCACGACACTTTCTTCATCATTGCCAGATGTCTCATCCTCTGTGGTTCCTGCTGTATCTCCATTTTCTCCGTTCTGAGCTACATTTCCATCATCCGATGTCTGAACCTGATCCTGACTTTGACTCTGATCCTGGCTCTGGTCTTGATTCTGATTCTGTTCCTGACTTTGTCCCTGATTCTGCTCCTGTCCTTCTGTCTGGTTCTGCTCCGGTGTCTGCTGTGGATCTTCCCCTGATTGATCTTCCGATGTCTTATCATCTGCATAACACGATTCGGTATGTGTATGTTCTGTTTTTCCGCAAGTCAGCTGTCCGTCACTCGAATAGCATTCTTCTGTATGGCTATGCTCTTCCTGACCACAGACTGTCTTTCTCTCCAGCGTGATCGCCGGGAGAATCAGCGCATAGACCGTACAGAAAACAACTACACAGGACAGACACAGAATCATCTTTCTCCACCGTTTTAACCGGGTTTTGTCTTTTAATAATCTTCTGATATAATCCGTTCCTTTATTCTGCACAAATCCACCTTCTTTTTTCTGGTGTGTATCTGCTGCCTTCCTGTGTCAGTCTTCCCTTCGATACCTTATAAACTAAACTAATTATCTCACTGTATGCTTCCTATTTTATTCAGCGGCCAGATCCGGAATATGATCTGTCCCTCTATCTGGTCTTTTGAAATATCACCAATCGCGATGCTTCTTGAATCAACCGATGTATCTCTGTTATCTCCCATCAGAAACCAATGTGCTTCTGATACCTGATGTGGGAGATCAATGTCGCAATTTCCAAGTGCTTTTTCTGTCAGATACGGTTCGTCCAGTGTCTGTCCATCAACCGTCACATTTCCGTCCATATCAATATCAACCCACTGTCCCGGACCTGCGATCACGCGCTTGATCAGGAGCTTATTCCCCTGCCAGAATGCAACGACTTCTCCTGTCTTCAGCTGATTGGTCTTCACTGATACTACAATCTGACCGACTTCCAATGTCGGTGACATGGAAGAACCGTAGATCTGCAGAACCGGCATCCACAGAGTTGCCACAAGAACAGAAATTGCCGCAACTACAAGCAGCACTGCGATTGTACCACGGAGTGTTCTTTGATACACAGCCCGGTGTCTCAGCCTCTTCTGTTCGTTCTCAACTTCTTCTATTGTAGGGATATTAACTGAATGTTCTTTCTTCTTCACTACTCTAATCTCGCATATTCTTCTTGGCCTGCTTTGTCAGGCGTGCCAATTCTTTTTCCTTTGCTTTTATCGATTTAAGATAGCTATCAGCAGCTTCCTGTGCCGCCTGGAATACGCCACTTAGCTGTACTGCCGCATCAGCGATCGATCCCGCCTTCTCTATCGTGATCTCTCTGGCCTGAAGCTTTGCCTCTGCCTCATCCAGCCTGGTCTGAAGCTCTATCTCCCGCTTCTTCATCTCATAGATCAGATCGATCAATTCGCTTCTTCTTAGATGCTTCAAATCGTTCTTCATATTACATCCTCGACTCCTTTGTCCTGATTTCCTGTTTCTCCTTAGTGAAACGGTTCGTTCAAATCTAAGACTTTAGCCTTCTTTCTTATGCCAAGCAGATTATAGTACACAGCTATTCTCTTGTCAATTATATTTTATCAATTTTTACCTGTTTTCTCGTATTTTTTTATCATTTTTTTGCACTTTAGACACACTATTATGATTTATCTAAAAATGCATTATGCATTTTGTATTATTTTTCTTTTATACGGCTTATCCTGCATTTCTTTTTAGCCATCGGCACTGCCATTTTGAGTTATATTTATAAGTTTTCTACTTTTCCAAAAGCGAAACGTTTCGTCTTTACAAAAAAAGAAAGACCACCGAGAACGGTTTCAAAACTCTGCTCCATTCTCAGCGGTCAATCTTCATAAAGTCAATATTAAAATTCAGCGATCACTGTCTCGCCCTGTACTGCGTCCATTCCTGTATGCAGCTTCATATCCGGATAATCGTCTCCGTTTGTAACTACGAGAATACATGTTTTCTCATATCCGTGTTCTTTGATTTTCTCCGGATCAAATGAAAGCAGCTTGTCTCCTGCGTTTACCTTATCTCCTTCTTTTACGAAGTACTCGAATCCGTCACCTTCCATGTTCACAGTGTCGATTCCTTCATGGATCAAAATCTCTACTCCGTTCGCAAGTGTAAGTCCGACTGCGTGTCTGGAGCCTTCCATCAGCACAGATACTGTTGCGTCACATGGCGCCACGATCACATTCTCTTCTGGCTCGATTGCAAGTCCGTCACCTAATGCTTTAGATGAGAACACCTCGTCTTTTACTTCCTCGATTGGTACTACTTTTCCTGACAGATAAGCCTTTACAACGAATGGCTTATTCTCTTCTGCAGGAGCCTGTTTTTTCTTGAAAAATGAAAACATACCTACTTCTCGCCTCTCTTTTCTTTTAAGCATTGTATATTGGTTCTAATTCCCCCAACCAATGTATCTCTTAAAAGTATAACCCAGAAGTACTTTTCAGTCAATGAATACCTAGGTTTCTGTATCCTATGTATCCTATATTTCTGTATCCTACTGCGTCCTACAATCCCGCCAGATCCACCTCATAGATAAATCTCTCCGGTTCTTTCTCCTGCTGATAAAACATACTCAGATACCAAGGGTAATACTCGATTCCTTCCTTCTCCATCACATTCCCTTTACAGAATACAATCTTTCTTCCAAAATCCCAGTTCTCTACAGCAGACACTTTATTCAATGCCGAATGTTTCTGATAATCATTTCCTGATTTTATTTCCAGAAGATCTACTTTCATTCCATTTTGAATCACGAAATCCAATTCTCCATATTTTTTAGACTCAAAATAATTTAAAGAGAATCCATTTGCTTTTATTATCTGTGCAAATACATTTTCCAAAATACTTCCCATATTTACTTCCATATTGCCCTGTAAGAGTTCGAATTGAATATTCTCCATACAGGAAGCACACAGAAGTCCTGTATCCCCCATGAATAGCTTGAACAGATTTCGTTTCTCGTTAAGTTGCAGAGGTGGCTGCGGCTCTGTCACATTATATGATGGAAGTGCAACGCCTGCGTCACTCAGCCAAAGAAATGCATTTCCATACCGGTTCATTCTTCCATTTTCATCAATCCGATTCAGGAAAAATCGCCTGTTCTTATCATCTAACTGTGAAGCAATACTGTCAAAGATTGCTTTGATTTTTATCTTTTCTGTGCTTTCCGAATATTTTGATATATCCTGTCTGTATAATTCCAGGATGCTTCTCTGAAGTTGTATTACTTTTCCAACATCATGTGTAGTTACATAAGTTTGTACAACATCCGGCATTCCCCCCACAACAATATAGGTTGCAAACAGCTTCAACAAAGTTTCATGCATCACCTTTGGAACCGCTTCATGTTTTTCATAACAGGTCTGTAACGTTTTTAACGTAGATTCCTGTACTCCATTCGCTGTAAGATATTCTTTGAAATTCATCGGATACATATATACGATTTCTTCAAATCCTACCGCATAAGATGGAACTTCCTTGTATCGAACTCCCAGAAGAGATCCTGATTCTATATAATCAAATCTACCGTCTTCCACAAGGAATTTTATTGCACATCTTGCATTCGGACATTCCTGTATCTCATCGAGGAAAATCAGAGTCTTCCCCGGTTCTAATTTCTGCATCTTAAACGCTGTGAGATTCTCAATAATCGTATTCGCATCTAATTTGCCTTCAAAGATTTTTTCTGCCCCTTTGTCTAAGATGAAATTTATTTCAACAAAGTATTCGTACTGCTCTTTCGCAAACTCTCGGATAATCGTTGTCTTTCCGATCTGTCTTGCTCCAATGATACAAAGTGCTTTCTTTTTCTTCTGATTCTTCCACGAAATTAATTTCTCTGAGATTTCTCTTTTTAACATTGTTCCAACCTCCTGATATTAGTATTGTAACATTTTTCCAAGGTTATTCAATGTGTTTCGTTACTTTTTTCCATGTTTTTCACCTGTTCTTGTAACATTTTTCCGCATTTTTTACCATGTTTTGTAACATTATTCTCGCGTTCCGATCAGAATCTTCTTTCCTTCAAATGCAAATCCGTAATGTCGAATCTCTTCTTTTTTGAATCCACGTGCAAAAAGTGTCTATATCAGAACCTTTTATCGTTCCTTGATATAGACACTTTTTTTAATAGTCATTCTATTAACTAATTGATATTTTCGC